>JAEEGL010037843.1_pt1 | contig 80319 bp, 68 predicted proteins | sample 9134231 | NCBI WGS metagenome assembly JAEEGL01 (sample SAMN16246548, study PRJNA631951) | gut metagenome | biome: gut microbiome; feature: rumen; material: fiber-attached | host: Bos | place: Iran: Karaj | collected 2018-10 | reverse complement strand
TGCCCGTGCGCACTCGGGCTCGCGACTCCTGTGGCTATTATTGTAGGGAGCGGGGTCGGTGCGAAAAACGGAATACTGTTCAAGACTGCAGCCTCACTCGAGCAGACCGGAAGGATAGGCGCGGTCGCGCTCGATAAGACCGGCACTATAACCTCCGGCAAGCCTGTTGTCACTGATATCATTCCGGCGGGAAAGTTCACGCGGGAGGAGCTTGTAAGACTCGCTTATTCGCTCGAAAAGAAAAGCGAGCACCCTCTTGCGGGGGCGATAGTTTCGTATGCGGAGCAGAACAGCGTGACTGCTGACGAGGTCACGGAGTTTGCTGTTTCGTCGGGAAACGGTCTGTCTGCGCTTCGCGGCACTGACAGACTGTACGGCGGAAGTTTCAGGTTCATCAGTTCGCAGTGTGAGATGAGTCAGCAGGTCATAGATGATAATGAGCGCCTTTCGGCTGCGGGGAAAACTCCGCTATACTTCGCCGAAAATGGCTGTTTATGTGGTATAATAGCGGTCGCTGACACCATAAAAGAAGACAGTCAGCAGGCTGTTTCCGAGCTGAAAAACATGGGGATACACGTCGTTATGCTGACCGGCGACAACGAGCGTACAGCTAATGCTATCGGAGAACAGGCTGGTGTGGACGAAGTCATTGCGGGGGTACTTCCCGATGAAAAAGGTAATACGATCAGAGAGCTGCGTTCACGCGGGAGGACTGCTATGGTCGGCGACGGCATCAACGACGCTCCGGCGCTGACGGAAGCTGATATCGGTATCGCTATCGGCGCAGGGGCTGATGTTGCGGTCGACGCGGCGGAGGTCGTGCTCATGAAGAGCAGGCTCCGTGACGTCCCTGCGGCGGTAAGGCTCGGCAGGGCTACGCTGCGGAATATCCACCAGAACCTGTTCTGGGCATTTTTCTATAACGCGATCGGTATCCCGCTTGCCGCAGGTGCCTTTATTAAGCTGTTCGGCTGGCAGCTTGACCCGATGTTCGGGGCAGCTGCGATGAGTCTTTCGAGCTTTTTCGTCGTCACGAATGCGCTCAGGCTGAATCTTGTTGACATTTACAACAGCAAGAAAGACAGGTGTAAAACGTCGGACAATACGGGGAGCACGGTCACGAAAACGCTGCAAGTTGAGGGCATGATGTGTCATCATTGTGAGGCGGCGGTAAAGTCTGCTCTTGAAGCGATAAACGGCGTGGTTTCGGCAAGTGCTGACCACGAAAAGGGAACTGCTGAGGTAGTGATGACGGGCGAGGTTAACGAAAAGGCACTACGTAAAGCGGTGGAAAAGGCCGGGTATAAGCTCAAATAAGCGAAAAAGGAATGCGAAGGCATTCCTTTTTATAATGTGTTAACCAAACAGGGCAGGGGACTACTTGTCCTCCGATTTGATCTTTGCAAGGGGATTGCTCTCAACCGCGGAACGGACATTATCGTCACTCAGGTGCGTGTAAATCTCAGTCGTGGAGACACTTGCGTGACCGAGAAGCTCCTTAAGCGTTAAGACGTCGGCGTCACCGTACTGGTACATCAGCGTCGCGGCTGTATGACGCAGCTTATGAGTTGTTATGCCTTTGCCGTCTAGTCCGGCGGCTTGGAGCGTGTTCTCGACAATCTGCTGCACACGGCGCTTAGAGATACGCTTTTTCTGATTGCTGATAAAAAGCGCTGGCTCGTTCGCTGCCTTAGGGTCATCCCGTCTAATGGCAAGGTACTTGCGCAGCGCGTCCACACAGGCAGAATTTAGGTAGACCATGCGTTCCTTGTTGCCCTTGCCAAGGACTTTAAGGCGGTTTTCGTAGAAGTCGATGTCCGAAATGTTGATTCCCACAAGCTCGCTCAGACGCATTCCGCAGTTAAGAAAAAGAGTTATTATACAGTAATCACGCTTGGAGTCGCTGCTGTCCGAGGCTTCGAGCAGACGCATACTTTCGTTAAGAGACAGGAACTTGGGGAGGGCTTTCTTCGGGACGGCAACGTCAATGTCCTTGATCGGGTCAACTTCAAGGGTATGCGTGACCTTGGTCAGATACTTGAAAAAGCTCCTCAGCGAAGAGACCTTCCTGTAGCGGGCTTTGTCAGCATTATGGCGCTCGTCAGACGCATAAAATATAAAATTATAAATGTCTGTAATAGTGATAGTTTTCAGATCGGATTCGGTCATTCGCGAGATATCAACATCTTCGATGTCTTTGCCGGAGTTGACACGTGACTCCTGTACAAATTTCAGAAAAAGCCTGATATCCAGATAGTACTCTTGTATAGTTCGCTCAGAACGCATCTGGACGAGCTTTATATGTATCAGGTAGTTATTGAGAAATTCCGGATTATCACTATTGTTGTAGTTCTTCATAAATAATATCCTCGTGGAACAATTATCAAAGTTGCACCAAACTTTCATTTGGTGCAACTTTATTTGCTGTTTCCTATTGAAATAATTATACATCTTTTCCTGGGAAAAATCAAGCGGTTATGGTATCTGTGTTTCCTGCTATAGTCTCTGGCGGCAGTACTTGACATTTGATTTGTGATAATATATATGTAAAGCGCGAACAGCTCTAAAAGTTGATTTAATGTAATTGACTACTTCATACCGTTGTACAGTTCTATTTTTTGAGCTGTTTACTTATTATTTACCGAAATACCACTGAACACGAACTGTTATACTGTTTAATCCTATAAAATCGTGCAAATGACTTGACAAGCGCGTGAATAAGGTGTAAAATAGTCATTGTGAATTGAATATTATTGGAACAACGGCGTTCCGATTGTTTTTTTCTTTTAATACAGTCGGAATGTCTATTTTTATATCAAGGAGGACATTTTATGTCAGAGCAGAATCCCGCAAAGCTCGTCACTGAGTACTTTGGCTGCAATGTGTTCAGCGACAAGGTAATGCGCGAAAGACTTCCCAAGGACGTTTACAGAGCTGTACGCAGAACTAAGAAGCTCGGCTGCGCTCTTGCGCCAGAGATCTCCGGTGCTGTTGCGCACGCCATGAAGGAATGGGCTATCGAAAAGGGAGCTACCCATTATACTCACTGGTTCCAGCCTATGACCGGCGTTACTGCTGAGAAGCATGACGCTTTCCTCAATCCCGCTGAAAGAGGCGGAATACTTCTCGAATTCTCCGGCAAGGAGCTTATAAAGGGTGAGGCTGACGCTTCGTCGTTCCCGTCGGGCGGACTTCGCTCAACATTCGAGGCAAGAGGCTATACTGCGTGGGATCCGACGTCCAACGCTTTCGTTAAGGACGGTTCGCTCTATATCCCCACGGCGTTTTCTTCTTACACCGGTGATACTCTCGATAAGAAGACTCCCCTGCTGCGTTCTATGGACGTTCTCAGTCAGCAGGCACTCCGTATTCTCCGCCTTTTCGGCAATACTACCGCTACAAGAGTTATCACGACTGCAGGTCCTGAGCAGGAGTATTTCCTCATTGATAAAAAGCTGTTCGAGGCTCGTGAAGATCTCATCATAACCGGACGCACGCTATTCGGTGCAAAGCCACCCAAGGGTCAGGAGCTCGAGGATCACTACTACGGAAACATCAACAAGCGCGTATCCGACTACATGAAGGATCTTGACGAGGAACTCTGGAAGCTCGGAGTTTACGCCAAGACCAAGCACAACGAGGTCGCTCCCGCACAGCACGAGCTCGCTCCTGTGTTCACAAATACAAACATTGCCGCTGATCACAATCAGTTGACTATGGAGATAATGAAGAAGGTCGCTACAAAGCACGGTCTGTACTGTCTGCTGCATGAGAAGCCCTTTGCCGGCGTGAATGGCTCCGGTAAGCACAACAACTGGTCTATGGCTTCCAACGACGGGCAGAACCTCCTCGATCCGGGCGACTGCCCGCAGGATAACTTACAGTTTCTGACCTTCCTATGCGCTATCATAAAGGGCGTCCATGAATACGCTCCGCTGCTGAGGCTTTCTGCTGCTTCCGCCGGTAACGACCACCGTCTCGGTGCGAATGAGGCTCCTCCCGCTATAGTTTCAATGTTCATCGGAACTGAGCTCCAGGGTGTCATCGACGCGCTCGAGGTCGGCGAGAAATACCGCTCCACAGACGATAAGACCTTTGAGATAGGCGTGGACGTTCTTCCTGATTTCCCGAAGGACACCACAGACCGCAACAGGACTTCCCCGTTCGCATTCACCGGAAACAAGTTCGAGTTCCGTATGCTCGGCTCCGCAGATTCTATCTCCTGCACGAATACTATCATCAATACTATCGTCGCTGAGGAACTCTGCCAGATAGCTGATGCGCTCGAGGGCTCGCAGGACTTCACGGGCGACCTCAAAAAGCTCCTTGCAAAGATAATCAGTGAGCACAAGAGCATTATCTATAACGGCAACGGCTATTCCGATGAGTGGCTCGATGAGGCTGTGAATGTGAGACATCTCCCCAACCTTGTGTCCACTCCCGACGCGCTCCCTGAATACATCACACCCAAGAGCGTCGCGCTGTTCGAGAAGTTCAAGGTCTATACCGAAGCTGAGCTCAGGGCACGTACTGAGGTGCTGCTCGAGAACTACAGCAAGGTCATCAATATCGAGGCGCTCACCATGATCGACATGGTTAAGAAGAAGATCGTTCCTGCCTGCCTTGATTATACGAAGAAGGTCTGCGAGACCGGTACGCTCAAGCGTGAGCTCGGTATCTCGTCAGGTATTGAGACAGAGCTCGCTGCGAAGCTATCTGCTCTCACTGATGCTATCTACAGAGAGACCGCTGTCCTGGAGGAGAAGGTCATCACTGCTCAGGATAAGAACGCCGGTCTTGAAATGGCTCGCTTCTACCGCGATGAGGTGTTCGCGCAGATGCAGACCCTACGTGCTATCGTTGACGAGACCGAGACGAATGTCAGCGAAGACAGCTGGCCGCTCCCCTCTTATTCAAAACTGCTGTTCACAGTATAAAAGAAAAGTCCCCGCTTGGGGACTTTTTCATATTCCTGAGAGGTCGAAATCCGGAACATATTCCGTGCCGGCAGAGGAGCTTTCCTGTGTGAAGCCTTTGATCCCAAGCTCCTGAGCATGACGCACCACACTGTTATACTCCATTTTTGTGACGCGGCGTTTTATCTCGCTCATATCGGCTGGAATATGCTCAAAGGGCGTGTACTGATTCATAATGCTGACGAGGGCGCGCTCCGGGGAGATATTCTCCGATATCCAGTCGAGTATTTTCATGGAGTCGTGGCGCAGACCCGGCATTACGAGGTGACGGATGATCGTACCCTTTGCCAGACCGCCGTCTGCGTTGAATCTGAGCTCCCCGACCTGTTCGGTCATGGCTTTTACCGCAGCTGAGGCGTATTCAAAGTAGTCCGGGGCATTGGAATACTTTGCGGAGGGCTCGTGAGAAAAATACTTGATGTCCGGCATATAAATGTCGATGTAGCCGTCGAGTGCGGCTATAGTTTCAGGCAGTTCATAGCCGCTGCTGTTGTATACGACGGGAATGGTCAGCTTGTGACGTACCATGTCAAGGGCGCTGATGATGTCAGGGACGAAGTGCGTGGGGGTAACGAGGTCGATGTTGTCTGCTCCCCTTTCCTGGAGAGACAGAAAGACGTCGGCGAGCCGGGCGGGAGTGAGCTCTCTGCCGAAAAGGTCATTGCTTATCACATTGTTCTGGCAGAAGCAGCAGTGCAGGCTGCAGCCCGAGAAAAAGACCGTTCCCGCGCCGTTTTTGTACGAGATACATGGCTCCTCCCACATATGGAGGAAAGCCTTCGCGACGACCGGTGCTGCTCCCATTCCGCAGCGTCCCTTTGCTGAGGTGCGGTCAATGCCGCATTTCCGCGGACACAGCCGGCAGCTCTTGTATACGTTCTGGTCCATTCTCTCACCCCCTAAATATCGTTAGTCATGCTATTACTGCTGAATTATACCACTTTTTCTTATAGGTGTCAAATTTTCAGTCCGCTGTTGGTGAGTTTCACAGATTTTTCACTTGCATTTTTGTACAAAATGTAGTATAATGTATCTATACTACAAAAAGGGAGTTGCTGTTTATGAGCAAGGTAAATATAGGTTTTATAGGCGCCGGCAATATGGGTTCGGCTATCATGAAGGGTATCGCGGGAAGCTCTCTCGCGGGAGATATCTCGCTGTTCGCTTTCGATCCCGATACAGCTAAGCTCGGGGCTCTCAGCGAGTTCGGAGTCACTGCCTGTGCCTCCGAGAAGGAGATCATGGAGAGCTGCAAGTACGTCTTCCTCGCAGTCAAGCCGCAGGTCATCGAGGGCGTCCTCGAAACTGCTGCACCTTTCACGACGAAGGAGACTGTATTCATCTCTATTGCTGCCGGGATCACTGATGAATTCATCGCACGCAAGACTATCGCAGGAGCTAAGGTCATCCTCGTTATGCCTAACACTCCCCTGCTGCTCGGCGAGGGCGCTTCTGCGCTCTCCCACAATGAGGCTGTCACTGACGAGGAGTTCTCGCTGGTGCTCAATATCTTCCGTCTCTGCGGAAAGGCTGCTGTTATCTCAAAGGACAAGATGAAGGAGATCATCGCGATCAACGGAAGCAGTCCCGCGTTCATCTATCTCTTCGCAAAGGGATTCATCGACTACGCCGATTCCGTTGGTATCAGCAAGGATTCCGCTATGGAGCTTTTCACTCAGAGTCTTATAGGTTCTGCTAAGATGATGACTGATTCAGGATACAGTATCGACGAGCTCATCAAGATGGTATCTTCTCCCGGCGGTACTACGCTCGCTGGTCTTGACCGTCTCTATGAGGGTGACCTCACCGGAGTTGTAAAGAAGTGCTGTGAGAGCTGCACCAACAGAGCTTACGAGCTCTCCAAATAAAGTTCTACTGATTATTGAAACTGCATATCCTTTCTTAGAAAGGATGATGCAAATTGAAGAATATCAGTACATTCACACCGGACAAGTCCCGCAGGATACAGTTCCTGCTGCTTATATCCGCTCTCGTCGCCGGGGTCATATTAGGCTCGGTCAGGCAGGCTGTCGACGGCAGGGTGGCTTCACCATGGCTGTATCAGTTCTTTCTGCCGCCGACAGGCAGCGGAGATCTGCGGGGGTACTTCATGAGCACGCTCGTATCGTCGGAGGTGTTTCTATGCGCGGCTTTTCTGAGCGGCCTTTTTACGTTCGGACAGCCCCTCGGGGTGCTACTGCTCGTTTATCGCGGAGCAGGCATCGGGGCTGCTGCGGCTTTTATGTACTCCCTAACGGGAGCAGGTGCTGCCGTTCCTGTGCTCCTTATCGTACTGCCTAAAGCCATTGCGCTGGGTATGATAGCTGTGCTCGCGGTAAGAGAACTCATGCGCACGTCTGTGAGTATGCTGAGATTCTGGCTGACCGGGGACGCTCCGGAAAACGCCAGCAGAGCTTTCAGGCTCTACTGTGTGAAGTTCGCCGTACTGCTGCTGCTTTCGCTTATCGTTACCGGTGCCGACACGGCGTGGTGCGCTGTATTCATGAAGCTGCGGCGGTAAAACATTAATGGAGGATTGTTAAAATTGGGTTTATTTTCAAAGGACTATGAGAGCGCCGGTCCCGGCATATCAAAGCACGCGCCTAAAAAGAAGGGACTCGCTCTGTTCTTCGACCTTCTAGGACGTAAATTCTGGCAGCTGATGTGGCTGAATCTGCTGTTCTGCATATTCTTTATCCCGTTGTTTGTCATCGTGGGAATATCATATGTCGATAACGATACGGTCCGCACGAGCGTTTCTCTGATAATGCTGTTGACGTTCATGATAATAATAGGTCCTGCTATGGCTGGGCTTACAAAGGTCATGCGCGCTTTCATAATTGAGAAGCATACGTTTGTGACGAGAGACTTTTTCCGCGGAGTGAAAGCGAATTTCAAGAAAGCGGCGGTCATCGGTTTCATCGACTGCCTCGTTGCAGCGTCTGCGTATGCGTCCTTCTACGTTTACCCGCTGATGTCCGCGCAGTACAACACTAAGCTGCTGTATGCGCCTTTGGTGATAACCTTCAGCCTCGCACTGGTCGTAATAATGATGAACTACTACATCTTCCTCATGCTCATCGCTACGAACCTCTCGCTGAAAAATCTCATCAAGAACTCGTTCGCACTTGCGTTTGTCGCGATGAAGCGCAATATCCTGACATTTGTGTCTACTATACTCATCATCATGCTGATGTTCGTGCTTCTGATCTACGCGACACCGGTGTTCTTCGTTCTGCTGCCGGTATTTCCGGCTGCGTTCATATGCTTCATGACCTGCTTCAACAGCTATCCGGTCATTCAGCAGTACGTCATTAATCCCTATTACACGAGCATCGGGAAGATCAACCCCGAGCTTCTTGCCGGTCAGCCAGAGGAAGGAGACGAACCGCCGATCTTCGAAGATATGGGCGGTAAGGAAAAGCCTATCGAAAAGCGTAAAAAAGGCAAGGGCAAAACTATCTCGTAAACTGCAAAGCCGCACAGAGCTCAACGCTCCATGCGGCTTTTTTCATACTACTGCGCCCTTTGAAAACAGCACCTTGTCGTTGTCGAAGTCCAGCCTGACTTTTTCTCCTGTGCTTATAGACGCACTTACTATCATCTGTGCGAGCTGATTCTCGATGAGCTCGGTCACGCGGCGTTTTATGGGTCGGGCGCCGTATTTGTCGGTCTCCTTAGCAGCGGCAATGGCTTCTATGACCTGCGGTGAGTAGCTAACTTCGATCCCTATGCCTCGCGCCCGCTTGCAGAGGTTTTCAAGTGCTATCCGACTTATCTGGATAAGATCCTCCTTTTCGAGCTTGTTGAATACCACTATCTCGTCTATCCTGTTTACGAATTCCGGGGTGAAATACGAACGTATCCGCTCGAGGACGCGGTTCTCCCCTTCCCTGCCCTTGCTCCCTGAAAAACCGAGCGAGGAACGCTTGCAGAGCTCCTCTGCGCCGACATTCGAGGTCATGATTATGATACAGTTGCGAAAGCTCACCCGGCGCATTGAGGAATCGGTGAGAATACCGTCATCGAGTATCTGGAGAAGGATATTAAGCACCTCGATGTCCGCCTTTTCTATCTCGTCGAACAGTAGCAGTGAGTAAGGGCGACGGCGTATCTTTTCACAGAGATTATTGCCGCTGTCGTCGTAGCCAGTGTAGCCGGGCGGCGCTCCTATCAGCTTGGAGACACTGTGCTTCTCCATATACTCGGACATATCTATGCGTATCATGCTGTCCTCTGAGCCGAAAAGGCACTCCGAAAGTGCCTTGGCAAGCTCGGTCTTGCCGACTCCTGTAGGTCCGGCAAAGAGGAACGAGGCTGTAGGTCTTCCTGCGTCACGCAAACCGGAGGTTGCCCTGCATATTGCGTTTGTGACTGTTCTGACGGCGTGCGCGTGCCCTACAACCCGTGCGTTGAGGCGGGAGTGGAGGTCTTCGAGCTGCGCTGCTCTCTCGGAGGAGATACGTTCGAGCGGGATACCGGTCTTCAAGGATATGACCGACGTTATATCCTCATCGAGGAGCCTTGCGGGTCCACTGCTGACGAGCTTGCTGATACCGCTTAGTCTGAGCTTGCTGCTGGTGAGGTCGATGAACTCCGTGTCCTTGCGGCTCAGACCGGAATTGCACCTCAGCTTCGCACAGGCGCAGGCTTCGTCGAGGACGTCTATCGCCTTGTCCGGGAGGCAGCGGTCGGTGATATACCTCGTGGAGAGCTCGACTGAACGTTCTATCATCTCATCGCTTATCTCGACGCCGTGGTAGCTCTCGTAGTTCGAGCGCAGTCCGCGCATGATGTCAACACAACTCCTGACGCTGGGCTCGTTGACGTGGATCGGCTGGAAACGGCGCTCCAGCGCGGAATCCTTTTCTATGGTCTTGCGGAACTCCTCGAACGTGGTCGCACCGATTATCTGGAGCTCTCCGCGTGCGAGCTGCGGCTTCATGATGTTTGCAGCGTCGATGGCGCCTTCGGCTGCTCCTGCACCGACTATAGTGTGTATCTCGTCGATGAATAGGATTATATTCCCCGCGCTGACAGCTTCCTCAAGGCACGCCTTCACGCGCTCCTCAAAGTCGCCGCGGTACTTCGCTCCTGAGAGCAGGGACGTAAAATCAAGCGAAAAGATGAACTTGTTCTTCAGTGCGTCAGGGACGAGGTTCCTCACGAAAAGCTCCGCTACGCCCTCCACTATCGCGGTCTTCCCCACTCCTGCCTCCCCTATGAGACACGGATTGTTCTTGTTGCGGCGTGAAAGGACCTGCAGCACACGCTCTATCTCCTTGTTCCTGCCTATGAGAGGGTCATTCTTCTTCACGAGCGCTATGTCGGTGAGGTTCTTTCCGTAGCGGAAGAGATTGGGGAGATGTGACATCTTAGGCTTTATAGAGTCGTAGAGGCCAGCGCGCACCTCCGACGAGCCTATGATCTGCAAGCCGCCGCAGATACCCGTGAGGTTCCCGCCGATATTCTTGATTATCGTACACGCGCTGCACGAGGATTCCTTTATCATCGCTGCAAGGATATGCTCGGGGGCTGCCTGTTTTTTTTTATCTGTAACCGCAATGCTGTATGAGGCTTCAAGGATACGCTTGGTTGCTGCCGTGAGATACCGCTGATTCAGTATTGAGGGCGTCCCCTGCCCTACGAGCCGGACTATCTCCTCTTTTATCTCGTCGTATGATACTCCGTTTTCTATCAGTATCTCTGCTGCTCCGGACTGACCGTCGTTCGACATTGCGAGCAGCAGGTGCTCACTGCCGATGTAGGTGTGACCTAACTCCGAAGCAAGACTTATCGCACCTTCGATTATCTTTAGTGCGCGTTTTGTGAACTTATCTGTGTTTATTATCATCGTAACGCCCTCCTGGATATATATTATGCCACGCTTTCCATGCGATAACAGTCGAAAAATGAAACGTTCAAAAAGAATTGTAACACTTTTCAGCCTATGGCATACTATGTACTATGAAGCGACGATAAATCGCTTTAAATACATCATTTTTAAGGAGTGTTCGATTATGTGTAATTCTTGCTTCGGAGGAAATAACTGCTGGTGCATCATCCTTCTTATCCTTCTGTTCGTTATCCTTTTCTCCGGCTGTGGCAACGATGACTGCGGCTGCAATAACAACAACGGCTGTGGCTGCGGCTGCTGATGACTTGAAAAAAGAAAAACTGCTGCACACAAAAAGTGCAGCAGTTTTTGCGTTATTCTGCTATCTTTACGACCTTGTTACGCCTGTTGGTCAGCTTGGGCTGTGTGCCGTTGATGACGCAGTCGGCAGTAACTGTGACCTTGCCGATGCTTCCGTCGGACGGGACTGAGAACATGGTCTTCATCAGTATGCCCTCAAGTATGGAGCGCAGTCCGCGGGCACCTGTTTTCTGGGAGATAGCCTTTTTCGCTATCTCTATGAGGGCGTCGTCCTCTATCTCGAGTTCGATGTCGTCGTACTCGAACAGCTTGCGGTACTGCTTGATAAGAGCGTTCTTGGGCTCTGTGAGAATCTTCACGAGCGAAGCCTCGTCGAGTTCTTCAAGGACTGTGATGACCGGAAGTCTGCCCACGAATTCGGGCACCATGCCGAACTTCACGAGGTCCTTCGGAATGACCTTCTTGAAGATATTATCCTTTTCCTCGATGTGGGTCTTTATCTCGCCGCCGAAGCCTATGGGTGCCTTGCCGATACGCTTCTGTATCTGGCGCTCGAGTCCGTCAAAGGCTCCGCCGCAGATGAAGAGGATATTCTTGGTGTTTATCTGTATTACTTCCTGATTCGGGTGCTTTCTGCCGCCCTGAGGAGGAACGTTCGAGACTGTTCCCTCGATTATCTTCAGAAGTGCCTGCTGGACGCCCTCGCCGCTTACATCACGGGTGAGAGAGACGTTCTCGGACTTGCGGGCTATCTTGTCTATCTCGTCGATGTAGATGATCCCGCGCTCAGCAGCCTTTATGTCAAAATCCGCTGCCTGAATGAGTCTGAGGAGGACGTTCTCGACGTCGTCACCGACATAGCCGGCTTCTGTGATAGTTGTAGCGTCCGCGATAGCGAAGGGCACATTCAGGAGCTTAGCAAGAGTCTGGGCGAGAAAGGTCTTGCCTACGCCTGTCGGACCGAGCAGGAGAACGTTGCTCTTCTGGAGCTCAACACCGTCATCGGAACCGGGCTTATCGCCATTTTCAAGCTCGTTCTGACTGAGAATGCGCTTGTAGTGGTTGTAGACAGCGACGGAAAGAGATATCTTGGCGTCGTCCTGACCGATAACGTATTCGTCAAGGAATTCCTTTATCTCGACAGGCTTCAGGAGCTTCATCGAGGATAGCTTCTGATCCTTGTCTGCCTTGGCAGCCTTGCGCTGAGCTTTTGCAATGCCAGGTCCGTAGATCATCTCATAGCAGTAGCATACACACTCGTCGCAAATATTCGCAGTTCCGGCAGAAAACATACTCTGTACCCTGTTTTCGCCCTTGCCGCAGAAGCTGCACGATTTGAAATTTTCAGCCATTTAAAAAACCTACCTTTTTTCGATGACCTTATCTATGAGACCGTACTCAAGAGCCTCCTGTGCGGACATATAGTTGTCACGCTCAGTGTCTATCTTGACCTTGTCAAGCGGTTGACCTGTGTTCTCAGCGAGCATTTCGTCCATTTTCTGACGTATGCGCAGGAGGTGGTCGGAGTGTATCTTGATGTCGGTGCACTGTCCGGAAAGTCCGCCTGATATAAGGGGCTGGTGTATCATGATCTCGCTGTTTGGCAGTGCGATACGCTTGCCCTTTGCACCTGCTGCGAGCAGAAATGCTCCCATAGAAGCAGCCATGCCGATACAGATAGTGGATACGTCGCACTTGATGTACTGCATAGTGTCATATATAGCCATTCCGGACGTGATAGAGCCGCCGGGGCTGTTGATATAGAGGGAGATATCCTTCTCAGTGTCCTGACTCTCAAGGTAAAGGAGCTGTGCAACGACAACACTCGCCGTAGCGTCGTTCACCTGATCTGACAGCATGATGATCCTGTCATTGAGGAGCCTTGAATAGATATCGTAGGATCTTTCGCCTCTGCTTGTCTGTTCAACGACATATGGTACTAAAACGCTCATATTTCATCGCCCTTTCTTTAAAAACTGTTGTCCCACAAGGTTAGTGTGGGACAACAAATACTTTATCTTACTTTTTTCGACAGGATGACGCTTATTCAGCCTTCTCCTCTGCGGGAGCTTCCTCTGCAACAGCGTTCTCCTTGACAAGCTCGAGAGCCTTCTGGACTCTGAGGTCGAGTGCGTACTCGTCAGCAGGAATGAATCTCTTTACTGTCTCGATGTCGATGTTGTTTGCAGCTGCGATCTCGCCGAGACCATTGTTGATGTCCTCGTCGGATACCTCGATGTTCTCGAGCTCTGCGATCTTCTCAAGAGCAAGGCGGAGCTTAACTTCGCTCTCTGCTCTGTCTCTGTATGTCTCTCTGAGGGACTCAGCGTCCATACCTGTGTACTGGCAGTAGAGCTTAAGATCCATGCCCTGCTGCTGGAGCTGCTGCTCGAAGGAGCGCATGATGTTGTCGATACGCTGCTCGTACATACAATTGGGGATAGGAGATTCTACCTTCTCGATGAGCTTGTTCATGAGTTCGTTCTCGAAGTTGGAGTCAGCCTGCTTGACAGCAGCCACCTCAAGCTTTGTTCTGATGTCGTTTCTGTATTCCTCAACTGTTTCAAAATCGGTCGCGTCCTTGATGAGATCATCGTTGATCTCAGGGAGCTCCTCGTAGCTGATGGACTTGAGCTTGCACTTGAAGGTAGCGTCCTTGCCTGCGTAGTCCTTCATCTGGTAGTCCTCAGGGAACTTTACATTTACGTCGAACTCATCGCCGATATTGTGACCAACGATCTGATCCTCGAAACCGGGGATGAACTGACCGCTGCCGAGCTTGAGCGGGTGATCCTCGCCCTTGCCGCCCTCGAATGCCTCGTCGCCGAAGAAGCCCTCAAAGTCAATTATTACTTCATCGTCCATCTGAGCTGCTCTGTCGTCAACAGAAACTATGCGGGCGTTTCTCTTTCTTATCATTTCTACCTGCTTATCGACATCCTCGTCAGTGATAGCATTAACTGACTTTACAGCCTTCAGGCCCTTGTAGTCAGAAATCTCGATAACGGGCTTTGTTACGCATACTGCCTTGAGCTCTACGCCGTTCTCCTTATCAATAGAAAGAACTTCAACGTTAGGTCTGTCAACGATCTCGAGCTCAGTCTCTCTGATAGCTGCATCGAGCTCAGGTCCGAGAAGTGCATTGATAGCGCCCTCGTAGAATGCGCCCTCGCCGAACTCCTTCTCAGCGAGCTTTCTTGTTACCTTGCCCTTTCTGAAGCCCTTTATCTGGATATTCTTCTTCTGACGCTGATACTCCTTCTCGACTGCTTCCTCAAAGGTCGCAGCATCTATAGAGATTACCAGCTCAGTGGTGTTTACATCTGTTTTGTTTGATGACTTTAACATAATTTATGTGTCCTCCATTAATATATAACATACTTGGTATATTATACCACATTTGGAAATTTTTTTCCACTAAATTTCAACACTTCTGCGCTTTGCACAACGTCAGAATATCTTTTCAGGGACAAATTGTAGATAATCACCTGATACAAGGTGAAAATCTATGTCGTCGTATGTATTCATAACGCACAGCTCGTGCGCAGAACGTCCGTGGATATGGCCGTAGTAGCAGAGCTTTATCTTGTAGCGGTACAGGACGTCGAGGATATCATAGTTAAAGTTGGTAGCAAATATCGGCGGATAGTGCATGAACACTATCGGCTCGAGCTCCTCCTTCAGGGCTGACTGTATCGACATTTCAAGCCGCTGCACCTCGCGTTTCAGGACCTTCTCGTCCTGGACGTCCTTGGTGTCTGTGCCGTTGACCCAGCCGCGCGTCCCGCAGATACCGTAATTCTCATAGCGGTAGTGGTTGTTGTGCAATATCTTTATCGTGGCGAACTGCTCCTGCGCGAGGAAATCCTCCATTTTTTTCATCGTCGTCCACCAGTAGTCGTGGTTGCCTTTCAGGATTATCTTCTCCCCGGGCAGCTCATTGATGAAGCGGAAGTCCGGCGCAGCCTGCTGGAGTGACATTCCCCACGATATATCGCCGGGTATGACCACTGTGTCCTCCGGCTTTATAAGCTCGCGCCAATGCTGTTCGATACGCTCCTGATAGTTCTCCCAACCCGGGAAGATACTCATGGTCTTGCTCGGGTCGCAGAAGCACAGGTGCAGATCGGCGATGACGTATAAACTCATCTGTCAGACTCCGAGCTTGCTAAGGACGTACTTCTTCTGCTCTGTCTTGTCGATCACGTCGCTGAATCTCTCGGGCTTGTTCTTAAGGTCTGCGAGAGCTGCGGGAACAGGAATGTCAGAAAGCTCCGCGATACGGTCTATCATCGCGTACTCGTCGATGTCGGACTTGCCACCCTCGATTGCTTCAAGGACTGCCGCGCTGAACTTGTACGGGCTTGCTGTAGAAGCGATGATCGTCTTTGTAGTGTCGCCTGTGGACTTCTTGTAGTCCTCGTATACCTTTACAGCTACGGCTGTGTGAGTGTCGCAGGTGTAGGAGTACTTCTCGTATATCTCGTGGATTATCTCCTTGGTCTGTTTGTCGTCGCAGAAGCCAGCGCAGAATTCGTCGCTGAGCTTTGCCTTGACGTCGTCGGAGACCTCGTATCTGCCCTCGGCAGCGAGCTTGCCGAACCACTCACGGATAACTGCGTCGTTTCTGTCGGTCATAAGGTAGAGAAGACGCTCGAGGTTGCTCGAGATGAGGATATCCATAGACGGGGAAACGGTCGCGAAGAACTTTCTGTTGCGGTCGTAAACGCCGGTGTTGATGAAGTCTGTGAGTACGTTGTTGATGTTGGAGGCGCAGATGAGCTTGTTCACCGGAACACCCATGTGCTTTGCATAGTAAGCGGCAAGAATATTTCCGAAGTTGCCGGTCGGGACAACGATATTGACCTTGTCGCCGAGCTCTATCTCGCCATCCTTTGCGAGCTCTGCATATGCGGATATGTAGTATACGATCTGAGGTACAAGACGTCCCCAATTGATAGAGTTCGCGCTGGAGAACATCATGCCGTTGTTTTCGAGGGTCTGCTTTACTTCGTCGTCTGTGAAGATTGTCTTGACGCCGTTCTGGCAGTCATCGAAGTTGCCCTTGAGCGCGCATACGCCGACGTTCGAGCCCTCCTGTGTCTTCATCTGACGCTTCTGCATGGGGCTGACGCCGTCCTCCGGGTAGAATACGAGGATAGATGTGCCCTCAACGTCCTTGAAGCCCTCGAGCGCAGCCTTTCCGGTGTCTCCGGAGGTAGCAACGAGAATGACTATCTTCTTGTCGAGGTTGATCTTCTTCGCGGAGGTCGTGAGGAAGTACGGGAGTATCTGGAGCGCCATATCCTTGAAGGCGCAGGTAGGTCCGTGCCAGAGCTCGAGCATATATGTGCCGTCGAAGAGATGCGCTATTTCGGTAATGCTCTCAGACTCGAAATTCTTCGTGCTGTAGGCGTTATCGGTGCAGTAGTGTATCTCGGCGTCCGTGAAGTCTGTAAGGAACTTCGAGAACACGAAAGCTGCTCTGTCCGCATAGGACATCTCGCCGATAGCTTTTATGTCAGCAAGAGACAGCTCCGGTATGCTCTCGGGAACGAAAAGTCCGCCCTCGGAAGATATGCCCTGTGTGATCGCCTCGGCGCTCTTTACCTTGACATCGCTGTTTCTTGTGCTGTTGTAGAACATAGTATCACCCTTCAGAAATTGTAATTGTAGCCTGTGGTATCATAGGCGTTTTGTATATAATCAATGCTGAGCACTCTGCCCCCGGACGCGATGACCTGTGCGACATCGAATCTTGGCTGGAGCATGGTCGGGTGCTTGCAGCAATAATCAGCGGCAGTTTTGATTATGAGCCCGCGCTTGCGCTTGTTGACTGCTTCAAAGCCTGTCACAAGGCTGTCGGGCTTGCGGGTCTTGACCTCAACAAAGGCTATAAAATCGCCGTTCTCGGCGATGATGTCTATCTCCCCGCCCCTTATGCGGTAATTCCTCGCGAGGATAGTGTAGCCGCGGTCTGTGAGGTATGTGCAGACCTGTTCCTCGCCGAGTTTTCCTGTCTCGCTTTTTGTCATCATAAAAGCTTTTTCAGGAAGGACTTCCTGTGGACCTCGGAGATACCGTGCTTTTCAAGCATTTCGTAGTGCAAGTTCGTACCGTAGCCCTTGTGCTGGTCGAAGCAGTACTGCGGGTACATCTCCGCAAGGACTTTCATGTATCTGTCCCTCGCGACCTTTGCAAGCACTGACGCTGCGGCTATCGAAGCCGATGTCGCGTCGCCCTTGATGACTGTCCTCGCCTCGCACGGGAGCTCGGGGAGCCTGTTGCCGTCCACAAGGGCAAGGTCAGGATTGATATCAAGCTCCTCAACAGCGCGTCTCATGGCGAGCATTGTAGCGTTGAGGATATTCATGCAGTCTATCTCCTCGACGGAAGCCGTGGCTATTGAGTATGCGTCCGCTCTCTCTATTATAACGTCAAAAAGCTCCTCGCGGCGCTTCTCGGACAGCTTCTTGCTGTCGTTAAGGTAGTCTATCAGCGTGCCGTCGCTCAGTACAACAGCCGCTGCGTATACATCTCCCGCGAGCGGACCTCTGCCCGCTTCATCTACGCCGCATATCACGGGATATTCACGGCGGAGCTGGGAGTCATAGTCGAAAAGCTCCTTGTGGAGCGTTATTCTTGGCATAGCTTTTCCTTTGCGGGCGGTAGCTCAAGTGTTATCCTGCCGAGCTTGCCGCTTCTGAATTCATCTATAACGGTTATAGCCGCGCGTTCAGTGTTTATCTCTCCGCCGGAAACGACCATTCCGCGCTTCCTGCCAACCTTTTCAAGCAGCGAGAGACCGTCGTCGCTATCGTCGAACTCTATCTTATACCTTTCCCTGAGAGACTGAGGGTAGCTCTCTGAAAGGAATTTCAGCAGCTTCATAGCGAGCGTTTCGATGTCGAGGATATCGTCGCTTATCGCACCTGTGAACGCGAGCCTTATCGCGACGCTCTGGTCGTCGAACTTAGGCCACAGAACTCCCGGCATATCGAGCAGCTCCGCGCCGGTGTCTATCTTCACCCACTGCTTAGTGCGGGTAACGCCGGGTCTGTCCTCGACCTTCGCGCGCTTTCCGCCGGCAAGTCGGTTTATCAGCGAGGATTTGCCCACGTTCGGTATACCCACTATCATGAGCCTTATCGCAGCACCGCTCATTCCGCTTCGTTCGCGCTTTTCCATGAGCTCGCGCAGTACCTTTGCCTTCAGCGTGGGCATGAGGCTTTTGAGTCCCTTGCCAGACTTGCAGTCCACGGCGATCGCTGTGACACCTATGCTACTGAAATAGTTTATCCAGCGCTGTGTAGCTTTTTCGTCCGCGAGGTCGCTCTTGTTGAGGAGCACCATTCGCGGCTTGCCAGAGGTCAGCCTGTCCATTTCGGGATTGCGGCTGCTCAGCGGTGTGCGCGAATCGACTATCTCGACCACGGCGTCAACGAGCTTCAGATTTGAAGCGATGAGCTTGCGGGTCTTCGCCATATGACCCGGAAACCACTGGATCTGCTTCATATCGGTGTTTTCCACGAATGCCTCCTGTTCATTTTGCGAGCGAGCCGAACCTGCTGAGCGGCAGTACCCTGAATACGACCTCGCCGACGATATCGTCCTCCGGGACGAGACCGATATCGGAGTATCTGCTGTCCTTTGATCTGTTGCGGTTGTCGCCCATCACGAACACATACCCCTCCGGGACGGTAATCGGATATTTAAATGTAAACGCACCGCCGTCATTATGGGTCAGTTCTTTTATATACTTTTCATTCAATAGTTTTCCGTCTACCTTGACAGATCCCCTGTAAAAATCAATGTCGATCGTCTGACCCTCAACGGCTATAATACGCTTTACTATAGTTTTTTCAAGTCCGGGCTTTGTTTCGATCTCTCCGCTATCCGTGAACGTTACAGACTGGTCTGCGTTTATGATGACGATATCTCCCTGTTCGGGCTCGCCGTACCATGTGGTGAACACTACCCTGTCGCCGGGCTGGAGCGTATTGCACATGGACTCGCCCTTTATCGTTGCAAGTCTGAATATATATGTGAAGACAAGGCAGGCAATGAAGAGCGATACCAGAATTGTTTCTAAAAGCGCGAAGATCTCTTTTGTTGTATCCGTTATTCTTTGTTCTCTATTTTTCATTCAGATGACTTCTTCCACGAGTTGAAAAGGAGTTTGAAACTGCTGAACGGCGAATATCTGATTATCGCCTTGCCGTATATCTGATCCTTCTTTATTAATCCGACTGTGTCGAAACGGCTGTCTGTGGAGGCGTTTCTGTGGTCGCCCATTACGAAATAGTACCCCTCGGGGATCGTTATCGGGAAGTTGAAAGCAGTGCCCTGCCCCGTGAAGCCGTTCGCGTAGGGCTCGTCGATCGCCTTGCCGTCTACATAGACAACGCCGTCAACGATGTCGAGGGTCTGTCCTCCGCAGGCGATAACGCGCTTGATTATACACTCCTTCAGCGGGGAGTTGTCGATATTGCGTTCGTAAACCTGTCCCCTGTCATCGAAGAGGTAGGACATATTATTGTCGATTATGATGATGTCACCGTATGACACATCGAAGTATACTGTGGACATGAAGATACGGTCGTTGGTCTTGAGTGTGTTCTCCATCGAGCCGCCGACTATATTCACCGGGTGAAGTATATATGTGAACAGCAGAACGATGACGAAAACTGTAACGAGAGTGGATTCGACTATCTCGAGGATATCCTTTATGAGGGCGCTGTCATCGCCTTCCGCCTCTGTTTCGGCAGTCTCTTCCTCTTCTCCGTTCTCGTCTTCCCGGGCTTCCTCCTGAACTTCGGAAGCATTCTCAGTCAGCGCATCATCTGCCTCTGTTTCTTCCAATAATTCCTTATTTTCTTCCATGCTGACACCTCGGCTCTGTACTAAAATTTGGTTCTGATTAGCAAAAAAGGGACTTTAAGTCCCTTCAAGGAGTTTTTGCGAGTCAGGCAGGAGACCTGCCTGAACTCGTAATGCATTCTCTTAGCGGAGCTGTTCCTTGACCTTAGCAGCCTTGCCGACTCTGTCACGGAGGTAGTAGAGCTTAGCTCTGCGAACCTTACCGCTTCTGATGACCTCTACCTTGTCAACGACAGGAGAGTGGAGCGGGAAAACTCTCTCGATACCGCAGCCGTGAGCTACACGTCTAACGGTGAAGGTCTCGCTGATGCCGCCGTGCTTCTTTGCGATAACAGTACCCTCGAAGACCTGGATACGGCTCTTGTCGCCTTCCTTGATCTGAACGTGTACCTTAACGGTGTCGCCGACATTGAACTGCGGAACATTTTCCTTCATGCTTGAGTTGCTGATCATTTTGAGTGCATCCATTTTATTTTCCTCCTAAAATTTCCGAACATTCTTACCTGTCCTGCGGGGGCTGTTCAGCATCCAGCGGCCGCGGGAATAATAATACAAGGCGCAAAGCGCAAAGGCTCCTGAGAGCCGAAAAGCAGGCAGCGGACTGTCCGATTTAATGTCTTTCGGCATTAACGCTCATCTGCCGCATGGGCAGACGGAACTCAAATGCTTTGATATTATACCATACTTTAAGAGAAAATGCAAGTGTTTTTTCAAAAAATATAAAATTAATATTTTTACCTCTTTCTGAGCACAGCCATTGCTGCGTGGTGGAGTATCTCAAACTCGTCGGGGACGAGTTTACCGAGCATTTCCTTATGCTCGTGCTCCCACGCGGCTATGTCCTGCGGAGGCATGGAGGCTCCCACCCCGCGGCAGGCTTTCATGCGTCCGTTCCAGCTGTCGCGCGTGAACGGCACCATGAGATCGTAGTCCTCCTGCGCTTCGATGTCGAAATATTCGTGTGCGATCTCGGGAATGAACACAGGGGCACGGGTATATCCGCCGCCGGTCCATTCGGAGTTGTATTTTAGCACGAGCTCCTCGCTGGCTCTCGCTACAGGGTCGTCGGCGGGCACCCATGCCATGAAAAGTATCACGAGCCGTCCGCCGTCTTTGAGCAGACGTGCGATATTCGGGATAACGGTCCCGTAATCGAAGTAGAAAAAGCACTGGCACGCAGTAACGACATCGAAGGTGCCATCTGGGAGGTCTATCTTCTCAGCCGGCGAGGCGATGAAGCTGATGTCCATGCCTGAGTTTTCCGCGAGCAGCTCTGCCTGCCTTATCTGATTGGGCGAGATGTCCGCGCCTGTCCACTTTGCCCCGTATCTGTACATATTACGCGGCACGACGCCTGTTCCTGTACCGAGGTCGAGGACGTTCTGACCGTTCACGCACAGTCCCCTTTCGGCGACCTTCGCGAAGAAAATGTCCGGGTAGATATCGCGGTATTTAGCGTAATCCGACGACGTGCGTCCCCAGTCAAAGGCTTTTCCGCCGTCTATGTTCTTTCTGAAAATGTCCATATTATCACCTTTTACGCGAACACGGAGTTGTCCTCGCAGAGTATCGCCGTGCGGCAGATAATACGCGGCTCAAAGGGTACCGTGCCGGTGTTTCTCAATGCCTCGAAGAACAGCGAGGGGTTGTAGTTGGTCTGGGTGCCGGCTGGCAGGCGCATTGAAACATCCACTGAGTCGGCGGAGCATTCAAGTCCTGTGACCTCCATTTCGGGCTTGATGTCAACTGTCTTGACGCCCTTTTTAGTCTTTTTCTCGATGAGTATCTCCTCTCCTCCGAGCATTGACTTTATGTCCTCAAACAGCTTGTCCGTGACATCTGTCACGAGCGAAAATGTGTACTCTGCCTTGGCTATCGCGGTTATCTTGAGCTTCGGCTCGGTGACAGACGTTATCCTCATGCCCTCCGGCATTACGGCGTTCAGCTTGTCCATGACCTCACTGTACGGTATCTCCTCATTTAGGTTGAAGTCGAGTATCTCGCAGCTGCTCTCATAGCCGAGCGAAAGCGCGAGCGCAAAGGAGTAGTAAGGGTGCGGATTGAAGCCCTCGGTGTACCATATCGGCAGTCCCGAGCGGCGGAATGTCCTCAGCATACAGCGGTTGAGGTCGAGGTGGGAGATGTACTTTGCTCTCCCCTTTTTCTCAAATACGGCCCTGACTTTTATCAAAGCACTCCCTCCCTACACACTTATTTACTCCGCAGCCGGAGCAGCGCAGACGGCAGTTCGGCGTCGTTACTGCGTTATGCGCAGTCTTGTTCTCGCGGACAAAGAACTCCTTGGACACGAAGTAATCGAGGTGATCCCACGGAAGTATCTCGTCGTAGCCAAAGCGCCTGTTCGCGTAGAATGCCGGATCGATGCCGCACTCCTCGAAGGCTTCGAGCCAGCGGTCAAAGTGGAAGTACTCTCCCCAGCTGTCGAACTTGCAACCCTTTTTCCATGCTGTGTAGACTGCCTTGCACAATCTGCGGTCGCCCTTTGCGAGTATGACCTCGAGCTTGCTGACGCTCGGGTCGTGGTAGCTGACCTTGACCTTCTTGGTCTTGACGGAGTCGAGCAGCAGCTTCTGCTTATGCTCGATCATTTCCTGAGTATCCTGCGGCTCGAACTGGAACGGCGTGAACGGCTTCGGGACGAATGTCGCGCAGCTGACCGAGACCTGCACTCCCCTGCCCTTGGGGCGGTTCTCGATACTGTAGTAGAGGTCCACAACGCGCTGGGCAAGCTCTGCGATACCCACGATGTCTTCGTCAGTTTCGGTCGGGAGTCCCATCATGAAATAAAGCTTGACCGCCGAATATCCGCCCTCGAAGGCTATACGGCAGGTGTTCATTATCTCCTCCTCGGTGACGTTCTTGTTTATGACGTCGCGGAGGCGCTGTGTACCGCCCTCTGCGGCAAAGGTGAGTCCGCTCTTGCGAACTTTCTTGATCTTTTCAAGCAGGGATTCGGAGAAATTGTCCACTCTCAGGGACGGGAGCGACAGGTTTATACGCGCTTTCTCTGTGTAGTCAAGGAGCTTTGTGAGCATATTGTCGATGTCAGAGTGGTCGCTGGTACTGAGCGAGGCGAGGGAGATCTCATCGTAGCCGGTGTTCTCACAAAGGAGCTTCGCCTCCTCGACTATAGTGTCGGAGGTCTTCTCTCGGAACGGGCGGTAGATGAAGCCCGCCTGACAGAACCGGCACCCGCGGATACAGCCGCGAAGTACCTCGACGGAGATACGGTCGTGGACTATCTCGGTGAACGGGACGACAAAGTTTTCCGGGTAGAAGACCTTGTCGATGTCCCTGATGATACGCTTCCTTATGGTCGCGGGAGCGCCGTTGAGCGGCGTAACTGCGGCGATCGTGCCGTCATCCTTGTAGCTGAATTCATAGAAGCTGGGGACGTAGATACCCTCAAGATGTGAGGCTCTGAGCAGGAATTCGTGCTTCGTCGCGCCCTGCTGCTTCATCTCCCAGAAGAGATCCATGAGCTCGAGGTTGACCTCCTCGCCCTCGCCGAGTATGAAGATGTCAAAGAAGTCCGCAAGAGGCTCAGGGTTACAGACGCAGGGTCCTCCCGCAACGACGATGTTTTTAAGCTCGTCGGAGCGGTCCTTCGCGAATATCGGTATACCGGCAAGGTCGAGCATATTCAGCACGTTCGTATAGGAGAGCTCGTACTGCATAGTGAAGCCGATGAAGTCGAACTCGCTTATCGGGTCGAGACTCTCGAGCGCGTAGAGCGGGATATCGTTCTCGCGCATTATAGCCTCGAAGTCCTCCGATGGCGCAAAGCAGCGCTCGCACCAGTAATTCTCACGCGAATTCTTGAGCGAGTACAGTATCTTTATGCCAAGGTGCGACATTCCGATGTCGTAGGTGTCCGGGAAGCAAAATGCGAAGCGGACATCTACCTTGGACTTGTCCTTTATCACGCTGCCAACCTCTCCGCCGATGTAGCGGGAGGGCTTCTGTACAGACAGCAGGTGTTTTTCTATCTTTTCTCGTAAATTCACTTGATGTTCTCCTCGCTGAATCGTTTGGGAAGGAAGTCCGAAAGCGTGTGTGCGCCGTCGGACAGGACTATGAGAAAGTCGTCGCCGCAGAACTCGCTGAGGACCTGCAAGCAGGCTCCGCAAGGGTAACACGGCCGGGAGAAGTCGCCGTCAGCGCTGCCGGCTATAGCTATCGCTTTGAAGTCGCAGAAGCCGCTTGATACCGCCTTGAAAACTGCCGTGCGCTCGGCACAGACCGTGAGCGAATACGACGAGTTCTCGATGTTGCAGCCGGTGAACACCTGTCCGTCCTCAGTGAGCAGGGCTGCTCCCACGCGGAAATGCGAATACGGTGAGTAGGACTTTTCTGCGGCTCTCACAGCCATCTGGAAGAAATCGTTGTTCGTCATTTTCTGCCGCCCTTTCCGACCTTGACTTTTCTGCCGTCCGGCGTCATGATGTAGGTGTTCTCGAGCTGCTGCATGAGGTTGCCGGTGACGGAAGCTCTGTACTCATTGCGGAGCTCGGTCTGCTCTGCTTTTTCAGCATCGGTAAGTCCCTCCGACTTTGATTTGCGGGCAAGCTCGTTTATACGGTCTATCTTCTTCTGATCCATTGACTGATCCTCCGTGATCCTCTTAATATAACATTATTGTAACATGGATCAGGAAAGATTTCAAGTATTTCCACTGGATTTTTGTCCCGCGGTGTGGTATAATGGAAGAGCTTGATACGAAAAGGAGGTCTTATAGATGAACAAAACAGCTCTTGTCACAGGAGGAGCCGGCGGGATAGGGAGCGCGGTCTGCCGCAGACTCGCTGCTGACGGGTACTTTGTATGGGTCGGATATGCGCATTCTGCGGGAAAGGCTGAGGCTCTTGCAGCTGAGATCAGCGGGAAGGCTGTCGGTTTCGACGTTGCAAACGTCGAGGCGGTAAGGTCTGCTGTGGAGGCTATAACAAAGGAAAGCGGCGCCCCGGACGTGCTCGTAAACAACGCGGGAGTCTCGGAGATAGACCTGTTCACCTCCATTTCACAGTCAGCGGCGGACAGGATAATGTCGGTCGATCTTGTGGGGACGCTCAACTGCTCTCGGGCGGTGCTCCCGGCGATGATAAGCCGCAAAAGCGGAAATATCGTCAATATCTCCTCAATGTGGGGACAGGTCGGGGCGTCATGCGAGGTGGATTACTCCGCTGCAAAGGCTGGGATCATCGGCTTCACAAAGGCTCTTGCCAAAGAGGTCGCACCGTCAGGGATAAGGGTGAACTGCGTGTCACCGGGCTTTATAATGACAGAGATGAACAGCCGCTTCACTGCTGAGGAGCTGGAAGCGATACGCGATGAGATACCGCTCGGTATTTTCGGTGAGCCGAAACACGTTGCGGACGCGGTGGCTTTCCTTGTGTCCGGGCAGGCGGAATTCATAACGGGTCAGGTCCTCGCCGTGAACGGCGGAATGGTGATATGAGGTGCTGATATGAATGACAGGCTGAAAAAACAGATAGATTTTATTATCGAGCTCGACAAAATGAAGGCGCTGTACAGGCAGACCTACGTCCTCAATGAGGACAGGAAGGAAAACGACGCCGAGCACAGCTGGCACCTCGCTGTCATGGCGTTTCTCCTTGCGGAGCACGCCAACGAAGAGGTCAACATCGCGCACGTCATGAAAATGGTGCTGCTGCATGATGTGGTCGAGATAGACGCAGGGGATACATACTGCTACGACACCGAGGCGAACAAGTCCAAGGCGGAGCGCGAGGAAAAGGCTGCTCAGCGTATCTACAGCATACTCCCTGAGGATCAGCGGGATGAATACTATGCTCTCTGGCGCCAATTCGAGGAACGTGAGACTCCCGAGTCACGCTTTGCGACGGTGCTCGACAGGCTCCAGCCTATGCTGCTCAACTACACAAAGCATGGACAGGCGTGGCAGGAGCACGGTATCTGCAAGGAGCAGGTATTGGCGCGGAATATGCCCTATTTTGACGCTTCGGACGACCTTGCAGAGCTTATTCGCGAGGTCATCGATGACGCTGCCGACAAAGGCTGGCTAAAATAACACCGGGGACAATTTGCACAAAAATGCCAAGCAGTTAACGTGCACTATTACCAATACGCTGAAAATTGAGGTGAATGTGTGAAAGTTCCCGCGATTACTTGAACTTTCGGCTGAACTGTGATATCATTTAAATGTAACATATTATCACAATTACAATGTTTATATATAAACAATGACTTAACGGAGGGGTAAAATGCCGACAGAAGAGACAAATTTACTGAATGATACGGCAGGGAAAGAAATGGATATTCTAGATATTTCGGACGAGGGCGAGAAAAGCTCCGATCTTTTCGGAGGTGCTCCGTCGCCTGAACCGGCTGTTCAGAAGCTGCCGTGGTACAAGCGCCTGAAAGCCAAGCGTGAGAAAAACACGACACAGCACAGCGCTCTCAACCGCTGGATAATGCTGATGTTTCCGGTTTTCATCATGGCTATGGCTGAGATAAATCAGGGCAAGAAGATATCAAGGTTCCTCAGTTTCTGCACTGAGCACCCGAGAGTGATCCTCTTCGACATACTCGTTGCGGAGCTCGTATTCTTCTTCCTCATTTCTATCTTTAAGCGCGGCTGGATAGCCTCCGCGGTACATAGCTTCGTTTACATGGCTCTCAGTATCACGGAGCTCTTCAAATTCGGCACGAACGGAAACCACCTTATCCTCTCGGACATGAAGCTTGTCCGCAGCGTAAAGAGCCTTTCGTCGTTCGCGTATATCAAGATCACTCCGCGGCTCATCATCTACTGTGCGCTGGTCGTAGCCGTTGTGCTGCTGATATTTTACCTGAACCCCAAGTTCGAGTTCAGAAATGTGAAGCCGAGGGTGGCGGCGATAATATCGTGTATCGTCATCGGAGCGCTCATGGTCATGCTCCCGGCTTTTTACAACCCTGTGTACAAAGTCTTCGGCGTGGATACGACTCCCGCGACAAATTCCTTCAAGCTAAGGAATAAATTCAACAACAACAGCTTCCTTGCCTTCATCGTGCAGACGTCCTCCGAGAGCTTTGCTAACCGTCTCAAAAAGCCCAAGGATTACGACGACGACCACGTCAACAGCATCATCGACAACAACATCGACACCGGCGAATACTTCAACGGCGGCGACAAGCCCAACGTTATCGTCATCATGAGCGAGTCCTATGCGGATTTCCGCGTATTCGACGAGCTGGAGATCGGCGACGATGTTTATGAATACTTCGACAAGGCACGCTCCGAAGGCTATGCCGGAACAGCTATCACTCCTACCTTTGCGAGCTGGACCGTCCGTGCGGAGTTCGAGCTGCTGTTCGGTCTCCCGGTACGCGGTCTGAATACCCCAAATATGCCGCAGCGTGAGCTTGCAGACCGTGAGCAGCCTGCGCTCGCTCAGTACTACAAGAGCTGGGGCTACCACACAGCTTATGTTCACCCGTTCACGCAGACATTCTACAGCAGGAGCCGTATCTACGGTTACTTCGGCTTCGACGATATGATGTTCTACGACAAGGATACCGGTGAGACAACATTCACCGTGCCGATAAAGACCTTTGGTACTTATGTGGACGATTCCGTGGTATACGATCAGCTCATCGACCTCATCAGGACGAACGATCAGCCTGTTTACTCGCACGCGACTACCATGCAGAACCACCAGCCCTACGATCAGGGTGAGGATCCTGACGACGAGTTCGGCAACTACCTCACATGGGTCAAGCACACCAATGAGGGGCTGGACGATTTCCTCAACGAGCTCAAAAATATCGATGAGCACACTATCGTCTTCTTTGTCGGCGACCACTTCCCGTCACTCAAGGCTGAGACGAGCGTTTATGAACAGCTCGGCATTACCGGTGAGAACTGCTCGCCGCTCTACGAGCAGCATTACTTCATCTGGAGCAACTACGACGCGGATTTCTCGTCTGTTCCCGATGAGCAGGTATCATTCTTCTATATGCCGTTCGTTCTGCTCAATATCATCGACGCGCCGCGTGACGCTTTCATCCAGACCATGAACGATTACATGGAGAAGCTGCCGGTTTACTCCGAGGAGTACGACAGCGAGGTACCGCGTGACGAGGAGCTCGATATGCTCACATACGACCGCGTTATAGGCGATGTTTATTCGCCGTCGCCGATACCCGAGGAAGTCCTCACGTCTGATTAAGGAGATACTATGAAACAGCTTGAAAAAGGCATCAAGGGCAGCGCTGAGTTGACCGTAACAAAGAATGAGCTTGCCTCCGCAGTCGGGAGCGGCTGCCTCGATGTGCTCGCTACGCCTGTCATGATAATGCTCATGGAAAAAGCTGCCTGCGAGTGTATCGCACCCTATTTTGAAGGTGACGAGACAACAGTCGGCACTGAGCTCGACGTAAAGCACGTCTCTGCAACTCCCGAGGGTATGAAGGTAAAGGCTGTCGCAGAGCTCGTTTCACTGGACGGTCGCGAGCTGGTGTTCAGTGTCATGGCTGAGGACGAATCCGGTCTCATCGGGAAGGGACTCCACAAGAGGTTCCTTGTTTACGGCGAGAGATTCATGGAAAAGGCTAACGCAAAAAAACAGTAACGAAAAGCTGCCACGCCCAGGTGTGGCAGCTTTTTTCTGAAAAAATATGAGAACTTGACATTTTTTCTGCCCTTTATCATAATACTATCACATTAATGTTTATAATATAAGATATAGGGATAACAGAAAGGGTGGTAAGAGTGCCTGAGAACTTTGATGACGACAGCCGCGTGCCTGACAGTGAACAGCAGGAGCGCGCTTCATATGCATATGTTTCCGAAAATTCACATAAGAATGTTAAAAAGAAGAGCCACATAGGATTAGGGATTGTCATTTTTATACTTTGTCTTGCGGTAGTGAGCGGTGTCTCTGTTCAGGCGTACAAGATATTCAGCGGAAAGAACCCTAAGGTCACTGAGTTCACCGCCTCAGAAAGATCGGCAAACTCTGAGGACGAAGCGTCCGAGACCGAAGCCGAGGACGAGCGCTACGATATAGATTACCCGACGTGGCTTCAGACTGCGTCGCGGACAGACGCCAAGTACCTCCCGGACATCGTTGACGAGATAGAACCTTCGGTCGTCGGTGTCTCTGCTACCTTTGAGTACAAGCAGACCTACATGACATGGGGAGGCAGCACGCAGACTGAGGTGTCCAAGATCGGCTTTACCGGTACGGGTATCGTCATGACCGAGGACGGCTATATCATCACAAACTCCCACGTTGTCTACGACGAGAGCGATTACAGATGTGGGGAGGCTGTTGAGGTCTCTGTGCTTTTCTACGATGAATCCGTGTGTGACGCGAGCGTCGTTGCGTATGACCGCGAGACTGACCTCGCTGTGCTGAAGGTCAATCAGACCGGACTCACGCCTGCGACTTTCGGGAACAGCGACGACCTGAGAGTCGGAGAAATGGTGATAGCGGTCGGTAATCCGCTCGGGTTTGAGCTGTTCGGTACAGTTACCTGCGGTATAGTTTCCGCGCTGAACCGTGAGATAACAATTAACGATAAGAGCATGACGCTCATTCAGACTGATGCTGCTATCAACAACGGCAACTCGGGAGGTCCGCTGCTCAACGACTGCGGGCAGGTCATCGGAATAAACTCTGCAAAGATGTCCAGAAGCTACAGCAACTCAGCAAGCATTGAGGGTCTGGGATTTGCTATCCCGATCAACGAGGCGAGCGTCATCATAAACGACCTCATAAACTATAAGTACGTCAAGGGCAGACCACAGATAGGCATTTCCTCAGTCGACATCACTGAGTCCGTTTCTATCTACAACAACATCCCCATGGGTGTGTATATATACTCCATTCAGGAAGGCAGCGCTGCTGAAAAGGCGGGGCTGAAGGTCAAGGACATCATCATTGACATCGAGGGTAATGTCGTTACCACTGCTGCGGAGCTCAACAGGATCAAGAACCAGTACAGCGTCGGCGACACTATCACGCTGATAGTCAACCGAGACGGCAAGGATATCGAGATAGAGCTCACTTTACAGGAGGCGAACGGTGGCACCGAAAATGAGGAATTCTCCCCGAGCGTGAACGATCCGGACGACCTTGACGAGACATGATAACACAACTTCTCCTTACTATACCTCGAAAGCCGGCTGGCGGATATTCTCCGTCAGCCGGCTTTCTCTGCTTTCATATCTCAATTTCGATCGTTTTTTGCAGCTCGAATGAGTAGAGGTACGCTGCAGAAACGTTCTGTCCGGAGGTGAGCTCTATCGCGGCTTTGTACAGCCTGAGCTGCATCTCGTAGCGCTCACGCAGCTTTTCCGCAGAGACTCCCCTGTCGGACTTGTAATCTACGATAACAAGGCTGCCGTTCTCCTCAAACATGAGATCGACGATACCCTTAATCATTCCGTCGGAGAGCCTGAACATCTCTCCCAGACCGAGTTCGGACACCGCGACCATGAATTTCTTCTCGCGCCATACCCTCTGAGCGGACGACATTCGTGCATAAATGTCGCTGCGGAAAAATGCGGCAACGTTCTCACGGTCTATGGAATCCGCCTGAGCCGGGGTGATGTAGCCCATATCAACCATTCTGCATATCTCGCTGTCGGCGTCGGTGACGGCGCTGGTGAAGTCACAGTACTGGAAGAAGGTGTGGATAGCAGTTCCGCGCTCGGCTCCGGTCAGCTTCTTCGTGTCGGAGATGAAGCGGGGGCGTTTGAGCTCGAAATCGAAGCTCTCATCCTCCTGTTTGAACTTCTTTGATATCTGTGTGACACTCAGCTTCGACGGCATCTCGGACAGGGTGCGGTCATAGCCGGAGTGGACGATGTCCGTCAGCTCCGCATAGAGAGAATCGTCCGGAAGTGCCTCTTCAAGCTTGTCAGCTTCTTCAAAGTCTGTTTCGACAACGTTTTCCGCTATCTCGTATGTAAAGAGAGAGGCGTGGTGCTCAGGTGCAGGGAGCGAGCCGAATTCCGTCGAAACTCTGAGCTTTTCAGCTATCTCCGCGAACGCTTCATGCCTGATGAGACCTGCCCACAGCCAGTCCGAGAAGGAGGCGGCGTCCCTGATGATGTCCGTAGTCAGACCGTTGCGCAGGATACAGCTCTGAATGTGCGCAGAGAGGCGTTTCAGCGCTTTTTCGCCGCATTTCAGGTTGATGAAGAGCTGCTGCTTAGCGCGGGTCAGTCCGACGTAGAGCAGACGCATTTCTTCACTGAGAGTGTCGCGCTTTGAGTCACTGCACAGCATCCGCTGCTGGAAGGTGCGGTACTTTCTGACGTACTCCGGAGAGTACAGGACGTATCCGATCATGTTGTCCGGAGAGCACATGACTGTCTTGGAGTCGAATTTGAATTTGTGTGAGGTCTCGCAGATGAAGACAAAGGGGTATTCAAGTCCCTTTGAGCCGTGCAGGGTCTGTATCGTGACGTGGTCGCCAGAGGCGGCGGATACCCTGCCTTGTGAGTAGTCTCCCTTTTTCTCAGCGACACGGTCGATGTGGCGCAGGAACCCGCCAAGTCCTCCCCCGCCCTCAAATGCGGTCGAGGCTTCGTAGCTGCGTGCATACTGTATGAGCGCACGAAGGTTTGCGCGTTTTTTGTCGCCGTCGCTGCACAGCTGCATGACCGAGATGAAGTCGGTCATGTCGTATATCGAGCTGATGAGCTCGCCTATCGTCATCGTAACCGAGTCGAGCCTGAAGCGGTCTATCGACGCAAGGAAGTCCTCGCAGCGCTGCACTAAAAACATATCGCTGCACTCTGTCTCGCCGGAGCATATTTCGCGCAGGACTGTGAATATCGGGCGGTCATTTCCGAGCGAGCGGATATATGCGAGCTCCTGTATGCTGAACATATACATCGGGGAGGTCATGACCGCAGCCATGGGAATGTCGAGGAGCGGATTGTCGATAACGCGCAAGAGATCAGTCAGAACGGCTATTTCGCGTGCTTTGAGGTATCCGCTCTCTTCGCTGCCCTTTACCGGGACACCGAGCTTCTGGAGCTCCGCCGCGTAGACGTTTATATACGCGTTCGTGCGGACAAGAATGCCGAAATCCGAGGGGCGGCACCTGCGCTTCGTTCCGTCCTTGCAGGTGACCTCAGTGCCGTTTTTCAACATATCTGCGATACGTCTCGCGGTGAATACAGCCTCCTTGTTGACCGACGTCCGGAGCGCCTTCGGAACGCTTTCGTCGGGAGCTTCCTCGTCGTCGTTTATGAGTGTGATGTGAGTCTTCCGCGGCTGTGAATCGTCGGGAGTGTATTCCTCTGCGCCGAAATACAGCATTTCGTCTTCGTTGTAGTCGATATCGCCGCATTCCGGGCTCATTATCTGTCCGAAGAGGAAGTTTATAAAGTCGATGACTTCCGGCGAGCTGCGGAAGTTCTTGTTGAGAAAAACAGACCTGTTGACGCTCGGGCTGTCAGAGGCATAAGGCACGGAGTCCTGCACTGTTCTGATAAAGTTTTTCGGGTTGGCGAGCCTGAATCTGTATATCGACTGCTTGACGTCACCGACGAGAAATGCGTTTGAGCCGTACATCGGGGTGCCGTCCAGCGCGGTCTTATAGTCCTTTGAGAGCAGCTTGAAAATGAGGTCTTCCTTGTTGTTGGAGTCCTGATACTCGTCTATCATGATGATGTCATATGACGCTGAGATGCGTTCCGCAGTCTCGGTGCGGACTATATTCCCCTCGGTGTCAACTGACGCGAGCATACCGAGCACGAGACGTTCGCCGTCGTCGAAGCTGATTGCGTTTTTCTCGCATTTGCGCTCCCAGACAAGCTGCTGATACCTGCGGACAGCTCCCGCGACTGCTTCCGTGACCTTCGCCGATTCTGCGTGTTCTGCTTCAAGAGTCGTGGCGCTCGCGACAACGCTCTTCACCTCGTCGATGAAGAGGGCACGCTTCTTTTTATAGATCTCGCGCAGGGGTTTATTGTGGGTAACGTTGTCCCTGACGGTAACGTTGCTCGGGAATTTCAGGAACTCGCCTGTGGGGAGCTCGCCGTTTCCGAGCATGACGATCAGTGCATTTACGGTCGCGAGATCTTCCTCTGCGAGTGCGAGGGATTTGACTGCCTGCGGGACGTTTTCTGTGTCGGGGAATATCTTCCCGATCATGGAGACGCAGTCGTTTGCGATGTCCGCCGCACGCCTGAGACGTGCGGACGCTCCCGCTATGAAACGTTTAAAATAAGCGGTGCTGCGGAGAGGTTTTTTGTACTCAGCAACGGCTCTGTCGAGCCATACATCGCTCATAGTGACCGAGGAAAGGAAAGAATCCACAGACGTAATCACCTCGATGAACGACGACTCGTTTTTCACGCAGAATTTGTCGTAGAGGTAGGAGATAGTCTCGTAGTCGTTTTCGGTGTACCAGCTTATCAGTTCATCCATTGCCTGCGCTCTCAGCACGAGATCGTCGGTGTCGTCGAGAACGCTGAAGCCGGACGTTATGCCCTCGTCAGCGATGTTGTCGCGGAGGAGGTCGAAGCAGAATGCGTTGATAGTGCATATCTTCGCGTTCTGGAGAAGGGTCTGCTGTTTCAGGAGGTGGGCGTCGTCCGGTCGGTCATTAAGCATAGAGCGGAGCTTTGAATCAAGTCTGCTTTTCAGCTCGGAGGCAGCATCGTTCGTGAACGTCACGACGACCATTCTGTCAGCGCGGACGCCAGATGTCGGGTCAGCGATGAGCTGCACAAGACGCTCTGTGAGGACAGCAGTCTTTCCGCTCCCTGCCGCCGCAGACACTATAAGCGACGTCCCGCGGGCTTCTATCGCGGTCTGCTGTTGTTCAGTCCAAGCCATTGCTGTCCTCCTTTTCTGACGTTATCCCAAGCAGACGCTCCGCCTCTGCAAGAGCCTCGGCGTCTGCCGTGCGGAAGCGTTCCTTCCGCGAATTATCGCATATATTGATGTAATCACAAAGATCGCATGGAAGTCCGTCTTTGCTGTAAAGCGGAACTGCCTCGGCGTTTCCGCTCAGTAGGGAGTCCGCCATTTCCGTGAGCTTGCCATAGGTGTAATCCTTCAGAAGGGACATAGCTTCTGAGGAAATGCAGCTCGAGCCCTTACTGAGCGAGCCGGCCGAAGTCAGCTTTGCGGGGATATAATTCCCCGAAACACCGCACTCCATAGCCTCGAGCACGTCTGGGTCGTCGATGATGAGACCGTCTGTTTTCAGACTCGCGTCGATCAGCTTGCTGTTGAGGGTATCGGTTCGTGAATCGTCAGCCTTGACGCTCGATATCTGCACCGGTGAATACAATACTCCAGCTGGGACATGGCCCTCGAACAAGCCGCCGGGCTCGGTCACAGAGAACAGGTACAGGAGCATTTGCAGGTTCGTTCCCGTCGCAAGATTGAAGGCGTCTATCTGCTTTTTTCGGCTCTTGTAGTCGATGATACGGACGTGGTCTGTGCCGTTTATGCGGCAGGTATCGACTCTGTCGATGACACCGCCGAAGGACAGTGAGCGTCCGTTTCCAAAGCTGAGTGATACTGGGTGGCTCTCGCGGGTGTTGAGCTCGAAGGCTCGGGGCGTGAAGCTCGTTGCCATGAGCTCCTGCTGTGCGTGGAGGAAAACTCCCGAAAGGCGTTCCGTGAGCTTGTTGAAAATAAGGTCAAAGCGCGGAGATTTGCCGAAATCTCCGGCTAACTTCGTCTCCTTGTATTTTTCCGCACGCAACTGTATCTCGCTGCGGAGGTCGTCGTAGGACATATTGATGAACTCGTTCTTCGACCGCGAAGATAGTATCCCGTAGAAGCACTCGTGCGTGAGCTCTCCCGCAAGGCGCGGATCGAGGTCTATCTTCTCGCATTTGCGCAGATTCATGCATTTATCGCAGAAGAACTTGAAGTGGCAGGTGTCGTACTCCTCCAGACCCGTTGACGTAAGCTGGAGAGGCGTGAAGCTCCTGAGCTTTTCCATTACTTCGGTGTCTATCCTGTAGCTGCGGGAGTTGTCGGAGCGGGTGTAGACATAGGCAAGCCGACGGCTGTACTCAGGCTCGCTCATGAGCAACTTCCTGAGAGTCGCCATGATGCTGTCGCGACGAGTGCTGTCCTGCATATAGTGGTAGAATGCGGAATGGAAGGTCACGGAGTAATAGTCAGGGGGCAGAGAGTCGTCGGTCGTGAAGATATCGGGACTGCCGAACATCCTCCTGACTGCGCTCACTATCTGCGAAGGATACTTCGCCTCACCGGACAAGTCTGACAGCGGGTAGGTCAGAAACAGCTTTTCGGAAGCCGCTGAAAGTGACTTGTAGACCACAAGACGCTGAGCTGCGATGAGATCTGACAATGGGCGGGACAGCTCTATTCCCTTGTCGCAGAGCTTCTGCTTGTCGGATTCCGAGAACAGACCATGAATGGTTACCCGCGCCGGGAAATCGCCGTCTGTAACACCTATTACGAATACGACCTTCGGTGCGTTCAGTCTCGCTGTTAGAGCGGGCGCAGCTATGACTGAATCGAGTGTCTGCGGCGGAACGGAGTACTCTATCCTGCCTATCATCGACTTTATCATGCGTGATATCTCGGAAAGCGATATCTCGCGATCGCCGAGCGTATCGGCTATACTGTCGAGAATGTCTATCAGGCAGCCCCAGAGCCTTTTGAGCTCCGCAGCGTCGTGATCGCGGTCGCTGCGAATAAGGTCAGTCATGATCCGGCAGACATTTTTCTCGGCGCTGCACGTTCTGAGGTAGGTGTATAGCTGCTCGCAGACCTGTGAAGCTCTCTGGCTGCGAGCGAGCTTCTTTTTGAGGTCGAGAAACGGGACGATGTAGTCCGTGCGGAGCTTCTCGAGCTTTTCGAGGTCGGTGTCGGGCGCAGTGAAGCTGCTGCGCCACATATCGCCGTCTATCCCCCATTTATAGCAATAATTCTCGAGGAGGGAGATGTCCGTGACGGAGATGTCGGTGACGCCGCATTTTAGCATCCGGAAGATCTGCTCCGTGCGGAGCTTGCGCGCTGTGATAATGTCAAGAAGAGAGGTGAAGAACACCATTATCGAGGTGTGCGTCACAGCGCGCTTCACACTGAGAAAAAATGGTATGTCATAGCGCGAAAATGCGGCTCTCAGGACGTCACTGTACTGGTCGATACTGTTGGAGATGACCGCTATATCGCGGAATCTCAGCGACTTGTCCTCGTAGATGAGGCGCTTTATGGTCGCGCATATGAACTCGGTCTCGCTGTACATATCGCGGGCTTCATGTATGCGGATATTCTCAGGCGCGGGCGCGCTGGAGGCGTCCGGGCGAGTGTTGCGCAGGATATGCGAGCTGAGATACGCAAGCTCAGGGTGTCTGAAGCGATAGCTCTCCCGGCACTCTGTTATCTTGGTCGGCGCACCGCAGTCGCGGCATATCTGGACGAGCTTGCGGTACGTTCCGTTCACGGTCTCAAACAGGGTGAACTCCCCCGCTGCGACATTGTCCGTACAGAGCGTGATATAGACGTTATCAGCCTCTGCTATCATCAGGCTGAGCATTCCAATCTGGTCGCCGGTGAAGCTCTCGAAGGAGTCGAGGTAAATATCCTTTCCCCGGAAATAACGCTGAATATCAGCGACCTTCGCGGCTTCCCTGATGTTGTCGAGGTGATCCTTGAAGCCGTATTCTGTCATCAGGCGCTCGTATTCGTCATATATCGCGGCGATGTCGTTGGTCTTGTCCATGAGGCGGCGCTCGAAGAAAACTGACTTGTCAGTGAGGTCATGTGGCTCGATGCCTGAACGCTTCATGTCGCTGATGAGCTTCAGCACCTCCTCGGCAAATCCGCTCTGGTCGCTCTGTCGGCGAAAATATTTGAGCTGCTCCGGAGACCTGCGTACTGCGTTTATCGCCTGATATATCATTATCATGCGCGCAAGCTCATCTGCGTACTCGCTGCGGCGGTCGGGGTCACCGTAGAGCTGGAAAAGGTGCCTTGCAAGGCTCGTGAAGCTGAGTGAGAGCATTTCATTGAACCTCGCTGCACCTATACGGCTGTACAGCGTTTTATCAAATTCGTAGGAGTACTGCTCAGGAACAAGTACTATCTGCTTTGCCGGTTCGCCTGCGCTGATCCGTTCGAGCAGCAGTGTTGTCTTCCCGCTTCCGGCAGGTCCTGTGATGAATTCAACCATTATCGTTACCTCGTATCATCATTTCCATAACCCAAAATAGGGACTGCCGCATTTTAGTGCAGCAGCCCCGTCGATTGGATCAAAAGCCGTTCAGGTGTTTTTCTTTCATTATTGTCGGGTAGTCAAGGTAGCTGTAGCTTGCATTGACGTTTCCGCTGATACCGTAAACAGACGCGCTGTTCGTGTACTTCCACATTCCGTAGTTTCCTGTGTATGCAGGCGAGCTGACACCGAAATGCGCTACCCATACGTCAAACTTGTTCTTCACAGAATCGTCAAGACTGTTCTTCAGGAAGTTCGCGTAGGTCTGTATCGAAACGTAATAACCCTTACTTTGCATTGTTGAGCAGAATGCGTCAGTTATCGCCGTGATCTGCTCGCGGGTGTAGTTTGCGTACATCGGGTCCTCGATGTTGTAGAACACCGGATACTCGAACTGATAATCCTTGATTATCGAATAGCACGTCTCAGCTTCAAGGACTGCGTCCTCGGGAGAATCTGCGTAGCTGTACCAGTATACTCCGCATGGGATACCCGCAGCCTTTACGCCGGCAATGTTCTGCTCGAAGCACTTGTCCTTCTGGAAAGCGTATCTTCCATAGCCTGCGCGGATAACTGCAAAGTCAACTCCCTTTACGCCGCTCCAGTCGATATTGCCGTTCCACTCGGAAACGTCCACGCCGTGCTTGATGTACTGAGTCGTAGAAACAGCGGCTGTTGTGGTCGTTGTAGTGGTAACGGTAGTGCCGCCCTGCGGTGCAGTGGTCTGGGGCTCTACATATGTATCGGGAGATATGATGTACGGATAGTTATAGTAGCAGTGGTCGAGGTCGATATTGCCGTTTATGCCGTTGACGTGACCTGTACTCGTGTACTGCCACATCTTGTAGTCGCGGCTGTACGCCGGCTTATCAACGTTGAAATGCGCTACCCAAACGTCGTATTTGTCAAGAACGTTCTCGAAAACACGGGTCGTGAGGAAGTTAGCATAGCTGTATATACCGACATAGTAGCCCTTGTCCTGAAGAGTCGAACAGAAGGTCTCGATTATTGCCGATACCTCAGCTGTGGTAAGACGGCTCTGGCAGGAGTCCTCGATATCAAAGTACACAGGATATGTGAAGTCGTAGTCCTTGATGACCTCGTAGCAGGTCATTGCTTCTGTGTAGGCGTCCTCGACTGTAGTCGCATAGCTGTACCAGTATGTACCGCAGGCGATGCCCTGAGCCTGAGCCTGCTGCATATTCGTATCGAACTTAGGATCCTCCTGATACGACATCTTTCCGTAGCCGGCTCTGATTATCGCGAACTCCACACCGCTGTCCTTGACAGCCTTCCAGTCGATGTCAGCCTGCCACTGTGAAACGTCGATGCCGAAGGATTCACGGTCAAGGCTGATGACAGGAGGTGCCGCTGGCTCGGTGGTTGTCTGAGCTATAAAGCCCTGATGAGCGTTATAGATGTCAAAAACGTTATAAGGCACCTCTGTGGTCGTCACCTCGGGAGACTTAGCCTGTACGGCAACAGTTGTTACAGCTGGAGTCTCCGCTGCGGGTACTTCAGCTTCAGGTGCTTTACTTTCTTCTGTTTCTGTGGTATCATATACTATAGGTGAGGAAGTATCGTCAGCGACCGCAGCACTTGCAGCTGTAACTGACGCCGGAATTATCCCCGATCCGGCTATAGCGCATGAAATTACTGCCGAGAGAAATCTCGAAAAATGCTTCATGGCACAACACTCCTTATCTTCTAAGATAATAAGAGACCTGTCCCCCAGGTCTGTACAATATGTAACCTTTTTGTAAATTATAACACAGCTTTTTCCGGATTTCAACCATTATTACGAAAAAAGTCGATAAAAAACACTTGTTTTGTTAATTTTCGTGAAAATGATGATTCCAATTTGTATAATTTACATACATCGCCAATACCGAACGGAGCGTTAAGATGAAAAAATTCGAGATAAATGAGAACGATCAGGGTCAGAGACTGGATAAATTCATCTCAAAAGCCATGCCTGAGCTGCCGAAAAGTATGATGTACAGGCTCATACGCAAGAAGGATATCAAGATCAACGGCAAGCGCTGCGATATCTCCACGCGGCTTGAAGTCGGTGATATCGTGACGGTCTACGTCAAGGACGAAGTCGCTGCGGAGAAAAAGCACGATATGAGCTTCCTCGGCGCCGGGGAGGAGCTGGAGATAGTCTTCGAGAATGAGGATATCATCGTGGTGAACAAGCCTGTAGGGCTGGATTCACACTCCAACGGTGAGGCCTCAGCCGATACACTGATAAACCGTATAAAGCTGTACCTCTATAAAAAGCACGAGTACGTCCCCGACGAGGAGAGCTCGTTCGCGCCAGCTCTGTGCAGCAGACTCGACCGCAACACCTGCGGGCTCGTCACCGCTTCGAAAAACGCCGCTTCCCTGCGCGAGCTGAACTCGGCGATAAGAAACGGCGATATGCATAAGATATATCATTGTATCGCGGTAGGCGTTCCGAAGCAGAACTCTGCGGTGCTGACGGCATATCACAAAAAGGACGAGTCAAGGAACACCGTGAGGATACTCGATGAACCGGCTGAAGACTTCAAGCCCATAAAGACCGGATACCGCGTGCTTGCGTCGAAAGGCGGGCTTTCGCTGCTGGAAGTAAGACTATATACCGGGCGTACTCACCAGATAAGAGCGCACCTTTCGCACGTCGGGCTGCCTGTCCTCGGGGACGGAAAGTACGGCGACGTCGCGGCAAACAAGCGGTTCGGAGTGTTCCGGCAGGCGCTCTGCGCGTATTCGCTCGCATTTGAGCTGCCGGAGGATTCTCCCCTGCACTACCTGAATGAGCTTCGGATAGACGCTCCGAAGCCGGATTTCGAGAAGAAATATCAGTTGGGCTGACCGACTCTGTGGCGGAGATTGTCCTCCTTCATCTTTCTGCCGTCCGCGATAAGACGGAGGAGCTCCTCCTCGCTGCCGGCATCGAGCGCGTTGCGGTATTCGAGAAGATTCTGAATGAGAGTGTCGAGCTCGAACAGGAGATTGTCCCTGTTCTGGAGGAAGAGGTCTGTCCACATCTTTTCGTTCATCGTGGCGACGCGGGTCATATCTTGGAAGCTGCCGCCGCTGAAGCCGCATTCAAGCTTTATCTCGGGGCTCTTGACATAGGCGCTGGAAACGATATGCGCGAGCTGCGAGGTGTAAGCGATCATCTTGTCGTGATTCTCGGGCGAGGTGATAACGACCTTTCCTGCGCCGACCTCCTTAGAGAGCGATTCAAGGGTCCTGACGTCTTCCTCGCGGTCGTTCTGAAAAGCGGTGACGACGAAATTCGCACGCTGGAAGAGGTCGGGGGTGCTGTTCTGGTAGCCGCCGAATTCCTTGCCAGCCATGGGGTGTATGCCGACGTAGCGCAGACCGTTGTCCTCGGCTATTTTACGCATTCTTGCAGCAAAAACTCCCTTGATTCCACAGACGTCGGTGACGAGCGTGCCCTTCTTCATCTTGGGAGCGTTTTCGGTGAAGTATTTCTCAGTTCCCTCAGGGTACAGTGAGATGACGACGAGGTCGATATCGCTGAAATCGCCCTCAAAGCGGTAGTCGATAGCGATGTCGCGCATTGCGGCTTCCTCGACCTCCGGGCTGCGGTTCGAGCCATAGACCGTGTGGTAGGTGTATTTTTTCAGCGCCTTGCACAGCGAGCCGCCGATGAGTCCGAGTCCGACAACGAGAATGTTCATATGCATGGTTCCTTTCAATCTTTCATTATTTAAAGTATAACACTTTAAATAATGAAAATCAATACCGGCGCTATAATTTTATTTTTTATTTAAATTAAGGAGAATGACCCTATGGAGAATAATATCTCAGAGCTTCTGGGCGGAAGCGTGGACAGCGGGGCGCTCGTAGGCGCGGGCTGCCTTGTTTTCAAGGAGGGGAAAGAGCTCTGCTCGTGCTTTTCAGGGCTCGCCGACCGCGAAAATGGCTTGACGATGAGGCGCGACACGATCTGCCGGCTGTTTTCGCTTACCAAGCCTGTCACTGCCGCGGCAGTCATGATACTCATGGACATGGGGAAGCTCTCCCCGGAGGACGAGGTCTCACAGTTCTTTCCTGAGTACAAGAACCTCCGGTACGTTGCTGAATACCACCCTGACGGCGAGGATACCCTCGCAGACTGCACACGTCCCCTGCTCATCTCACACCTGCTGACGATGACCTCTGGTATCCCCTACGCACACAACTGGTGCGAGCCAGTACGTGCTGCGGCAAGGCTTTTCGATGAAGTTGAACACGACCGCGATTCCAGAACAAACGAGTTCACCACCGAGGAATTCACAAAACGCGCGGCTCAGATACCTCTGATGTGGGAACCCGGCGAGAAGTGGGATTACGGTATCTCTGCTGATATCCTCGGGGGTATCGTTGAGCGTGTCTCGGGAATGAAGCTCAGTGAGTTCCTGAAAAAATACATATTCGACCCGCTCGGAATGCACGACACAGGGTTTTATGTCCCGGCGGAAAAGCGGGACAGGTTTGCGGCGCTTTACCGCTGGGAGGACGGTGGTTTTGTCCGCGACAGGAATAATTACCTCGGGCTGACAGATTACACCGCTCCCCCGGCGTTTGAATCAGGCGGTGCGGGACTTGTCTCCACTATTGAGGATTACTCCAAGTTCGCGCGAATGCTCTGCAATGGCGGTGAGTTTGACGGAGTAAGGATAATGAGCGGAGAGGCGTTCCGGTATATGACCGCTCCCAAGCTAAGCGGCAAACAGGCAGAGGGGCTCTGGGACAGGCTCGACGGGTACAATTATGCCTGCCTCATGCGCATCATGACCGATGAGAAGATCGCGCAGATAAAGACTGCGAACGGTGAGTTCGGCTGGGACGGCTGGACGGGGACGTACTTCTGCGCCGAGCCGGACAGCGGTATAGTCGTCCTGTTCTTTACGCAGATAGCCGGCGGGGGTACTACCTGGCAGGCGGAACAGCTCGACAGGATAGTCTTCGACGGGCTCTTAAGTAACAAATAACGCTTTTTCGGCATAGGATACTGTGAGAATGTTTTCTCGATCCCAAGAAAGGAAGTGTCCTATGCCAAAGATATTTTTGAGCCCCTCTACCCAGGAGTGGAATCCCTATGCCTCCAGCGGGAACGAGGAGCTGTATATGAACCTGCTCGCTGACCGTATCGAGCCGTATCTGCGTGCGAGCGGTATAAGCTGGGTCCGCAACGATCCCACAAGAAACGTCAACGGTGCGATCAAGGATTCAAATGCGGGCAGCTACGATGTCCACCTTGCGCTGCATTCAAATGCCGCACCTGAGTCCCTTACCGGACGACTTCGCGGCATCGACATATACTATGCGCCGTCAAGCTACGACAGCGAGCTGCTCGCGAATACTATCGCCAATAACTTGAAAAGTATCTATCCCCTGCCGGACAAGGTGCGAGCTGTCCCGACTTCCACGCTCGGAGAGGTACTGCGTACAAAGGCGGTAGCTGTGCTATGTGAGCTCGGTTATCACGACAACTACGCTGATGAGGCGTGGCTGAAAAACAACCTTGAAACTATCGCGCAGAACATCGTGCAGTCCCTCTGCGACTATTTTGGCATACCGCTCGTGGAGCCCTCTGCTATACGCTGGGGAACTGTTGTTACTGATGGCTCAAATCTGAGGATACGCAGCTATCCCTCGCTCAGCGGGACTGTTATCGGGTCTATTCCGGACGGTACCAATGTCATGATAAACGGCGAGACAGGCGACTGGTACGTAGTGAGCTACAACAACATCATCGGCTACGCGAGCAGCGAGTTCATCTTCGTATAGAAAAAAGCCACCCTTGACGGGTGGCTTTTCGTTTTACTGTTTTTTCTTGCGCTTTTTCTTTTCTACCTTCGGGACTGCATACACAGGCTTTATCGGCTTCGCCTTGCTCCTGAAGACTATGAACGAATAAATGCATATGAGTATATACAGCGCGCACGGTATGCAGGCTATCAGCAGCGATTTCTTCAGCCATTTCGACTTTGGGAACATCTTCACTGCGTAGAGGTTGTACTTCACCGTCGAGCGCTTTACGTCCGAGACAGCTACGACCTCGACCTCACCGAGCTTTTCGCCGTTGTATTCAAGAGTGAGGACACCAAGCGGCTCTCCCTTTTTGACCGGCGCCTGAAGCGAGTCCTTGTACCAGACAATGTTCTCGGGTTCCTTGCGGATAAGAGATTCATCTACGCCGTCGTACCAGAAGAGCTTGAATTCCTCCTTGGGTCTTGCGATGACAAAATCATTGCCGTCGGCAAGTGTTACCGGGAGTGAGCCGACCTCCGTGCTCTCTGCGAGGATAGTCTTGTAGGAGAAGTGCTTGAACGCCCAGTCAAACATCGCGGTGGCGTCGTCGATATGGTAGAAGGTCATGTTGCCCTCTCCGTCGTCGAAGCGCGCATTCAGCAGCACTGCAAGGTAGTTCTTGGAGTCCTTGCTCGCCATAACTACGATGTTTCTACCTATCTGCTCGAGGTTAGCCGTCTTTATGCCCTTTGCTCCGGGGTAGAAGTACTCGCTCTCGGAGTTCATCATGATATTTGAATGCGTCCAGTACCAGCTCGCGTAATTCTCATGGTTCTGGTCGTTCGGGACAGACGGGTGGTAGGAGTACGTTGTGGCGATAGTCTCGAAGTAAGGTACGTTATCGACCGCGTACTGCGTGAGCGTCGCGAGATCGCGGGCAGTGGTGTACTGCTCGGAATCGAACATTCCCGTGGGGTTGGTGAAATTGGTGTTCGTCATGCCGAGCTCGGCTGCCTTTGCGTTCATCATGTCAACGAAATTGCTCACGCTCTCGCCGCCGACATGGTATGCGAGAGTCTGCGATGCCTTGACCGATGAGGTAAGCATCATGCAGTAGAGAAGATCGTTGACCGTGAGAGTATCGCCGTCGGCAATGTTCTCAGTGGTGGGAACGTAGGGGTAATCGACCTCAGGGATATCCATGTAGTACGGGTATCCGTCGGCGAAATATGAGCTGTAGACCTCGGGGTCGAGGGTGAGCTTCTCGTTGCGGTCGGTGGTGTTCTCGAGAACTACCACGGCAGTCATTATATTGACGAGCGGACCGGGATTCCACACAGTATCGGCGTTTTTCTCATTGATGACGGTATCGGTGTCAAGGTTGATGAGTATGCCGAACTCGCTGTGGATAGGATTATCCATCTGGAAATTGATCGCTGAGGCGCTCGGTATCACTGCGAGCGGAAGCATCATAAGAACGGCAGCAGCAGCCGCAAGTATTCTTTTCATGGTATCTCCTTTATGGGTGAGCGGGAGTTCCCGCAAATAATCTAAAGCTTATTATACCATATACTTGCAAAAAATGCAACATCACAAGCAAAAAAATCCGCCCCGATGTGTGCAGGGGCGGATAATGGTGTTTATCTGCGGTTTGGCTGCGCTTTGGCAGTCTTTTCGAGCTTCTTGTAAAGGAAGGTATCCGTTTTCTCGTCGAGCTTGAAGCTGTCCTTCTTTTTGTAGTCGGAAGCGCCGGTCTTGCTGCGGACTGTCTTGAGCTTTGACTTCATAGAGGCTACAGCGACAAACGCGACGATAAGCCCTATTATCAGGCTTATTATCAGGCTCGGGACGGGGTTGAAGTCTGCTTTCTCAGACTTGCTCTTCGTGGGCGCGTCTTCGTCGGCTTCTTCCTCATTTTCATCAGAAGCCTTAGCCGAAAGTGCAATGATCTCGCCGTCGGTCTCCTCATACTCTGCACAGGCAGTCATCGGAGCCGCAGGAGCGCTGGTGACACGTCCTATCGCTGCGGGAGCGGAAATGAGCACGAATGCGGCAGCTGCCGCTGCTAACTTTTTCAGTATCATGTCCGTACCTCCTTACAGCAGATTGATCAGGAGCGAGAGTCCGAACAGTGCTGCGGTGACTCCCGCAGTTATGCCCAGGAACCAGTTCCTTGCCGCTGCTTTGTCAACGGGAAGGTCACCCACGAACTTGCCCGTCTGACCGTTCATTGCGAATGTGTATTTATTGCCGTTCCATGTTGTGTTAAGTATCCACACGGGATATAGCGCATACTTTGCTTTGCCGTTGTTGAGATGAACGCTGCTGTTCTCCGTGGTGAAGGAGGCATATCCGGTCACCGTCGAAGCAAAGGCTTCCTCAGTGCTCTTCTTGATACGCTGGTTCGCACGCTCAATGCTCTCGTCTGCGGAAACGTCGTAGCGGTCTGCGAGATATCCGGAAAGATAAGCAGTCTTGAAGTCCACGGCGTCCTTGAAATCGAACGGCTCGATGGATTCCATGAGGTCGTCGGGCATTTTGGAGGAACCGTCAACAGGGACGAGCTCGAAGCCTAGTCCGCCCGAACGTATTACCGAATAGAAGCTCTTCTCGACGTAGTTGAAGTTGTTATCGCTCCACGTCTTGCGCTTTTCGGCTTTGTAAATGATACGAGCATCAGCCTCTGCGTCAAAAAGCCACACAGGGACGTAAACGCCCTTTATCTCGTCGATGTGGTTCTGCTCGCAGAAGACCTTCGGAAGGAGGCGCTTGCCCTCGAGGTGCCTGCTGAGCGCTGCCTTGGCTGCGTTTTTGTCCAGCTTGAACGGAATGACCTTATCCGGGCGGAGGTCGCCGGAGAAGCTGCCTGTCATCACGACCGGATTGTCGCAGTAGGGACAGGCTGAAGCTGCTGTGGTCTGATCCGCGACGATCTCGCCGCCGCAGGACTGACACTTGTAGATGTTCATGCCGTTCGTTTCGCCCGATACCCACTCGCTTCCCGCCTGAGTGTCCCAGCTCATATTGTCTCCGGAAGCGTTGCTGATCTCGTTATTGTAATTCTGGACTGTATCGACATCGAATTCAGATTCACAGAAGGGACATTTCATCTTCTGCACCGTGCTGTTGAACTCGAGCTTTCCCGAGCAGCACGGGCATTTATATTCCAACAGATCTGACATAATACCACCTCATAAATAACGAAACGAGCCGCTTCAGGCGCACCTCGGCGGCTCGGTCCGGTAATTATTACTTAACGATGTCTGAATCGTCGAAGGGGTCTCCGCACTCAGCACAGAACTTAGGCGGATTGAACGGATCTGCAGGCTCCCAGCCGCACTTGTCGCAGCGGTAGAGAGGTGCTCCAGCCGGCTTCGGCTTGCCGCACTCAGCGCAGAACTTGCCCTTATTTACGGCGCCGCACTCGCAGGTCCAGCCGTCAGCGGAAACAGTGGGCTTAGCTTTTCCACAGTTAGCGCAGAACTTGCCTGTGTTGGACGTGCCGCATTCGCACTTCCACTCACCTGCCGGTGCAGGCATGGGCTTTCCGCAGTTAGCGCAGAACTTGCCTGTATTGGATGTACCACAATCACACTTCCATGAACCAGCTCCGCCGGCAGCCGCAGGAGCAGCCTGCTGCTGTGCAGCCTGATTCTGCTGAGCCATACCGAACAGCTGCTGAGCGTTCATGCCGCCAGCCTGCTGAGCCATGCCCATGCCGAAGAAGCCCATTGCAGCTCCGTTGGGGTTGTTTGCAGCGTTCTGCATTGCAGTTGCCTGAGCCTCAACGAGAGATGCAGCAGCATTGCCGGGGTCACGATTCCAGGCTCTGTCTTCAAATTCCTGGATACGCTTTGTATCAGCTTCGGAGATAGTAGCGGAGTTGATAGCTACCTTCTCGATAACGAGACCTCTCTTCTCCTTCCACTCGGGGTTGAGCTCGGTCTCGATAGCGGACTTGACCTCACGCTGTCTGCCGGGGAGCTCATCGTATCTGATACCCGAGCCCGAGATCGTGGTGAAAGCAGGCTGGAGAGAATCGAGGAACTCGCTCTTGAGCTGATTGTCGAGCTCAGAGCGCATATACTTATCGGTAACATTACCGCATACGTTAGCATAGAAGAGTACAGGATCCGCGATCTTATAGGAGTAGATACCGTTGCAGCGAACGCCTACAGTGAAGCTCCTGCCGAGATCCTGATATGTAACCCTGAAAGGAACGGGGTTCTGCGTGCCGAACTTATTATCGAGCAGCTCCTTCATGTTGAAGTAGTAGATTCTCTGATCCTTTGCTGCGTCGCCGCCGTGCTTGATACGATCCCACATTTCCTTGAATGTGTTCTTCAGTCCTGCGCCAAACGAGCTCGAGAAAAGGCTCGGGGACGTGCCGGACTCGTACTTGTAGACACCGGGGGTAGTAGCTATCTCGGTAACAACGCCCTGATCTACCATGATCATTGCCTGACCTTCGTGAACAACGATACCGCTTCCGTCAGAGATAACGTTCTCGTTGCCCTTGGTGTTGGAGGAATGCTTGCCGAGCTGCTTCTTTCCTCTTACGACGAGAACGTCGGTGGGGATAGACTCACAAGTGAAGAATTCCAGCCATGTATCGGCGAGTGTTGAGCTTGCTCCTACGAGAGCTGCCTGGATAAGACCCATAATTAAGACTCCTTTCGGGTATTGACCCTTAGAATGATATTTAGGACGGAAAGGGGGATTTCCGCTAAATTTCTGTCAGTTTTCAACTAACACATTGTAATTATACCATATATTTCCGGAAATTGCACTACCTTTTAGGATATTTTTTAATAAAAACAATATATTTTTATTATTTAACCAATCAAAGTTCATTCCCACGTCTCCCAGACCTCGGGGGCGAATCCTATGGTAGCCTTCTTTCCGTTGCGGACGACCGGGGTAACTATGAGCTGCGGATTCTCAAGGAGCTTTTCCTCGCGGTCACTGTCGGAGAGATACCGCAGCAGCGCAAGGGTGTCCTTGTCCTTTGCGTTTTCGTTTATGAGCCTGTCCATTCCGCCGACCGCCTGCGCTACACTGGTCAGCTCTCCCCTGCTCATGCCCTTTTCCTTCATATCGATCATCTGGTACTTTATGCGGCGCTCCTTGAACCAGCGCTCTGCTTTTTTCGTATCGAAGCACTTCTTGGTGCCGAATATCTGTATGTTCATTGCTGCCTCCGTCAACTCAGTTCTGCTGCATCGGCTGCTCTGCCGATGTTCTCGAATGTTATACTCTCAAGGTCGAGCCCGCTCTGGGCAAAGTAAAGTCTCACAGCACAGAACCGCGAATACATCGGGATATCGACGCTGCGGGAGACTGTCTGTCCGCCGGTCCCGCTGAAGGTCAATGTACCGAACGGTATGCCCGTGACGTATATCGTGACCGGCAGCTGCGCGAGCTCGCTCTGCTTCGAGGAAGCCGTGATCGTGATCCGGAACCAGTTCTGCTCGGAGATGATGAGCCCGAAGCTGTAGCTTCCGCCTTTTTCCGCCTTTACCCGGGTGAGGTCGAGGGTAAACGATTTCTTTACCTCATGGTACTCGACAGGCTCGTCAGAACCGGAGCCTTCGTCGGGGCGGTTTATCACCTCGATTGTGTCGGCTGAGCCAAGCAGACGCTTCATGGCGTTAGTGTGCATGAGGAAGCGACAGATATTCGCTGCGCTGCGCTGCAATTCGCCGCGGGTGAGTGTACCGTCAGCGAGCGAGGCGGCTAAGTTGTCGTCATTGTTACCGCTGTCAGCGCACACCATGTAAACGTCCGTCTGAGCGCGCACCATTGCCGCAAGGTCAGTCCTGCCGGGAGGTGTCGTGCGGGTGTTTATGTCCGCCCACCAGTCCGTCATGACAAAGCCGTCAAACCCCCATTCATCTCGCAGAATGACCGTATTCTGGTCGAAGTATCCGGCGGTCCATAAGCCGTTGACAGAGCCGTAGGTGGTCATCACTGAGTCTGCACCGCCCTCCCTGACGGCTATCTCGTAGCCCTTCAGGTAGATCTCGCGGAGCGCACGCTCAGAGACTGCGGCGTCGAGCGTGTGGCGGCAGGTCTCCTGATTATTGGCGCTGAAATGCTTGACAGTTCCCGTAACACCAGCGCTGTGAAGACCTCTCAGCTCTGCTGCGGCGATAGTTCCCGTGAGGTATGGATCCTCAGAGAAATACTCGAAATTGCGACCGTTGAGCGGGTGCCTGTGTATATTCATGCCGGGACCGAGCAGACATTCGACCTTGTTTGCCGTCATTTCGAGCCCCATGTACTCGTAAAGCTCGGTCACGAGCTCGATGTTGAAGGTGGAGGCGATGAGTGTGCCGTTAGGCAGGCTGAACGCCTTTGTGCCGGTATCAAGGCGCATTCCGGAGGGACCGTCGTCGCAGCAGCCCGCAGGGATTCCGAATGAAACAAGGCTGTCAGTCACTCCGCCGAAAGCAGAAGCCGTTCCGGGTGTGACCTTCGGGCTGCCCATTCCCTCGCCGCGGACGATGCAGGTCAGGTCGTAGTCGGAGAGCTGCGCGATGAAGTCGTTCATCGCGTTCTTACCCGAAAGGACGTCCGCGAGCTTTATGCCGAGGTCGCCGGTCTGCGGGATATCGGGCGGAAGCATTCCAATGCGGCGGGCTGCTTCATCGACCTCATTCAGCGGGACGTCCTCCTCAACGGGGACATAGCTGTTGCCTGCGGGAACAGGTCTAAGGCGCCTAAACGGCAATACCGGTGCCATTGCCTGAACACAGCGGCGGACGACCGTCGTTTCGGGTACTGTGACCGTGTAGATTGGTCTTGCGGAGCGGACGTCTGTACCGGCGTAGAAGTTGTATTCTCCTTCCTCGAGGACATAGCAGAAACGATGTCCGGTCGCACCGGAATCGTCGTAGGAAGCGAGGTCGGAAAGCTTCACTGTGAACTCGGTATCCTGAGACTCGCCGGGCGCGATCTCCCTTGTTTTGGCGAAAGCACAGAGCGCGCGAAGCGGCTTGCCGAGCCTGCCCTGCGGAGCTTCGCAGTATAGCTGGACGACCTCCTTGCCGCTCATGCTGCCAGTGTTCTCGACGATGACCCTAACGGTCAGCGTACCGGATTTCTCATGCGCAGAAAGTATCCGGACGTCAAAGGTCGTGTAGGAAAGCCCGAAGCCGAAGGGGTAGCGGACCTTGTCGCGGGCGAAGGTCTCGAACCAGCGGTAGCCGACGTAGATGTCCTCGCAGTAGAAATTGCGCTCTCTGTCGCCGAAATACGGCGCGGAGGGATAGTCCGCAATGCTGTAAGCGACGGTGTCCGGGAGCTTTCCCGAGGGGCTGATCCTGCCCGTGAGGACGTCAGCTGTGCCTGTTCCACCAGTCATTCCTCCCTGCCAGATATAAAGTATCGCGGCTGGGTCGCAGCTCTCGATGAAGCCGAGGTCTATGAGGTTTCCGACGTTCAGCAGCACGATGACGCGGTCAAACGCTGATGTGACCTTTTTCATCATATCCTTTTCGGCGTCGGTCAGGAGGTAGGAGCCGGGCTCCTCCTTGTTCTCGTTTTCCTCGCCGGCTGTCCTGCCGATGATAACTACCGCGCAGGTGCTCGACTTTGCAGCCCTGCTTACTGTTTCGCCGTCGAGGGGCATTTCTGCCTGAGACCACGGCTCGCCGCCCCAGCCTCCTCCGAGGTCGAATGGGTTCTCCTCCGTCCACTTCCTGTATATGCCAAGTAGCTCCTCGTTGAGCTTCACTCCGGCCTTGAGGAGCCCGTCAACTATGCCAGTCACCTTGGATACATTCACCATACCGCCCGAGCCAGTTCCGCTCTTATAGTAATCGAGCTGTATACGCCCGAACACAGACACAACGTCGTCTTTTCTGAGAGGTAGGGCGCGGTCACGGTTCTTCAGCATGACGATACCCTCGGAGACAGTCTTTGCAGCAATTTCGAGATATTTGTTCCAGTCGAGAATTCTGTTCATAGTTTTACCTCATTTCGTAGGTGATATATTAGTATTATATCAAAATCCAACAAAAATTTCAAGTGGTATCGTGCATTTTTATCTGTAAAATAAAAAAGACCGGCGAAATTGTGCTTTCGCCAGTCTTTCCCGAGCTAATTGTTCATACCGAGTGCTTTACGCGGTCGTGCTCCTCTGCGCGCTTGCCATTGTTGAAGCGGTCGAGGGTGCCGACGAGATAGCCGGTTATCCTGCGGATACGGTCGAACGGGACATCTGCGAAGCGGAACTGAAGGTCGGCGTAGTCACCGTCGGTCTTTACAGTCATCTCCTCGATCTCCCTGCCCTTGTATTTTCTGCGTCCGTAGGCGATATATGCATCTATCTCCTGCTGTGAAAGGCTCTCGCCTATAACGTTTATCTTCATTTCTATTACCTCCTGTTATTTATCTATTGACTTTCGTCTGTAATTATTGTATCATAGTCATATGGAAAAGTCTGTTGCAATTGCAACAAGGGAGTGATTTTTATGCTGCCGGAGGAAAACGTCCTCTTCAGAGGCGTCAGCCGTGAGGAGTGCAGGCGTATGATGTCGTGCTTCAAGCCGGAGATAAGGAAATTCACGGCGGGGAGTATCATCGCTGATTTCTGCGAGCCGAGCGACAAGATAGGCATAATGCTGTCCGGGAACGCTGTTATGGTCAGGTACGACATCAACGGCGTGAGGACGATAATCGAGGCTCTTGGTGAACAGAGCATTTTCGGGGAATATTTCACCTTCTCCGGTGCGCAGCGGAACAGTATCGAGATCGTTGCAGAGTCCGACTGCGAGATAATGTTCATGCACCAGTCCGAGATCACCAAGAGATGCGAGAACGCCTGTCAGTGCCATTCGCGGGTAGTCGAAAACCTGCTCATGCTTATGTCCGAGAAGGCTATTTCCCTGAGCGAGCGGATAGAGGTACTGAGTCAGCGGTCTATCGGAGACAAGCTGCTGAGCTGCCTCAAAATATTCGAGGACAAGACCCCGAACGGTCAGGTTCCGCAGATACCATTCTCCACGACCGCTCTGTCGGACTATCTCTGCGTCAACAGGAGCGCTCTGCAAAGGGAGATGACTAAGCTGAAAAGTGAGGGCCTGCTCACGATGTCCAAACGGAAATTCAGGCTCATCAGGCGCGATGAGGACGAGATTTGACATATCCCGTGCGATGTGGTATTATATATAAGTGACACTGTCAGGAAAGGATACATAGACATGATAGAAATACTTAAAGCCGTCGTCCTCGGCATCGTAGAGGGCATCACCGAATGGCTGCCGATAAGCAGCACCGGACACCTCATCCTCGTTGACGAGTTCCTCAAGCTGAAAGAGTCCGAGGACTTCAAGGAGATGTTCGATGTTGTCATTCAGCTCGGCGCGATAATGGCTGTTGTCGTTATCTTCTGGAGCAAGCTCTGGCCCTTCGGTAAAAAGAACAATCCCCACCCGCTCAAAAACGAAGGCTTCGGCGCGTACATAAAGACCGACATCTTCCAGATGTGGTTCAAGGTGCTCGTGGCGTGCATACCTGCTGCGGTCATCGGTTTCCTGCTCGACGACTGGGTAGATGAGCATTTCTACAATCCGTGGACTGTAGCGATAGCGCTCATCGTATTCGGTATCGCGTTCATCATCGTCGAGAACTGGAACAAAGACAGAAAGCCCAAGGTCAATACGATTGATGAACTGACCTACAAGGCGGCGCTGATAATCGGTATGTTCCAGCTAATCGCCGCGATATTCCCCGGAACATCGCGCTCCGGTGCTACTATAGTGGGTGCGCTGCTCATCGGTATCTCGCGTACCGTTGCCGCTGAGTTCACATTCTACCTCGCGATACCCGTAATGTTCGGGGCAAGTCTGCTGAAGCTCGTCAAGTACGACGGCGGATTCTCGTCCATGCAGATAGGCATTCTCGCGACCGGAATGATAGTCGCGTTCGCCGTTTCGATATTCGTCATCAAGTTCCTCATGGACTACATCAAGAAGCACGATTTCAAGGTGTTCGGCTGGTACCGTATCATACTTGGTGCGCTGGTCATCGCGTATTTCTCGCTTCTAAGGTAATACTTGCCCGGGAGTTTAAGCTCCCGGTTTTTTTGTCTTATTTCTTCGGATGGTTGTCCGGATAATCCATTGACAAAACAGGAAAGTTATACTATAATTTCTGTGTAAAAATATGCGTGGCGGCATTACACGCATCTGGAGGTAAAATATGATTTACACTAACCCTGTGGTGAAGGGCTTCTACCCCGATCCGAGCGTCTGCTGTGCGGACGGCAGATACTACATGGTGTGCAGTTCGTTCCAGTACTTCCCCGGAGTTCCCCTCTTTGAAAGCTCCGACCTCGTGAACTGGAAGCAGATAGGTCACTGTCTTACACGAAAGAGTCAGGTCATGCTCGAAGGCGCGGGCAGCTCGGCTGGAGTGTATGCGGCAACTATCCGTTACAACGAAGGCACGTTCTACATGGTGACGACGAACACGTCCGTCGAAAAGAATTTCTACATCACGACCGATGACATATATGGGGAGTGGTCCGAGCCGATATACGTCGATCAGGGCGGCATAGACCCCTCACTGTACTTCGAGGACGGTCATGCGTATTTCATGAGCAACGGCGTTGACAAGGATGGTGCTCTCGCTATCCTGCAGTGCGAGATAGACATAAAAACCGGCAAAAAGCTCTCCCCGAGCAAGGCGATATGGCACGGTGCCGGCGGGCGCTTTCTCGAATCTCCGCACCTTTACAAGATCGACGGCTCGTACTACATTATGGCGGCTGAGGGAGGTACCGAGTACGGGCACATGATAGTCTACGGCAAGGGCGATTCCCTGTGGGGACCGTTCGTGAATTACCCTCAGAATCCTGTCCTAACCAACCGCAACCTCGGCGGATTCATGATACAGGGAGTGGGTCACGGCGACCTCGTGCAGAGTGCTTCCGGGGAGTGGTTCGTAATACACCTCGGATTCCGGCAGATCGACCGCTGGATGCAGTACCACCACCTCGGGCGCGAGGTGTTCATGACGCCTGTGGATTTCAGTGGGGACGGGTGGTTCACCTGTGGGAACAACGGCACTACTGAGCTCCGGTATGAGATAAGCGGTGACTTTTCGCAGGAGGAAAAGAAGGTCTATACGTTCGCTGACACTGTGCCCGGAGTGGACTGGTGCTATCTGAGGCACCCGGACTACAGCAGGTATGAGCTTTCAGAGGAAAAATTTGTCCTTCATGCTGGTGACAAGACTCTCGGCGATATCACTTCACCGACGTTCATTGCTCTGCGGCAGCGTGATTTCACGGGCGAGGTCAGCGTTGACGTTTCTATCGACAAGGGTGAGGCGGGGCTGACGTTCTTCATGGACGAGAACCACCACTATGACCTCATGATACGGCGCTCCGATGAGGGAGCTGAATGCGTGCTGAAGCTGAATATCGGCGACATCAGGCACGAGCAGTGCGTCGTTCAGCTCAGCTCCGGCAGGGCGAGGCTGTCCGCTAAAATGAGTAATTGCAGCTACAGTTTTTCAGTCAGTGACGGGGATGCTCAGACTCAGCTCGGCTCCGCGCAGACGAGATATCTTTCATCCGAGGTCGCGGGTGGCTTCACGGGCGTGATGACAGGGCTTTTCGCACAGCTGGATGGCTGCACCGCGGAGTTCACTGATCTCAAAGTTGAATACAGATAAAGAAAAAGACCCACAGCGAGTGGGTCTTTTGTGTTTTATAATGTCAGCTGGTTGGTGTCGCCGAGCTCCTTCGCGGGCTTGCCTGCCGCGGGAACTGACTTAGCGCGGTACTTTTCGAGGTCGGCGCTCTCCTCGGGAACGATGATTTCTGCGGAAGCAAGTAAAGCGTTCTTGCGGAGATTTATGACCTGTACGCCCTGCGAATCGCGGGTAGCCTTCGGCAGTATCATGCCGGTATTGAACACCAGTGCGTGACCGCTCGACGTACGCAGGAGGATGTCTGCGTCCTCGCCGACGTACAGCGCCGCAACGAGCGGGCTCTTGTCGGAGTAGGCGTTTGCGAGCTTCTTGCGGTTGGTCTTGGTCTCATAGGACTTCATCGGAACCTTTGCAGCCTTGCCGTTCTCAAAGAAGAACACGATGTAGCCGCTGTAGTCGGTAGTGGGAACGAGAGTTTTCAGGTTCTCGCCGTCGTCGAAGCTGAGCTTCGCGGGGATATAGTCGCCCATGACGCTCGCCTTGGTGTCGTCGAACGCGCTCGCCTTCGATTTGTATGCCTGAGCCTTGTCTGAGAAGAACACGAGCTCGGTCTTGTTCGTCGCCTCAAAGCTCTGGCTGATGAAGTCGCCCTCCTTGAGCTTCTGCTCGCCGCTCATGCGGAGAGACTGCGGGGTGATCTTCTTGAAGTAGCCGCTGGACGAAACGAACAGATTTACCGGATAATCGGGGGTATCGTCTACCTCCTCCTCGTCGTCTACGTCGGACTGGTAGTAGAACAGCGTGCGGCGGGGCTGGGCGTAGTTATTTACAACGTCGCGGAGCTCATTGACGATGATCTTGCGTATCTTCTTCTTGTCGCGGAGTATCTCCTCCATTTCGGCGATGTCCTTTTTCAGCTGGTCTACTTCCTCGATACGGCGGAGAATGTACTGCTTGTTGATGTTGCGCAGCTTTATCTCAGCGACGTATTCCGCCTGTACCTCGTCGATACCGAAGCCTATCATGAGGTTCGGGACAACGTCCGCTTCGTTCTCTGTCTCGCGGATTATCTTTATTGCCTTGTCGATGTCAAGGAGTATCTTCGAGAGAGCCTCGAGGAGGTGGAGCTTCTCCTTCTTCTTCTGGAGGTCGAAGTAGGTGCGGCGCTGTATGCACTCCTCGCGGAAGGCTGTCCACTCAATGAGTATCTCGCGCACGCCCATGACTTTCGGTGTTCCGGCGATGAGGATATTGAAGTTGCAGGGGTAGCTGTCCTGCAGGGGCGTGAGCTTGTAGAGCTTCTGCATGAGCTTGTCGGGGTCTATGCCGCGCTTGAGGTCTATCGCTATCTTCAGACCGTCGATGTCGGTCTCGTCGCGGATATACGATATCTCGCGTATCTTGCCCGCCTTTACGAGCTCGATTATCTTGTCGATTATCGCTTCGACGGTCGTGGTGTAGGGTATCTGCGTTATCTCAAGGCAGTTAGCAGCCTTATCGTAGCTGTACTTCGCCCGCACCCTTATGCTACCGCGGCCAGTCTCGTAGACCTTGTTCAGCTCGGCTTCGTCGTAGAGCATAAGCCCGCCGCCGGGGAAATCGGGTCCCTTCAGCGTGCTGAGTATGTCGTGCTGAGGGTTCTTCATCAGGGCGATAGTCGTCTCGCAGACCTCCTCGAGATTGAACGGGCAGACGTTGCTCGCCATGGATACCGCGATACCTGTGTTCGAGTTCACGAGCACCGTAGGGAAGGTCGCGGGAAGGAGCGTGGGCTCCTGCATGGTGTTGTCATAGTTCGGGACGAAATCGACCGTTTCCTTGTCGATGTCGCGGAAGAGCTCACCGCATATCTTCTCGAGCTTTACCTCGGTGTATCGCGGCGCGGCGAAGTGCATCTTGCTCGAATACTGCTTGCCGAAGTTGCCCTTGGAGTCGATGTAGGGGTGCAGCAGCGCCTCGTTGCCGCGGGTCATGCGGACGAGGGTCTCGTATATCGCCTGATCGCCGTGCGGGTTGAGCTTCATGGTCTCGCCGACTACGTTAGCGGACTTCGAGCGCTCCTTGTCCAGGGAGAGCAGTCCCCTTCTGTACATCATGTACAGCAGCTTGCGGTGCGAGGGCTTGAAGCCGTCTATCTCCGGCAGCGCACGCGACACGATGACACTCATCGCGTAGGGCATATAGTTGTTCTTGAGGACGTCGGCTATCTGCTCGTTAACGACGCTTCCCGAGCCCTCGATGTAAGCCTCGTGCCTGAACGCCGGCTTTTTCTTTTCGGGTTCCTTTTTCCTTGGCATTTACGATTCTCCCTCTTGTCTTCTTTCACTCTTTTTCAGCAGCTTTTCGGGCTCCTTGACAAAGCTCCTGAGCACGCTCCCGCAGTCGCGGCAGATAGTGTGGTACAGGTTAGCGGTCTTCATGAAGCTCTCCGCGCTCTGCACTCTCGCGTAGCCTGAATGATATGCTGTGATGAATTCTGTGCCGCCGCAGAAGCGGCACTGTGTTATCCTGATCTTTTTCATTCCTGCCCTCCGTCAGCTTATGTCAGCAAGATCAAGGTAGTCGGCGCCGTACTCGGAGATGTAGTCCTTGCGTCCCTGCAGGTCGTCGCCGAGGAGCATTTCAAATATCTCCGCGGACTCGGCGATGTCATCAACCGTGACCTTGATAAGGCGGCGGGTGTCGGGGTTCATGGTGGTTAGGCTCATCATGTCGGGCTCGTTCTCGCCGAGGCCCTTCGAGCGCTGTATGGTGTGCTTTTTGTCGCCTATCTCATTGAGTATGCGCTGCTTTTCCTGCTCCGTATAGGCGAAGTAGGTCTTCTCCTTGGTGTTTATCTCAAACAGCGGCGACTCCGCGATATAGACGTAGCCCTCGCTGATGAGAGTCGGCGTCAGGCGGTAGAGCATGGTGAGTATGAGCGTGCGTATCTGGAAGCCGTCTACGTCCGCATCGGTGCAGATGACTATCTTGTTCCAGCGGAAATTCTCGATGTTGAAGGTAGAGAGCTCCTTGTTCGCCTTGGACGTTACCTCCACGCCGCAGCCCAGCACCTTGATGAGGTCGGTGATTATCTCGCTCTTGAATATCTTGGCGTAGTCCGCTTTGAGGCAGTTGAGTATCTTTCCGCGGACCGGTATGACTGCCTGGAATTCAGCGTCGCGGGCGAGCTTTACCGAACCGAGCGCTGAATCGCCCTCCACGATGTATATCTCGCGGCGTGTGACGTCCTTTGTGCGGCAGTCCACGAACTTCTCGACCATATTCGCGAGGTCGATAGTGCCTGTCAGCTTCTTCTTGACGTTTAGACGGACTCGCTCTGCGTTCTCGCGGCTGCGCTTGTTGATGAGCACCTGCTCCGCTATTTTCTGGGCTTCGTCGGGGTTCTCTATGAAGTAGACCTCGAGCTGGTGCTTCAGGAACTCAGTCATCGCCTCGCGTATGAATTTGTTCGTTATCGCCTTTTTGGTCTGGTTCTCATAGGAAGTCTGCGTCGAGAAGGACGACGACACGAGCACGAGACATTCCTCGACGTCGTTGTAATTTATCTTGCCCTCGTTCTTCTGGTAGGCGTTGTTCTGCTTGAGGTAGGTGTCAATCTGCGCCACGAACGCGCGTTTTACTGCGTCCTCCGGCGAGCCGCCGTGCTCGAGGAAGCTCGAGTTGTGGTAGTATTCTATCTGCTTGACCTTGTTCGAGAAGGTCAGGGCGACGTCGAGCTTGACCTTGTATTCGGGCTTGTCCTCACGGTCCTTGCCGCGCTTCTCGGCGGTCCAGTGCTGGATAGAGGTCATGGCGTTGGAGCCGGCTATCTCGGTGACGTAGTCCGTTATGCCGTTCTCGTAGATGAACTCCTGCTCGTTGAAGCCGCCTGCTTCATTCTCAGAGCGGAACACAAAAAGGATATTCGGGTTCACGACAGCCTGACGCTTCAGGATATCGCAGAAATAATCGTCAGACACGTCGATGTCGGTGAAGACCTCAAGGTCTGGGCGCCAGCGGGTCTTTGTACCGGTCTGCTTGCGCTTGCAGGGCTCCTTTTTCAATCCGCCGACGTTATCGCCCTTCTCGAAGTGAAGGTCGTACTTGAAGCCGTCGCGGACTACCTGAACGTCCATGAACTCGGACGAAAACTGCGTTGCACAGAGTCCCAGACCGTTCAGTCCGAGGGAGTATTCGTAGGTATCGGCAGCGTCGTCGTACTTTCCGCCGGCGTACAGCTCGCAGTAGACGAGCTCCCAGTTATAGCGCTGCTCGTTGTTGTTGAAATCCACGGGACAGCCGCGTCCGAAGTCCTCGACCTCGATGTCGTGGTTGCGGTAGTGGGTGATGATTATCTTATTTCCGTAGCCCTCACGAGCCTCGTCGATAGAGTTCGAGATGACCTCGAATATCGAGTGCTCACAGCCGTCGAGGCCGTCCGAGCCGAATATTACTGCCGGGCGCTTCCTTACCTTGTCGGCGCCCTTCAGCATTGTAATGCTTTCGTTGCCGTAATCGTTCTTTTTTGCCATTTGTTCCCGCCGCAGATGCGGCTTCTCCTTTCCAAAAATAGCATTCCTTTATATGATACCATATTTTCCGGATATTTGCAAGCATTATTTAGGTTTCAGGTGTCAGGGGTTAGGTTTCAGGTTGCAGGAGCGGACTCATGTGTCCGCCTGCAGATCATACATCAATAAAAATAAGCACACAAAATCAAAACCACCCAATTAATGGGTGGTTCGAGCTCTGTATCATATCAGTGTTTTTTTACAACTGTTCCGTCGTTCTTCCAGATACTGCCCTCCGGGATGACTCCCCTGACGCAGCTTGTGGGGTATACATTGCAGTTCCTGCCGATGACCGTGCCCGGATTGAGCACGCTGTTGCAGCCTACCTCGACGTAGTCGCCGAGCATTGCGCCTATCTTCTTGATGCCGGTCTCGATTGTCTCCGCGCCTGACTTGATAACGACATTGGTCTTGTCAGACTTGACATTGGAAGTGATAGAGCCTGCTCCCATGTGGGACTTGTAACCGAGGATACTGTCGCCGACGTAGTTGTAGTGCGGGGTCTGAACATTATCAAAGATGATGACGTTTTTCAGCTCGACCGAGTTGCCGACAACACAGTTCTCGCCGACAAGAGCGCTACCTCTGATGAAGGCACAGTGGCGGACCTCAGTTCCTGCGCCGATGATACACGGTGCGCCGAGGTATGCGGACGGGAAGACCTTGGCGGTCTTGTGTACCCATACATTCTCGCTGGGGTTGTAGTATTCGTCAGGGTCAAGGGTCTTGCCGAGGGCGATTATCATGTCGCTTATGCCCTTCAGCGCCTCCCACGGGTATGTGAAACGGCTGAGGTAGTCGCTTGCAGCCGTATGGGAAAGATCGTAGAGTTCGGTTATTCTGACGTTATTCATCGCAGTATCTCCTATGCTGTGTATTTTATTGTATTTTAGCACTAATTCCCTATTTTGTCAAGCCAGAGCCTTTACAAGCCCGGAAAGATGTGGTAAAATAAGGTGACACTGAAGTCGGGAAGTGAAACATGAAACACAAATTGGTGCAGCGGGTGAGTCTGCTGCTCGTTATCGCTGCCGCCTGTGCTATGCTGATGTCGGTCACGCTGCATCAGGTGCCTCCGATGAGGACTGCTGCTCCCGTAGAAGCCGTGCCGGAGCCTGTCATCAGGGCTGCGTCCGAGGAGCCTGCTCTGCCGCCGCTCGAGGTCGTTCCGGAGGAGCCACACGAGCCTGAACCGCGCAGGAGCTCCGCTGAGTTTATCGGTGCGGAAAAATCCCCGAACGAAAAGATGTACATGAGTGATCTTGCGGTCGCGGGAGATTCAATTGCATCGGGGTTCCGTCACTACGGGCTCATCGACAGCGGCCATAACATCGCACAGTCGGCGGTCTCTATCTGGAATCTCGATTACTTTACCTACGATTACGGCTGCGGTGAAGTCGATACCTACGGGGCTGTCGCGTACATAAAGCCGGCGCTGCTGTATTTCTCGGTCGGCATGAATGATGTGAATATGTACACTGCCGAAGAGTACGCGGAGAACTATCTGCGCGTGATACTGCGCATACGCAAGATCTCGCCGAATACGGTCTTCATCGCCGCTGCTACGACCCCCATTTTTGATTCCAACGATTTCACCAGCAACGAGGAGATAAGGAAGTTCAATTCTGCGCTTGAGGAGGCAGTCAACAGTCTCAACGACGACCATGTGTGGTACTTCGACGCATATTCTGTGGTCGCGGACGAGGAGACACTCGCGCTGCGGGAAGATAATTCCGCGGGGGACGGTATGCACCTTGCTGAGCACTGCTATCAGGAGCTGCTCGACTGTCTTTTCGCTTACCTTGATTCCACGCCTGCAAAGGACATAATAAAGAAAGACCTCTGGTTTCCCGGAGGTCTTTCGGCTTTTATTCAACTGTAACGCTCTTTGCAAGATTGCGCGGCTTGTCTACGTCGTAGCCCTTCGCGACGGAAACATAGTATCCGAGGAGCTGGAGCGGGACTACTGCAAGGCTGCCTGCAAAGTGCGGGTCGGTCTGCGGGATATAGACGGTGAAGTCAGCGGTGTCCTCCATGCTGTAGTTGCCGTAGGTCGTCAGTCCGAAGAGGGACGCTCCGCGGCTCTTGACCTCGACCATGTTGCTGACGGTCTTTTCGTAGAGATCCTTCTGCGTGAGCACACTGATGACCAGTATGCCGTCCTCGATGAGGCTGATAGGTCCGTGCTTGAGTTCGCCGGCTGCGTATGCCTCGGAGTGGATATAGCTTATCTCCTTCATCTTGAGGCTGCCCTCGAGCGAGATGGCGTAGTCGATACCGCGTCCGATGAAGAATGCGTCCTTTGCGGCTGCAAGCTTGTGCGCGAACCACTGGATACGCTCCTTGTCATCAAGTATCTTCTCGATCTTCTCAGGGATGGTGTAGAGCTCATTGATGAGGGAGGAGTATATCTCGTCTGCGAGAGTTCCGCGTGCCTTTGCGAGCTGCATGGCGAGCAGGTATCCTGCGATGAGCTGGGTGCTGTACGCCTTGGTGGTCGCAACGGATATCTCGGGTCCCGCAAGCGTATAGAACACGTTGTCCGCCTCGCGGGCTATGGAAGAGCCGACCACATTCACGATACCGAGCGTCTTTATGCCCTTTTCCTTGGCTTCACGCAGGGCTGCGAGAGAGTCTGCGGTCTCGCCGGACTGGCTGATTATGATGACAAGGCTGTCCTTGACAAAGGGCATTTTCCTGTATCTAAACTCTGAGGCGAGCTCCACACGGACAGGCACTCCCGCGAGGTCCTCGATGACGTACTGTACTGCCATTCCGACGTGGTATGCCGAGCCGCACGCAACGATGTATATCTGGCTTATCTTCTGCATTTCCTCGTCTGTGAGACCTATGCCGGTGAAGTCGATGACGCCGTCGCGGACAACGGAGTTGATAGTGTCGCGGACCGCCTTGGGCTGCTCATGTATCTCCTTGAGCATGAAGTGCTCATAGCCGCCCTTTTCGGCTGCTTCTGCGTCCCACTTTATCTCGGTGAGCTCCTTCGTTATCTCCTCGCGGTCGATGTTGTAGAAGGTAACTGCGCCCTTTTCGAGCTTCGCTATCTCCATGTTGCCGATGTAGTAGACATTGCGGGTGTATTTAAGTATCGCGGGAACGTCAGACGCAACGAAGGTCTCGCCGTTGGAGATGCCGATTATCATGGGGCTATCCTTGCGGGCTGTATAGATCTCGCCGGGGTAGTCCTTGAACATAACACAGAGCGCATACGAGCCGCGGATACGGATCATCGCTCTTGCGATAGAGTCAACGGGTCCCAGACCGTATTTCTTGTAGTAGTAGTCGATGAGCTTAACTGCGACCTCGGTATCTGTCTGGGAATTGAAGGTGTAACCGCTCTTGGTGAGCTTCGCGCTGAGCTCCTGGTAGTTCTCGATGATACCGTTGTGGACTGCGATGACGTTCTCGTCGTCGCTCGAATGAGGGTGTGCATTGAGGGTCGAGGGCTCACCGTGGGTCGCCCAGCGGGTGTGTCCGATACCGCAGCTGCCCTTTACGGCGGCGCCGTCGTTGGTCATCTCCTTGAGCACCTTGAGCTTGCCCTTGGCTTTGACTATCTCTGTATCCTTTTCTCCGTCACGGACTGCGATACCAGCAGAGTCATAGCCTCTGTACTCGAGCTTGGAAAGTCCGTCGAGGAGCACGGGAGCTGCCTGCGCAGTTCCTGTAAATCCAACTATTCCACACATATGTATTTCCTCCAATATAGCAAAGTATCAGTTAAAAAACGATACATATATTTTCATTATACATTATCCGCCGGGATTTGTCAACCGAAAAAAACTTCCCCGCGCTCTTTACCTTTTTGCGAAGATATGTTACAATAGTGATATAGATACAACGGAGGCGATCAGCATGATATATGTGACCGGCGATACACACGGTGATATCGGGAGATTCCACGCTCCTGAAATAAAAAAGCTCAGGCGCGGCGACACCCTGATAGTCTGCGGGGACTTCGGCTTCATCTGGGACGGCTCAAAGCGCGAGGAGGCTGTGCTGAAAAAGCTCGAGTCCAAGAGCTACACTATCGCCTTCCTCGACGGCTGCCACGAGAATTTCGATATCCTCGAGAGCTACCCAGTCGAGCAGTGGAAGGGCGGAAAGATTCATAGAATAGGCAAAAACCTCGTCCACCTCATGCGCGGGCAGGTCTACCAGATAGAGGACAAAAGGATTTTCACCTTCGGCGGCGGTCACAGTCAGGATTATGACTTCCGGCGCGACGGCGAGCGATGGTGGGAGCGTGAGCAGCCCACCCACGCTGAGATAATCGAGGCTATCCGCAACCTCGACAGCTGCGGCAATAAGGTCGATTACGTCGTGACGCATGAGCCGCCGGCGTCTCTCAAGGACTGCCTCGGGGTAGATGTCTTCGAGCGGCTCGAGGTACACGCATTCTTCGAGGATATGATAAAGACCTGCGAATACAAAAAATGGTTTTTCGGCAAATGCCACATTGATAAGAACATTCCCGTCAAATTCTACGCTGTTTTCGGTAATGTCACGCCGCTGAAGTAATATTCGGGCTGTTTCTGCTCATAATATGTACCATAAGTATTTTTACTGAGGTGCAGCTATGAAAAAATTCAGTTTAACGGACGTTATCATTTCAATAGTCGCCGCGGAGCTCGTCGGGGCTGCTGCGGCACTTCTTTCCGGGAGCTTCAGGGACTTCTATTCCGAGCTCGTGAAGCCTCCGCTTGCTCCGCCGCACGCGGTATTCCCCGTGGTATGGGCGATACTATATGCGCTCATGGGCATTTCGGCGTACATCATCTACGCTTCGTATGACAGCTCAACAGAACGCAGCACGGCGCTCGGGCTGTATGTCACGCAGCTCGCAGTCAACTTTTCGTGGACGCTGATATTCTTCCGGTTCAGGCTCATCGGCGCGGCGATGTTCGTGGCGATACTGCTGTTCATTCTGGTTCTGGCGATGATACTCTCGTTCAGGAAGGTCAGACCCATTGCAGCGTGGCTCAATGTCCCCTATCTCGTGTGGGCACTGTTCGCGGCGTATCTGTCGGTGGGATTCAGTATACTGAACTGATGAAGAAATTGTCAGAATTTCTTCCAGCAATTATTCATTGATTTTACTATATACCTCTGCTATAATAGAATTATCCCGAAAGGGAAAAATATTTGGAGGTACTTAGTTATGTGTGATCTTTTTGCAATGCTCTGCAGGCTCTTCGGCTGCTGCAGATAAAAGGAACTCCCCCGGATCCGCTCCGGGGGAGATTTCTTTTTATACGCGGTGTATCACCTTGACGGGACAAGCCTCGATACAGGTGCCGCAGTTCGTGCATTTGTCGTGGTCGACGGCGGCGTGGAAGTCGGTGACGGTGATAGCGCCCTCGGGGCACTTCTTCTCACAGATCTTGCAGCCGATACAGCCGTTCTTGCAGCTGAGCTTGGTCTCCTTGCCGTTCGCGGCGGAGGAGCACAGTACCTCGACGTGCTTGTTGAGCGGGCGTATCTCGATGAGCTGATTCGGGCAGACTGCCACGCACTGTCCGCACGCTCCGCAAAGGAGCGGTATCACCTTGGCTACGCCGTTTTCAAGCTTGATAGCATCACGGTCACAGGCTGCGAGACAGTCTCCGAGACCGATACAGCCGTACTTGCATGAGCCGTTTCCGCCGTAGAAACGCTTGACAGCCTTGCAGGACTGCACGCCGTCGAAGTCAAATGCGGGAGTTGTCGCATTGCAGTCGCCGTTGCAGCGGACTACAGCAACCATAGGGACTACCTCAGAGGCAGCAACGCCGAGTATTTCGGCTATTTTTCCGGCAGCGTCCGCTCCGCCGGGACGGCAGAGATTGGTCGGGGCGCCGCTGTTGATTATCGCGGAGGCGTAGTCCGCACAGCCGGCATATCCGCACGCACCGCAGTTCGCCTGCGGAAGAGAAGCGGATATCTTCTCTATCCTCTCATCGACCTTGACGTAAAACACCTTCGCGGCGACTGTCAGCAGCACGCCTGCGAGTATGCCGCAGCCGGCAAGGATAAGTACAGGTACAAGATAAGTCGTCATGTCCGCACCTCCTTAGTTGAACAGTCCCGAGAAGCCCATGAAGCTCACGGAAACTATCGAGGCGGCGATAAGGGTCGCGGGAACGCCCTTGAAGGTCTCAGGGATATCGGCGTATTCGAGCTTCCTGCGGACGCCCGAGAAGATAACGAGCGCAAGCATGAAGCCAAGTCCGCCGCAGAGCGCGTTGATGATCGACTCGCCGAAATTGTATGCGTTGTCGATGTTGAGAACAGTCACGCCGAGCACAGCGCAGTTGGTCGTGATAAGGGGGAGGTAGACTCCAAGGGACTTATACAGCGCCGGTATGCACTTCTTCAGGAAGTTCTCGACGAGCTGAACGAAAAGCGCGATAACGAGTATGAACACGACTGTGTCAAGGTATTCAAGGCTGTTCGGGACGAGTATGCCGTAGTGAATGGGGTATGTGACGAGGGTCGCGCAGATCATGACGAACGTTACTGCTACGCCCATACCGGTCGCGCTGTCGAGCTTCTTCGATACGCCGAGGAACGGGCATATTCCCATGAACTTCGAGAGAGCGAAGTTGTCGGTGAGCATTGCTGAGAGAACTATCACAAGTATGCTTTTCATGCTCACTCACCCGCCTTTCCTGCGCATTTGTCCGCCATGGGACATTCGCCGCATCCGTCTCCGCAGGATATCTCGAGCGGGGGCTTGCGCTTAGCGAGCTTGTTAACTGCTGCGATTATTACGCCGAGGGTGAAGAATCCGCCCGCGGGCATGATGAAGATGAGCATGGGGTTCTTGCTGAGGACGGGCAGGCTCGTGCCGAGCCACTGTCCGGAGCCGATGATCTCACGCACCGAGCCCATGAGGAACAGCGCGAGCGTGAAGCCTATACCCATGCCTATCGCGTCACACGCCGAGGCGAGAACGCCGTTCTTGCTCGCGAACATCTCTGCGCGTCCGAAGATTATGCAGTTTACGGTGATAAGGGTGAGGTATATGCCGAGACTGTCGTAAAGGCTCGGGACAAATCCCTCGAGCAGGAAGCCGATGAGCGTTACGAAGCTGGCGATAACTACGATGAATGCGGGGATCCTAACCTTGTCGGGAATGACCTTTCTCAGCGCGGAGATAACGATATTAGAGCCGAGGAGCACGAAGGTAGTCGCAAGTCCCATGCCTATGCCGTTGAAAGCCTGCGTGGTGACCGCGAGGGTCGGGCACATTCCGAGCAGCATGACGAGGGTCGGATTTTCCTTGATAATGCCCTTGCTTATCTCGCTGCCGAGCGATCTCTTATTCTCTGCCACTCAGTATCGCCTCCTTGTTCTCATTATAGACCGACATAGCGGTGTCTACTGCGCGGCGCATTCCCTTCGAGGAGAACGTCGCGCCGCTGATAGCGTCAAGCTGCTCCGTGGGAGCTGTGAGCCCGATGAACTGCTCGCGGAAGGAAGCTACATCGCGCACCTTCGAGCCGAGACCCGGCGTCTCGCCGAGGGACACGAACTCAATGCCGGAGAGAGCCCCGTTCTCGTCGATACCGATGAGGACGTTGATGCCGTCCTTGGAATAGCCGTCCGTGCAGACCTGAACTGCGGTCTTGCCGTCTGATGTGACTGCTATCGCTTCTATCTCGTCGCTGCCGAAGTTAGTGTCGAGGATGGTGATGTCGCTCTTGCCGAAGAGCGCTTCAACGCTCTTGCTGAACTTCTGCTCCTTCTGCTTGGCAACTCTGTCCTTGGTGAGCTCGTATGCGAAAACGAGCAGCAGCGCCGAAATAATGCATATAACCGTGAGCACGAGGGTGGGCTTTATCTTGTCTTTCATTCCTTGACAGCCTCCTTTGCTCCGAATACCTTGGTGCGGGTCATCTGCTCGATGTAAGGCGTGAGGACGTTCATCAGCAGTATCGAGAACGACACGCCCTCCGGGTACGAACCGAATGCGCGGATAACGAAGGTAATTATGCCGCAGCCAAGACCGAAGATGACCTTGCCCTTTGTGCTGATGGGGGTGGTGGCATAGTCGGTCGCCATGAAGAATGCTCCGAGGAAGACGCCGCCTGCAAGTATCTGGTAGAGCGGGTCGTCGCCGTGGATAAGCGAGAGGAGCGCAAGGCTGCCGATGAAGGACACCGGCGCTGCAAGAGAAATTATGCGGCGTGCAGCAAGGTACAGTCCGCCGATGAGGAGCGCGAGGGCGCAGGTCTCACCGAGACAGCCGGCTGTGTTTCCGAGAAGGAGCTCCTTGTAGCCGGGGACGGTCTGCCCAGCCTTTGCAAGCTCGTCTGCGGTCATTCCGACAAGGCGGAGCGGTGTCGCGCCGGATACTGCGTCAACGCCGAACTTTGCAGGGAGCACCCAGTTCGTCATCGCTGACGGGAAGCTAACCATGAGGACGATTCGAGCGGTTATCGCGGGGTTCGCGAAGTTCTGTCCGATACCGCCAAAGAGCTGTTTTACTATCACTATAGCGACAAAAGAGCCGATAGCAGCTATCCACAGCGGGAGTGTCACGGGGAGGTTCATCGCGAGGATAACGCCGGTAACGACTGCGGAAAGGTCCCCTATCGTGTTCTCGCGCTTCATTATCTTTCTGCACAGGAACTCGAATACGACGCAGCTCAGTACGCATACAGCGGTCAGTGCGAGAGCTCTCCAGCCGAAGAAGTAAACTCCGGCGCAGAGGGCAGGCATGAGCGCGATGATGACATTGAGCATTATCATTGAGGTCTTGAGGTAGTTTTCGTCGTGCGGCGACGGAGAAACAACTAATCTATTCATTTTTCCGCCTCCTTACTTTCGCGGTATCAGCGCTTTCGCGAGCTGATTCGTTTCGGCGAGCTTTCTGTTCGCCGGGCAGACATATGTACAGCTTCCGCAGTTCATGCAGAGCATTACCTTCAGTTTCTTGAGCTCCTCGATGTCCTTTATGCGGTATGCGCGGTCGATGTCGGCGGGCATGAGTCCGAGCGGACAGACACGCACGCAGCGTCCGCAGCGTATGCAGGACGAGGTCTTGCGCTGGTCGTATTTCTTCACTGCGAGGACCGCATTCGAGGTCTTGACGATCGGCATATCAATGTCCGGAATGGACATTCCCATCATGGGTCCGCCGCCGATGAGCTTGCGTATCGCATCGATGTCGGTCTTGCAGAATTCGAGCAGCTCACGGAAGGACGTTCCGATGATGACACGGACGTTTTTCGGCTCTGCTACGGCGTTTCCGTCAACTGTAAGGCGGCGCGTAACGAGCGGCATACCGGTCTGGACGTAGCGGTACAGGAAAGCCACGGTCGAGACGTTGATGACGATGACGCCCTCATCTGACGGGAGCTCACCCTCCTTGACGATGCGTCCGGTGGAGTTATAGATGATGACCTTCTCGGCGCCCTGCGGGTACTTCGAGGGAAGCGTGAGAATGTCTATCGTGTCGTCATTCGCGGCCATTTCGGTGAAGTTCTTTATCGCCTCGGGCTTGTTTGCCTCGATAGCGAGCTTGCAGTTCTTTATGCCGAGCATATTCTTCACGAGGTTTATGCCGCCGATTATGTCGTCCGGGCACTCGATCATCTCGCGGTAGTCGGCGGTTATGTAGGGCTCACACTCTGCTGCGTTGACGATGAGCGTATCTATCGGTGTCTTGGGGTTGAGCTTGATGTGCGTCGGGAAGCCGGCTCCGCCGAGTCCGCACGCGCCGCTCTCACGGACTGCTTTAAGGAAGCTCTCCTTGTCGGTAACGACCGGTGGCACGACCTCCTCGGAAACGGTCTGGAAACCGTCGGTCTCGATCTCGACAGCCTTGCAGACTGCGCCCATTGCGGAACGGTAGTCGGTTATCGCTGTGACCTTGCCGGACACGCCCGAGTGTACGGGGGCGCTGAATGCGGCATCGGAATCCCCTATCTTCTGTCCGACTTTGACCTCGTCGCCTACCTTTACGATAGGCTGGCAGGGTGCGCCCATGTGCATGGACATAGGTATCCTGACCTTCGCCGGCAGCGGAAAATCGACTGTTGCGCTGTTTTCCGTGTTCTTACGGTGATCCAGCCTTATCCCGTTGAGTTTTTTCATGTTCTGCTCCTTCTCCGCAGCACGTCGCTGCGTTCGTTTATAAAACACTATCCTTTATATTATATATGATTGCAACGGCTTTTTCAAGACTTTTTGATAAATAATTATGGAAATATAAGGAAATATGTCCGTGTTCAGTGTTAAAACATTCGGACAACAGAAAAGCACCTGCTAAGCAGATGCTTTTTTCTGGAGGCGCCACCCAGATTTGAACTGGGGATCAGGGAGGTGCAGTCCCACGCCTTACCACTTGGCTATAGCGCCTCATATGGAGCGGATTACGAGGCTCGAACTCGCTACCTCCACCTTGGCAAGGTGGCGCTCTACCAGATGAGCTAAATCCGCATTGTTCGGTATAGCTGGCTGCGGACGCTTACCTGCGTCCGCCCGCGCTGGCGACCCGGATGAGGCTCGAACTCACGACCTCTAGCGTGACAGGCTAGCGTTCTAACCAACTGAACTACCGGGCCAAAAAATTGGTGGGGACTATAGGGCTCGAACCTATGACCCTCTGCTTGTAAGGCAGATGCTCTCCCAGCTGAGCTAAACCCCCACTTTTTTCATCTGCCGCCGAGTCAGTTCCGACGACTTAATTATTATATCACAAACTTCATTAGTTGTCAAGCGTTTTTTCAAAAAAATCAGAAATATTTTTTCAGCGGGCTTTTCCGGCTTAAAACAGGGAAAAATCAGACCGGAGGATCGCTCCCCCGGTCTGGTATTCTTTATTATTCCTCTGAGTTTACTGCCGAGATGACCTCTGTGAGCAGGTTCGCCGGGAGCTGCTCGTAGCGCATGAAGTCGAACGTGAAGCTGCCGAGACCTCTTGTGGTCTGGCGGAGATACATCGCGAAGTCATGCATCTCGCGCATCGGGACTTCCGCCTGTATCAGCGTTACGCCGTGCGAAACAGGCTCCATTCCGAGTACTCTGCCGCGGCGCTTGTTGAGCTCGCCCATGATGTCGCCGGTCTTATCATCGGGAGCAGTTACCTTCAGCTCGCCGATAGGCTCGAGCATTACGGGGTCAGCCTGACGGAGGCCCTCCTTGTATGCAATGGAAGCAGCGGTCTTGAATGCCATTTCCGAGGAATCAACAGGATGGTAGGAGCCGTCAACGAGGATAGCCTTGAGTCCGACTACGGGGCAGCCTGCAAGGACGCCCTTCTTTACGGATTCCTCGAGTCCCTTCTGAACTGCCGGGAAGTAGTTCTTCGGAACTGCTCCGCCGAATACGCGCTCCTCAAATACGAGCTCGTCGCTTACGCAGGGCTCGAATTCGATCCATACATGGCCGTACTGTCCGTGGCCGCCGGACTGCTTCTTGTGCTTGCCCTCGACCTTTACCTTCTTGCGTATGGTCTCCTTGTATGCGATCTTCGGCACTGTGAGGTTGATGTCAACGCCGAACTTGCCCTTCAGCTTAGCCGCAGCAACCTCGAGGTGCTGCTCGCCGAGTCCGGAGAGGATCTGCTCCTTGGTGCTGTCGTCCTGAACGTATGTGAGGGTCGGGTCTTCTTCAATGAGACGCTGGATGCTGGTAGATATCTTAGCCTCGTCGCCCTGTGCCTTCGCCTTGACGGTCATCGAATAGCAGGGGTGCGGGAATTCCATGGGGGCGAACTCGATTATCCTCGAAGCTTCGGAGAGCGTGTCGCCGGTGTTAGCGGAGATCTTGGAGGCTACCACGATATCGCCTGCGGAAGCACTCGCGACCTCGGTCTGCTTCTTACCGAGGAGACTGTAGAGCTTGCCTATCTTTTCAACGTTGCCGGTCGCGGAGTTGACTGCGTCGGCGTTGGAAACGAGCTTGCCGGACATTACCCTTATCATGGACATCTTGCCTACAAATGGGTCTGCAATAGTCTTGAAGACATATGCTGCGAGCGGCTCGGAAGCGTCGCACTTTATCTCCATGACATTCTTTGCGGGATTGTAAGCCTCTGCAGGGTAGACCTCGTCGGGAGCCGGGAGCAGGAGCTCTATTTCCTTCAGGAGCATATCTATTCCCGAAAGATCAGATGCGGAGGTGCATACCACAGGGGTGATGATACCGCGGTTCATACCGTCGTGGATACCGTCGATGAGCTCCTTCTGAGTGAAGGGCTCACCCTCGAAGAACTTCTCCATGAGCTCGTCGGAGGTCTCGGCTACAGCCTCGGAGACTGCGGCAACAAGTCCGTCGATACGGTACTCGAACTTCTCGGATATCTCAGCGGTGGGCATCTCGGTCTCGACCGGGTTGCCCTTGCCGTCATATTTATAAGCTTTCATCTCGATGAGATTTACAAATGAAACTATCTGTCCGCCGCTGATTACAGGGACTACTACCGGGCATACGGTAGGTCCGAAGACGGTCTTGAGCTCAGTGAGGACATTGAAGAAGTTAGCGTCCTTGTCGTCGATCTTTGTGACAACGAACATCTTGGACTTGCCCTGCTTCACGGCTTCGTCGTATGCCTTGCGGGCGCCGACCTTTACGCCGGATTTCGCGGAAACTGTTATCATCACGGTGTCAGCCGCGCGGATACCCTCTATCATCTCTGCCGCAAAATCAAACAGTCCGGGGGTATCGAGGAGGTTGATCTTGAGTCCGTCATATTCAAATGAAGCAAGAGACGTACCGATGGATATGCCTCTCTTTATCTCCTCAGAGTCGTAGTCGCAGACAGTTGTGCCGTCGGCAGTCTTGCCGAGACGGTCGGAAGCTCCTGTCTTATAGAGGATAGCTTCAGCAAGAGAAGTCTTACCGGAGCCGTTATGGCCGGCGAGTGCAATGTTTCTTATCTTGTTTACATCATAGTCTTTCATTTGGATTCTCCTCTTTAATGAATATGCGCAGATATTAAAACTGCAATTATAATTATAAAATAATTTTGTACAAATTGCAATAGTTTAACAATATTTTCTACATTTTATAACAGTTTTAAAGTGGATAATTGTACATTTCCAACAATGTCAGTCCCTTTTTTCGTCACAGAAGGTGAACATTTGCCGGAAAGTGTGCAGAACGCCGCATAAGCCGCTCCCCAGATAAGCGTGAAGAATATAATCTCCGGGAGGGAATCTCCGTCGGCGCGCAGGAGGCGGGTCAGCAGCTCCGCGGCGAACATGGTCATCACTACGTAAAGGAGCGGTGCTGCGATATATCGCACTATGCTGAACCTCGCGCGGGTCACGCGGAGTATCTTCACAAGGCGGGAGCAGTTGCCGACGATGTTGCTCGCGTAGTACGAGGCGGCTATGCCGTAAAAGCCTATCCGCGGTACGAATATCAGCACGATCGCTATGCGGACGGCGTACTCGGCAAGGTAATTCAGCGACGAGAACGCCTGATGTCCCATGCCTTTTATCTCCGCTTCGAGGATTATCTCCATGTAGATGAACGGCACGACCGGCGCGATGAGCGTTATCATGCGTCCTGCGAGCTCTCCCCCGCCGAGGAGCTCCCCTATCTCGTGCCCGAAGCGCATTATCACTGCCGCCGCGAATATCGAGAACATGAGCGTCAGCTGCATGAGGCGCAAGGTCAGGCTGCGTATGCGTTCAAGGTCGCCGGCGGCTGAGGCACGGGCGGTCTCGCTGACGATGATACCCGACATCGAACACAGCACCACCGACGGGAAAAACAGCGTCGGTATCACTATCGCTTCAAATATCCCGAACATACTCAGTGCGGCGCTCACAGAGTCCCCGTACTGGCGCAGGCAGACCGGTATGAGTGCGTCGTTGGTACTACTGAGGGCGGCCGTAAGCACGCTCCCGCCCATTATCGGGAATGCAAACATCGCATAGTCCCGGAACTTTATCGAGCACCTTCCGCACCTGCTGACTCTTACCCGCAGGAACGCACATATGCAGTACGCGAGGGAGAAGACGTTCCCCGCGATGATACCCGCTATCATTATCCCGCAGACGCGCGCCTCTCCGGTGTGGTCTGCGGTAAGGGTGAGGGTCGTTATGACTCCGGCACGGACTGCAAATTCGGCGATGTCCCCTGCTGCAGCAACTGCTGCCTTGCGGCAGGCATTGAAGTAGCCCTTGAAGCAGGCTGAACACGCTCCCGCGCACAGAGCCACAGGCATAAGACGTATCGCGCGGGTCATCTGTGCGCCGCTGAAGAATCGCTCGCTTATCGGCTCGGCAAAAAGCAGTATGAACGCCGAAACGGCAGTGCTGAGCAGTCCGCAGAAGGTCAATGCGTAGAGCAGCACGCGGTCAGGGGCGGGTCGCGGCTTGCCGAGCTCCTCCGAGATGAGGCGGCTCGTGCAGAGGAATGCGTTGCCGTTGGAGAGTATCCCCGCAAAGCCGAGAAACGAGCCGGTGAGGGTGAGTATCCCAATCGCGGAGGCTCCGAGTCGGCGCGTGATGAAGACGTTAAGCAGCAGCGCGGCTGTGTCGAGCGTGAGCTGCATAGCGGTCAGCAGCAGCGTATCGCGTACCATTTTGCTCTTGATGAAAATATCCCTCACCTCCGTCATATAAGTCTATGCGCAGGGTCGGGCAGAAATGACAAAGGACCGCTCCGCGGGCGAAGCAGTCCATGAGTGGTCGTGTTCAGTTGTCGGAGAGATCGTAGGGCAGCTCCTCGTTGTTGAGAGCGAGCTCAACGACCTTGCCGTAGAAGCCGGCGGGATTCAGCATTATGCGCTCCCCTATCAGCTTTGCCTGCGTCATGTCAGGCGCGTAGAGGCGCAGATCCATGAGGTCGGAGCTGACGTCCAGGCAGCGGACGTGGGTGTAATAGCCCTTTCCGGCGGGCTCATACTCTATCTTGACGTCCTGCTCGTATTTCAGGCGGGTGAAGTACCTCAGCGCAGCGAGCACAAGTTTGTCGCGGTAGGACTTCGGTGCGTAGCTCTTGAGCTGCTTCGCGCACTCCCTGCCCTTGGGCTCGAGGACGTAGCATTCAGCGCCGTTCTTGCCCGTGGAAAGCGATATCAAGCCATTCGAGATGAGGTAGGAGATAGCGTCCTGGTAGTAGAAGAAATTTATCACGCCCGTGCCGATCGCGATGTCGTAGAGCTGCTCGGGCTCTACAGGACGGTCTATCTTGTAGAGCAGATAGCAGATGAGGATATTCAGCGTGGGGACGTCCTTTATCTCGGTATCGGCGCTCGTGGCTATTTTCCTGATGTTTTCTTCCTGCATTCTTGTCACCTCAGCAGAAGTTCGGGTAATCGAGCATATGCGAGAGCAGTGCGATGTTCACAGCAGCCTCGACGCACGGTACTGCGCGGGGAACTGTGCAGGGGTCGCATATCGCGGAGTTGATGGTCTCGTTGGTCATGCCTGAGAGATCGACGGTCTCCTGCGGCTGGGCTATCTTCGGGGAGGGACGTATGCCCACACGGAGAGTTATCGGCATTCCGGACGATATACCGCCGAGTATGCCGCCGTGGTTGTTGGTCTTCGTGAGGACGTGTCCGTGGTCGTCAACGTAGAAATCGTCGTTGTTCTGGCTGCCGACCATTTTCGCTGCGGAGAAGCCTGCGCCGAATTCAAGTCCGCTTACTCCGGGGATACCGAAGACGAGCTGCGCGATGTTGTTCTGGAGTCCGTTGAAGATCGGTGAGCCGATGCCGGCGGGGACGTTCACGGAGGCGCATTCGATGACGCCGCCGAGCGACTCTCCGCCCTCGGCCGCCCTGCGTATATCCTCTGTCATCGCCCAGCCCTTGCGGTCGTTGATGACAGGGAAGCTCTTCATGCGGACACTCAGCACGCCGTCGCGGGTGATATGGACGGGGTCGAAGGGGTTGTCCTTGATGTTGTGTATCTGGGCGATGTGGGAACCGGTGTAGATGCCGCGGCGCTCGAGTATCTGGGCTGCGATAGCCCCCGCGAAGCAGAGGGGCGCTGTCAGGCGCTCGGAGAAATGTCCGCTGCCGCGAATGTCGTTGAAGCCTCTGTAGCGGACAGCGCCTGTATAATCAGCGTGTCCGGGACGCACGAGATTGTCGAGCTCGGGATACTCAGGCTCGGCTGCCATGACTTCAGAGTTCTGTATGAAGGCACAGAGCGGGGAGCCCGTTGTGCGGTCGTTATAGATGCCGGACATGATGTGGGGCATGGTGTTCTCGGTGCGAAACGGCGTTGTGCCGTCGTTCTTGGGAGTCCTGCGCGCCATGAAGTGTGCAATCTCCTCGGCGTCTATGAATTCACCGGGAGGAAGGTCGTCGATCGTAACGCCGATCGCCGGACCGTGCGCCTCGCCGAACATTGATATAGATATCCGGTTATTCCAGATCGATGACATTTGCTTTACCTCCAAGATGTGTGTAGTCTTTGAAAAATCCGGGATAGGACTTGCTCACCGCGTCCGCGCCCTTTATCACCACCTCGTCGTCTGCGCGCAGAGCGGCTATCGCGGCTGCCATAGCGATACGGTGGTCGCCGGCGCTGTCAATGACACCGCCGTGGAGCGAGGTCACGGGGTCGATGATGAGACCGTCGTCGGTCGTGGTGACCTTTCCGCCGAGAGCGTTCAGCATGGCGGCTGTGGTCGCGAGGCGGTCACTTTCCTTTATCCTGAGCCTTTTGGCATTGTATATCACGGAACGGTCGCTGCCGAAGGTGCCGAGCACGGCAAGTATCGGGACGAGGTCGGGGATATCGGAGCAGTCCGCGCGGAAGCTCCTCACACTCCCATTATAGCACATTCCGGAGATTATTTCAAGTATGCGTTTGTCGCCCTGAACGCTTTCCGGGGCGAGATTCCCTATTTCGACGTCGGAGCCGAGCGCGTTCGCGACGCAAAAAAATGCTGCCTGCGAATAGTCGCCCTCAATCTGCTCGTCATGAGGTATGTATATCTGTCCGCCGGGAATGTGGAAGCCGGTCGGGGTCTCCTCAACGGAAATGCCGTACTTTCGCAGCATATCGAGGGTTATATCAACATACGGGCGCGATTCGAGGTGTGAGGTCAGGACGATATCGGAATCCTCCTCAAGCAGCGGGAGCGCAAAGAGCAGTCCCGTGACGAACTGCGAGGAGACGTCGCCCTCTATCTCAAAGGTGCCGCCGCACAGCATTCCGCCCAGCTTATAGGGCATGGTCTCAGTGAGGAAGCGCACTCCCCTGCGGGTCAGCTCGCGCTTGTAGATGTCGATCGGGCGATCCGGGAGACGTCCTCTGCCGAGGAATTCAGTCTCGGCGCCGAGCGCTGCTGCGACCGGCATAACGAATCTGAGCGTGGAGCCGCTCTCATTGCAGTCTATGACGGCAGTCCCCTGGACCTGTGATATGCCCCTGACGTAGATGATGTCGCCGCTGACCTCGAACGAGGCGCCGAGCGCGGTCATCGCGCCTATCGTGGCATCGATGTCCTTCGACATGGTGACGCCGGTAAGGGCGGATTCGCCGTTGGCAAGGGACGCGCAGATGAGGGCTCTGTGGGCACAGCTCTTCGACGCCGGTATGCTAACGCTCCCGCGCAGCACCGACGGTCTGACACACATATCCATTCTTATCCCTCCATGATACGGTCGAATTCCGCGACCGCAGCCTTTCTTATCTCCGCTCTGCCTACTGTCGGGCAGACGATGTAGCTTATGCTCGAATATTCGCGCTTCTTGTCCTTTGAGCAGAACGGCAGCAGCTCGCTCATCGGGATAGCGGTGCCCGTGGGGAGCTTATACGCCTCCACGCAGCGCTTCAGGCGCTCCGAGAGGTGCGGCGCGAGACGGTCGGTGATAAGGCACATTCCCGCAGCTACGCCCATTCCGTGGGTGTAGTCGGTGTAGTGGTGCCAGCCCTCGAGGGCGTGACCGAGCGTGTGTCCGAAGTTGAGTATCATGCGCTCGCCGCGGTCGAATTCATCGTGCTCGACGACGTCGCGCTTTATGTCTATGCAGGTATAGACTATCTCGTCCATTACGGAGTCGATGTCTGATATATCATGCTTTTCGAGGAGCTCAAAGAGCTTTTCGTCGCGTATCATGCCGTACTTTATGACCTCCGCCATGCCGTCGGAAAGGGTCTCCTGCGGGAGAGTGCGGAGAATGTCGCTGTCGCAGATGACGAGCGCGGGCTGCTTGAATGCGCCAACGAGGTTCTTGCCGCCGGTTATGTCGATAGCCGTCTTGCCGCCGACTGAGGAATCGACCTGTGCAAGGAGGGTCGTGGGGATCTGAACAAAGTCCACGCCGCGGAGATATGAAGCCGCTGCAAAGCCGGTAATGTCGCCGACTACGCCGCCGCCAAGCGCTACGATGATGTCGCTGCGGGTGAGGCCGCTCTCGCAGAGAAAATCAAAAATGCTGCCGAGCACAGAGAGGTTCTTCGACTGCTCTCCGTTCGGGAACGTAAAGACGCTGACCTCAAATCCGGCGCTCCTGAGCGAAGCTGTGACCGTATCTGCGTACAGTCCGCCGACGATATCGTCGGTGATGACCGCTGCCTTGCGGGACTTAGTCACCTGCGCGATATGCTCCCCGCACCTGCTTATGAGTCCGCGCTCGATGAGCACTTCATAAGGGGAGCTTGTCCTTACGTTGATTTTTCTCATGCCAATGCCTCCGAAGGGCGCAATTTGCCCGTAAAATTCCAGTAAATCATTTAAAATTATACCATAACAGACCGCCCTTGTCAAGACGTTTCACCGGACTTTCATTATTATTGCGCTGCGGAGGTTGCATTTTTCCGTAAAGTATGGTATAATCATTCGGAAAGGAGTTGAGCTGATGCTGTTTTACGGTGATATCTGCGCTGCTCTGGCAGCTCCGGCAAAGACGCTGACCATTGTCCTGATGATAGTTCTGTTCATCTCGGCCGCCGTTATATCGGCGTTTGTGACATATAAGATGAAGTCGCGCGGCAGGGGCTCTTCTTCCGATGAGCACAGCAAAGACGACAAGGACTGACGGAGGTTCGCCATGGCTGACGTTGATATGTATATTGACTCAAAGTATATGGGCTTTCAGACGCTCCCGACGATAGACAGGTTCTACAGGGAGTACGAAAGGCGTGCCTGCGAGATAGTCCCAGAGCTCGACGACGGCGAGATAGTGCTGTTCGCTATCCTGCTGTTCGAGGAGGACTCGGAGAGGTTCATCTCTGCTGACTTCATGACGCTCCGTATGCCGTATGAGACCTACCTCGAGACCTATTCAAAGCTCTCGAAGGGGTGCCGTATGTGCTTCAGGAGAAAACCAAGAGAACAGAAGAAAATGGAGGAAAAACATGAAAAAAAGTAAGATACTGGCTGCCGTAGCTTCAGCACTGCTCACGGCTTCCACTGTGCCTATGCTCGTTTATGCGGAGTCGGACGGCACTGCTCCCGCCGCGGGAGCCGGGGACACCTCGTCCACTGCCGCTTCGACTGACCCCACAACCACAACGGGTGCGGCTGATACCACTGAACCTTCCACAGACCACTCGACAGAGCCTTCCACTGAGCCCTCAACTGAGCCGCAGCCTGTCGTTTACAAGGTGACATTCCTCGGATTCGAGGGCGAGGAGATTGCTGTGATGAACGTCGAGGAAGGCGCGGCCATTGACTACTCCCTCGTGGATACGAGCGTGCTCCACAAGCACCTCAGCGTGGATACAGAGCGCGAGTTCTATCAGTGGGATATCCAGCCGGAGACAGCTACTGCTGACGTCACCATACACGCTCTCTCGCAGACTGCTGTCATCTCCCACACCGGCGAGCCCAAAACTACCGTTTACAACAGAAAGTCCGGAAGCGTTGATATTTCGGGGCTGAACGTGTTCATCACGCTCACCACTCAGACCCCCGAGAAGGACGCCGACGGCAATTACATAGTCACCGAATCCACCGTCGAGATCACGTCGAGCTGCACTGCAAGTCCGGCTACGCTCGATGAGGCTTTCAAGAACAGCGATACCGCTGCGATAACTGTCCTCCCGATCGGCGACACCAAGCCTATCCTCAAGTACACTATCAAGTATGAGCGCGGCATCGGCGACGTTGACGGCAACGGGCTCGTGGACGGCGTTGACGCTTCGGCTATACTCGTATATAACGCTAACGCTACCGATGAATCCGCTGAAAAGATCCCTGCTGCGGAAATGCCCTACTGGGACGTCAATAACGACGGTCTTGTTGACGGCGCTGACGCTTCACTGGTACTAAAGTATCAGGCTGAGCTCTCCGATAACCCCGATACGACGTGGGCAACGATACTGAGCTGATAAAAATTTTGATTTCCTATTGAAATCTGTCGGGAAATGCTGTATAATGTTATAGTAACTATTTACGTTAAAACTTAAAGGAGTGCTTTCAAATGTATAACGATCTTATGGATTCTATCGGCTTCGTGACCGGCTACGACAAGGCTGTCGGCGAGGCTATGGCTCAGGAGCTCGCTCGTCAGCAGCGCAACCTCGAGCTCATCGCGAGCGAAAACATCGTTTCCCCTGCTGTTATGGCTGCTATGGGAAGCGTTCTCACAAACAAGTATGCTGAGGGCTACCCGGGCAAGCGCTACTACGGCGGCTGCCAGTGCGTTGACGTCGTTGAGCAGATCGCTATCGACCGCGCCTGCGAGCTCTTCGGCGCTAAGTTCGCGAACGTTCAGCCCCATTCCGGCGCTCAGGCTAACACTGCAGCTTACTTCGCAGTTCTCCAGCCCGGCGATACCGTTCTCGGCATGAGCCTTGCGGACGGCGGACACCTCACACACGGCTCGCCGGTAAACCTTTCCGGTAAGTACTTCAACTTCGTTTCCTACGGTCTCGACGATACGACCGAGACTATCAACTACGATACCGTTCAGGCTCTCGCAAACGAGCACAAGCCCAAGCTCATCGTTGCCGGCGCAAGCGCTTACCCCAGAGCTATCGACTTCAAGAGGCTCCGTCAGATAGCTGATTCCGTGGGCGCTATGCTCATGGTGGATATGGCTCACATCGCAGGTCTTGTTGCGGCAGGCTGCCACGAGTCCCCTGTTCCGTATGCGGATATCACTACAACTACTACCCACAAGACCCTCCGCGGACCGAGAGGCGGTCTTATCCTCACTAACAACGAGGCTCTCGCAAAGAAG
>JAEEGL017089055.1_pt1 | contig 80367 bp, 77 predicted proteins | sample 9134231 | NCBI WGS metagenome assembly JAEEGL01 (sample SAMN16246548, study PRJNA631951) | gut metagenome | biome: gut microbiome; feature: rumen; material: fiber-attached | host: Bos | place: Iran: Karaj | collected 2018-10 | reverse complement strand
TTCCGTCGGTTCCGGTGTCGGTTCTTCCGTCGGTTCCGGTGTCGGTTCTTCCGTCGGTTCCGGTGTCGGTTCTTCCGTCGGTTCCGGTGTCGGTTCTTCCGTCGGTTCCGGTGTGTTCGACTCCGATATGGTTATTACGGACAATACCTTAGGTACCATATCATAGTTATAGGTTACATCATCAAATTGATTATATACTCCGTATTCAGAGTTTTGAATTCTAAGCTCATAGGTTCCGCTTTTTATAGCGGTGAACAGCAAAGCGATTAAAAAGCCATCATCAGCACATCCTTCGGCATTCGCAAAAGCAAACTCCACGATGCCATTCTTTGAACCATTGACAGCCCAAACGGTATCATCTCCAGCTACGGATTGTTTCCTTGTTTTTACATCCGTTAGATCATACCCCTGAAACGATAAGGCATTTGGGTCATAGCTCAATTGTGCACGAAGGGAGCTGACCGTCTCTCCTTCCTTAACATTCGCTTTTAGAGAAATCGATACTATTACAGTTTCTCCTATTTCCGATTGGTCTGCGGATGCAGTCAGCACAGCAGTCCCGCCTTCTGCGAACACTCCCAAAGGAAGCATGAAAAAAGCCGTTATCAATGCCACAATTGACAGCATTTTAGCTTTCATCTCAGCTCTTTCCTCCCTGTTAATATTGTTTTTTAGTATAACGCAGATTAATCTTTTCGTCAAATACCGTCTCTATTCACTCGCACCAGCGTTGCTTTCGGCCGTTTTCAAGAATCGAATAAAACAAAAATGGGGATAGGTGCATCAAAAAATGTTTTCTTCCTTCTGTTCATATGCTATAATAAGTGATCGGAGGAAAAGCTTATGCAGATATATAATACAATGACCAGAAAAAAGGAAACTTTTGTACCCTTACAGCCTGGAAAGGTCTCCATGTATGTTTGTGGTCCTACAGTGTATGACTATATCCATATTGGAAATGCAAGACCTTTGATCGTATTTGATACTTTCCGTCGTTATCTGGAATATCGTGGATATACTGTAACTTATGTTCAGAATTTCACAGATATCGATGACAAGCTTATTAACAGAGCAAACAAGGAGCATACGACAGTTCCTGCTCTTGCAGATCGATTTATAAACGAATACTTCACTGACGCCGATGCACTAGGCATCAAGCGTTCGACGTTCAACCCGAGAGCTACGGAGCATATCGATGAGATCATCAGCTTAGTCAGTCAATTGATCGAGAAAGGTCATGCGTATCCCACCGAAAACGGCGATGTTTATTTTGCCGTGCGCAGTCATCCCGGATACGGCAAGCTGAAGGGGCAAGATATTGATGATATGGAGAACGGTGTCAGAATCGATCCCAGCGACATTAAACATGATCCCCTTGATTTTGCTCTTTGGAAAGGCGCTAAGCCCGGTGAACCGAGTTGGCCTTCCCCATGGGGACCTGGCAGACCAGGGTGGCATATTGAATGCTCAGCCATGAGCATGTCCATTCTCGGACCGACCTTTGACATTCACGGAGGCGGTATGGATTTGGTCTTTCCTCATCACGAAAATGAAATTGCTCAAAGCGAAGCCGCTACCGGAAAGCCATTCGCCCGATATTGGATGCATAACGGATATATTAATATCGACAACCAGAAAATGAGTAAAAGCCTTGGCAACTTCAAATCTGTTCGTGATATTACAAGCCAATATGATCCGGAAGCAGTCCGTATGTTCATGCTTGGTGCGAACTATCGGAATCCATTGAATTTCTCCCGCGACCTGATGGAACAGGCTGTCACATCTCTGGAACGTCTCCGTACCGCAAAACTGCGTCTTGCTGAAACTAAAAGAGATGAATCCAGCATAGCGGATAATTTGGATAGTACTTTGGAATCTTTCCAGAATCGCTTTAATGATGCTATGGATGATGATTTGAATACTGCCGATGCGTTGGGTGTTCTATTCGATTTTGCTCGTTATGTCAATATTTTCGCTTCAGAGCCACATTCCGAATCTGATATCAAGAAAGTTCAGGTTGCTTATCAGATGCTTGCTTCTGTACTAGGTCTTCTTCAAAAGAGCAGTATTGAACCAATTCCCCAGGAAGCGCTCGATCTGTTGGCTGAAAGGACAGAAGCCCGTAAGGCTAAGGATTGGAAGCGAGCTGACTCGATCCGGAATGAGCTGAAAGCTATGGGCTTTGCGGTGGAAGATTCTGCCCAAGGTCCAAAATTGAAAAAAATATCATAAACTAATTTGGAGACAAACATGAGTTTTCTGTTCACATTGATTCTAATTGCTATTTCCGGTTACGTTTTATATAGCGCATTTACCGGAAAAGGCAGACTCTATTCCATCGATAATATTATAGAAGAGAAGATTCCCCTTTTTCGTAAGATACTGAAGCCCCTTTATCTAACACTTGGTGTCATACTGCTATTGATGGCTTGTACTTCGGCATATCAGAACATCGTTTACTCTGATGTTACTTATCAGTTCGGCAAGGATTTCCCTGTTTACTTCTCAGATCGAGTTGACGCAGAAGGAAATATCCTTGATCAAAACGGGAAGGCGACTTCCATCAGACTTGATGGTATCTATACCTATAATGAAATGACATCCGTGTTCTCGACACTTGAACAGCCACAGGTGCCGGAAGGCGTTACACCGGTTTATGCAGAAGCAGCTCGGGATGCCTCTGGCAATATTCTTTATCTGGGGTTAGGCGAATCTACTCCGGGACAGAACGGTACCTATACGAGACTTCGCTCTGTGTTCTCATATCGAACCACACAAATATTGACTTACATTTTTATGGGAATTGCCCTTGCGTTAGTAATTGGTCTGTTTATTGTAATGAACCGTTTTACTGATAAGGAAAAGGCTGCAAAAGCAAAAGCAAAAGCAAAATCCGCTGGGGCTTCTCTGCCTTCAGATGCGTTCGTGTTTGAAGATTCGGATTCCGACAATGAAAAATAACATTCGCAGTAATTATCATATGCACACAACCCGCTGCGGTCATGCAACAGGAACCGACCGTGAGTATGTCGAATCAGCCATCCGCTTAGGCTATAAAACGATTGGATTCTCTGATCATACTCCTCAGCCGTTCCCAGGCGGGTTTGTTTCGCCAGTCCGTATGAAATGTGCGGATTTGGAAGGATATGTGAATTCTGTTTTGAAGCTCAAGGACGAATACCGTTCTGATATCAGAATTCTACTAGCTCTAGAAGTCGAAGTGATTCCATCATGTTTTGAGCAATGGCAGAAACTGGTTTCTCCTTATCCATTCGATTATTTTTTGCATGCCCAGCATTTTGTCCCAAATGAATATGAAGGAACATACAGCATGCGTCTTACCAAAAGTGAGCAGGTGCTGAAGCAGTATGTTGATCTGTCGATTGAGTCGATGCAGGCATGTAACTTTCTTTATCTTGCACATCCTGATCTCATTCATTTTGCGAATACCCACTCTGAACTATATAATTGCGAGATGCGTCGCCTGTGCGAGTATGCAAAAAATCATAATATGCCTCTTGAGATCAATCTCCTTGGGATCCGTGATCATCGCTCTTACCCAACGGATGATTTCTGGAGAATCGCTGGAGAAGTCGGCAATACAGTTGTCATTGGCACAGATGCGCATTCTCCAGAAGCAATGAATCCTAGTCCTGCTATAGAAACTGCAATTAAGTTGATAGAGCAATATCATCTGAACTGGAAACAGGATCTGCTCTGATTCTTCCTGCTAAACAATGCAACTCCCGCCAAAAGCGGGAGTTTTCATACACCTTATATTCTGCTTTTATCGTTTGTTTATGTTATTTGAACAAGAGAACCGAAACCTATCTGCATCTTCAAGCAATCGGATTGCGTGAGCGACCGCTTCTTTTTCCTCTGAACCGCTTCCCATAATCCTTGCCAGTTCTTTCGCTCGTTGAGACCGTTCAAGTCGAATCGTAGTGCTTTTTGTGGACATTTCATCTGAAGTTTTCATTGCAATATAATGGGTATCTGCATATGCCGCAATTTGCGGAAGATGCGTTACACACAAAACTTGATGGTTAGCAGATAGCTCACACATTTTCTTAGCAACCGAGTTCGCCACCATACCAGAAATACCAGTATCGATCTCATCAAAAACAAGCGTATCTATCCTATCCGCGTTTGACAATGTGATTTTCAATGCAAGCATGATACGTGAAATCTCTCCGCCTGATGCGACTTTCGTCAATGGTTTTAATGGCTCTCCTTTGTTTGCCGACAGCAGAAACTCAATGTCATCGATACCATTTTCAGAAAGATCTGTAGCAGGAACTCTTCTAAATTCCGTTTCAAACCGCGCGTTCGGCATTCCCATATCTTTCATCTGCTCTACCGCGGCTTCACAGAGAATCCTAGCGTTTTTTTTACGGCACTCAGATAATTCCTCCGCTGCGTTTGAAAAGACATTTAACGCGTCTTGATATGCTTTCTCTTTCATCTCAACCTGATTATCGCTGTCATTCAGAAGCAGTAATTCATTGCCTATTCTTGCACGGTATTCCAGAATATCATGAATAGAAGACCCGTATTTACGTTTAAGATTCTGGATTATGGCAAGGCGCGATTCGATTGATTCAAGCTCAGAAGGATCGTATGAAAACATGGTTCTTGCATCTCTCAGCGAATACGCTACGTCTTCGATAGTATAATAGGACTCATCTGTCTGATCAGACATTTTGCGATACTCCGGGTCAAAAACTCCGATTGTCTGAAGAGCTTCCCGCGCAACAGTAAGAGAAAACAAAGCTCCATTTTCCGAGAAGAGAGCATCATACGCACGATCCAATCCGTCCGTAATCGCTTGTGCATTCCTGAGAACATTCTTTCTTATCTCCAATTCATCCTCTTCTCCATCGACAAGCGCAACCCGGTCAATTTCTGAGATCTGAAAATTCAGCTGATCGATGCGTTGCATTCTTGCCGATACGTTCATCCTCAACTGATTCAGTTCTTCTCTTAGGCGTATAGCCTCTGCTCTCGCGTTAGATACTTTCGTCAGAAGATTTTTGGAATCTGCTGCGAACGCATCTATCAGATGTATATGTGAAGAACTGTCCAGGAGAGATTGATGCTCATGCTGTCCGTGTAAATCAGCGAGCAAAGCACCCAATTCCTTCAGTTCAGATGCCGTTACCAAAGTTCCATTGATTCTGCAGACATTTCGGCCACTCACAGACAGTTCTCGAAACAGGGTCAGATGTCCACCATCATCCATGTTTCGACTCTTTAAATACTCCTCAGACGGAGAATCTTCTGTCAAGATGAATTCTGCTTCGACTGAGGCCTTGGTTGCCCCAGTTCTGATAATATCTCGGCTAGTACGATCCCCAAGCACAAAACTCACTGACTCAATCAATATTGATTTACCAGCTCCAGTTTCGCCCGTCAATACAGAAAAGCCCGCATCGAATTCGATATCGGACTTATCAATTAAGGCAATATTGGAAATCTGCAATCGCGTAAGCACTGCATAGCCTCCGTTATTTAATCATCTTTTGAAACTTTTTGATTACGTCAGACATACTTTTTCCATCTCGAATCGCAACAAAAATCGTGTTATCTCCTGCGATCGAACCTGCAATCTCGCTCCACTTCATGGAATCGATTGCTTCAGCCGCAACAGACGCGCTGCCGGCCATAGTCTTAATCACGATAATGTTACCAGCAGATGTGATGGAAATCACACAATTAGAAAACAGGCCAATAAACCGTTCCTGCATATCAGACTCTGCGCGTTCTACAGTCGCATATTTATACTTGCCGTCACTGGTCAAAACCTTAATGAGACGAAGTTCCTTAATGTCACGTGAAACAGTAGCCTGTGTAACATCAAAGCCCTGCGCGGATAACATCCGGGCAAGCTCCTCTTGTGTTTCAATGTTTTCTGAAGCGATTAATTTTAAAATCATCGCATGTCGTCTGCTTTTCATACTTACCTCAATACTATCTCAGTTTTTCGGAAATCAGTCGGAACGGATTCCTGTCCCCGAACGTCAGTATCCGAGTTTTACATAGCGCCTTCGATATGGTTACGATATCCCCGGGATTTAGTTCCGCTACTCTGTCACCATCTGCTGCAACAAAGCTTTTTTCAGATGAATGTACTGTGACAGCCGCACTGATAGGAGCTACGACTGGCCTGAAATGCAGTGTATGCGGACAAATAGGTGTTATGATCATAGCCTCAAGTCCAGAAGCTGCGACTGGCCCCCCGGCGGACAACGAATATCCTGTAGCTCCTGTAGGTGTCGCTATTACAATACCGTCCCCGAAGAAAGTTCCAACCGCATCATGATCGATCGAAATCTCCAGCTGTGTTACTCCGGAAAACGAATGCTTATACACCAGTACATCATTCAGACATGTCCCTAGTTTTTCGCCATTTACATGAAGATCGAGCATCGTTCGATAAGAGATGCGATAATCTCCTTGCTGGAAACGTTTCAATGCTGTTTCGATCTCATCTTCATTTAGTTCTGTTAAGAAGCCAACACGACCACAATGCACGCCGATAATCGGAATATCATACCTGCATGCAATATGCGCTACCCGGATCAGACTACCGTCCCCTCCGATTACAACAAATGCATCTGCATCTCCCGGGATCCAGTTTTCTTCTCCATTATAAAATACATAGGAAAAGCCCATCGAATCGGCGATTCTCGCAATCCGAACACGGGCTCGTTCAGTCTCTGGGCGCTTCGGGTTGGCTGTCAGTACAAGTCGCACAATATGCTCTCCCACTGATGTATAATGCTTAATCATTATACATTTTCATAATTACTTATGCAAGGATTTTATGAACAATCTTTAACGGAACTCGCCCGTTTTGTGCGCAGATTCTACGGTTTTCAGCGCAATTTCTGCGAACTTGTCATTGCATGGGATATTTTTGGTACTTGTTTTCTGCATGTATAATAAGAATTCTATATTGCCTTTCGGTCCCTTAATCGGTGAATATGATAATCCCTCTACTGAATACCCGAGTGAATCGGCAAATGCCATAATATCCTCACAAACATGAATATGGATCTTTTGATCTCTCACCACTCCATTCTTGCCAACATCGTTTTTCCCAGCTTCAAATTGCGGTTTGATCAATGCAACTACCTCGCCTTTTTCCGGGAGACAATGATACAACGGTGGAAGGATCAATTTCAGAGAAATGAAGGATACATCGATTGAAGCAAATGTGATCTGTTCGCTGAACCAATTCGGTGACATATTTCGCGCATTGGTCCGCTCCATCACAACAACTCTTGAGTCATTCCTCAGCGTCCATGCAAGTTGTCCGTAACCAACATCAATTGCATATACACGTGCTGCACCGTTCGTAAGCATAACATCTGTAAACCCACCGGTTGAAGCACCTATATCAGCACAGATGCGCCCTTGCAAGTTGATTGGAAACACATGAACAGCCTTTTCCAGTTTGAGTCCCCCTCTGCTCACATACGGGATCGCATCCTCAACTATGATGATCTCTGCGTCTTCACGAATCTCCTGCCCCGCTTTTTCCGCTCGTTCACCATTCACTCGCACTTCTCCTGCCATGATTTGCGCGCGTGCCCTTTCACGACTTGCAGACAATCCTCTCTTGACCATTTCAAGATCCAACCGCACCTTGCTCACAATTACAATTCCTCCAGAACCTGCAACCGCTTAATTATTTCTTTTTCATTCAATCCGAATCTGTCTCTCTGTTGTAAGATCGTTCCTTGTGTAACAGGGCATCCCGGAATTGAAATGGAATGAACAATGTTTTTGTTACAATAAAGAGCGATCTCTTTTGCCACTGCCGTTATACTATCCTCGAGCACCAGGATCTTTGTACCGTTGCGAACGCATTCATCCAGCATTTCTGTATCCAGAGGTTTCAGAAAACGCATATTCACAAGTCCGATCTGATGCTCCGACGCAATCTTCAGTGCAAGAGGAAGCATAGCTCCTGTAGCGAACAGCGTAACAGAGCGGAGTTCCTTCAGTTTAGACCATTTGCCGAAAATAACCTCTGTGTTGTCCAGTGTTTCCAGCATAGTTCCTCTGTTATAACGAATCGCTGCTGGTTCCTCTCTTTTCAGAGCTATCTTGAGCATCGCACGCAATTCGCTCAATGATCCTGGGGAATATATAACAAGGTATGGCATGGTCATAAGAAATGCAGAATCATAGATCCCCTGATGAGTCTCTCCGTCCTCTCCAACAAGTCCGGATCGATCCACGCCAATTACGACCGGAAGATTCTGCAAGCATACATCGTGCAGGAGCTGATCATATGCACGCTGAAGAAAAGAAGAATATATTGCGACGACAGGACGTATTCCTCCGGCAGCGAGGGCTGCAGCCATGGTAATCGCATGTTCTTCCGCGATGCCTACATCAAAGAATCTATCCGGAAAAAACTTCGCAAAATCGGTCAGTCCTGTTCCCGTGGGCATAGCAGCAGTAATTCCTACGATCCGTTTATCTTCCTTTGCTAGCTCGCAGAGGCTTTGTCCAAACACCTGTGAGCACGTCTGTGGTGCACCATCGTGATTTGCTAATCTGCAAGAGGCGGAAGAGATTCCGTGATAGTATTCCGGATCCATCTCTGCAGGAGGATATCCTTTTCCTTTCCGGGTAATCGTGTGAAGAATGATTGGCTTTTTCATGCTCCGCACCCTTCTCAGATAGGTTATCATTTTCTTCACATCATGGCCGTCAATCGGTCCGATATAGGTGAAACCTAAATCCTCAAACGGAAGATTCGGAATCAAGAAATGCTTGATTCTATTCTTTGTGCGTTCCAGATGCTTGCTAAGCCATTTTCCAAAAGTACTGGTCTCAAGTGTATGAACAATTCCCTGTTTGAAGGCATTATACAGTTTGCCGGTCCGCATAGAAGCAAAGTACTGTGTAAGGCCTCCTACATTCTTCGAAATTGACATTTCATTATCGTTCAGAACGATTACAACCGGTAGCTTGTCATTTGCAATATCATCAAGTGCCTCAAATGTAAGTCCGCCCGTCATTGCACCGTCACCAACAAGTGCGACTGCTGTTCCGTTCTCGCCTTTCAGTTTCATCGCTCGTGCGAAACCAAGCATTGCAGAAACCGCAGTACTCGCATGTCCGGTGTTGAACACATCGTGGATGCTTTCATTACGTTTGGGGAAGCCTGAAATGCCGTCTTCTTGCCGCAGATTTCGAAATTGTTCACGGCGTCCTGTCAGGATCTTATGTGCATAAGCCTGATGCCCGACATCAAAGACGATTTTATCCTGTGGACTGCTAAATACATAGTGAATCGCTACGATCAATTCGACTGCACCCAGGCTGGATGCGAGATGTCCTCCAGTCTGTAGCACAGTTTCAATCATATAGGATCTCAGTTCATTACAAAGCTCAGGAAGGTCACTTTCCTTGATCCGTTTCAAGTCTTCTATACTATTGATGCTGTCCAGCAGTTTAGATTCCATATTATTGCGTTCTTCCGGATATCTCTTTTATTAGAGCTGAAATTTCATTTGAAAGTTCATTATTAAACTGCGAAAGGACCGCCAGAATCCTTTCTTCAATTTCTCTGATCAATGAATGCGTAACATCCTCGCCGTAAAATGTCACATAAGTAAACTTATGCTCACAGTAATCATTCTGAGCATCCAGAATGTCATCAGTCATCTGAAATAACAGTCCTACATCCTGACCTGTTTCCCAAAATCGATCTGCCAGATCACTTCGTCCTGAAAGATGTGCCCCGGTACAGAAAGCCGCGGAAAAAAGTGCTCCCGTTTTCTGGCGATTCAGTAATTCGAGCTGTTCCTCTGTCCTGTCAATCTCATTCAGGTCATAACTCTGTCCGCTCGCCATGTCAAGGGCAGCATGCATAATAATGCTTTTTGCCAAATCGTATCCGCTTTGTCTGCACAGTACCAATGCTGCTGCCGTTAATAACCCGTCACCGGCAAGAATTGCATTACCTTCTCCAAATTGTTTATGCACGCTAGGTTTTCCTCTGCGAAAAGCATCATCGTCCATCGCCGGCAGATCATCATGGACAAGTGAATAGCAGTGAATCATTTCAAGAGCACAAGCAAAAGGTAACGCCTGTTCCGCATCGCCACCAAGCATTTCGCATATCGCAAGCGTCAGAGAAGGGCGGATCCGCTTGCCGCCATTCAAAAGGGCATAGCGCATGCTTTTCTCCAATATCGGTGCCAGTTCTGTGTCATCCAGGATTCTCGCTAGCTCTGTTTCAATTCTGTTATGATACCGTTTCAGAATCATCAGGACTCTCCTGCTGCTTCTTCCAGTCTTTTCTCATACCGGTCAAGGGTTTCCACACATTCCCGGTACAACGCCGCACCTTTCTCGTACAAAGCTACCATTTCCTCAAGGGGAACATTACCTGTTTCAAGTTTCCGCACGATTTCTTCCAGTTCCTGCTGCTTCTTCTCAAAGGTGTTATCGTTTTCCATATTCAAACTTCCTTTCCGGTTATGACGGCTTCTGCTTCTCCATCAGCAAATCTCATCCGCACGGTCTCTCCTGCAATAACCTCCTTTATACTAGGAATTACTTTTCTTCTATTGTCATATAACAGGATGAAACCTCTTTCAAGCGTCTTCCGTGGATCATAGGCATCAAGATGTGCCGCACACTGTTCCAGGCAAATACGTGCTTTCGTAATCGTGTCCTTTCGGCTTTGTTCAGCGATAAGCCTGTCTTCTTCTATTGCCTGACGAACACCGGCTGTTCTCATCTGTATTCGTGGAACAATCCCATCCGTCCAAAGAAGTCGTAATTTGTCTCGCTTTCTGGAAACACCATTCTGAAGCGTCGATGAGAGTCTGCTCCCGAGTTGTTCAAGATGTTTATAGAGTTCAGCTCGTTCAGGAACAGCGAGCTCGGCAGCAGCAGAAGGGGTAGGTGCTCTCAGGTCCGAAACAAAATCGCTGATGGAAAAATCAGACTCATGTCCGACAGCTGATATAACAGGTATCGTACACCGATGGATTGCTTCTGCCACTGGAGGTTCATTGAATGCCCAAAGATCTTCCATGCTTCCTCCTCCGCGTCCTACAATCAATACATCCGCAATATGCTCAGAACTGGCACGGTCAATAGCTGCAGCAATTTCGGATGCGGCATTCTCACCCTGTACTGAAGTCGGGTAAAGAAGAATCGGCATTGAAGGAAACCGCCTTCCAATCACATTCCGGATATCCTGATATGCTGCACCGGAACTGCTCGTTATGACTCCTACACAGTTAGGAAGTTTAGGAATCTGTTTTTTCGCAGATTCGTCAAACCAGCCCTGTTCTTTCAAAGAATCGCGGTATCGGCAAAAAGCGGCATATAAGTCTCCATCTCCCTGCTTTGCCAATGTACGCGCATAAATTTGAAATCTCCCATCTCTTTCAAACAAAGATGCCGAGCCTAAAAGCCGAACTCGCATACCATCTCGTGGAATAAAGCGAAGCGATTGCACATACTGCCGCCACATCACGCATGAGACCGATGCGCTGTCATCTTTCAGAGTAAAATACAAGTGTCCGCTCGGATGTCTCTTAGAACCGGATATCTCGCCTTCCACGCACAGTTGATTCAGGTTTGGATCATGTCCTAGCAGCAGGCTGACATACTCATTCAATTCGTGTACTGAAAAGACAGCTCTCAATTCTTCCATGACTGTCTCCGTTCCAGGCCGATAAAAGCAACTCCCACAGCATTATCCGAAGAAAGCTCGCTTTTGCCGAATCTGAGCCCTCCCCCCATCCTCTGATTCAACAATTCTCTGAGAAGTATACTAGAAGCAACCCCTCCACAAAGAAGTATTGGCAGACGACCATATCGTTTTTCTGCACCTTTTAGCATTTTTTCAATAGTTCTTGAGATGCAGTCATAGACGCCAAATGCAACTTCTTCACGTTCTAATACATTAATCGATCTCATTGCGGAGGATTCTGGACCAGAGAATGAACAGTTTCCATTTTTGACGGATGAAGAAAACTTAACATTTCTGTTATTTGCCTGAACAGCCAACGATTCCATATGCTTTCCAGTTGGAAATGGGAGTCCAAGTGCAACACCTATACGATCCACAAATTGACCGCAGTGAAGATCCAGTGAAGTGCCGATAGGTCTGATTTCGTATGGCTGTTTCCTTGTACAATTAACTCGAACTAGATCTGTTGTCCCTCCACTAAGATGGAAGCCATAAAACTCTTTGCCGATGAGGTCTTCATTTCCAACAAGCGCTGCTCGAAGATGTCCGCACTGATGATCCGTTTCAATCAGCGGAACGCCAAGTGCTGCCGCTATATTCCTCGCTGTCTGTAATCCTGCAAGAAAAACCGGCATATAACTGTCCGTTGCAGACGTAGGCTTGCTACTGACACAAACCGCACCGATCCTGTTGCGATCTATCTTTTGAAACAAATGCTCAATCAATGGTGTCAGCAACCTGATCTGTTGGAATAAGGCTTCCGACTGTCTGAGCCCGCGTTCGCCAAAAGGGACAGAAAGCATCGTCCTTTCCGAAAAGACGATGCTATTATCTGCAACACATGCCACGGAAGCGGTATAGCAGCTCGTGTCAATTCCAAGACAACAATCACGTATCATACAGTTGATCCTGATCTTGCAATCGCGCCTAGAACACCATTTATGAATTTAGCAGATTTTTCTCCTCCATATTTCTTCCCAAGTTCGACTGCCTCATTGATTGATGCTCCTTCCGGAATCTTCTCAACGTACAGAATCTCGTAAGTTGCTAGTCTCAGGATGGAAAGATCAACCTTCGCAATCCGTTCAAAAGACCATCCTGTCGCGTTTCTGGCGATCATTTCATCAATCTCCGTTAGATGCGAAACTGCACCATTATAGAGAGATTCCGAAAACTGTCTGCAGTGTTCGGTAATCTCCGTATCACAGTCTGACTGTTCTAAAATATCTAAAACCGTATCAGTACCACCGACAGAATCAGCGTACAGACGTTTCATTGCGACTTCTCTTGCCAAAGTACGATCCATAAACAGCTCGTTTCCGCCTTTTATCTTACTTGGTAAATAGACTGCTGAAAAACTGTTTCAAACCATCGATTCCTTTTGTATCGACGAGATGACCCAAATAAACCGCTAAACAAAGTCCCGGAATCACCAAAAATGCCCACCAACGCAACCAAACGAACAATGCAACGATCACGATCGCTGCGATTACGAACACAATAGCCCATCTGTTGTGATCAAAAAAATCCTTCAACGCCTGCATTTTCTCCTCCCTTACGAAACACGCCCTTCAGTGGCGGAGGATTCAGTGGATTCAATAATAACTTCCACTTTATCAACTTTTGCACCGCTGTAGGTTTCAACATGTGACTTAATACTGTTTTGAAGCTGTTCCGTCATTGCTGGAATCACGGCATCTGTTTTTGCGGAGATCCTAGCTGTTATCAAAACAGCATCTCCGTTTGTCTTTACGCTGATCTTGGAATTACTAACTCTGTCGTCTGCTCGGATGAATCTTGAAACCATCGCATTCAATGCATTAACCGTCATGAAGGAAGCTCCATTTTCGCTTTTCTGAATCGTTACACTCCCTTTTCCAGCAGTGTCTCCCCTAACAAGCACATACAGAAGTCTGATACAGACCGCAATAATAACAAGCGCCGAAAAGCAAATTAACAAAGCAACCCAGGGATTCTCCAAAGCTGTTGCAACGTTTTGAATTCTTGACGTATCGAGTGGGAATCCGATCGCGGTTGCTATCATTACCAGCCCGATGCCTATTGCCAGCACGCATAGCAGACCGAGCAACAGTTTATCTACCAGTTTCATGGAACCTCCTCAACTGGACTTGGACTTCTTGCCAGAACTCTGATATTCTTATTTGACTCGATTAGGCTGTTCTGTCGGTACTTTCGCCGGTTGCTCCTCTGTTTTTTTCGGTTCAGCAAAAACAACTGAATTAACAGAAATGTTCACTTCAACGACATTAAGACCAGTCATTGTTTCAATCGCGTTTTTGACCGACTTCTGTACGTTCTGACATACCTCCTGAATGCGAAATCCGTATTTTACGATTAATGTCATATCCACAGCGCATTCTACGGATCCCACTTCAACCTTGATTCCCTTTGTATAGTTTTTCTTACCAAGTTTCTCACCAAGGCCTTCAAAAGCTGTCCCACTCAGTCCGTATACACCTTCAACTTCTGCTGCTGCCAAAGAGGCGATCGTTGCTACTACATCCTCAGCAAAAACGACTTTGCCTCCTGTTTCATTTCCTTCATTTACAGGTTTATATTCCATGCTGATTCCTCCTAAGGATTACTGTTCAAAGTATATCATCTATCCGTCTAAAACGCAAGCAGTGACGTCATCTACATCGGTCATGCGGATACCGAAACGGCTCCCTTTTCTCACAGTAGCGTTCTGAAACTCATCCCGGAAGTACGATCTCCCTTCAGTTTTTCTCTCATCACGACAGATCGATAGAGTTCCCTTGCCTCTTCTGTGGTCTCATCCGTGAGATAAAGCATATAAAAATCCAGTTCCGGAAGCTTCCTGTCGCCAGTATAATAGAAGACGGAATTAAGCATCGTGCTATATCTGCGCTCATGACATTCTATTTGGAAAAAACGCCCTTTTCTGTCCGTAATGAGAGGGTGTCCATCACAGTCTGCACATCCATTTTCCTTTCTTGCAGGGCATGAACGGAACTCCATCAGGGGTAGTTTTCCTGCAATTATACATCCAAGCGGAATTTCAGAAGAAAGATCTCTCATTTTTGCAAACGGCATTTCGAATGACAGTGTCAAATCGACTGCCCCTAGTTCCGTATAAACCGCTGCTGCAATTGTATTAGTGATATTCAGTCCATATCCTCCATGTACTTTGAGACCTGCTTTTGCAGCCATGCGAAGCATTCCAATGTTACTGCAGACAGCATCAGTTAATCCACGTTCTCTTAATTTTAACAGTCCGTTCAATACCTTTTTCTCTTCTCCCGGATAGATCAGATCAGGCAATTCGCACCATATATTTGTATCGATCATGCCAGTCCCGCGCTCTAGCTCTGTCAAAGGGAGTGAGAAGGACTCAATCCCTTTCTCATAAAAAACCTGGTCAGCTCTTGCACATCTGATTCTATAATTGGAGATATACGCATTCCTTCCTGGCTTCATTTCCGGAATCTTCCAAGAATGAGTATTCTCGATCCGGATCGAAGATCTTCGTTCTAACAGTTCAGCAAGTGCGCTTCTTCTCAGTGCATTCAATACCGTGGCGGGTACTGTTGCCCCGTCCTCCACGAAAATCGTTATGTGATCCATAAAGAACGGTGTTCCACCGGTCTTTTCCAGACATTGTTTAAGAAATTTTTCTGAAGCAGGTACCTTCTCAGCCCTCTCCGATATTGGCCCATTCACGGAAATGCTTATTACTCCGTCCGTAACTGTCAATGATACAGGTTCTCCTACCTTAACATACAAGACTGCATCGACTGCTACAGACGGTCTCTCGATACGGTACAGGCTTCTGAAACCTGCTAGTGTTTTCTGAGAGTTCTCTGCATCTTCCGGGGATCGTATTCCGAACATTGAGTGATTCCGGTGTCCCGTCAGATAGCCATCGGTAAAGCCGTTTCTGGAAAAAACAGTTCTGAGAGCATCTTTAGAATATGACTCCCCGTCGCGGGCTTTAACAGCCGCGTCGACCGCAGCAGCTACATACTCTGGTCTTTTCATTCTTCCCTCTATCTTAAAAGACGCAACGCCAGCTTCTTCTAGTTCATGGAGATAGTCCAGATGAGACATGTCCTTCAAAGAAAGGCAATGCTCAGCTCCGTTGCATCGGAAAGGAAGTCTGCAAGGCTGGGCGCAAGTACCCCGATTGCCACTTCTTTCCCCAAGACTTGCCGACAGGTAACACATACCAGAAACACTCATACATAGAGCCCCGTGCACAAACACCTCTATCTCGGCATGTGATTCTCTGCAGATTTGTCTTATTTCCTCCAGAGACAATTCCCGTGCCAGTACGATCCTGGAAAAGTCCATCTTTTCCAGTTGAAGAACCCCGTTGAGATTATGAACTGCCATCTGTGTTGAAGCGTGGCGTGCAATATCAGGACATATTTGTTTCGCCAAATATGCTACTGCCATATCCTGAATAATCAGTCCGTCCGCTGCATAGGAACTGATTTCTTCCAACGCTCGAGCTGCCTTGTTCAGTTCTCCATCCCAAAGCAGAGTATTCATCGTAATGTATACTTTAACCCCACGTGCATGGCAGTATCCTATTGCACTTCGGAGCATTTCACCTTCAAACTTTTCTGCAAATCTTCTCGCGTTGCATTCACCTGTGCCGAAATAGACCGCATCGGCTCCGCTTCTAACAGCAGCGATTAAAGACTCTTCGGACCCTACAGGTGCCAGTATTTCAGGATAGTGTTTCAACATTTCTCACCTCGGGCAGAATTATATCCGACCTGACGCGGTAACGCAACCAAAAACACTTGCACCGATCTTTTTTTTGTTATAATATGAACAAGTGAGTAAAATAGAAAGTTGAAGATCATGGAACAAAAGAAAGAGTCAATTCTTCCCGCCGAGGCGGAGCACAACCAGGAAGCAGATAGCTCTCGTATGCCATACAAAAAACGCTTTGGAGATCGCAAGGATGGCAGACTGATTCGATCGCTGAATCCTCTTAATCGCGTTGCCATGTATATCATGCCGAATCGCAGTGGTGCCAGTGTATATTTCCACGACTCATTTGAGATAACTGAGGTGGAAAACTATATACGGAAAAAGAGAAATCAGGGGCTTAAGGGATTTGGCATCATGCACGTTCTTCTGGCTGCTTATGTACGTGTTGTTTCTCAACGTCCAGGAGTCAACAGATTCCTTTCAGGGCAGAAACTCTTCGCAAGAGATGATGATATTCAGGTTCTTCTCGCTGTCAAACGCGAGATGACACTGGATTCAGAAGAGACCATCGTTAAAATGCATTTCACTCCTACTGACACCGCTGATGAGATATACGCAAAACTGAGTAAGCTGGTAAATGATGTCCATGCAGATGATCCCGACAGTGACTTTGACAAAACTGCGGGAATAATTTCCCTGATACCCGGTGTCCTGCTCAAATTTGCAATCTGGTTTTTAAAGCTTCTCGACTACTTCGGGCTTCTTCCTAAGTTTCTACTGGAAGTCAGTCCGTTCCATGGCTCCTTTTTCATTACCTCCATGGGGTCATTGGGCATCCCGCCTATCTATCATCACCTATACGATTTCGGAAATGTTCCCGTATTCATGTCTTTCGGAGCAAAGCGTAAGGAAAACGAATTACGATCAGACGGGTCGGTTGTATCCCGGAAGTATGTCGACTTTACGGTAGTTGCTGACGAGCGTATTTGCGACGGATTCTATTATGCCTCATCCTTCAAACTGATGAAAAGCATCATGCGAAATCCGCATCAGCTCGATACTCCACCCGAAAAAGTGATACGGGATGTCGATTGATACCTATCTGTGCTTATGCAGCAATGATTCGTCCTGCCGTTTACGAAATATGATTATTATATGAATTTTGCTCTTGACAGGACGACACCTTTTGCCTATAATTATTAGGCATGCCAAAGTAGCTCAGTCGGTAGAGCGACGCACTCGTAATGCGTAGGTCAGGGGTCCGAATCCCCTCTTTGGCTCCATGTTCGAGGCGTAGCGCAGTTTGGTAGCGCGTTTGGTTCGGGACCAAAAGGCCGCTGGTTCAAATCCAGTCGCCTCGACCATAATAGCGGTGATAACGAAATCACGTTATCACCGCTTTTTCTTCAAAACATATCTTGCTTTCTTAATCAACTCTGCTTACCGCATATTTACGTGACAAAGGATCCGAGATATGAAATCAAACCTAAGCACAATTTATAAGGAGAGTTCGCATGAGTCCTTTTGCTGAGCAGTTAACGAGTGGTTCCTTTTTTGATTTTCTAATGGATATTCTTCGTGCCATTGCCTCCATCCGCAGCCCTTTTCTCGATCTTATTATGCAAGGCGTTACAATGATCGGCCAGGAAATGGTGTTTATTGTAATAGCAATGTTCATGGTTTGGTGTCTCGACAAGAAATGGGGGTATCGTTTCCTTGCTATTTTCATGGTTGGAAGCCTTTTGAATCAGATACTGAAAGTGGTATTTCTGATACCTCGTCCATGGGTTGTTGACCCGGAATTTGAAATCGTTGAGTCAGCAAGAGCTGAAGCTACAGGCTTTTCATTCCCCAGCGCTCATACTCAAAATGTCACAATGACATTTGGAGCCATTGCGATGTGGCTCAAGAAAAAATGGGTCTATATCGCTGCAGTTCTCATCTCTCTTCTCGTCGCTTTCTCCCGGATGTATCTTGGCGTTCATACACTTCTCGATGTACTGGTAGGGCTCGTTACCGGTTTCCTGGTTTTGATTGTCATGGACATTCTAATGGAACACGTTATTAATGATACAAAGCGATTCGGTATATTCATTTTTCTGGGCAATTTTGCATCGATATGTTTTTTGCTTTGTTTATATCTTGCTCCTGTTTCCAAGTATCTCCGTCCGGAAGATTATAAAAATGCTTTTGTCCTGTTCGGTACTACATTTGGCTTTACTCTCGGATGGATAATCGACATTAAGTGGGGGCACTTTGATACCAAAGCCGTATGGTGGATGCAATTGATCAAGCTAATAATCGGAACCGCGATTGTTTTAGCAATACGTGCTTTACTGAAAACTGCGTTTGGTGGAAGCGGTGCCGCTCCTGTCCTCCATGGGATCCGTTATGCAATCATGACCTTTGTTGCTATTGGTCTGTGTCCTCTACTGTTTAAACCGCTCGTCAACTGGTCTAACAAGTTCATAAAGCAGTAGTTTTCTATTATTCTTTGTATAAAGGTTCTTTTTCCTGTCCAACATTGTTCCAGCTGCCGGATGATCCGGCAGTTTTTTATGTTTTCTCACATCCTGAATTTCTTTTTCAATCATATCCTATCTTTTTAAATTGTTTATAAAGAAGCAATCCGTAGTTCTATATTATCTCGCCTTTGTAAAAATTCATAAAATACCCCATTATATTTTACTGTCTGTTCACATTTTGTTCAAGTCTTATTCATATTTTCAATTGGTTTTGTTGCTTCTTCTTTCATAATCTTTCATCGATTTCGACATATTTTCTGCATATAATGACATCAGAAGCATAAGAGAGGTGAGTTAGTTATGAGTCGTAGAGAATTGAACAGGCTTTTTAAAAGGATTGAACGTGCTTCCGGAATCTCCCGTTATCAGCGTTTCGGCTGGCTGCAGGCAATCATCAGGATCTTCTCCTGATAATCTTTCTTCTACTGGTTTCTTCTTCAACGGAAAAGCAGGTTCCTTGTAGAAACAAAAAAGCACGGATATTCTCCGTGCCCTTCAATTGATTTGTTTATATACTTTTACGTAAGCAGATCCCATCAGCTAAGATAATTGCGGGGCGATCTGCTTACATTTTTCTATGATTTATCTGATTTGGAAGTGCAGTTCTCACATCCAGGGAATCGGAAGAACAAAGTCTTCTGAAGTCTCATCAATTTCGTAATGAATCTCTCTCTTCGCTGGATCGTCGAAACGGTTAAAATCATCCAATGCCGGCGAATACGTCAGGATATGCATTTTCTTGTTTTCTTCATCCATTTGGATCAATCGCAGATATCCGTCACCGCCTGTCTTTCCCGCTGCCTGATAATTGAACATCATCTGATCAACAATCCTGTCCGGATCTCCGTCTCCGTCGTCATCAATTTCAGACGAACGTGTGTAAGCCCCATAACGATGTCCGCACAGCACAATATATAAATTCGGATTTTTCAAAACAACTTCGTTGTACAGTTTAATTCCGTCCTTTGACAGCTTATAGTCATTGTTGAAATACTCGTGCACCATCAAAAAACCGACTCTGTCTGGATGCTCTTCAAATACTTTATTCAGCCATTTGATGCACGCATCATCCAGTCCGAAGCTCATGTAAACGAAGAGATAGTCCGTTTTACCGATGGTCATCAAATCATAGTGTCCTCGATTATCTTCATAGGAATCTCCATACCAAGGACGTTCCTTATAGTGTGCCTCACCGAAATGAGTAGAATACGGGCCATACAGCTTCGGCTGCTGGCAGTCATGATTGCCTGCAAGAACACCATTTGGGATATCATCGATATAAGACTGTGCCCTTACCGCAACTTCCCACTGTTTTTCGTCAGATGTCTTGTTTACCAGATCACCGGTATGGATAATATACTCAAGATGCAGCTCCTCTCTATGATCTCGTAAAAAAGCAGTCATCGACTCATAGTATTCCGGATACTTGGCAGAATAGTGTTGCGGATCGCTGATCCATCCGAAAGTGTAAACATTATTGTCTGCACAATACGGTTTCGGTGTCGGTGTAGGTTCCGGAATGTCAGTAGGTTTTGGCGTGGGGGTCGGTGTCGGTGTAGCTGTCGGTTCTGGCGAAGGAGTAAACGTCGGAGGTCCGACGATTGTATCAAACCGGCTTTCATTCTCTGGAATTGTGATTATAATCTGCTCAGACGGAATAACCGTTTCAACAGGCGTCTTAACATCGGCCGTCTGTTTTGCCTGCCCGGAACACCCGGAAACAAACAATAATGAAAGCAGCACGATCAAGAACTTTTTCAGTCGCATAAGCGAATCACCTCCCACTCCGCTGCCGATTCAGAACAAACCGACAGTACATAACCTGGAAAAAACCGTTGCATAACGTTATGTTTCCTTGTATCAATTTTCGACAGGCTTTGTATTCCTTCTCCGCTTCTTTTGGAAATGCTTTCCTTGGCGGAAAACAGACGGAGGAATGTGTCATCCGAGGGATCCTTCAGCCAGATTTCATTCCATTCCCTCTCCGTGCAGATCCTTTTTGCGAGTAACTCCCTGATGTGCCTTTTCATCTCAATATCCATACCGACAGCGCAGTCAGATACAGTCGCTCCCGCGAAAGAACCCGCATGTGAAAGTGAGAACTCCGCACAACTGTCGATGAACATCGGTTTCCCAGATCTGGCAGTTTGAATCCGAAGCGGTAGTTCTGTTTCCAGATTACTCCGAAGCATTGCTTCAATCAGGCAATACTCCGCCAACTCTCCCGGATAGGAAGCGCTCTTTTCGTGGAAGCACCTCATTCTTTCTTTTCTGTACTCGGACAGAAGCCCGTAAAATCTGCTGCGCAAAGACGGGAGAACTGACAGATCAGCATATACTGTTATCAGTATCGGTTTCATGTTAGTCATTTTAGCATTTGCTCCTTATCATGTCAAACGTGTCGGAACATGTCCGCTCAAACATCACTTGCTCATGAGTTCACCTTATGCTATAATTTTAACACTATGATCGAGAGGTGAGCATAGGCATATGGCAAAAATCATTGCGTTTGAAGGAATCGACGGGACGGGCAAGACTGTTCAGATGCAGCAACTGACTGCTTTTCTGCAAAGTATCGGGAAAAGTGTTCTCGAACTTTCTTTTCCGATCTATGACTCTTTTTTTGGCGGACTGGTAGGCAGGTATCTGACTGCAAAAGACGGTATCGCAGCCAATACAGTCGATGGTAAAAGCATGGCTCTGTGGTTTGCACTTGATCGTTTCGAAGCATTTCGTGATCTCGACTACTCTCCATATGATTTTCTGCTGATTAACCGCTATGTTCTTTCAAACGCTGTTTATCAAAGCATACGGGACTGTGATCTGGACAAGCCTGATATTCTTGACTTCTGCTGCGAACTCGAATTTGAGCACTTTGGAATTCCGCGTCCGGATCTGACTCTTATCCTCGATATGGACCTAAACGAAGCCGCCGGAAATGTCGATAAAAAAGGCTTTAGGGAGTATGTCGGAAACACACGGGACGTATATGAAAGTATTGACTCAATACAGATGCGTGCCAGGATCAAATACCAGGAATTCGCTAAAAAGCTGGATTCTGTCGTTTTCATTCCATGCATGAAGGATGGCCATCTGGAAAGCATCGAAGCCATAGCCGCACGCGTTCAAGCTGCAGTTCTTCCTCTCCTCGATCCGTAAAAAGGTCTCTCTTACATAAATGCATAGACCTTCTGAAAAATCTCCGTTTATTGGAACGTCTGAAAGATAATATCCGTCACTGTTATGCTTCCGGCGCTCGGAAGGAAAGTATCGCGGATCATAGCTGGCGATTTGCCTTAATGGCTAATTGGATCAGCGATGAGTTTCCTGATGCCGATATGAATAAGGTGATACGCATGTGCCTGATTCACGACATTGGTGAAGCATTCACTGGTAATATCCCTACATTTCAAAAAGCAAGTGATGTTGCAACTCGCGAAGTGGATCTTCTGTTCAGTTGGGTAGATATTCTCCCGAATCCTTATTCAGATGAGATGAGAGAACTCTACCGCGAAATGATTGAATTGAAAACTATAGAAGCAAAAATCTACAAAGCGCTTGATAATACGGAAGCGGTAATTGTCCATAACGAGAGCGATCTATCTACGTGGCTTCCAAATGAGTATAAGCTGCAGCTTACTTACGGTTACGATAAAGTTGCGTTTTCCCCATATCTCCTTAGTCTTCGAAATGCCGTTAGAGATGAATCGTTACGAAAAATCGAAAAAGAGAGAGCATTCAGCTCTCTCTATTTTCGTTTTGTACGTGCTCCATATCGCTCTTTATTTTGTTTCATCTGTTTTTTGCGTATGGCGCTTACGTTTCTTTGCTCGCACTGGCAGAAAAATAATGAGGAAAACAATTGCTCCAGCGGCGCCAATCACCAAGATCCAAGGCAAAGCCACTACGAATCCGATTCCAAAGTCCACAATTGCCTCACCCAGATCTCCAATACTTTGCGTGAAGCGTCTGCTCAATTCTTCCCATCTCGTCTCTTCAGGCTGCGGCGTCAGTTCGATGACTTCCTGGATATCAATCGATACGGTACTGTAAGCGATTTGATTATCATATGACCGTTTCTGAGCTTCATACGCCTCGATCTCCTCAATCACATCGTACAGCCGTGACTGCGTTTCAAGCATCTCAGTAGTCGTTGCAGCATTTGCCATGATTTTCTGCAGGCTTTCCTTTTCCGTTTCAAGAACCTTCAGCCGGCTTTCCATATCGACATAAGATGCTGTAACATCTCTTGTCGACATTCCTTTCTGAATCACGTTGCCGAGTCCATCTGCCGTGCTCAGAAACACATCCAGCTTTTCTGCGGGTATTCTTGCATAAATATATGCAAATCTTCGTCCTGAGGAGCGGTAACTGTTTCCGCTCTCATTCATAGATTCCACATACCCTCCGATAGCACCAATCTGATTCTGCAGATTTTCGATCAATGCATCGAATTCTTTTGTTTCAATTGTCAGGTTCGCATCCCGAATCAGTTTCCGATCTGCCTCAAGCGGCATAGCGTTCCTCCCGGAACCGCTGGTAGCGACCGCTTTGCTCTCCGCTGATGCCGGCATTTCAGCGGGATAATATGCTTCTGCTGCAGAATCCTCTGTATAAGAGGCGCCACCGTCATAATAAGCCGGAGCTGACGCCACATAATTAGCGTTCTTTGTTCCAGCACTTCTGGCGCATGCAACCATTCCAGTCAGAAGTGCGAACGTCAACAGTAAAGCAATCCACCTATGTTTCATAGTGTAGGTCTCCTTTCAGTTTCTGTCTATAATACCGCTCAGGATATGAATAAGTTGCACTGATTTCAAGCATCCGCTTTATCAGATAATAAAAAGATCAAACTTCCGTTATCAGTGGCTACGCTCAAACTCCATGCTTCGACGCACCTTTTCAGCTACTGCTCTTCCGGTTGGTGTAGCTGCGCATCCGCCCAGTGCTGTCTCTCGATATTCCTTCCGCATGTCGTGACCTACCATGAGCATTGCAGATACCATTTCATCGAATGGAATCAAGCTAGTAATGCCGCAAAGAACCATATCTGCGCAAAGAAGCGCGTTTGCTGATCCAATCGCATTCCTCTTGATACATGGGCACTCAACCAGTCCTGCAACCGGGTCGCAGACAAGTCCCAGAATATTCTTTATGGTCATAGCTGCCGCATCCAAAGACTGTTCCGGTGTTCCTCCAGACAGTTCGACGAGCGCTGCAGCCGCCATCGCACTGCCGACTCCGACCTCCGCCTGACATCCTCCGTCCGCACCGGAGATTGTTGCGTTTTCAGCAAAAAGAAGGCCAACCGCTCCCGCTGCAAACAGCCCCTGGATCAACTGGACATCTGTCCATCCGCGTTGAATCCCGCATTCCAGGAGCACTCCCGGCAGGATACCGCTCGCTCCGGCTGTAGGTGCAGCAACGATTTGTCCCATTGCCGCATTCACCTCAACAACAGCCATCGCACTGGCTGCTACCCGGCAGGTATTTGCCCCTGAAAACGGCTCATATTTGGCATAGCGGAAAAGGCGCATTGCTTCTCCACCGGATAGATGACTCACCGACTCAACATGTTCTTCCAAGCCTCGGCGAATTGATTCCCGCATAACACTTAGATTCCGGCCCATTTCTTCCAGGATCTCTTCTCTGGTCATATCACCCTGCGCAATTTCTCGCCGGATCATTGCCTCCGACATCAGGATTTTCTCCTGATTGCAGTATGAGCACAGGCTGTTTCCCGATTCAAATGCATCAGTAAGCGTCATAATTTCCTCCGATTAAACAACGATCAACTGGCGAATGCTCTTACAAAGCTGTCGCATGATCATCTGCATACCTTCTGTTACCTCAGTATCTGTTTCAATACACATATAAGCATCCTCACCTTTCCCATGGCGGAACACTCGCATGAAGGCAATATTCACCCGCATCTGAGCCAGTACATGTGATACTTCCGCAATAACGCCTGGTTCGTCGTGATGCCGTATAATGAGCGTCGGATAATCTCCGGACAGTTCAACTTCCAGCCCGTCAATTTCAGTTATCAGAATGTTTCCGCCCCCGATCGACTCACCTTTCACTTCTGTCCAATCATTGTTTTCATCACATGCTTCGATCTTGACTGTATTTGGGTGCCTAGTCGGCTCCTGCGACATGATGATATTTACCAGGACTCCCTGTGTTCTCGCCAGATCATAAGCTTCAATAATCCTCGGGTCATCCGGAGGACATCCTAGAATTCCAGCGATCAGCGCTTTATCGGTTCCATGCCCCCTCCCTGTTTCAGCGAATGAGCCATAAAGAGTGAACCGTACTTCCTTAATCGGGCGGTTAATTATACGCTTCGCTATCAATGCAATTCTTGCGGCGCCCGCTGTATGGCTGGAAGACGGTCCAGTCATCCTAGGGCCAATGATATCAAAAACCGAGAAATTTTCCATTAATTCCTCCCAATAAAACAGCCGGACATATGTGCCCGGCTTATAATCATTGATAATCGCACACCCATCCATCGACATTCTGTTCCGAGTGGTGGCCCGGTCGGTGGCTCCCTGCAGGTTTTCCCGCGGCACACCGCACCTTCTGCTTAGTGCTGCTTCCGTCAGGACCTGACACGGTTCACAGTGCACGGTTGCACAGGACCCGCCAATCAACACTCCGCGCCGGGATCGACCTCACAACAGTCTGCCTCAGAACGGGAATTCAGCCCCGCTATAGCGGATTGCGAGTACAGGGCACCGCTAACTCCCCGCCTAGTGCGACGCTATCATTCTACCATGTTTTTTTCATTTTGCAAGTGTTTTATTGCGTAGGTTAGTTCGTTCTGTAGCATTCCCGTATCTCTCTCTTGAAGGATCTGCAAATATGGCAATGCTTCAATCAGATGTCTGTTGGCGCACAGAATAACAGCCTGCCGGATCAGCATTTTCTTTCGGTTCTTCCCAACGATTTCGAGGGCTGGAGTTACGTTTCCCTTCAAGATTTCCAAAGGATCTAATGCTTTACGGACATCATCTGGAACGGGTATACGCTGAATAGGATTCTTTGGACAATCATCCTGGCAGTTCTGACAGCCCATGAATGTGCTGAGTTCCGATATGAACCGGTCCGGCATGGGATCATTCTCAAGATAAGAACGGATACAGTTTCTCCATTCATATACCCCGTTTCTGATTGCGCCGTAGCACCGTTTTTCACACGCTCTGCAATGATCACAGACAGCTTTGTTGCCGGTAGGAAGAGTATAATTGACTGGTTCCGGAACAAGTAGCATAGCGCCTTCCAGATGAACATAGGTCCCATAAGGCGGGTAATACCACAGTTGGTTGTCCATTTTGGTTCCGATCCCGGCCTGCAGAAGCTGTGTTCTGTAGGGAGTACTTGCTCTTTCTGCTCTGATTCCATTCGCGTTCAGCTGTTGTAGAAGACGTGTCATTGCATGATAGGCAGCATTGCTCGCGGGATAATACGCCGCAATCACATCAGGGTCGTCGTACGGTTGATATGGCCACGCACAAATCATGCAAACATTTGCCCAGGCGTAAGCCAATCTAGGATCCTCAGCCAATTTATCGGTATTGGAATGAAACGCGCCATCATTCCGATGACGCGTCCATGCCGTATATGCTGCATTCGGAAGAAGAAACACTTCCTGGAATCCCTCCCGTTTGCATATTTCGGACAGATTCATTCAGCCTCCTTGGCAAGCATCTCTTTTGTTTTCATCAGCCTCGATGTATTGCCGCGCTCGTTTTCCTCAAGTTTCATCTGAATATCGTGAATTGCTTCATCAAACTGAGGAATCATCACATATTCAAGTGCATTTACTCGGCGGCGAGTCTTCTCAATCTCATCAGCAAGGCGACTGGTTGCTTTTTCTACTTCTGCCAATTCCAGCAGCAGAGGAAGAATCTCTGCCAATTCCTGAACCGCAGTATCAAGATCCGCACCTGTAGTTGCAAAGCCGTAAGGATAAACAAAGCCAGCCTGCCCCTCCTCAAGCGTCAATTTGGGCACCGCGATAGACAGAACATTTTGAACAGATTGCGTGACTGCAATCGCTCTCGCCGGATACACCAATGCCTCCTCGATTTCTTCCTGACTCATTACTGCCCGTGCAAGGACAAAGCTCTGCAAAGCCTTCTGAAGCTTCGCCTCCGTTTCCTTGCGAAGAACTTCATTTCTCCTGGCATAGCCGATGAAGCGGCGAACAAGCTCGTCGCGCTTGTCCTTCATCATCTTGTGTCCACGAATAGCGACTGTCCTTCTCTTTTTCAGATTCGACAGTTCCATTCTTGTGGGCTTATACTGCAGCGCCACGGTCACTCCTCCTCAGGATAGTATTTTTCGATGTATTCATCGCGGATACGCTTCAATTCAGATTTCGGAAGGATTGAAAGAAGTTTCCATCCAAGATCAAGAGTCTCTTCGATTGTCCGATTCGTATAATATCCCTGTGAAACATACTGCGCCTCAAATTCATCCGCGAATTTCGCATACAGTTTGTCAACGTCAGACAATGCAGCATCTCCGAGAATGACTGCCAGCTCTTTTGCGTCCTTTCCGCGCGAATAGGCAGCAAACAACTGGTTCATGGAATCTGCGTGATCCTCACGAGTCTTGCCTTTTCCGATGCCTTTATCCTTCAACCTTGACAGCGAAGGAAGAACGTTGATCGGAGGGGTATAGCCTTTTCTGTACAATTCTCGTGAAAGAATTATCTGCCCTTCTGTTATGTACCCGGTCAAATCAGGGATCGGATGAGTAACATCGTCTTCCGGCATCGAAAGGATCGGAATCATCGTAATCGAACCCTTATTTCCGCGAATTCTGCCTGCACGTTCGTACATTGTGGCAAGGTCAGTATACATATATCCAGGATAACCGCGTCGTCCAGGAACTTCCTTACGGGCAGCCGATACTTCACGAAGTGCTTCCGCATAATTTGTAATATCTGTAATGATAACCAGCACGTGCATTCCGAGATCATAAGCAAGATACTCTGCCGCCGTGATAGCCATACGCGGAGTATTGATGCGTTCAATTGCCGGATCGTTTGCGAGATTGATAAAGGTTACGGTGCGCTCAATCGCTCCAGTACGCCGGAAGTCTGTTATGAAGAAATCTGCTTCCTCAAAGGTAATACCGACAGCAGCAAATACAACGGCAAACTTCTCGTCTGATCCGAGCACCTTAGCCTGACGAGCAATCTGAGCTGCGAGATTAGCGTGCGGTAGACCAGAACCCGAGAAAACCGGAAGCTTTTGTCCGCGAACCAGCGTGTTCAAACCGTCGATAGCCGATACTCCTGTCTGAATAAACTCGGACGGATAGTCTCTTGCTGCAGGGTTCATCGCTATTCCGTTGATATCCATGTATTTTTCTGGAATCAGCGCAGGTCCGCCATCTTTCGGTTCACCCATACCGTTGAAGATGCGGCCAAGCATGTCCGGAGCTACAGCAAGTTGAACAGAATGTCCCAGGAAACGAGCTTTGCTGTCAGTAATTCGAAGTCCTTGAGAACCTTCGAAAAGCTGTACCATAGCTTTGTCGCCGTTAATCTCCAGTACTCTGCCTCTTCGAATTGTTCCGTCCGCTTGTTCGATTTCAACGAGTTCGTCGTATTTTACGCCTTCGACATCCTTGACCATCATCAAAGGGCCAACAACTTCTGTAATTGTACGATATTCTTTGCGCATCAGAAGCTCCCTCCTTCCGTCAAAGCGAGCGTTTCATCATTGATCTCCTTGAGGATATCACGATACTCCTGTTCCGCTTCTGCCTCAGGAATGTATTTGAATCTTCCGATCCGTTCCAGCACCGGCATGCGCATCAGCTTGGAAAACGAAGCGTCCTGATCCAGTGCAGCTGTACACTTTTCATAGTTTTGAAGGATTGCATCAAGCATCATATATTGCTTTGCAGGTGATGTATAGGTATCGACCTCGTGGAAAGCATTCTGATGCAGATAGTCTTCTCGAATGCTCCGAGCGGCTTCCAGTGTCAAACGATCCTTAAATGAAAGGGCGTCGATACCAACAAGACGAACGATCTCGTCCAACTCACTTTCCACCTGAAGCAGATGCATTGTCCGACTAACCAGATTCGACCAGTTAGAATTAATATTCGTGTTAAACCAGCTCGATAGTCTGTCCTGGTACAGCGAATATGACTGGAGCCAGTCAATTGCCGGGAAATGGCGGGCATACGCAAGTTTTGCAGACAGTCCCCAATAAACTTTTACGATACGAAGAGTTGCCTGTGAAACCGGCTCGGAAATATCCCCGCCTGGAGGAGATACTGCTCCAATCGCTGTTACTGCACCGATACGCCCTTCACTTCCGATAACTTTCACTGCTCCTGCCCGCTCATAAAATTCTGCAAGTCTGGAAGAAAGGTAAGCAGGATAGCCTTCCTCACCCGGCATTTCTTCCAATCGACCGCTCATCTCGCGGAGAGCTTCTGCCCAGCGACTGGTAGAGTCAGCCATAATCGCCACTTTATATCCCATATCCCGGAAGTACTCTGCGATCGTAATACCTGTATAGATAGAAGCTTCACGGGCTGCAACAGGCATATCAGAAGTATTTGCAATCAGAACGGTTCGCTTCATCAGAGACAATCCTGTTCTTGGATCTTTCAGTTCCGGGAACTCCATTAGAACATCAGTCATCTCATTGCCGCGTTCACCGCAGCCAACGTAAACGATTATATCCGCATCAGCCCATTTTGCCAGCTGATGCTGCACAACCGTCTTCCCGCTTCCGAACGGTCCCGGAACAGCAGCGACACCACCTTTGGAGACAGGAAACAGTGTGTCGATAACTCGCTGCCCGGTAATCATAGGTTCATTCGGTGCAAGCTTTTCCGCATACGGTCTGCCCCGTCTGACAGGCCATTTCTGGAGCATCGGAAGTTCAATCGATTTCCCATCCTTTTCCAGTATCGCAATCGGGGTGACAATATTTGCATCACCTTCGAAAATCCATGTCAGTTTTCCGGAAACATTAGGCGGTACCATGATTTTGTGTACAACAGCTTCAGACTCTTGTACAGTTCCAAGTACGTCTCCACCGATAAGATCCTGCCCTATTGCAGCTGTCGGTACAAAATGCCACAGCCTTTCATGATCCAGCGAACTCACCTCGATACCGCGAGTAATGCGGTCGCCGGCTACTTTTCTGATTTCTGAAAGTGGACGCTGAATACCGTCATAGATAGATTCAATCAATCCTGGAGCAAGTTCAACTGACAGCGGTGCTCCGGTCGAAACGACAGGCTCTCCAGGACCGATTCCACCCGTCTCCTCATAAACCTGAATAGACGCTTTGTCGCCGCGAAGCTCGATCACTTCACCGATCAGATGCTTTTCCGAAACGCGCACGACATCATACATCTGCACGTCTGCCATACCGCTTGCAACGATCAACGGGCCGGAAACTTTAATGATAGTTCCTTGCATGTTATTTCTCCTGCTTAAGAATTACTCAGTATATCAATGCCAACTGCTTTTTCAACGTTTTCTTTTAGTGTTTTCAGCCCTGTCCCTTTTGATCCGAGCGCATCAGGCACCGGAATGATGGCAGGGTATGCCTGTGAGGCAAATTCCAATATGGTCTCTCCGCACAGCGGATAAACAGATTCTGTAACGTAAATAACCGCATATCCTGTTCTGGCAAGCCTGTGCATGATTTGATTCGCTCTTTCACCGTCAGTCTCCGGATAAACCTCAATTCCAACAGCCTTGAACAGCAGGACGGAATCACGATCGCCGATGATTGCGCATTTACCGTTCATCATACAACTTCACCAGCCTTTCCATGATCAGCGTGTCCGGAAGTTGCATGCGCTTTGCAGTGAGGATCAGTCGGATCGCCTGTCCCTCCCGCTTTTTTGCGAGATAATACCCTACTACCGGATAGATGCTGTCTGTTTCATATTTATGAGACGATATCAAAGAAAGCAGATAATTGTCACGTGCTTTTTCTATTTCCGCTATATTTCCTGTCTTCTGCATGGCATTCAGACCAGCCAAAAGGGGGTGCGAACATACGCTGAGGGACAAGATCCGGTTCAGATACTCATAGGAGAGATCCAGAGACTCCATCAGTTTCTCCTTTGTAATGCCCCCTGCGGGAAGCAGCAGATCATCAAGCACTTCTTTCGTTCCCCCCATCGCGCGGACTCGCAGATATGTCAGTACATTATCAAAATCTGCAAGAGAACGGAAGTAATGATTCAAAACAGGATCTTTTGAGCTTTCCTTCAATGCATGGTCCAGATAAGCCTGATCCAATGCGACAGAAATGCGCTGAGGGTCCGGATGAATCTGTATCTGCTTCTCTAAAGCATTGAGACGCTTCCCGATTGCATCCGGAAGATCCCGATAGTTCATATCCTTGACCATAGCGGCGATCTGTTCCTTTGAATATAATCCGCCTTCAGAGAACGGTATATCCTGCGTTCCGAGCAACCGTGCTTTCAGGAACAGTTTCAGATTCTGAATATCTGTTCTTATCATAAACAAGTCCGTCAGCATCGGATCAGGGGAAAGATCTCTTACTTCCTCCTGTGCGCCACAGATTTCCGTCGCGATCATCTGTTCCATGTTGCTCTCATCCATGTCTCCTGAGCCGCCATATCGCAGATCCTGCAAGGTACGCAAAGCGTCCGCAAGCGATCCATCAGCCATTCTCCGGATCGTTTGCGAATCAATCAGACGTTTTGACAGCGCAGCCAGCCTGGCGTTTGCGTAAGTATAACTTGGTTGTGGCATTTGCGCCCTCCTCCATGGTTATGCAAACAGCAACTCCGCGATTTTCGTCTCCTCGCGAGCGCGCATTTCAGACAGAATCGCTTTTAAAGAGCAATCCTTTTCATACCCGTTTCCAATCAGAAGAAATCCACGGTCTACAGATGCATTAATGGTCTGGATTTCATACCCTGCTCCCAGCATAGAAACTGCATGCGTTATGATATCACGATCGGCTTCCGCTGGCAGGATCGTGTCTCCATTCTCTGCTTCCTGTTTCAAGATTCTTGCATAGAGCTGGGCAAGCGCATCTCCATCCAGCGCGCAGAGCGCATGATATGCTTCTTGAAAAGCCTGGTCGAGTAACTCACGCTTTGCGCACAGGATTTCTTTCCTGCCATCCAGCCTGGCGCGCGTTTCCGCTCCGTCCAGAATCTCCCGTACAAGCGTTTCCCGTTTTTTCAACTGCAGAGAGCGGTCTTCGCCGATCTGTTTATCTCTGTCTTCGAAGATCTGCGAGCACGTCCTGCCTGCGTTCTCAAGAATTGTCTCCGCGCTGTCGCGAGCATCCTGCAGGATATGTTCGATCAGTTTGTCCGCACTTGCGTTTCCCATATTTACCCTCTCTTAGCCAATACCGTTGACCAGCAGGAAGGAAATGAGAAGCGCGAGAACCGCGTATGTCTCTACCATGATAGCCATCAGCATGCCTTTACCGCTCTCGTTCGGCTTCTTAGCGATCATGTTGATGCCTGCACATGCGACCTTGCCCTGATAAACAGCAGAAAGCAAACCGCCAAATGCGATAGGCAACGCTGCAATTAGGAAGCGCATTCCGGTCTCCACGGAGATCGCCGCACCTCCAACGCTCATCAATCCAGCTTTGGATGCAATGACGATTGCAATCAGCATTCCATAAATGCCCTGTGTACCAGGCAGCAGCTGCATCAGCAGACACGAGCCAAAGCGGTCCGGATCCTCAGAAACGACACCGGCAGCAGCCTGACCTGCCATACCTACACCGATTGCTGAGCCGAAGCCCGCAAACAAAGCTGCGACAACTGCGCCTGCTGTTGCCAAAATAGAACCTAATTCCACTGTGATTTCCTCCTGAATTATTTAATGATCTGTACATGTTTTGTGTTATAGGAGAGCGGCTCAAAAGCCTTTCCCCCCGCTTCATAAAATTTCCCGTAAAACTCCACATACTGAAGTCTTGCACAGTGTACAAAGGCACCGAGTGTATTGATTGCAAGGTTAAACGTATGCAGGAATATCAAAAGAATTATTGAAACTGCTCCGCCGAGGATCTGCATCGGCAAACTTTTGCCCTGCATCAGCATGCCGCAAAGGGTATTGAAAACCTGGCCGATGACGCCTGTGGCAATGCCGAGTGCAAAAAGACGCGCATAGGAAAGAATGTCTGATAGAACGCCCGTAATGTTATACAGTTCACCCAATCCCCCTGTAATCTTGCCAAAGAACTTGGGTGAATTTCTGCCTTTAAACAGCAAAATCATCGCCGCACCTATCAAAGCAATTATGATTGCAGGCTGTGTCACATTCTTCGGCAGATTAACCGTCATTCCTGCCATTTGGGCAATATTGGGCAGAAAACCTATCACAAGTCCCAAAATGATCATGACCCAGGAAATCTGGTCAAAAACAGCACTCTTCCAGTCGCCGCGCCGAAAGCATTCTGACGCATTGATCAGATATCCGCAGATCATGTGCAAAATCCCAAGTCCTAGACATAGGGCAAGCATCTGCATAGAATCTGTCATCGGATCGATCCAGACAGGGAATATTCCGAGTTTATCGAAGAAAGCAGATACATAATCAAATATGGCTCCGGAAGCGGGAGTCCTTGAAATACCGAAAAACGATCCTACGAATATACCCCAAACGGCAGTCGATAAACCGCCCCAAGCAAGTACACGGGATATTCCTCCGCTCATACCGGTCGGCTTTTTGATTTTGATATATGCCAGAGCTCCAAGAGCCAGCAGAATTCCATATCCGGTATCAGACAGCATCAGTCCGAACAGCAGAATGTAGAAAGGCGTCATGTATGGAGTTCCATCAATTCCGTAAGGGTCCGGCCGCGAATACAATGTCTGCACTTCTTCAAACGGCTGAACAATCTTGTTGTTTTTCACAACTGACGGCGGAATCTCGTTTTCCTCCGGCGCACGCACCTCAAGACTGTACGCATCCGTAACCTCGCGGATTGCCTTCTCGGTTAATTCGACCTGATCTTCTCTGACCCATCCTTCCAGAACAAATGCACTGGCTGTATGTTTCAGTTCTCCTTCTGCCGCAAAGCGGTCTCTGTCGATTGAAGCAGCATCAACTGCATTTTCAAGCAATTCCAGCTGCGCGCCATGCTCATTGATTCCAGATTCGATTTGCTTAAGCTCTTCGTCGATTTGATCCAGGCGTTTTTCCAGTTTTCGTATTTCCTGGGAAGGTGTATTCTCCGAATCAGGAAGCGCAAAGTCAGTCCATTCGATTCCTTTCAGAAAATTCTGAGCAAGACGAGTGTCTTCCGATCTGCACGCAACGATCACAGGAGCATTTGAACTGTATTCCAAGAACTGTGACTCCAGAAACTCCTGGCTTTGCAGTTTATCCTGATCTTTCTGCGCGCAGAAACCGACAAAATAACTGACACGCTTGGTATTACGCACACTGTTCATTGGTGCATCCAGATTGCGCCAAGGCTGGAGATCATTTCGAAGCGATTCTTTCTTTCCGCGTTCAGAAATCAAGGAAGCCTTCTCATGAAGCAGCGACTCGATTTGATTTGTCAGTTCTGTGGCCTGTGCTTCTTCTGATCGGATGTCCGAAAGCACCGCTTCACGTTTCTGCGGTGTGAAAAAACTCTTTTTGTCAGAAAAAAGCTTGACCGCTTCGATTGAACTGTTCAAACGTGAGAGTCTGTCTGAGACAGCGTCAAGCCGTTCATTTTGTTCCTCTGCGTCTGAAATATTCAGAATCTCAACTGATCCTGCTTTTTGCAGAGCCTCAAGAAGACGTTCTTCATCCGACCTCAAAGCGATCAGTGTCAGGCGCTTCATCGATACGATCATACTGTTGTCTCAATCCTTTCCATGAGATAGGATACCGCCTTAGGTATTCTGGCTGCAGCATTCTGACGGATCACATGGATGCCTTCCCTGGTCGCATTCAGGATTTTCGCAGCGGCGTTCTCACCTTCCGTCTCCGCCCTTGCGATTGCATCATCCGTTTTTTTCAATTCAGCAGCATGTTCACGGGCAATCATTTCCTCACTCTCGGATCTAGCGCTTGCGACCAGTTCCTTCGCCTGTTCATTGGCCTGTTCCAGTATTTGATCTGCCTGTTGTTCGGCCGCAGCAATTCGTTCCAACATATCCTGCATGGATTTCCTCCGTTTGATCGCGCAGGTGCTCTGCCTGTGCTTTCTCAATGTAATAGTATAACAAAAAAGGACTAGGTTGTACAGTGCAGAATCAGCCTTTTCGGAAAAGATTATACCTTCCTGAATCGTGGTTAGCGCTGGACACAGTCCCTTTGAATCGTTACGCTTGAATTCTATTACTGTGTTCGGTTCATATTAGCACTGTTGGCATCGATCCGTTCAAACCCGGCAGCGCGCAACAGTCTGTTCATGTAAGCAAGTCCCTCATCGTCGGTATCGATTCCCTCCGCAAGAATGATTTCGCATACAGATCCAACATCTCTCAATGCACGGAATAGGTTTGCACAAAGAGTTTCCGGATGATTTCTATCCCCGATATTAACAGCTGAAGCTCCGCGGTACCGGAAATGTGTCTGATCCGTGGATAATATCTCCACCGTTTTTCCCTGTTCGAGATAATCATAGTACAATGTCATAATGCATTTTGCTGTCTGTTCCGGCGTTCCTTCCACTACAATCACTTGTGCATCCGGTGCGTAATGCTTATACTTCATCCCGGGCGAGGCAGCAACTTCGCGATCCGCAAGGGGCTTCAAAATGCTCGGAGCAAGCTTGACAGGTCCTATAACTGCTTCGAGCATTTCTTTTGTTATTGCTCCCGGGCGGAGAATCGTAGGTGTTCCAATCAATGACAGAACCGTGGATTCAACTCCGTATTTGCATGCTCCTCCATCCAGAATAAGAGGAATCCTTCCGTCCATATCTTCAAGAACATGCTCCGCTGTTGTAGGGCTGGGTCTGCCGGATCTGTTCGCACTCGGTGCAGCAATCGGAACCTCAGCCTTGGTTATCAGCGTCCGCGCCGTTTTATCAGATGGCATTCTTACAGCCACTGTTTCAAGACCCGCTGTCACTTCATAAGGAACAATATCGGCTTTATGAAAAATCATGGTCAAAGGGCCAGGCCAAAAAGTCTCCATCAAGGGTATGGCCCTGTCAGGGATATGTGCCCACAGTTTTTTCAGATCGCTCTTCTTTGCGATGTGAAGAATCAGCGGGTTGTCATTCGGACGTCCTTTCGCCTCGAAGATGTGATTGACAGCTTCTCCGTCCAAGCCATTCGCTCCGAGCCCATAAACGGTCTCCGTAGGAAAAGCAACCAGCTCGCCGTTTCGAATCAATCCTGCGCCGATCGTCGTTCCCGCTTCCGCCTGTTTTCTGGCATCAATTATCTGAGTTTTCATATATCTGCTTCTCCTTCACCCGACAGCTGCGCGGCGCGCTCCGCGACGATAAGCGCGTCGATCAGCTCATCCATATCGCCATCCAGGAAAGCATCCAGTTTATACAGTGTGAGCCCGATTCTGTGATCCGTAATCCGATTCTGAGGGAAATTATAAGTTCGAATCCGTTCGCTCCGATCCCCTGACCCTACAAGGCTTTTCTTTCGGTCGGACATTTCAGCATGCTGCATGGAAGCAAAATGCTCATAGAGTTTACTTTTAAGCATACGCATTGCCTGTTCCTTGTTCTGCAGCTGGCTCCGTTCATTTTGGCACGCTACGACAATGCCGGTTGGAATATGCGTAATACGTATTGCTGAAGAGGTCTTGTTTACATGCTGGCCTCCGGCACCGCTGGATCGATATGTATCGATTCTCAGATCACTTTCCTTCAATTCAACTTGAACATCGTCAACTTCCGGCATGACAGCAACCGTCGCTGCGCTCGTATGGATTCTACCCTGAGATTCGGTCTCCGGCACTCTCTGGACACGGTGAACGCCGCTTTCAAATTTCAGTCTTGAATAGACGCCATGCTTTCCCGAGAGAGACAGCACTATCTCCTTCACACCGCCCAGCTCTGTCATATTCTCAGACAGCGTCTCCATTTTATAGCCATGCCGTTCTGCGTACCGTCCATACATGCGAAGAAGATCGGCACCGAATAGTGATGCCTCGTCCCCTCCGGTTCCGGCACGGATTTCAAGTATCACATTCTTATCGTCATTCTCATCCTTCGGAAGCAGAAGAATCTTTAAACTTTCTTCCCTGCTTTGAAGCCGGGATTCCAGTTCTTCGAGTTCTTCCTGAACGAGTTCCTTCATTTCCGGTTCTAGATGTGTATCCAGCAGTTCACGGCAGTATTCCCGTTCTTTCACATCCTTCAAATACAAATCGAACGCATGCACGATCTCTTCCAATTCTGCATGTTCCTTGACACGTTTCTTCCACGCCTCCAGATCATCCATGGCGTTCGGATCCGCCAGTTCCGCAGCAAGGCGTTCATATCGTTCTTTCAGTTTTTGCAGTTTTTCAATCATCTTTCTTAACTATCACACATCTTGGCCGATTTCCAAAGTCTTTCAGGATCTCAGCCCTGCTAAAAATATGCTGAATATCATCCGCCTGAAGCCAACCGATTTCCAAAAGCATTACTCCGCCTGGATTCAAATAAGCCGAGTATTGTTCCCTGATTCTTCGGTAATAGTCCAGGCCGTCTTTCCCTCCGTACAAAGCAATCGTCGGCTCAAACCTGAGAGAATGATCCATGTGAGCGATCTCATCCTCCGATAAATAAGGAGGATTGCAAACAATCAGATCAAACGTTCCGCTGATCTGAGCGAACAGATCGCTCACAACAGCTGTCAAACGAACATCATGCCGTTTAGCATTCTCTTCCGTAAGAGACAGCGCACCCCGGCTGATGTCTGCGCAGACAAGCTCGACAGGAATAGATGCAGCGATTGAAATCCCGATACAGCCGCTGCCGCAACACAGATCCAGAACGCGCTCCCCGCCCGATAATAAGCCCAACGCTGTTTCAGTCAGAAGCTCCGTTTCCGGGCGTGGTATCAGTGCTCTTCCGTCCACTTTAAACGTCATCCCCCAGTAGTCCCACTCTCCCAAAACATATTGGAGCGGCTCTCCTGAAAGTCTGCGCGCAATCAGATTCATCGCATCTTCTTCAGGATGCGACAGAAGATGGTCAATCAGAAAACCTGCCTCGAGAAAAGCATCTTCCGCAACCGGTTCCAGCTTCTTGGCAAGCGCAAGCTGGAGTTTTCTGTCTCTCATTCCGTTTTCTCCGGCATTGCGGTTTCCGCAATCAGATCATGATCCGGCGGATTCAGAACAAGCAGGAACGATGTGATTGCGACTTCCAGCATGTCCATGTCAGGTTCTTTCGTTGTCAGCCGCTGCAGAGCAAGCCCCGGGGCGCGGACAATTCTGGCTACAATCCCATCGCTCTTTGCTGCTGCTTTCAACACCTCATAGGAGACCCCTGCTATAACCGGGATCAGAAGAATGCGCGCAAGGCGGAACAGGAACCTGTGAGTTCCGACAGCCTGCCATTCTGAAAAACCCGGCACTAGTTCCATCAGTGCAGTGAACAGTGTTGTAAGAATGATGGAAACAGCCATAACAAGAAACAGATAATTGGTGCCGCATCTCGGATGCAGTCTCGAACAGGTTTTCGCGTTCTCCGGAGTCAGCTCCAATTCTGATTCATAGCATGCAATTGTTTTATGTTCAGCGCCATGGTACTGAAACACCCGACCAATCTCCTTGATTTGGGAAATACCCCAGATATAGAGAAGAAAGATCACGAGACGGAACAGCCCCTGCAGAATCGTACTGATGGACAGATTCATGGTTGCAATCGTCTCCCATCCGGCGAGTTTTCCGATCCATTCAATCCCCTGAACAAGTCCGATCGGCAAAAGTACGAAAAGTCCGACTGCCAGCGCAGCCGCTAAAATGACCGCTACGATCTTCACCACGTTCATAACAGGCACATGCATCTTCTCAGAGAGCCATTTCTCAAAAGCAGATGGTTCTTCCTCGTCATTCTCTAGGCCAACCATTTCCGCTGACCTGGTGATAATATCCATTCCGCTCACAATCGCATCGACGAAAGAATAAACGCCCCTAACGAACGGCCAGGTTGGAAAAGAGCCTTTTTTATACCGTTTGCGTGTTTTTTTATATTCTTTTGCGAGAGTCCCGTCAGGTCTGCGTACGACAATTGCAGTTCCTGCATCGGATCGCATCATGACACCTTCCATTACAGCCTGCCCGCCGATACCGCACTGTTTCATACGAATTTCTCCTTATCTTCTTCATGTTCATCCGGCAGCGGTGGCAATTCCGAAAGATTATGCAGTCCAAACTTACGCAGGAAATCATCCGTTGTTCCGTACAGCATCGGTTTACCAATCACATCTTTTCTGCCTATTACCTGGATCAGTCCGAGCTTTTGAAGCTGTGCTACCGTGTACTCACACCGTACTCCCCGAACACTCTCGATCTCTGCACGCGTCACAGGCTGCCGGTACGCAACTACCGCAAGAGTCTCCAGCATGGATTGAGAGACATTTTTCTTCTGCTCCGGCTGAACAAGCCGCTCAACATATTCGACATATTCTCGACTTGATGCCATTTGAGCAGTTTCTTCTGTCAGTAAGAGAACAATTCCCCTTTCTTCCCGGCGATAATATGTCTCCATCTCCGTGAGCAATCCTTTCACATCATCTGTATTCAAATCCATCACACGCGCAAGCTCTGTTATCAAAACAGGTTCTCCCGCTACAAACAACATGCATTCTAAGATTGCTGCATTTCTTCGGTCCATAGTATTATTCCTCAATCTCATCCATATAAACAAACGATTCATCATCGTTTTTCAGTTCCTTTGCACGAATATAGATTGGTGCAAATGTCGCGCCTTGCGTGACACGTACTTCACCGTGCGCAAGCATTTCCAAGAGCGCCATAAATGTTACGATTTTCTCCAATCTTGTACTCGTATCAGTAAATAAATCTTCAAATCTGATCCGTTTGTCCTTCAGTTTCTCACGGATCACAACTGCTCTGTTCCGAACCGTGAAGGACTCTCGCGATACATTACGTACGATTTTCTCAGGTTCTTCTTTCTCGTCCCGGTTCAGCACTCGATAAAAAGCAGCATACAGGTTTTCCAGTGTTGCGTTTGCAATATCCACTTTGGGGGGCGGCAATATGATGTCTTCCGGAAGTCGTTCGTACATTTTCCGGAAATCCTCATATCGATTAGAAAGACTATCACTGGCTTCTTTAAACGCTTTGTATTCACGCAATTGCCGAATCAACTGTTCTTCCGGATCCTCTTCATCATCTGCCGGTGCGGGACGCGGAAGCAGGCTTCTTGATTTTATCAGCAGAAGCTGCGCCGCCATTGTAAGGAAAGCGCTTGCCTTATCCATATCGATATCGGAAAGATCCTCCATCAATACAAGGTACTGAGATGTGATTTCCGATACAAAGATATCTTCTATGTTTACTTCTGCTTTCTCAATCAGATGGAGAAGCAAGTCCAGCGGTCCTTCAAATCTGGAAAGCGATATTCTGTAATCTTCCATTCGCGTATTATCCTGTACTTACAGTCCGATGAAAAAAGTAATTGCTCTAAACACCCATGCCCTCATCAGTGAAATAGGCGAAAATCCGGAACGGCTGAACAGCACCAGAAGAGCGATCAGAATCCAGTTCCCATAGCGGCGCAGAAACCAGAATACTTTCGCGGGAAGCATGCGTGCAAACGCGAGTTCGAACAAATGATAACCGTCGAGCGGATAGATCGGTATCAGGTTAAAAACGAACAGAGTTACGTTAAGCGAGATAAAATACATCAGGATCGTGACCAGAGCGTCGTTGGAGAGTGCGGAAGGAAATCTTCTGGCAATCACAATCAGCGTCGCAGAAGCTATCATCACGAGAAGCAGGTTCATCGCCACTCCAGCGAGAGATACCAGTGCTTCGTCTCTCTTATAATGACGAAAATTTCGGCTGTTGACCGGTACAGGTTTAGCCCAGCCAAATCCGAGCAGAAGCAAACTCAAGAACCCGATCGGGTCGATATGAGCAATCGGATTCAGCGTCATACGGCCAAGGCTTTTGGCAGTTGGGTCGCCGCACAGATATGCTGCTCTCGCATGCCCATATTCGTGAAGAGTCAGGCTGATCAATATAACTGGGATCATATAGGCAAGCTCTTTCAACATGCCCAATGGATTCGTAAACAAAGATGACAGATTCCAAATCATTACGGTTCCGTTTTATCCTTTCATTGCCCTGTCTGTACCGTTCTCTCGTCTGTCCGGAAAGTATCGGTATGCGGTGCAAGCCATACCGCCATTAGAGAGTTTTCTGCGCTTGTCAGCTTTCTTTCCATAAACTGCCTCAAAGTCTCTCATGCCGGAGATGATATGTTTTTCCCAATCCGGATACCGATCGAATACAGACCGCATCAGACGGTACAGTTTTTTCACCTCATTCTGTTCCATCAATCGTTCTCCGTAAGGCGGATTGCAAAGAATCACACCGTGATCCCAATCCGTAGTAAAGTCTTTCAGATCCCTGACTTTCCATTCCACCATAACTCCGGCTTTTTTCGCATGCTTTTTGCAGAGATCGATGCAACGTGAATCCAGATCCGATCCGAGAATACGAAGCGTATCATGTTTTCTCGCATCCATCGCAGCTTCGCGTTCAAGAGTAAAAACCTCCTGCGGAACAAATTTCCAATTCTCCGCCGCGAACCCTCTATTGATCGACGGCGCGATATGGTTTGCTATCATCGCCGCTTCAATCGGAATCGTGCCGGATCCGCACATAGGATCAATCAAGGGCGTATCCGAAAAGAATCCGGACAGCATAACAAGCCCTGCCCCCAGCGTCTCTGACAGAGGCGCCGCAACATTATAAGTTCTGTATCCTCTTCTGGAAAGTCCGGCGCCGCAGGCATCCAGCGCAAGCGTGACGTGATCTTTCAGTATACCGACTTCAACAATGACTTCCTCAGCCGTTTCTCCTATTCGGTCGGTTCGATACGCGCTTTTCAAGCTCTCCACAATAGCCTTTTTGACGATGCTCTGGCAGTCAGAAACAGAGAACAGAGTACTTTTTGCACTCTTCCCCGTCACGTGGATCCTTGTTGAAGGACGGAGATATGGTTTCCAGTCGATTGATTTCGTCTGTTCGAACAGTTCATCGAATGAAACTGCACGGAATGATCCGATTTCCAATAAAAGCCGTTCAGCGGTACGAAGCCAAAGAAGCGCTTTCGCCATGTCCCGGTAATCACCGTCGAACAGGACACGCGCATCAAGCGTCTCTGTAGGCTCTATCCCCATCTTTTTCAATTGAATAGAGACTGTCGACTCCAGTCCCAGTTTGCATGTTGCGATAAAACGCATTACAGATCTTTCTCCTTCTGAAGCTGACGGAAAACCCTTTGAAGCGCGTTCTCCAGCCTTCTCTTACTGATCCCATACCAATTACACAGCATATCTGGCAATACTTCCGTCTGGTCCAGAGAGCTGAGTGCAAGCAGGACGAACGCTGCCGCCATCGCATCTTCCTGTGCCGGCGTAAGTTTTGGATACTCTTTCCCCAGCGTCGCGGTGTAAAAAAGAAAGATTCTAACCCCGACTTCCATCACACGGTCTGAAATAAGCCCTGCTTCGTTTGGCGCTGCTGTTTCCGCCTTGTGCTTTGCCTGCTGGATATTCCAGAGAATATATGAATAACTTCTCGGAAGCTTATCCGGAACACTGAGCGGCTGTACTGCGCCATACTGCCAAACTCCACCCATGTACAGTGCAAACGGAGGTTTTGCTTCCATCGCCAGCAGTGATCCGAAAGCAAATTGCTTATCCTCATCTCCAACATTATATGCAATCAGGCACTTCCTGAGAAGCATCTCTGTATCTTCTCCCCCGCAAACGGCTACCATCCGTATAATTGGCTTGCGATACGTGATCATCGGTGAAAACAACGCCCATCGGAGCAGCCCCCTGAATGCCGAATCACGTAGATATACTGAGCGAATTGCCTCGATACCTCCCTGGGCAACCTCCTGCAGTCTCCGCTGGCGCAAAATCAGTTCGCCGACCGGTACATCATAATTGAGCGGCCAAGCCTTCAGGAACTCTTCTTCAGGTTGTTTGCGAATCATTTCTTCATAGTAGGCTGCTACGCTGTCATCTTCATCCGACAGGACAAGGATATGATAAGTATCCTCGGCTTTCTTTCTGTCTCCGTTCTTCAGATAACAGTATGCCAGTTGATGCAGCATCTCTTTATCATACGGGAGAAATTCCCGAAGTCGTTCCAGAGCATGTTGTGCACGTTCTATTTCGCCCAATTCAATAAATACTGCTCCTGCATATCCGAGTTCTTCAGGTGATGCATCTGGATCGATGATTGTTCGATCAAGTTGTTCTTTCGCCTCGTCATGCCGTCCTTCCGCGTGATACAGGAGCGCCATCAGTAGATTAGCCCGGATGTGCCTGCTGTTACGTTTGAAAATACGGAACAGCCTATGCTCTGCAGACTCATATTCACTGTTCGCGAATAAAGCGGTCGCAATCTCCATATCCAGAATATCCGACTCCTCATACTGTTCGGTAAGCCCTTCCAGAAAATGAACCGCTTTCTGATCATCTCCTGAGAAATGCATTGCCTTTGCTGCACGGATGCAAGAAAGAAGCCGAATATCTTCCCCTTCGTCAAGACCGATCTGAATCTCAAGATCTTCCTGATCCTCAAGCAGATCAATCAGATCCGATGCCATCTCGGCGTATGGGCCGTCCGGTTCACGCTCGATGCAGAGTTCCGCGCATTTGCCGGCAGCCTCGAACTCCTCCAGTCCCATATAATCCGAAGCAAGTCCATACAATGATTCTGCGGAAAGTTCAGCCGCGGGATTCGATAAAAGCAGCACTTGAAGACTATCTTCGTACCGATGCATCCTGTTCAGCACTTCTGCAAACGTAAGGACATACTCAGAATCAGATGGGTTCATATGGTATGCTCTTCTGGCATACTGTGCGGCAAGAAGAATATCGCCTTCATCGATGTGTCTGCACGCGCAGCGATGGAAAAAATCCGCGTCCTGTGCGAACGGTATCAAAATGCCGTTGGAATCATTATTCTCCATCACACGCTCCGTTTTGTACAGTTCTCAACAGTTCTTCCAGATCCATCCGATCAAAATGATACCGTTTCAGGCAGAACTGACAAGTCAGTTCCGCTTCCCCTTCGTTTTGCAAGATATCTATCAGTTCCTTCTCTCCAATCGAAAGAAGTGCACGTTCGAGTCTTTCTCTCGAGCAGTCACACTTGTACAAAGGCATAATTCGTTCCGTGATTTCAGGTTTCAGCGGCTTCAGTATACTTTGGACTGTCTCCTCAAGTCCTTTTCCGTCTGCAAGAGCTCCGGTCATACAGGGAATCACTTCTGCAAGCTCTTCAACCTTTGAAATCTCGCTGTCCGGACAGCCCGGCATAGGCTGAATCAGAATTCCTCCTGCGGCAAGCACTGTGCCTTCATCTGCGCGTTCTCGTACGCCAAGATAAACAAGTGATGGTTGCTGCTCACTTGCCGTGAAATACTGTGCAAAGTCTTCCGCGATTTCTCCGGATACCAGATTACTCATTCCAATATACGGCTCCTTCAGGCCGAGATCACGGATAATAGACAGTTTGCCCGAATGGCCAATATACCCGCCAACGTCCAGTTTCCCGTCCGCTCTCAGCGGAAGTTCGGCACCAGGTTCCTGTGCATATCCTTTAACCAGAGACCCATATCGCCCGACACAAACAAGATTCCCAGCTGGGCCGTTTCCGGCAATTACCGTCGTAACGGTATCCGTAGGGTTCTTTAGTTCGGAAGCCATGACCGCAGTCATCAGAAGCTGTCTCCCAAGCGCTGCAGTGGCAACTCTCGACAAAGCATGCGTTTTCTGCGCCTGCTCTACTATCTTTTTCCCCGATATTGCGGAAAACCGTATCGTTCTTCCGCACAACATTCCATGAATCAGTAAATCTTCTTTCATATCTTCCTTGCAACAAACTGAATCCGCTCGCTGTCCGTCTTCACCGGATTCCGCGAGAAAGCATCGTATACCCCCACCACTTCGAATCCGTTGACTTCAAGCAGTTGTTTCAATTCAATCTCTCTGTACGCGCGCTGCAGATGCTGCTCTGTAAAGCGGTGCCAGATCTCGCCTTCGCGCACAAAAAAAGTCAAATCCATTTCGCACAAATTAGCTGCCGGATTGAAGGAGTTACTCCAGATATATGCATAATCGTCAGTAATCTCCGTAAAAGTTTCGCTCCCGAGGATCTTTTCCAGTTTATAGGAAGAGGACAGATCAAACAGCAGCAGTCCTCCTGGTTTGAGAGCAGTCCGAGCATGCTGAAAGAACCGATCAGCGTCTTCTGTATCTGTCAGATAATTGATTCCGTCACATGTGCTGATCACTGCGTCTACAGGACGATGCACCTCCATCGCTGTCATATTCTGGCAAGCGAACGGAAGAAATCGCAAACTGTTTTTCAGTGCGTTCATACGTGCTTCCATTAGCATATCCTCGCTGATATCTATACCCGTCATAGTATAGCCAGCTTTTGCGAGTGCGATTGTGATCAATCCCGTTCCGCATGCACAATCGACCACCGTCTTCGCTTGGTTCTCTTTCAGAAAGGAATCCAGATAAGTTGCCCACGCTGCATAGTCAACATCATGCATCATCTGATCATAGCTATGCGCAAACGCTCCATACTGATTCATGCATCTTCCTCCAGCTTAGCAGCAAGCTCCAGCAGTCTCGAAAGCCTGTGATTCATTCCGGATCTCTGAATGCCGGCAAGCTCTGCAAGTTGTGTGAGAGAAGCCTCCGGATTGTTCAGCCGAAGCTCGATCGTATCACGAAGGCTCCTGGGAAGCCGTTCCAGAGGGATTCTGTCTAAAATCATTCTGATCGCCGCCTGCTGTTTCAGCGAGGCAACAACCTGCTTGTCTATGTTCGCGCTTTCGCAGTTGTTGGTTCTGTTGATGTAATTGCGCATATCTTTTTCCGTGCGGACATTTTCGAAGGAAAGTGCTGCAGAATCCGCACCGATCAGGGCAAGAAAGCCCATCACATCGTCTCCCTCTTTTAGATAGATTACAAACTGATTTTTCCTCTCTGTTATCCTGGCGTGAAGTCCATGACCGTTGATCAGCGCAAGAATACCCGTCGCAACCGATTGCGTATGCTGAATCAGCTCCAGATGATATCTTCTTCTGGGGTCAACACACGTTCCGCCGCCGAGATAACTGCCCCGCAGAAACGCTCTTTTCGTTTCTTCATTCACGGATACTTCGTCCGGAATGTCGGACAGTATATGAAGTCCATCTGATCCGTATCTCAGCGCTCCGGTGTCAGAAAGGAATCTTTCGATGTCTATTCCGCTCAGGTTGACTGCATATAGCGGCTTCCGTCTGGATTTCTTTTCCTTTTGCTCGATTACACTGTCCAGATTGTAATCTCCCGTTGCAAGCGAAATGATATGTTTTGCCACTGGCAGGCTCTCTGTCTGAAAGAATATAGATGCCTTTTTACCTAAACGGATTCCTCCGGCAGTCAAGGTCAAACCTGCCAGTTGTGACAGCCGTGTTTTCTTTTCATGCAGTCGGATACGAATCAATTCTTCCCTGCAGTCTGCGGCAAAACTCATTTTTTCTGATCAAATCTTTCTCTGATATTCTTTTCCTCGGTATCGAGATCTCTATGAAAGACACGCACGGTTCTTCCTGCCTGACGTATTAGTTTAGCGAACGCTTCTGCTGCAGCGACAGAACGGTGTCTCCCTCCCGTGCACCCGAAGCATATCCGAATAATATGCTTATCCTGCTGCTCAAACAGAGGAATCATACGCAGTATACTGTCTTTCGTCGTTTCCAGATACTCCGTCACAAAAGGCTGAGAGATAACGAAATCATATACTGTTTTGTCCAATCCGGAAAGCGGACGCATCTCTTTGTAATAGAACGGATTATCTGCGAACCGCATGTCGATCACGAAGTCTGCATCAATCGGGACGCCTCTCTTGAATCCAAAGCTTGATACTATGATAGACATCTCGTTTCTGGAGAATTCCGGAAGAATCTTTTCAATCATGCGCGGAAAATCACGCGCGTCGATATCACTCGTATCGATTGTACGGCTTGCTATTGTCCTCAGTTCCGCAAGGTAGATCCGTTCTAATTCTACACCGGATTCCGCTTCTCCGGAAACGCCGAGCGGATGGCGTCTGCGCGTTTCGCTGTATCTTCGCCGCAGCACATCTGTTCTAGCATCCAGAAAAAGAATATCATATGGGACGGTTATATGCTGCAGTTCTGCAATTACAGAGCGGGAGTTTCTGGAAAGCAGACTCTCCCGTGAGTCAATCGTTACGGCTGCTCTCTCGATTGGCGGTGCCGCATTCTGACACATGGATATAAAGCCGCCAAGCATGGGAGAAGGTAAATTATCTACACAGTAATATCCGCGTTCCTCTACGCTGCGAAGTGCAAGCGTTTTTCCCGCGCCGCTCATCCCAGTCACAATCAAAAGGTACATTCCCCGCCCTCCATCCTTCTGATTTCGCATTCGAGAGAATATCCTGTTTTTTCAAGAACATCCTGTTGGATCCGCGTGATCAGTTCTAGAACATCCCGCTCAGTCGCACCGCCGGTATTGATGATAAAGCCCGCATGCTTCTCCGAAACCGTTGCTCCTCCGACTGATTTTCCTTTCCAGCCGCATTGCTCGACCAGCATCCCTGCATAGCTTCCTTTCGGACGTTTGAAAACGCTTCCAGCCGATGGAAACTCTAGCGGTTGCTTTTCTTTTCTCTGTTTAACTGCTTCCCGCAGACGTTGCTCCGCTTCTCCATTATCCGGCGACAGACAGAACTCCGCCTCAAGTACAATACAGTTCGGAAAGGAAAAAGGACTTTTCCGATATCCCAGCTGATCCGGTTTTACGTCAATCCATCGATCCGTATCATCCTGAAAAACGCGAACTCGTGAAAGAATCTGTTTGATTTCAGAACCATAGGCGCCAGCGTTCATGGCACACGCGCCTCCAACAGTTCCTGGAATTCCGCATAAACGTTCCATACCCATATACCCGCGTGTAACACTTTCTTTTGCCAGAAACGTCAAAGATGTTCCTGCACATACTCTGACACAGTTTTCTTTCCAAGCAGGCGGATGGGTCGGTTTATCGAAGCGAATCACTACGCCGGAAAACCCGGAATCGGGTGCAAGAATATTGGTTCCTCTTCCGAGAAGATAAACCGGAACCTTTTTTTCGTGGCAGAAACGTACCATTCGAATCAGTTCCGAATAGTTTTTTGGTTCCAGCACAAAGCTCGCGTATCCGCCGATACGGAAACTGGTCATTTCCGAAAGCGGCACGTCATTTTTGACACCAAACGCAAGTAATTGTTCTGTCAGTCGTAAATCCTGTAAGCACATATTCTGTGTCAATACGGCAGATATGCTCTCAGCTGGTTGAAATCGAATCCGATTATTAAGCCAAAAATAATGAACAGAATCGCGATGCATGCTACGATCAAAGCTCCGCACCAGTACGATCTTGCAAAGTTCCTTCGATTGATGTTGCTATTGTTAAATGTGAAGACCAGCAGGAAAACAAAGCCCACAACCGGTATCGAGAAAAGAATCGTTAATCCGAAATATGCCCATGGAGAAAGAGGGCGATACTGTTCCGTAAACTGCATTTGTTCCATTTTATAATTCCTCCTTATTATGCTCCTGCGTCTGCAGGGGTTTCCCGTTCAAATCAAGTGTTCCTTCCTGCCCACGGATTAGCCTGCCGATGTTCGCATAATGGCGGATAATAACAAGAAGCGAACAGGCAAGAGTATACCAGATCAAATACTTCGGAATCCATCCGATAGAATGGCAGATCACCACAAAAACCGTGAACAGAACTGCTGCCGACATGGAAACAAGGGATACTCGTTTGGTCAGAATAAAAACCAGAACAAATGCAATCGTTGCACCCAATGCCGCCTGCCAGCAGAAGCACCACATTACCGCGAAGCAGCAAGCTGCCCCTTTCCCGCCCCGAAATCCATACAATGCAGGAAAACAATGTCCATAGACCGCGGCAGTGATTGCTATACATCCGCCAATAGACCTTGCGAGAGCAGGATCCTCCGTATGCAGACCCAACGCGCCGCCGAGGAGTCTCCCTATCAGGAATGCGATCAATGCTTTCCCTGCATCGCCCATGAATGTCATAATTCCGTATTGCTTTCCATAAACACGGACCATGTTGGTCGATCCTGCATTGCCGCTGCCATACAGGCGCACGTCATCTCGGAATACGATACGGCTGATGATCAGCGCGGTCTGAATATTTCCAAGAAGATATCCTGCAACAGCGACCATTAGAATCACCAATATATTCCAGGATTGATAGATCATATCAGCCCTCCTCTTTTGTACGGTTTCTGAAGTACAGTCTGATCGGTGTTCCTTCGAAACCGAAAGCTTTCCTAAGATAATTCTCCAGATACCTCTCGTATGAAAAATGAGAAAGAGAAACGTCGTTCACAAACAGAACAAATGTCGGCGGCTGAATTGCTACCTGTGTTGAATAATAGATTCTGAACCGCCGCCCGTTCTGCGCCGGCGGTTCATTCATTGAAACCGCCTCATTAATGATATCGTTCAAAGTACCGGTTGAGATTCTGCGCGTACTCTGTGTGAAGGCATCGTTAACCATGTTCAGTATCTTCTGAATACGCTGCCCCGTATGGGCGGAAATAAACAGATACTGGACATAAGGCATGAAATTCAGTTCCGAATTCATATCCTTTTTAAACGTCTCTATCGTATAGGTATCCTTCTCAACCAGATCCCACTTGTTGACAAGTACCACGCAGGGCTTTCCTTCCTCATGCACGAAGCCCGCGATTTTGACATCCTGTTCTGAAAGTCCTTCGGTGGCATCGCAAACGAAGAGAACAACATCCGCCCTGCGGACTGCAGCCAAAGAACGGATCACACTGTATCGTTCGATCGACGCGTCTTCTATTGCCCGTTTCCGACGAATACCCGCGGTATCTACAAGAACATATTTCTGCCCGTTCTGTTCAAATGGGGTGTCTATCGCGTCACGAGTTGTTCCCGGTATATCGGAAACGATCACCCTCTGCTCACCCAGGATTGCGTTCACGAGAGTGGATTTACCGACATTCGGACGACCGCATACGGCAATGTTGATTACTTGCTCCTCTTCTGTTTCGTACGCCTGCGGAAAATGGGAACAAACCGCATCCAGCAGATCACCGATTCCGATTCCCTGTCCGGAAGAAACGATGATCGGCTCCCCGAGTCCGAGTGTATAAAACTCATAAATTCCGTCGTTATATTTCGGAGCGTCCAGTTTATTGACCCCGAGTATCACAGGCTTATTCGATTTCCGAAGCATGGACGCAACCTCTTCATCCGCAGAAGTCATACCTTCTCTTCCGTCCACCAGGAAAACGATAACATCGCAAGTATCGATAGCAATTTCAGCCTGCCGCCTCATCTGTACTGCAATCTTGTCCTCGCTAGCAGGCTCGATGCCACCTGTATCAATTACCGTAAAAGAATGACTCAGCCATTCTGCGTCCCCGTAGATTCGGTCACGCGTGACACCAGGAGTGTCTTCCACGATTGCTACTTTCCGGCCTACAAGCCGGTTGAACAAAGTCGATTTGCCGACATTCGGCCTTCCGACAATTGCTACCAACGGTTTACTCATCATTCACCTCGAACAGGATCCGGACCAGATCCGTTCCGTCTCGGAACGGAAGAACCATTACCTTTAGTTTCTCTTGCAGTTCAGTGACTGTCATGCCGTCCAGAAATATGTCTTCATTCTCTTTCAGCATGTTTCGCGGGATCAGTAGCTTTTTCTTCAGAGGTTTGTCGGCAAGTTCCTCTATGATATCTCTGCCAGTGATCAGCCCGGCTACATGAACGTTCCCTCCAAAATAACGGTTCGGGATCGCATGAATATCCAGCTTAATCCTGTAAGTCATCAGTCCCTTGTACAGATCTACGAAAAATGCATTTGCTGCTGTCCCTCCGGCTATGGAGAACTCGCGTTCTTCGGGGAGCGGTTTCCTGTCTGCCAGGGCGGATTCATAATCCATCGCAAACAGGCGCAGAAGACCTACTCCGTTCTCAATTTGCTCAAACCCCTCGTAGTACGATTCTTCCGGGATCGGTAGATTGGCATTCAGATACCATTCATCCGATAGGAAGACAAGTCTGGAACCTAGCCGTTCCAGAAAATGTTGCTGAAACTGCTCAACCTGGCGGACAACCATCAGACTTCCCCGCGAATCATAAACATCAAGATGCTCAAGACGTTCCCTGAATTTCGTTATTCCCACCGGTACCACAGCAACGGATGCACAGGCTGGTGCAAGATTTCCCAAAGCAAGCAGCGTCTCATTCAGAACATCCCCGTCGTTTATTCCCGGACAGAGAACGATCTGCGCGTGAAAGCGCAGTCCGGCCTCCTTCAGAGCTTCCAATCTGTCCCGAATCCTTCCGGCTTCCGGATTTCGCATCATACGCCTTCTAACAACCGGATCGATCGCGTGAACTGATACATACAAGGGTGAAACACCGCGCTTCAGGATACGCGCGAATTCCTCATCATCAACGTTCGTCAGGGTCACATAGTTTCCCATAATAAAAGACATCCGCCAGTCATCATCCTTGACCTGAAGACTCGTCCGCACGCCGCGCGGCATCTGATCGATAAAGCAGAACAGACAGTGATTCTTGCAGGTCTGCATGCGGCTCATGAGCGACGTCTCAAAGCTCAGGCCAAGCGGTTCATACTCGTTCTTTCGAATATGCACAGAGATAGTCTCCCCACCTCGGCAGATAGCCACGTGAAGGATCCGTTCTGCTGTCAGTTTCTCGTAATCAATGAGATCCTTGACCGGTTCCCCATTAACCGCCAGAAGTGCGTCACCGGCACGAATTCCCGAAGAGGCTGCCGGGGAACCCGATTCTACATGTGTGATTGTCTGAGCGCATATTTTCATAGCATAACAATACCATATCGTCATTTTTTTTGCAAGGACAGACCTTCCTCATAGTTAAGGTCAGCACCTGCATGATCCTGCTATACAAAAACGCCCCTCTAGGGAGCGTTGTGTGCGATATAGGTAAGGCTATGTAACTAGGCTATTTATTCCGGAGATTGAATTGTTGTTCCATAATGCCCCGAAGCGGAATGCCTGCTGCTCCTGCGACAGCAATCTTTGCGGCATCTCCAGGGAGAAACGGAGCTACGCATAACGTCAATGCTTCAATAAATGTTCTCTCCGTCTGGACGATAAACCATCCGGTACCTATGACATAAAGCAGGATCGTTCCGATCACCATTCCGACAATTGTCAGCCATACTTTCCGTGATTTATCTGCAAACAGTCCTGTTATATATACGCAAGGAAGATAGCCGAACAAGTAACCTCCTGTAACCCCGATCAGTTTCTGGATACCGCCTTCGAATCCGGAAAAAACCGGTACTCCGACAGCTCCGAGGAGCAGATAAACAGCTGCAGCAATCAAACCGTCAACGCGTCCAATCACAATCCCTGCAAAGTATACCACCAAAGTGGCAAGTGAAATAGGTATCGGTCCGATGGGAATCGACCAGGGAGCAGCAATACACAGCAGAGCTGCCATAACTGATATCTGCGTCATTCTGATCAGAGGGATCGCCTTCCCTGATAGGCTCTTTTTCACTTAAAGATCCCTTTCTTCCGTTTTTGTACTGTCGGATTCCCTTGCAATAGCGCAAGCTGTTCCAGCAACTGCCGTTCCTTATCAGAAACACGTTTAGGGATATCCACGTTAACAGTTACGAGCAAATCGCCTTTCCCGGATTGCTGCAGATAAGGTACGCCCTGGTCCCGGAGACGGAACGTCGTCCCGTTCTGTGTTCCGGAAGGTACTGTATACTTAAGCTGTCCTGTAAGCGTCGGTACTATAATTTCACCGCCCAGCACCGCCGTTGTATAAGGAATATTCATGCTCAGCAGCAAATCGGAACCTCTTCTCACGAATTTGTCATGTTGACGGACATTGATCGTAATATACAGATTACCTCGCGGACCGCCCTTGTATCCAGCCTCTCCCTCGTTTCTCATAGAGATCGTCTGCCCATCGTTGATTCCTGCCGGCACGGTCACTTTGATTCGCTTATTCCGTTTGATCCTTCCGGTTCCCCTGCAGTCCGGGCATGGATCGGAAATGATCTGACCTGTTCCGCGGCACGCGGAGCAGGGACGGGTAGTCACAAACGATCCAAGAATGGACTGGCTCTGCTGACGCACCTGTCCTCTGCCGCCGCAGACCGTGCACCGGGTCGGTTTCGTACCGGGCTTCGCACCGCTGCCGTGACAAGTCTCGCAGATCTCCTCGCGGGAAATAACGATTTCTTTTTCACATCCGAATGCTGCCTCTTCGAACGTAAGCGTTAAGTTATATTGAAGATCGTCGCCCGCCATCGGACCGTTTCTCGTGGCCGAGGAACCGCCGAAACCGCCTCCAAAGAAAGAGCTGAAAATATCGCCAAAGCCGAAGTCTTCTGCACCGGTAAATGGATTCCCGGCACCGCCGCCCATGGTCGGATCAAACGCTGCATGTCCGAACTGATCATATTTGGCTCGCTTGTTCTGATCTGAAAGCACCTCATAGGCTTCATTCAATTCTTTGAATTCAGCCTCCTTGGCACTGTCTCCAGGATGCAGGTCCGGATGGCAGGATTTGGCCTTCTTTCGAAAAGCGGCTTTAATGTCTGCATCAGAGGCGTCTTTAGACACGCCTAGCACTTCATAATAATCTCTTTTATCCGCCACAATAAACCTCACATCGGGCGGAGTTGTATGCTCCGCCCGTCATCATGTTTTATTGATTGCCCACATTTGGGCTCTGTCAGTCAACGACCTCGTAATCAGCGTCTACGACGTCATCTTTCGGGGGTTGCTGACCGTTTGCATTAGCATTACCATCACTCTGCTGTCCAGCAGCCTGCTGTTCCTGAGCTGTCTGCTGATAGATCTTGCCGAAGATCTCATAACTGACGTTCGTACACTTCTCAACCTCCTCTTTGATCTTCGCAGTATCAGTACCATCCAGCGCCTTCTTCAGATCCGCGACTGCGGATTCTACTCTGGATTTATCCGATGCATCGATCTTGTCTCCAAGTTCACGAAGCGTCTTTTCCGTTGTATAAACCACCTGATCCGCATGATTGCGAGCATCAACGGCTTCCTTGCGTTCCTTATCTTCATTTGCGTAGCGTTCCGCGTCGGCAACTGCTTTCTTGATTTCGTCCTCATTGAGGTTGGTGGACGCAGTAATGGTCACCTGTTGCTGGTTACCTGTTCCAAGATCTTTTGCCGATACATGTACAATACCGTTCGCATCAATATCAAACGTAACTTCTATTTGCGGAATGCCGCGGGGAGCCGGCGCAATGCCTGCCAGCTGGAAGCGGCCAAGGCTCTTATTGTACTGTGCCATTTCACGCTCGCCTTGAAGCACGTGTACTTCAACGCTTGTCTGGCCGTCCGCTGCAGTGGAGAAAATCTGGCTCTTCTTCGTCGGAATCGTTGTATTGCGGTCAATCAGTCTTGTGAAAACGCCGCCGAGTGTTTCGATTCCAAGCGAAAGCGGGGTAACATCCAGCAAAAGAATATCTTTCACTTCGCCGCCCAGAACTCCTCCTTGAATCGCCGCGCCGATTGCAACACACTCATCAGGATTGATGCCCTTAAACGGGTCCTTGCCGGTTACGTTCTTAACCATCTCCTGTACAGCAGGGATACGGGATGAACCACCGACCAGGATCACTTTATTGATATCGCTGTTCGATAACCCTGCATCCTGCATAGCTTTCTGTACGCAGACACGGGTCTTATCAACCAGATCCGCAGTCAGTTCATTGAACTTGGCGCGGGTGATCGTAACATCCAGATGCTTCGGACCGGATGCATCCATAGTGATGAATGGCAAGTTCACATTCGACGTAGTCGTGCCGGACAGTTCGATTTTCGCTTTTTCGGCAGCTTCCTTCAGGCGCTGAAGAGCCATCTTGTCTTTTCTTAGGTCAATACCGTTCGAGCGCATAAACTCAGAAGCGATATAGTCTATGAGCCTCTGGTCAAAATCGTCTCCGCCAAGCCGGTTGTTACCTGCGGTTGCGAGAACCTCAAATACACCGTCACCAATCTCAAGGATAGAAACATCAAACGTACCGCCGCCAAGGTCATAAACCAGAATCTTCTGGTTCGTTTCCTTGTCCAGGCCATAAGCTAGCGAAGCTGCAGTCGGCTCATTGATGATACGCAGTACTTCAAGACCGGCAATCCTGCCTGCGTCTTTCGTTGCCTGACGCTGACTGTCCGTGAAGTACGCAGGAACAGTAATGACCGCCTGTGTTATTTTTTCACCGAGGTAGCTTTCCGCATCAGTCTTCAATTTCTGAAGGATCATAGCAGAGATTTCCTGAGGAGTATAATCTTTGCCGTCGATTCTTACTTTATACGAAGATCCCATTTCCCGCTTGATGGATGAGATCGTACGATCCGGGTTTGTGATAGCTTGGCGTTTTGCAATGGTGCCAACCAGTCTCTCATTGTCTTTGAATGCGACAACGGAGGGAGTTGTTCTTCCTCCTTCAGAATTGGGAATCACTACTGGATCTCCGCCTTCAAGCACAGCTACGCAGGAATTCGTAGTACCTAAATCAATACCGATAATCTTACTCATTGTCTATATCCTCCTGAACATCTATTGAGATAATTGATCTATATTCATGGCGATTCAAAGAAGAGTTTCGCCTTTATTCTGAGACCTTGACCATGCTGTGCCGCACGATCTTGTCCTTTACGCGGTATCCTTTCTGGAAAACCGCAAGAATCGTTCCCTTTTCTACACCTTCTGCGGGTTCCATCATGACCGCATTGTGGAGATTCGGATCGAAGAGCCCGTCTGTTTCGACCTCAGTCAATCCTTGCTTCTGAAGCGTTTCCATAAGTTTGCGGTGAACAAGTTTCACACCTTCAGCCCAAGCTTCATCCTTTGCGTCACTTTCAGCAACTCTGTCGAAATCATCAAGAATCGGAAGCAGCGCCGTAATGGCGTCCCTCTTTCCTTCTTCATAACTGTCAGCCCTTACTGTAGCATTTCTTCGACGGTAATTATCGAAATCAGCCTGATTCCGTTGCAGAAGGGCTACTGTTTCATCCAGTTGTTTCTGAAGTTCCTCAATATGAGTCTTCACCTGATCCATCTCTTCCTGTGTCAGCGTACATCCCTGCTTCTGCTCTTCTTCCACAGGCATGGCTTCTTTTGCTTCATTGTTGCTCTTTTTCTTGGACATGTCAGTCCTCCTTCAAAAATGATTGCAGAATTACAGACAAGTTCTGCTGAACGCCCTGCAACACGTTAACAACTCGGTTATAATCCATCCGCGTTGGACCAATGATTCCGAAAGTGCCAAGCGGAGTGTCGTTTACGCGGTATGTCGCCGTCACAACGCTGCAATCCTGCAGCCCCTCCTGCTCGTTTTCACTTCCGATCGTGATCGTAAACTCCATGCTGGAAGCTTTTTTCATCATCCGATAGATAGCATCCCTTTGCTCTACCGTTGCCAAAAACACTTTTGCTTTATTCACATCGCTATATTCCGGGTACCGGAGCATATTGCGTGCGCCTGACAATTCCACCATGTTTGTCCCGGACTGGGCGCTTTCATCAACACGCATAAGCAATGTTTTCAGAAAATCTCCGCGAAGATGCAGTTCCCTTCCGATATCTCCAGTCAGTCTTTCCGCGACTGTTGTCATACGGCAGTTATAGCATCTCTGGGTGATAGTTCTGGATAAATCCTCCAGTTCACGCGGAGTGATATCCGCTGGAACGTCTACCACTGCATCCCGTGCTACGCCTGCGTCCGTCACTACAACAGCAAGTGCCTTTCCTTCAGCCAGTGGTACGAGTTGAAGATGACGCAGACGGTTTACTGCCATATCCGGCATCATCACAACCGCCGTATAATGCGTAATATCAGATAACGCGCAAGCTGTAGATCTCAGAACAGATTCTATTCCACTGATTCTGCTACTGTAGTAACTATTCAGAACCTCAAGTTCTCGGTCCGTCAGATTCGCCCTTTTCAGCATCCGGTCCACATAGAGACGGTAAGCCTTGTCGGAAGGGATACGCCCTGCAGATGTATGCGGCTGAGCAAGATAGCCTAAACTCTCCAGATCAGCCATCTCATTCCTGATCGTTGCAGGAGACCAGTTGAGCTCCGCACTCTGCCGGATTGACTTAGACCCAACCGGACTTGCCGAAAGGATGTATTCATCTATGATGGCCTTCAGAATCTGCAACTTCCGTCCATCCAATTCCATACAGGAGCTCCTTTCTGCCGGCGTCTTCTATTTAGCACTCTTTTCGTCTGAGTGCTAATCATCGTGATTAATGTACCACGATTGCATTGGGCTGTCAAGCAAACAAAACGTCGCGAATGTGAAATCGAAGTGAACTATAAATAAAGTTAAAAGAATAAAACAACGCTCCTTCAGGAGCGCAGTAATTCCCAATAATTTCTTTCTTGAAAATCCAGAAGTACCGAATTCAGAAGATCCAAACCTCGCTTGTTCAGGCGAAGAAACTCTGAATTGGATTCGTCTAAAAGCCCTCTGTTGCGGGTTCTTTCGACTGCCTCGCTATATATCTCCCAGAGATCGCAGCCAAAGCGTTCAAAAAAATGCTTTCTATTAACTCCTTCTGTTTTTCTCAGACCGAGCATGATCGTTTCAAACATCTGCTCAAACCGATTGATAAGGAAGCGCTCCGCTTCAGGAACTCTTCCTTTTTCTATCAATTTCAGATACTTTGATATGCTTTCCGTATCTGCAAACCGATACCATCGATTGTTTTCCGGCATCGACGAATGTGATGCAACGCCAAAGCCGAGATAGGAACCATTGTTCCAGTAAGTCAGATTATGCCTGCAGCTGAACCCTTTCTTGGCAAAATTTGAAATTTCGTACCTTTGGTAGCCTCTCCTGGCAAGAAGGTCAATTCCGGCATCCTGCATATCAGCAACGGCGTCATCGTCCGGCAACATCTCCTTACCTTTTTTGACATCTTCGGACAGCTGAGTGCCTTCCTCCAGGATCAGGGAATATGCTGAAATATGCTCCGGGTTCAAATCGCATACCGTATTTAAAGAAGACAGATACTGTTCAATGGATTGTCCTGGAAGTCCGTGCATCAAATCCACGTTGATATTCGTGAACCCTGCTTCCCTGGCCTCATTATAAACGCGCAGAAAGTCGCTTCCGTTGTGCACACGGCCAATTCGCTTCAAGAGTTCATCATCCATGCTCTGCAGACCTATCGATAGGCGATTAAATCCTGCAGAGCGAAGCTTCCGCAGAGACTCTGCTGCTGCGGTTCCTGGATTACACTCAATACTGATCTCAGCGTCAGAAGCGAACGGGAATGCCCGATTCGCGCTTTCCATTACTCTCAGCAGATCGTCCGTCGGAAGAATGGTAGGAGTCCCACCTCCAAAAAAAACCGTCGTTACTGTCTCCTGAGGATAATCTTCCTTCCGCAGAGCAATCTCCCTAATCAATGCATCAGCGTATACATTAGCAGTCCTATCGACTTTCACCGAGCAGAAATCACAGTAAAAGCATTTTCTAACACAATAAGGGATGTGAAAATACAGAGCGGTCATCCGTTGATCCTCAAGACGCTCATGAACGCATCCGACGGAACTGATACGGAACCAACCTGCCGCATTCTCTTCTTTCCTTCCTTCTGTTTTTCAAGCAGTTTCTTCTTACGAGTTATATCACCGCCGTAGCATTTTGCCAGTACATCCTTACGCACGGCTTTCACCGTTTCCCTCGCGATTACTTTAGACCCAATCGCTGCCTGTACCGGAATCTCAAACTGCTGCCGCGGTATAACGTCCTTCAGTTTTTCCGCGACTGCCCTTCCCTTCGCATAGGCACGATCCTTGTGGACAATCGTGGAAAGGGCATCGCACATCTCGCCGTTCAGCAGAAAATCCAGACGTACCAAATCACTCTTTTGATAGCCGCTGACCTCGTAATCAAAAGAAGCGTATCCGCGGCTTCTTGATTTCAAACTGTCAAAAAAGTCATAAATAATCTCATTCAGCGGCAACGTGTAATGCAGATTGACTCTTCCTTCCTCGATATAATTCATATCATGGAAGATTCCGCGGTTGTTCTGGCAGAGTTCCATGATCGTTCCGACATACACAGACGGTGTCATGATCGTGGCTTTTACCATCGGTTCCTCCATATGCTCGATTTCAGCCGCGGATGGAAGATTCGTCGGATTATCGATGATCAGTTCTTGTCCATCAAGTGTAAATACCCGATAAACGACGCTTGGTGCTGTTGTGACAAGATCCAGATCAAACTCTCTTTCCAGACGTTCAGTAATGATTTCCATATGCAGCAGGCCAAGAAAGCCGCATCGGAAACCATATCCGAGCGCGCTGGACGTTTCATGTTCATAAACTAGGGACGCATCGTTAAGCTGGAGTTTGTCGAGTGCATCTTTTAAATCGTTATAATGTGCGCCGTCTGCCGGATATATTCCGCAGTATACCATTGGATTAACGTGCTTATAACCGGGCAACGGTTCTGATGCAGGATTATCAGCAGTTGTAAACGTATCTCCGACTTTTGTTTCCGCAACGCTTTTAATCGATGCAGCAATATATCCGACTTCTCCTGCAGTAAGGCTGTCAACCGGCTTCCAAGATGGAGCAAATACGCCTACTTCTGTTACTTCGAACGTATTTCCGGTCGCCATCGACCGTATCTTTGTTCCTGCACGTACCTCTCCGTCAAATACCCGGACGTAAGACAGCGCTCCCTTGTAATTATCATACAGGCAATCGAATATCAGTGCTTTGAGGGGTGCATCGATTCTCCCCTGAGGCGATGGAACAATGTCGACGATTCTTTCAAGAACCTTGTCAACGTTTAAACCGGTTTTGGCAGAGATAAAAGGCGCATCATCCGCGGGAATTCCAATGATATCTTCAATCTCATGGACGACTCTTTCCGGTTCCGCACTCGCCAGGTCAACTTTGTTGATGACCGGGAGCACTTCGAGTCCGTTATCGACTGCCAGATATACGTTTGCCAGTGTCTGCGCTTCAATTCCCTGCGTAGCATCTACAACAAGCACGGCCCCTTCGCATGCCGCGAGCGCTCTCGACACCTCATAATTGAAATCCACATGGCCGGGCGTGTCGATTAGATTAAACATATATGTCTTTCCGTCTGTGTGGCGATAGAACATCCGCACAGCAGATGCCTTAATCGTAATGCCTCGTTCACGTTCAATTTCCATGGAATCGAGCAGCTGCTCTTCCATGTCTCTTTTGGCCACAGTATCGGTCAATTCCATCATACGGTCAGCCAGGGTTGACTTTCCATGGTCGATATGTGCGATAATCGAAAAATTTCTGATCAAAGAAAGATCGTATTCCATAATTCCTCCGAATAATTGTGTTAATCATACCGTACCAGCAGACAAAAATCAAGGAATATGATGGAAACCAAAGCTTTACCACATACAAAACACATCAAGTAGTGAAGGTTAACCACACTGTAATCGTATCTGACTGAGACATATAGGAATATACGGCAACGTCGGAGCAGTCACTCTAATCTGTCACTGCGATATAATTTATTTGAAATAAAAGCACACAAAAATAATTAATCTCAAATCGTCATTAGCATGCCTCGCTTAATGGAAATGTAGCAGAAGGTTGCCTATTTCGTCCCGCCCAGCTGTCTGAAGGCGAAAAGAGAAGCCGCTGGACAAAGTCCTGCGGCTGGCTGTTTTCAGTTTATTGTTCTGCAGTATTAAGCACAACACGATACGCATGCATTTCATCTGTGTCTGTCCGTAACCCGGAAGTAATACACCCGGTCCATTGTAAATATTACATTCGTCCTCAAGGAATGTCGGTTATTATGGATCTTTGTATTCTCTATAAGAGTTTCATATGATGGATCTTCATCGAGCGTATAATTATGGCTCAAAGGCGGGTTCCGGTGAAGGAGAAGATTCCGGTGGCATATAATTACTCAAACATTCCGGTGGTATATTCTCCAGAAAATCATTTCGATTCACATCTTCTCCGACCGTACTGAAGTAAAGCCCGTATTCTGAAGGATGATACTTGCCAGTACGGATATTATTGATTTTGGCTGCCTCTTTACCATTTTTCCATTTTCTCATACCCTCCATGGCAACCTGACGAGCGGTCATTCCATTGAAAGATTCGAGAGGTGTATCCACATCAATGAAAATCTGATTTTTATCAAGCATGTGGACATACAGTTTTTTAACCTGCCATGCACCGTATTTTTCAGCAGATTCCGGATACTTGGCAGGATCAGATGCATCTTCCACAGCCTTGACAGTGATTTCTGCAACCAATTTATGCGCTCCATGGCCAAAGTCGCCGTTGACGAGATCATGCGTAATCACCACTTCAGGGCGTACACGGCGAAGTTCCTCCACAAGCAGTTCTTCAGGGTCTCGCGGATCTTCCTTTAGCCAAGTTTTAACATATAAATTATAATTGACTTTGAGATGATCATAGAATTCAAAAAAAGTCTTGAAGTTTCTGAGTCCGCTGAAATACGAACCACCGGAACTCTCCCGTTGGCGCCCAATGGTATCGCTCCCCATGTTTGTTATGGTGACGGAATATCCCCGATCAGTATAGGTTGGTGTTACTGCTCCAAATACCAGCACGTCATCATAACCGTGGGTTTCTACAATCATAATATCCGCTTTGTCCAACGGTTCCTGCCAGTCAACGGCCTTCTGTTGATGTTGCACTTGTTTTTCATTGTAAATACATATCTCTGTTAAATCGCCTGTGCCTTCCAGTACGGTCATACGTACCTCGCGAACGCCTTCCTGTGGAAACACAGTAATAAACCGGATCACATCGCCATACTCCCGGCTATAGACTACTTCGCCTGCCGCGTTAAGGCCTTCTACCAATGCCTTAGCAGGAATACTCCACCACTCCCAGTAAACAGCTGCTACTTCTGTTTGGTCTTCCCATTTCACGCTGAACCAATCTTTTTCTACGAAGTTAACGTAAGATCGATCGATATAGTCAGTAAGAACCTTCATGTTTGGTTCCTTAACATGAAGTTCGATGTTGCATTGAGCGTTAATCGTAGTAGAATCCGCATTGCTTATGGCCGGCAATGACAAAAGCAATACAGCAATCAGGACTGACAGAACTCTTTTCATGTCTATATCCTCCTAACTCACTAATTTTAGCATAGTAGTATCTATGAGTATAATATGTGCCCTTCTTCTGTACAAGTCTGTGTTTGGTTGCATGTCCTATGTATGTTATCAGCAGTGGAGACAGAGACAAGACGTCAACCGCCTGATTATTGTCATCATATCAAGAACAAAATCCAGCGATACAGAAACCGTTTCCATCTCGGCTGCTTTTCCAGTTCAGCTACAGACCGCCGGATTATTTCATGCATCATCTTCCGTTCGGCTGTCATGGCATGATCGGAAAAAGCAGCCTCTTCCGCAAGAGTGAATTCATTCGGATCCTTCGGTGCACCATACCGTTCCATTCTCTGCTGATAACGATACATTGCAAGAATGGCTTCGCGCGCATTTTTCTGACGGAACATATCTATACGTTTATCCGCAATCCGCCTTCTCACCGTTCTGAGGCCAAATACGGACGCCGGAATCAAAAGAAAGCACAGAAGCCACCACAGATTCAACGAATGCAGTTCCGGCTGATTTGTCGGAAGTGTGATCAGATGCTGATCGCTGTCATTATCCGTTCCTTCACCTGCAGAATCAGAAGATTGATCTTCATCTTCCTCCCCGGTATTATCGCCATCTTCAGAATCCCCATCCTGTTCCGGATCATACGGGCTTTCCGAAGGTTCCGGTGTGCCTTCCGGAGATGGTTCCGGAGTCTGTTCCGGCTGCTGAGCAGAATCAGGTTCGGCCGTCGCTTCCGGTTCCTGCCACCCCTTTGCTCCAGCAGTACTTTCCACTTTCAACCATCCGATTCCCGGACAGTACACTTCGGTCCATGCATGAGCCATTTCGTCCGTAACTGTCTTTTCTTCGTTCGTCACTGTGAAAAAACGGTATCCGAACACATACCTTGCAGGGATGTCCATTGCCTGCAGAAGGGCCGTGGTCGCACTTGCGAAATGTACGCAGTATCCCTTGTTGCTTTCCTCTAAAAAATAGAGCACAAAATCTTTTCCCTTTGGAAGGTTTCCGGGTTCGGTTGAATAGAAACCGACTGATTGTACATGAGACGCGACAAGGATCGCAGTACGATAATTATCTCCGGTATTCTGAATTCCAGCAGAAGCGATATAATCCAAGAGAGCATCTTTCGTGTTTTTTTCAGCAATCGAGTAATTCTCTCTTGCCCAGTCATAATAAGCGCTTTCCGCCTCGCTGACTGTCCCTGCTTCCGGAATACGATCTGAATACATGAATGCATAATCGGTTTTTCCGTCAGCCGGTATATATGTTTCGTTTATCTTCAGATCCGTTTCTGCTGCAAATCCGTACGGATGATAGAGCATCTCGGAACCTTCGGCATGAATCGAAACAGAATCGGTTGGAGAGATCCTGGATCCCAGAGAGTTCATGGATTTCCATTCTCCACCGTAGACAGGCACGTTCCGCCATGCATTATCCCGATATTCTCCGAGCGAATAAGCCGATAAATACATCTCTCCTTCCGATGTCCCGCGCGTGGTCAAAACCATGTCACCGGTCCGTTTCCACTCATTCTCATCAGTCAGGTCTTCCGTACGTTTCACTCGATTATTCAGATTTCCGCGCAGGCTCTCGTACATGCTGTTCAGCCGGTCGCCTACCATCTCCTGCCGCTGTTCAAACGTCAGCGGCGTAAACTCATCCGGTGGAGAAAAAAGGAAAATAAGTCCGCCGAGTGCAAGCATTCCGAAGAGCACAATCATGGTCACAAGTCCGTAGTGCTCTGTTTCGTAAACGCGAAGCTCACCGCTGACAAGGCATACTCCGAGATAGACCATCAGCAGGTACACTGTCCAGTGCTCAAGAGGAAGATCTGTATACACCAAGCCCAGCATAAAAATCGGAAGAGGCACGATCAGCGGAAGCAGAATCATCCTGCTTCGTATCAGACTCCATGCTACTGCCAAGCCAAAGAAAGCCATCACGAATAATACAAACCAACCGATCGATGCCGTTTGGCTGACAGAAAGCTCTTCTGCTGTTTCCAGCGGTTCCGGAGATGTGAGAAAGGGTATATCCGCAGCGACCAGATCGAGCATCGTAAAACGGAACAGCCGAAATCCGTATAGGATTGCTCTTCGCTTGATCAGAAAGAGCGGGATCAGTACCACACCGTACAGGATTCCAGCGACAAACCCATATTTGCTCGGATGCATCCAGACAGAAAGACAGACACCAAAGAGAATGGATGCTGTCACAAGAGGCCCAATACTGAACGGAACCTCATACGCGGATAGAACAGCGCAAGGAACGGCCAATATAGCGATTGCGATCAAGGCAGCATCGGAAAGGGTATTCAGAATAAAAAGAATGATTTTCCTCACTGATCCGTCCTCCTGTTCGGTGTCAGACGGTAAACAAGAGTATCATTGCCTGTACGGATGTTCAGCGTTTTCTCTATGCGCATTGGCTCTGCAAGAAACGCTTTCAGAAACGTCTGCAATTCCTTTTCGGAGCGAACCATCACGGTCTGCTTTCCGATATATAAGGTAAAAGGTATCTGCAGTGCCAGCAGCTGCTCAGACAGAAAAGCCAACTGCCCCAACAGATTCTCCTGATCGGAGAATGAATCCGGTAGATCCATTCCGAGAATAATATTCTTTCGAATGACCTCCTGTGGTTCACGTATAATCGGGTCATCGAATTTAGAGGAGAGCTTCCAATGAATCAGGTTGATAGAATCTCCTGCTCGGTAAGGTCTCAATTCATGTTCTTCAGAGAATCCCTGCGGCTTCGGTTTTGCAATCTGTTCAGACGGCTCGATCAAATCGGGTTCCGGTACCGGTGCGATCGGCTCCGGAAGAACCGTAAACGCGACCGGATTACCTTTTCGGACCGGCAAAGCGAAAAAGCCCAGATAGTCGTATGCCCATGCAGAGTGAATCCTGCACCGGATGGTACCGATGTGCTCAGTCGATACATTCAAAGACTCCTCCTCGCTGGAAAGATCTCTGAGTACAAACGATTCATACTCCGGTTTTCCACCACTGTACAGGTTCTGTTTTTCTATCTTAAGGTGCAGACACCCAAGAGGCAGAAAAGAAGAACAAGTCGCCGACACCTTCAGATGCGCCGGGTAACGTCTGTGAACGTCATCCGCTCCGGTCAGGAAAGTTTTTGTTGACAGAACAGACGGCAAACTGATCAAAAGTGATACTAGCGGTAGAAGCAACACAAAAAGGAGCATGTAGTGCGATACATACTGACCGTAAGCCATATGGAATGCTGCCACTGCGGCAAGTGCAGACAAATAAAGTGTTCTTCTACCCCACATATTATTTGACGGCAGGAGAGGGCGTGTTCTTCAGAATCTCTGACAGAATACCCTCTGCAGTCTTTCCCGCAGCCTTTGAATCTGCTGTCAGCAAAAGTCTGTGAGTGATCGTAGCTGGATAAACGAGCTTCACATCACCAGGAATCACGTAATCACGGCCTTGTACCCATGCAGCAGCTTTCGCCATGGATGATACTGCAAGTGATGCTCTGGGACTGGCGCCTTGCAGGAGTGCTGCATGCGACCTTGTCGCGTTACCGAGCCGGATGATATACTCCAGGATTTTAGGATTGACGTAGGTTCGCTCTACTGTCTCGCGTATTTCCGCAAGTCCGTTCCGGTCTGCAATGCAACGTACATTATCAAGCGGATTTCCCTTCTGTTTTCGTGAAAGAAGTTCGAGTTCATCTGATGGTCTTGGATAACCCATAGAAAGCCGAACCATAAAACGATCCAGCTGTGAATCTGGCAGCAGCTGTGTGCCGGATGCTCCTACGGGGTTCTGAGTTGCAATAACGACAAATGGATCCGGCACCGGATGTGTCTGTCCATCAACCGTCACATTTCCTTCTTCCATTGCTTCAAGCAGAGCAGACTGTGTTCTGCTGGTCGCACGGTTTAACTCATCTGCAAGAAACAGATTGCATAGAATCGCCCCTGGCTGATACACCATCTGGCCTGTCGCCTTATCGTACAGTGAAAAACCGACTATATCGGAAGGAAGCACGTCAGGTGTAAACTGAACACGGTTATATTGCAGACCAAGTGCTTTGCTGAAAGCAAGTGCCATCGTTGTTTTTCCAACGCCAGGAATGTCCTCCAGAAGAATATGTCCCCTGGCAAGGATCGCAAGCAGAGCCATAATCAGAACATTGTCTTTCCCGACCACTGCCTTCTTCAACTCATTAAGAATGGATTTCGGATCGTTCATGCATAATCTCCCCTATACTGTCTGAGTAATATTATACACATTTATTGTGTCCAAGTTGTAATAAAAGGGTGAATAATCGTTTGACGATTGGAAATGAAAAGGGAGGGTGAACAAATCACTCTCCCGCGTATAATAAATTGCGTCGAAAGACGCAAGATGTGACCGCTTAATCGTCCTCGTCGTCATACTCCTCATCATCATCTTTGGATGCAAAGGAGAACAGTCTGGCCAGACCTTTTTTCTTGGGCTGAGGCTCGTCATCTTCATACTCGTCCTCGTCGTCATAATCGTCTTCTTCGTCGTCTCCGCCCTCTAGCATACGTTTGAACCAGCCCTTCTTACGAGGTTTCTTCTCTTCCTCATAATCATCCTCGTCCTCTTCGTCGCTGTCTTCCTCAACCGGCTCGACCTTTTTGACAGGTTTCACTGTCTTTGCAGGAGTCTTGGACTCGTTTTTTTTCGGTTCGGGCTTGCTGGTTTCCTGTTTCGGTGCAACGGTAGCAGCAGTGACTCTCTCTGCTTTCTCGGGCTGTGGACGAACATCGAGTTCCTGACGATTAGTATTCAGAAGTTTCATATAGTCGTTTAGATATCTCTGAACATCCGCTAACAGATCGTCCGCATAAACACGGGCTCCATTGCTAATCGCATCTGCGTTTTCCTCGGCAGCAGTCTGGAGTTCATCTGCTCTGCGGCACGCTTCTTGGAATACAGATGTCTCGCTGACAAGCCGCTCATATTCCGCAACAGCCTGCTGATAAACATTTTCCGCAGCTTCCTGAGCCTGATTATATAGTTCATCCGCCTCTTTCTGCGCTCTCTCAAGCATGTCATTAGAACGCTCACGCGCATCACGCAGCGTATTCTCCCGCTCCGAGATGATTCCACCTGCTTTTCTGATGTCCTCAGGAATCTGCGCCTTCAAATCACCCAACAGATTTTTAAAACTCTCAACATCAACAATCCGACGCTCCGTACCGTTTGAAAACTTCGGTTTCGGGCTCTCGTCCAAAAGCTGCTCAATTTTGGACAGGATGCTGTAAATTTTCATTGTCTGTACGCCACTCATTGTCTTGCCAACCTTTCCCGAATAAAATGTTCATTACATGACGGTACCAATCCCTCAATAGATCCGCCATATCGTCCTATCTCCTTAACATTGCTGCTGCTGAGAAACGAATGGGACGGATTCGCCATAAAGTAAACCGTTGTGATCGTATCCATAAGATGACGGTTTACGGCATCAATCTGGAACTCATACTCGAAATCCGTTACGACCCGGAGGCCACGAATTATGTGAGATGCTGACACAGATGATGCATAATCCACAAGCAATCCGTCAAATGTACCGCTGCAGCAGTTGGTTCCAAGTCTTTCCGACTCAATCACCCGGTCGATCATTCTCACGCGTTCTTCAACCGAAAAAACCGAAGACTTGCCTGCGTTATTCAAAACAGCCACGTACACTTTGTCAAATAGTTCAGCAGCACTTTTCAGCACATCGAGATGTCCAATCGTGAAAGGATCGAAACTCCCCGGATACACGCCGATTCTCATGATGCTCCGTCTCCTTCCAGAAGTGCAAAACTGCACGTGCCGTAATGCTTGATTCTTCGGACTCTCATCAGCCCGTCAACTCCATGAGGCTCCGGTAAATCTGTTCCGAATTCAATCATGACCGTTCCTCCCGAGCGTATCATTCCTCTTCGGAACAATTCTTCACTTGCGATCTGCGCAAAGTCCTCATGATATGGGGGATCCAAAAAAACAATATCGAAAGACTCCCCTTCGCTGTCCAACTGGCTGATCACAGAAAGATAATCTCCGTTGAGGATCCTAATACTCTCTGAAAGGCCCAGTGAGTCGGTGTTTTTTTGTATGATTTCACAGCAGCCAGCATCGTGGTCATTGAGTACAGCGAAAGACGCTCCTCTGGATACAGCTTCCAACCCCAGATTTCCGCTGCCAGAAAACAAATCCAGTACCCGGCTACCCGGTAATGCAAATTGGAGAGATCCAAAGGCTGCTTCCTTGACTCGATCCAAAGTAGGTCTTGTGCCGAGGCCTTCCGGCGTTTCAAGTTTTCTCCCCCGCGCCGAACCAGCAATGATCCGAACCACGATACACCCCTACATCTTGAATTTCTATCCCATTTTAACACCACCCCTTGAAAAAGGCAATAGTTTTTTGAACAAATTATGAACTTTTTTCATAGGTGTTTCAGACTGTCATAATACGCCTGTTTTTGATAAAAAAACGACTGTTGATGGTCGCAGTCCGGGCTATTCTTCCTTGTATCAAAAAACGACATTATCATTTCTTTATTTGCTCATTGGCATGAAAATGATCATGCAGAAACATAATCGTCGACGCTCATCCCTTCTCTCAACGCCTATCCATCGATATTTATATCTAGAAGCTACTATTTCGATTTAACCGAACAATACGATAAATAATGTTTCTCAAAAGACTCTTTGCGCCTGCCTCCACTCATCGCCACATACAAAAAAGTCCGGTAATCCCTTTCCTTTGCAGGTCTCCCACTATTAACGATCTTACAGTAACAATACGGATGCGCTTGAAAAATAGCCCGCATATTGTCCTTTCACATTTATTTGATCAGCAACTGCATCCTTCACCCCTCAACGACACTCCGCGCGATGTGATCACTGACCTTGTTTTTAGCTGTCGAAAGTGATTCTGCATTAGTTATAGAAGGGATAACAGTATCTCGGCCTATCTGGATCAGTTAAAACTCATTCTTTTTCCATAACACGAGGTAAGTAATCTGATATTTCGTCCATTGCACATTATCTATGGTTAAAGGTTTCTGCAATGATTGAACTTATGCGGAAGTGTTATTTGATCACATTCGAGTATGTCCGCAGCACACAATGCATACAGTGAATATTAGGCAGATATGATCTATGAACGTACCGTTTCAGGATTAGCCTGATTTGGAAAGTCTCTGTATGACTAATTCGTTTTTTAATTATAATAATGTTAAATTGCAAACACGTTTGCTGGTATCATTGCGAGCCGTCTGTATTAATGGACTTCAATATGCAGCGATCTCAGAGCTTTTTTTCATAAATATAGAAGGTCTTCGTGCCATACGGATCGCTTTTTCCTCATGCTGATAGCTCTTCGCAGAAACAAAGAACTTTTATTCCAACAAAGAAAACTCTTTACCGTATGGGGTACCCATGCTATAATCTTCTGTAAATGTGCGCCTATGGCCTTTCCGTTTCCGCCCGAATTTATTCTCTGTCATTTTGAGGAGATCAAACATGCTTCGAAGCACTTACGCTGTTGTACATTTTAACGCCATTGATCACAATATCCGAATCGCCAAAAAGAAGCTTTCTCCTAACGTCAAGCTGCTTGCCGTGATCAAAGCTAATGCATACGGCCATGGCTTGTGCGAGATCGGAAAACATTTAGATCAGAACAATGATGTCGATATGTTCGGTGTAGCGCTCTGTGAGGAAGGGATTCGCCTGCGTAACGCGGGTGTCAAAAAACCGATCTTGATTCTAGGCGTCACTGATGAAGCACATTTCGATTCAGTTGTAGAATACGACCTGATTCCTGCTGTTTTCACTTCAGAGCAGGTGAAGCAATTCTCGACTTCCGCCGTTCGACAGAAAAAGCAGGCAAAAGCACATCTGAAAATCGATACTGGAATGCACCGTATCGGAGTATGCTCTTCCGATGAGCTTGAAGCCGTTCTTAATGCATTTGACAATTGTCCCAGTGTTCTTTTGGACGGAGTATTCACTCATTTTGCCAAATCGGAAGAGGATCCTAAGTTTACCGCCCAGCAAGCCTCCCGTTTCAACGAGTTCGTTGCGTTGATCCACAGTCACGGATTTTTCCCGATTGTTCACGCTGCCAACAGTGGTGCAATTCTAAATGCCGCCGAACAGTATTCCTTTGATATGGTTCGCCTGGGGATTTCCATGTATGGTTATCATCCTGATGGTGTTTCCACAAGCAGCAGCGGCCTTATGCCCGCTCTCTCGCTTGTATCTCATATTTCGCATCTAAAACAACTCGAGCCCGGGATGGGCATAAGTTACGGTCAGAAATATGTTACATCGAAAGATACTGCAGTCGCCACTGTTCCCATTGGATATGGTGACGGATACAAACGCTGTCTTTCATCAAAAAGCTTCGTCCTGATTGGCGGACACAGATGTCCGCAAATCGGTTCGATTTGTATGGACCAGATGATGGTAGATGTTACAGGAGTTCCTGATGTCCGCGTCGGTGATGAGGTCATCCTGATTGGTTCACAGGGGGCCGAAGCCATAACAGCCGACGAGCTGGCGCTCCTCGCAGGTACAATTAGTTACGAGATTCTTTTGTCAATCTCAGAGCGCGTACCCCGTGTCTATCCGGATTAGTTCTTTGGGAGATTCCATTCGTCTCCCGACGATAATCATGAAAGGAGGTAATCAGAATGGATCTATTTGCAAAATGTCATAATGAGACACTAAACGAGGTCAGAGCAAAAGGGATTTATCCGTATTTTCATGAATTGGAATCTATGCAGAATACGGAAGTTGTCATGGAAGGCAAGCGCCGCATCATGCTCGGCTCGAACAGCTACCTCGGGCTTACATCACATCCCAGAGTTATAGAAGCAGGTGTGAAAGCTCTCCGGGAGTTTGGTTCAGGTTGCGCGGGCTCACGTTTTCTCAACGGCACCCTCGTGCTGCATACACAGCTCGAACGCGAACTGGCCGCATTTATTGGGAAAGAAGCTTGTATGACCTTTGCATCCGGATTTCAGTCTAATCTCGGTATCATCAGCGCCATCACAGGTAAAAACGATTATATCCTCTGTGACCGTGAGAATCATGCCAGCATCTACGATGCGTGCCGGTTGAGCATGGCAAGCATGGTCCGCTACCGTCACAATGATATGGCCGATCTTGAAAAGAAGCTTTCCGAACTGCCGAATGGAACTGGAAAACTGATTGTAACGGACGGAGTCTTCTCTATGGGGGGGGATATCGCAAATCTTCCGGAAATCGTACGGCTCGCAAAGCAACATGAGGCGCGCGTCATGGTAGACGATGCACACGGATTTGGCGTCCTTGGAAACGGCGGCAAAGGAACGGCAGATTATTTTGGGCTGACCGATGATATTGACATCATAATGATCACATTCTCCAAATCACTTGCAAGTGCTGGAGGATGCATGCTTGCGGATGCAAAGATTGTTGACTACGTACGCCACGTTTCGCGACCATTCATTTTTTGTGCTTCTATACCCCCCTCGTCCTGTGCGACTGCTCTCGAAGCCCTGCATATCCTGATTGAAGAACCGGAACGTCCGCAAAGGCTGCTTTCCATCTCCGCATATATGCGCGCGGGGCTTAAAAAGAAAGGAATCAAGATCCGCGAAAGCATGACTCCCATTATTCCCTTGTATACTTACGATACGGAGACTACCCTAAGAGCTGGTGCGGATTTGTACGATCGCGGAGTCTACGTAAATCCTGTTCTGCCGCCGGCTACACATCCGAAGGAATGTCTTCTTCGCACCAGTTATATGGCGACGCATACAGAAGCACAATTGGACGAAGCTCTTGATATCATTGACGAGGTGCTGCATGCCTATCTCTCGTGATCGAAAGCGTGTAGTCGTAATCACCGGAGCTTCCCGCGGCATCGGCGCCGCCTGCGCCGGCATCTTCTTGGAAAACGGTGATGTGGTATACTCACTATCCCGCTCCAAGCCTGATGATTCCCGCATTCGTCATATACCTACTGACCTAACGGATGCGGACCAGTCGGCATCGGCTGTTCACCGTATTCTCTCTGAAACAGGGCGTATCGATGTCCTCCTTCTCAATGCCGGCATCGGAATTTCGGGGTCTGTGGAACATACAAAACTAAGTGAAGCCAAAGCTCAGTTTGATATATGCTACTTCGGCGCGCTCCGCGTGCTGACTCCCGCTCTTCCCTCTATCCGAAACAGCGGCGGCATTATTCTGTTCACATCTTCTGTTGCTGCCGTTACACCCATCCCGTTTCAGGCGCATTATTCTGCATGCAAAGCCGCAATCAATGCCCTGTGCCTTGCTCTTCGGAACGAACTCAAAGGAACCGGTGTCCGCGTATGTGCGGTTCTTCCAGGTGATGTGAAAACCAACTTTACCGCTGCTCGTCAAAAGAACGATAATGGATCGGAGATCTATCCAGCAATGCTCAGATCCGTAGCAAAAATGGAACACGATGAGCAGACCGGTATGGCTCCCCGTCAGATCGCGAAGCGGATGTTGTCTGTGTCTATGAAGAAAAACCCAAAGCCATTCTATTCTGTCGGACTCGTCTACAGTACAATTTGTGTTCTGGTCAAGTTGCTTCCCTCACGGCTCGCAGCCTGGATCCTCGGGCTTATGTACGCAAGCTGATTCCGTTCAGGTTCAGCCATTTCCGTCCCAAAAACAAAGCAAAGGACCGTCTGAGAAGGCGGTCCTTATGATCTTTGATCCTAAATTATTTCAGAGCGTCCTTAAGAGCTTTGCCAGCTTTGAATACCGGGGCCTTGGAAGCAGAAATCTCGATTTCTTCACCAGTTGCGGGATTATGGCCTTTACGGGCAGCGCGTACTTTCGCTTCAAAAGTGCCGAAACCAACCAGAGAAACCTTCTCAGAAGCCTTCAGGCTCTCTTCGATCGTCGTCAGAGCAGCGTTAACCGCCTTTTCTGCATCTTTCTTGGAAAGATTGCTCTTCTCAGCAACAGCAGCGATCAATTCAGTCTTGTTCATTTTGAATCCTCCGTATGAAAATATATGATGATATGTCACAAAACACGCAATCAAAGCGTATTTCTAAAAAAGCGACCTTGACTATTGTAGCAACCGCTGTTCGGTTCGTCAAGACAAAAACAAGCATTTTACAAGATTTCTTCGGACTTTTTGGCGATTTCCCAGTACCTGTCCTGCTCAGCAAGTTTTATATCCTGCAGTCTGAACCCGTCCTCTGCTGCAAGCTCCTCCATCTTTCCGAACCGTCTGATAAACTTATCTGATGCATCGTGAAGCACCTGCTCAGCATCCAGTCCGAGAAGTCTGACGACATTCACAACAGCGAAAAGCAAATCTCCTGCTTCCAAAGATATATTATCGTTCTTTTCAATGGCTTCAGACAGCTCCTCTGCCTCCTCAAAAATTTTTGGAACAGCTTCCTGCGCAGAATTCCAGTCAAAACCGACCTTTCCTGCCCGTTTCTGCACTTTCTCCGCACGCATCAAGGCAGGGAACCGTTTCGGCACCTCGCACAGTTTCTCTGTCTGTGTCGTCTGATGCCGCTGAGCAGATTTTAGTGCTTCCCAGTTTTTCAGCACTTCACCTGTAGTTTTAGCCGTAACATTTCCGAATACATGAGGATGGCGATAGATTAGTTTCTTCACGACTCCGTCCGATACGTCGTCTTCGTCAAATCTTCCCTGTTCCTTTGCAATCGTGGCATGGAAAACAACCTGCATCAGGACGTCGCCCAGTTCTTCGATCAGGTGCTCATCATCTCCTTCGTCGATCGCATCGCAGAGCTCATAACACTCCTCGATCAAATCTCTTTTGATGGAAGTATGTGTCTGCTCCCTGTCCCATGGACATCCGTCTGGTGCGCGAAGCCGTTCCATGATCGTGCATAAATCCGGATATAAATACTTTGATCGCTCAAAAAATGGAATCTCAGGCAAGTGCAGAACTGTCCCGGCAAAAAATCGATCTTCCCGGTCAATTTCAAAAAGAGGCATTGTATCGATCCGATAGCTGCCGTCATCCTGTAAACATGCAATCTCCACAGAACATTCTTCCGGATAAAACCGTATCAGATGCAGTTTTACCTCGCTTGCGACAATCCTGCTATCAATTTCCTGAATACACAATGGTGTACTCAAGTCCGGTCGTGCCGGCATGCTGTTAGCCGTGCATATAACTGCGTTCTGGATTTCCGGAAAAGCAGCTTTCGCATATGAAACGCCCGGCAGGATCTTAAGCTCAAATCCTTTTCTCAGGCATGCTTCCCGGATAGCAGGTTCCTGAGCAAAACACCCGTCTCCCGGAACAGCATAAACACAGCTTTCTCCTTCCGTCAGTCTGTCCGCGATTGCTTGATTCAGCTCGTCGAAATCTTGTGCGCTTTCGTACAAGTCATCCATTGAGACGTAGCACAGTTTTCTTTTCCGTACAGGTTCTGCAGATGGGTGTCTGTCCGTCTGCAGGAAAAGATGATCCGTTGAAGTGATCGTTTCCCATGACGTATACGTCAATGTTTGCGGGGTTGAGAGGGGAGCAATGATTAATTGTTTCATCTGTTTTCACCCATTCATAAATCAATATCTGGCAAAGTGCAGCAGTTTTCTGCCTCCCGGTATGCGCATCAGCTCATCCTTTGAAAATACTTTTAGAACAAGGATAAGAACAATGTATGTAATAATAGCTGCCAAAACCGCTATGATACAGGCTGCCGATGAATACAGGTATCTGTCCGTGTTGAGAAACAGTCCGATTCCGCGATAGATTCCCCAAGCTACAGCGCCCATAGCGGCAGACGCTGCGACCGGTTTGAGAAACGTTTCCATAAACGGAAGTCTGGCTTGCGTTACTCGAATCAGAACTACAGTATCCAGGATCCCAGCAATCCCATAGCATGCCATATTGGAAAAGACAGCGCCGTAAATGCCGATATCAGGCATTCTGATAAAAACGAGATTCACGATAATTTTTATTATTCCACCAATCAAAAGGAAGTATAGAGGAATCCGTTGTCTTCCGATTCCCTGAAGTGCTCCTGTCGCAGTCTGTGATAATGATATAAACACGACTGTGAAAGCAGCAATATGCATTAATGATTGAGCAATATCCAGAGATTCCGGAATGATGTGTCTGTATAAAAGGAAAATGATAGGTCGTGCCAGCACTGACAAGCCGACCGCACACGGCACACCGACTGCCACAGCCAGTTTGATGCTCATGGACGTGAGCTGCTTAACGCTCTGTCCCTCATTCCTCGCTGCTGCATCAGCGATTGCTGGCACAACAGCCATTGCAAGAGAAGTGGAAAGCCCGGCCGGAAGGTTGATGATTGAACGTACATATGTGCATAGAATAACATACAACCGCTCAGCATCGTGCACTTCTGCGCCGCTTGCGACCAAGAGTCTTGTGATCATAGCTGAATCCAAGACATTTGCAATCGGCAGGATAGACGCTCCGAGTGTGATCGGAACTGCGATAGCAAACAGCGTTCGGATGATCTTTTCATTCGGACTCTCGGAGCTTTCGCTGTTGTCCGCTGAAAGAAGTCTAGATTCCCTACGGTAAACAGGATAAATAACTACAACCGCCAGCAACTCTGAGATTGTAACACCGAGTAGAATTCCTACACTCCCTGCAGCCGCCTCATATTGAGTCCCGGCATATCTGCCTGCCAGAACTGCAGCAAGCATCAATCCGAATATCATCTTGAAAACCTGCTCCGCAAGCTGTGAGATGCTTGTGCCTGTCATCCTCTGAAGGCCTTGCAGATACCCGCGGTACGCACAGAGAATTGAAGTAAAGAACAAGGCAGGAGCAAGAGCCATCAGGGAATATCGCATGCCCGGATTGGATGAATCAAGCAGGAACCTTGCGATCGGTTCCGCTCCGAAGAACATGATCGAAGTTGTGAAAACCCCCAGGATAAAAAGCATCCAGAACGCTTTATGAAATACCTTCTCTGCGTCGCGGATATATCCGCGCGCAATTCTGGACGCTACCATACGGGAAATCGCGATCGGAATGCCCGAGGAAGAAATGATCAGAAGCCATGAATATGTCGGATATACTTTTTCATAGAAGTACATCCCGTCTTCGCCGAGGATCCTGATTGCGAAAACACGGAACAGAACGCCCAACACCTTGCAGATGATGCTGGTTGCGGCAAGAATTGCCGCCCCTCTAATAAAACTGGTTCTCCGTGTCTGTTCCATAGCCGTCAGTATAGCAGATTCCATTCTCCAATTCAACCTTCGATTTGCAGGAAAAGCCTTTGTGTTTATAGTGCTCAACATCATCTATTCCCCTGACCATTGTTGTTCGTTTCCAGCTGTGCTATACTATTCCTGATGTAGGTGCAGCATCAAGCTCCCAGAATATGTATCTCAACCATGCGACCGGAGGTAGCTGCTATGCAGATCCTGGTTCTGAACGGTTCCCCAAAGGGTGAAAACAGTATCACTCTGTTTACCCCAAAATATCTTGAGAAGCATTTCCCTGACGATACGTTTCACGTTCTTCATGTCGGGCAACGTATCCAAAGCATGGAAAAAGATTTCTCCAAAGTGCTAGATTTGATTGAGAAAGCAGATCTATTGCTTTTCTGTTATCCGGTTTATACTTTTCTTGTCCCTTCCCAGCTTCATCGTTTCATCGAATTGCTGAAAGCTTCCGGGCTTTCTCTCGGTGGAAAATACGCGACTCAGATTTCCACTTCCAAGCACTTTTATGATGTAACTGCACATCGATTCATTGAAGAAAACTGCTATGATTTAGGGCTCAAGTATCTCGATGGTCTGTCCGCTGACATGGATGATCTTCTATCCGAGCGCGGTCGAAAAGAAGCTCTCGCTTTCTATGCACGCATTTTGTTTTCCATTCGTCACGGCTTCTCAAAGCCATCTTCCATCCGAAAACCTATGCAAACTATACAGCAGGATATTTCTTCAATCGGCAACGTCCCTTTCACGTCGTCAAAGCAATTGAAAGCAGGAAAAGTTGTAATTGTTGCTGATTTTGATCCGTCTGAGAGAAGCGGAGTCCTTCCCGTCATGGTTGAATCATTGCGCGCCTGGCTCCCGTATGATACAAGCGTTGTTAATCTGCGTTCTTTTCCTTTCGGCGGTGGATGTCTCGGTTGCTTTCACTGTGCATCGGATGGCACCTGTGTATATAAGGACGGTTTCGATACGTTTCTGCGCGAAAATATACAGTCTGCTCAGGCTATCGTATATGCCTTCACGATTCGTGATCATTCCATGGGTTCACTGTTCAAAACGTATGATGACCGGCAATTCTGCAACGGTCATCGTACCGTCACGATGGGTAAACCGGTTGGGTATCTTGTTGAAGGTGATCTGAATTCGGAGCAAAACCTCTCTCTTCTGATCGAAGCCCGAGCAGAAGTCGGAGGAAATCCTCTGGCCGGCGTTGCTGTCAGCACTCGCGATATGCAAAATGAGATTATTCAGCTTGCTGAAACCATCGCGTTCATGCTTGATTCCGATTATATTAAGCCGAAAAACTTCTATGGAGTGGGTGGACTGAAGATCTTCCGGGATCTGATTTATCAAATGCAGGGATTGATGCGTGCAGATCATAGATTCTATAAAGCAAACGGGTTTTATGATTTCCCGCAGAAAAAGCCAGGATTGATTGCTGCAATGTATTTAGTTGGCAGTCTGATGAAAAGCAAGAAACTTCAGAAAAAGATCGTCGGAAAAATGACAGAAGGAATGATTCTTCCCTATAAGAAGGTAATTGAGAAAGAGGATGCGGACTCTGACATATAAAATTGAATCCGAGTTTGACGGAGCGAAAGTCAGAGATGTGCTGACTAAGAAATTTCTGATATCCGGAGGATTGTGTTCGAAGCTGAAACGCAGAAAGAACGGAATACTTGTCAACGGTTTTCCGTCTTATGTAATCGTCCCCGTCCATACCGGCGATCTCGTATCTGTCATAGTCAGTGACTTTGAGAAGGATCCGCGCATTCAGCCGATTTCCTATCCTATTGATATTATCTATGAGGACGAAGATCTTCTGGTCATCAACAAGCCTGCCGGCCTTGCTGTCCATCCTTCCCGCGATCCGAAAGAAGCCACTTTGGAAAACGCCCTTGCGTACTACCTCGGACCGGATGAAAACCCGCATCCTGTCAGTCGACTAGATAAGGACACCACTGGCTTAATCATGATTGCGAAATCCGGATGGGCTCATAGCGTCATGAAAACCGTTCAGCATTCCGGACAGATGCAGAAATATTATCTTGCCATAGTGAAAGGATGTCCAAGTCATAAAAGCGGGATCATTGATGCACCAATCGGCTTTCATGAAGGCTCTACATATCAGCGGGATGTTCGAGACAACGGTCTCCCAAGCGTATCAGAGTACCATGTCATTTCAACACTGAATGATTTATCACTTGTCCTGCTGATCCTCCATACGGGTCGTACACACCAACTTCGAGTCCATATGGCATATATGGGATGCCCGCTTCTAGGAGACTGGCTATATGGTGTAAGAGACAGCCGCATTTCACGCCCAGCCCTTCATTCCTATTATCTCTCTTTCACACATCCGCTTACAAACCGAGTTATTAATCTTACTGCCCAATGTCCGGAGGATATGAAGCAGGTTTTTCAATATGCTTTATATTCGGGTTCTTCCTTGTAACGGCATTATTAGTATCATGTGAATGTTCAACCTTCCCCATTTCTCTCGATTGAATCTTTTCGCTCATTTCAATATTCACGATTCAGTAATTGTTTTTTCCTGGTATTAATGGTATATTGTTTCAGAAATGGAGGAAGCGACTTCATGAATATTATTGTTTTAGCTGGTGGATTGTCTCCGGAAAGAGATGTTTCCCTCTCCAGCGGTACTATGGCGGCTAATGCTCTTTTGGGATTAGGTCATCATGCGGTATTGGTAGATCTGTTTTTCGGTGTTCCAGACTGGGATGGCACCGATTCCATATTCTCCTCTGCTCACCAACTGCCTCCCTGTCAGATCACTTCAGTTGAACCGGATCTTGAGTCAGTACGTTCGGTAAGAACAGCAGGATACAACGATTATATCGGTCTGAATGTCCCTGAGCTCTGTCAGAGAGCCGATATTGTCTATATGGCCCTACATGGTGATTGCGGTGAAAATGGTCAGCTTCAGCAGTTTTTCGATTCCCTTGATATTCGTTATACAGGTTCTGGGCCTACTGCATGCATGCATGCCATGAACAAGTCGGTGTCAAAAGCGATTTTTCAGAAAGCGGGGCTCCTATGCCCTTCCGAGTTCGTTCTTCGCAAAAACGATCCTATCATTTATGATGTTCTGCCGATACCCTGCGTTGTAAAGCCCAACTGCGGTGGGTCCTCAATCGGTGTTTCGATTGTCTTCAGCAGGGAAGACCTCCCCATTGCGATTCAGACCGCTTTCGCAGTCGAACCGGTTATTCTCGTTGAGGAATACATCAAGGGCAGAGAACTATCCTGCGGTGTTCTTGGCGACATTGTACTGCCCCCGATCGAAATCATTCCAAAGAAAGGTTTCTATGACTATAAAAACAAATATCAGGCTGGAAGTACGATCGAGATTGTTCCTGCGCCGATCCCGGATTCCTGTATAAAAGCAGTCAAAGAATATACCCGCCTCGGATTTGATGCTCTCGAACTGTCAGTCTACGGCCGTTTGGATTTCATTATGACGGAATCCGGAGAATTGTACTGTCTGGAAGCAAATACTCTTCCCGGAATGACGCAGACTTCTTTGCTCCCTCAGGAAGCGGCCGCCATTGGCATTGACTATCCAACTCTTTGCGACAGGATCGTTTCCCTGTCTTTGGAAAAGTATCATGGCTGAATTCACGTTAAAAGAACTCCTGAGCGCGACACACGGCACGTTATTTGCTCCTGATCTTCCGGAAGATATAGTTATTAAAGGCGTGACCATTGATACACGCACTCTTCAGCCTGGCG
>JAEEGL015263074.1_pt1 | contig 80395 bp, 67 predicted proteins | sample 9134231 | NCBI WGS metagenome assembly JAEEGL01 (sample SAMN16246548, study PRJNA631951) | gut metagenome | biome: gut microbiome; feature: rumen; material: fiber-attached | host: Bos | place: Iran: Karaj | collected 2018-10 | reverse complement strand
GGAAATGTAGGCGTAGGAATTGATGTAATTGTCGCAGACTCCTGCGACAGTCAGCCTGTATTCAAGGAAATCCTTATCCCTGAGGACGATCGTGTCTCCCGCTTTCAAATTGTTAAGCTCTGCCACGTTCCGGCTGATGATCACCTCGTTATGCCCGGGAAAGTCCAGCTTTTTCCGGGATGTATCGCGCAGTCCGAGCACCTTTTCAATATCGTCGGGACCGGAAAGGACAACAACGGATATTTCGCGTTTGGATGGTGTATCCACGGGGTCGGCGTTAAATGTCCGGACAGGGTAGAAGGTGTCTATATCCTCAGAGAAGCCGGACAGAAAGGCGTCTATCCCGTTTTCGTCCATGCTTTCCTTAAATTCTGCCAGTTCATCATAGATCATGATCTCGTTAAACTGCATGCCGGGGATGTCGGTTATGGAATCGCGCAGACCAAACCCGGTGATGAGAAGCCCTGTGCACCCGCCTATCCCGAGGAGCATCATGACAAAGCGTCCTTTGTAGCGGAAAACGTTGCGGATAGAGACCTTGTGAAGGAAGGGCAGACGTTTCCAGATGAAGCCCACATGTTCAAGGAATATACGCTTTCCGTTCTTTGGGGCCTTGGGACGGATAAGCTCCGCAGCAACCCGCGCAAGATCCAGCCTTATCGAGAAATAAGTTGTTCCGGCCGAGCAGAAGAGCGAAACGGCAAGGGAGAGGAAAAAGAGCGGGGCATCAAAGACGAAATCTATATCGGCAAAACCGTACATCAGCCCGTAAACCTTCCAGATGATCCACGGAAAGGCGGCAGTCCCCGCAAAATAGCCGAAGATGCAGCCAAAGAAGGCGCTGCTTCCCGAGTAGATAAGATATTTTGCCATGATGGTACCGCGGCTGTAGCCGAGAGCCTTCAGTACCCCTATCTGCGTGCGCTGCTCCTCTATCATGCGGCTCATGGTGGTCACGCAGACAAGAGCGGCGACAAGGAAGAAAAATACGGGAAAGACAATGGCGAGACCGTCAACTATCATTGCGTCATTATTAAAGCAGGAATAGCCTATGTTTTCGTCCCTTGTGAGCACATAGGTATCCGGTTCCTTAAAATCGGCAAGCTTTTTCTTTGCATCCTTAACTTCGTCTTTTGCATCCGCTATCTCTTTGTCGTGGGAAGCCAGTTCTTTTTCGCCTTTTTCAAGCTCCTCACGGGCTTTGTCGAGCTTTTCCTGCTGTTCTTCGAGCTGCTTTTTGATCTCCGGAAAGGCCTCGATCATTGCTCCGTACTTGGCTTTGGCGTCATCAAGCTCTTTCTGGCCGCGGTTTATCTCGTCCCGTCCGTCATCAAGCTTTTTTCTTGCATCTGCAAGCTCTTTCTCTGCATCTGCAAGCTTTTTTTCGGCGTCTTCAAGCTTTTCGGCCGCTTCACCGTAAAGCTTCGAATACCGGAGCCCCGCGCGTTCTTCAAGGGCGTTCTTTACGGAATCCTTGTGCGTGCTTATAATGCGGTCATATTCATCAGAGTAAACGAAGGCTTTCTCGGAAAAAGAAACATAGATATCCGTAAAGACTTCCATGTCGAAGGCTTCCGGAAGGATGCAGCAGAAACATTTGACGGAGCCGTTCCCCACGGATGAGGTGCCGCGTTCATAGTTCAGATAAAGGGGAGAGTATGCAAGCCCCACTACCGTAAATTCGCGTACGGCAAAGCGGTCAAGGGTATCGGAGGTGTTTGAAGAAGAGATCACAAGCTTTTTCCCGAGATATTCTTCGGAAAAGACATGGGCATCAAGGACCAGCTCGCCGGGAGCTTTGGCAGTGCGGCCCGCCGTGATCGAAAGAGTGTTTATGCCCTCTGTAACAGTAAGAAAAGTTACTACAAAACCGCTTTCCTTTGAAGATGAGGATCCGTCTGTAGAAGCGGCGTTTTCCGGGGACTCCGCAAAGTATGCGACAGCGTCGGCGGTATATGCCCCGACGGCGCTCTTGACGCCGGAAAGCTTTGAAAACGTGCTCACATCTTCATCTGTCAGACCAAGCGTTGAGATGAGCCTCAGATCAAACATCTCATGCTGTGATATAAAACCGTTCGCGGTAGAAAACATTGCGGGCACAGTTACCTTAAGCCCCGAGAAAAGACCTACTCCGAGCGCGATTATCGCAAATATGGCCAGATATCTTCCGAAGCTTGCGCGTATCTCGCGAAGCGTCGTTTTCCACATGCTGCGGTTCATTCACAGACCTCCTGTGAAAAGGTTTTTACCAGTCGATATCCTCAACCGGTACTACAGTTTCGTTCAGGTGCATATCCGTTACGGTGCCGCTCTTAACGGTGATGACACGGTCAGCCATGGCTGTAAGGGCGTGATTGTGAGTGATGACGATAACGGTCATGCCCTGCTTTCTGCAGGTGTCCTGCAGGATCTTTAAGACCATTTTCCCGGTGACATAGTCGAGAGCACCGGTGGGCTCATCGCAGAGCAGTATCTTGGGGTTTTTCGCAAGAGCCCTTGCGATAGCCACACGCTGCTGCTCCCCGCCCGAAAGCTGGGCCGGGAAATTGTTTGCGCGGTCTTTAAGCCCCATGCTCTCAAGGACTGTCATTGCGTCAAGAGGGGCTTTGCAGATCTGCGAGGCAAGCTCTACATTTTCAAGAGCCGTAAGGTTTTGGACAAGGTTATAGAACTGGAAGACAAAGCCTATGTCGTGGCGGCGGAAGGCAGTAAGACGGCGTGTGTTAAAGGTTGATATATCCTCGCCGTCGAGGGTGACACGGCCCGCGGTTGCGGTATCCATGCCGCCGAGAATGTTTAATATCGTGGTCTTTCCGGCGCCGCTCGCTCCGACTATAACGGCAAATTCGCCCTTCTCGACGCAGAAATTCACATCTTTAAGGGCTTCCGTATCGACTTCACCGGAGTGGTAGATCTTTTTTACGTGCTCAAATTCAACAAAACTCATGATAAATCCTCTTTTATCCCGATATTGCGGAAGATACGGCCGAAGGGGAACCGCCTTTAAGCGCGGAGGCTTTTTTGCCTCCGGCAGGGACCATTTACAGTATATATGCGTTTTTCCCTTTTTACAACTTAAAAATATGTTTATCTTGCGAAGCGGACACTAAGGTGGTATCATCCACAGTAGGAGAAAACAGGCGGATACAACGGTAAATGCGTGTTTTCTCTGCAATACTCAGTGCAAAAGAGGTCTAAGATGAGCAGGGTGATAGTCGGTCTTTCGGGTGGCGTGGACAGTGCTGTGGCAGCGTTTCTGCTTAAAGCGGCAGGCCATGAGGTTATCGGACTGACACTTAAAAACTGGGAGAGCAGGACCGGAGAACCGGGAAGATGCTGTGAGATAACGGAAGCGCAAAGGATAGCTTCCGCTCTTGATATATCGTATTTTGTGAAAAACGCGTTCGAACCCTTCAAAAAATATGTAACAGAGCCTTTTGTCAGGGAATATGCCGCGGGAAGGACCCCGAATCCCTGTGTGGAGTGCAACAGGTACGTAAAATGGGACGAGATGCTTAAAGCGGCAGCCCATCTGGGCGCGGACTATATCGCCACGGGACACTACGCAACGGTGACAAGGCTTGAAAACGGCCGCTTTACCGTAAAACAGGCAGTTCACGCGGAAAAGGACCAGACCTATATGCTCTACAGACTTTCACAGGAACAGCTTGCCCATACGCTCATGCCTCTCGGCGGTCTGTCAAAACCCGAAGTCCGAAAGATTGCCGGGGAGGTTGGAATCCCGGTCGCAGACAAGCCGGATTCCCAGGAAATATGCTTTGTTCCGGACGGAGATTACGCCGGATACGTTGAAGAAGAAGCGGGAGCTTTCCCGGAGGGCAATTTTGTGGATGAGGAGGGGAATATACTCGGGCGCCACAAGGGAGTGATCAGGTACACCGTAGGCCAGCGAAAAGGCCTTGGGATCGCCATGGGTCACCCGGTGTTCGTAAAGGAGATAGATCCCGTTAAAAACGAAGTGGTGCTTTCTGAAGAAGAAGCGGTCTTTTGTGATAAGATCGTTGCCGGCCGCCTTAATTTCCTTGGTATTGAGGATATCGGGGAAGGAGAGGAGATACGTGCGAAGGTGCGGATACGTTATCACCATGCGGGTGAGTGGGCAACCATTACGCGAAAGGACGCGAAATCGGTGCTGATCGTATTCGATAAGCCCGTGAGGGCAGCTTCTCCCGGCCAGTCCGCTGTTTTTTATGATGCGGACAACTGCCTTGTCGGAGGCGGGATAATCGAAAAAAGAGTTTAAAACAGATAAAGCATGCAGGTGGAATGTGTCATTTAAAGGGGACATTTCACCTGCATGCTTTTTATGTCTTTTCAGTCTTCTATCATATCAATGCGTCTGCGGTGCCTTTCATCTCCCGAAAAGGCCGTGTTCAGAAACGTATCGACGATCATGTTCGCAAGTCCCGGACCTACGACCCTGCCTCCCATGGCAAGCACGTTCGCGTCGTTGTGCAGGCGGGTTGCCTTTGCGCTGTAAACATCATGGCAGAGCGCACAGCGGATGCCCTTTGAGCGGTTGGCGGTGATGCTGATCCCAATGCCTGTGCCGCAGATAAGGATGCCTTTGTCGGCTTTTCCTTCAAGGATGGCCCTGCATACCTGCTTTGCAAAGATGGGATAATCCACAGGCGATTTGTCAAAGGTGCCGTAATCCTTGAATTCTTCCCCAATCTCCGCAAGATGCTCCTTTACTTCCTGCATCAGCGCGTAGCCGCCGTGATCACAACCTAAAGCTATCATTTTGTTCTGTTCCCCCAATGGTATATTGAGGCGGCCCGTCCGGGACATGCTCCCTTACGGAAACCGATCCTCTGGAATCTAGTTTATTCATTCTTTGTGATCAAGTCAATATCATTGTGAAAAAAATCAAAAACTTGACCGGACTGCCGGATTGAGCTAATATACAGCTATGCCCGGATCGAAGGAAAATGCCTTAAAGACAAGCGGGCAAAAAGGAGAAAAACATGGGGTTTCTGAAAAAGATCATTTCAAAGCTTACGGGGAGAAATAACAGCCCCGAAGGACCTGTGGGAAACAGGGGTGACAAGGATGCAGCGGCCAACAAAAGCGGAATGATACTGTTTGAGTACGATTATCACGGCAGCATAGGCGCCGATTCTCACAGTTACAAACTTGAGATGGCTGACGGAAACTGCGTTTTCTCGTTTTGGGGTATGCAGTACGAAGCTTACGGCGATCTTTCAAACCGGGTGGATGCGTCTGTGTTTGACAGGCTTGCCGGCCTTTGCGAACAGAACGGGGTCGAGAAGTGGAACGGCTTTTCGATGAGCGATCCGTACGTGTGCGATGGCGACGGTTTCTCGCTGCAAATCGGATACTCGGACGGAGGGAAAATTAACGCCGGCGGCACCAACGCATATCCTGAAAACTACGGGAATTTTATAAACGGGATGAGAGAGATACTTGATCCGTTGAGGGATGAACTGCTCGAAACCGGAAGACAGAAGATAATAAAGAAGGGCATAGAAGGTGCCTTTACGGGCGGAATGTTCAATTTTATCCAGAAAGGGACAGCGGGGTCCGATTCATATTTTGCAATGCTCTTTAAGCAAAAAGAAAGAAGATACAACTGCGAGATACGCATAAAGACCAAAGAATACCGTGAACTTCCCGATAAGGAGCTCAGGATATGCAAAGAGGTTCCGGACGGGTATCTGCATCTTGATGAGATCGATGCACTCGTAAAAAAATACAACCTTATCGAGTGGTACGACTATGATAAGGCTGCAAAGGATTATAACAACGCGGAATGGTTCCAGGTCGAATTCTGCTATGAGGGTACGTATATCAACGCCTGCGGCACAGAACATCCTGCAAATTACGACAGATTCAGAAAGGATTTCTTAAAGATATTAAGCAGGATAGTTACAGAGGTTAAGGACCTGTAGATACAGTCATTTCAGTGCCGTCTTACAGAAAATGGACCGGACCGGTTTCAAACAGCCACATTTTTCTGATATTTTACTGGCATTATCTGTATATTTACTTGCAATTTCTATTATGTTATGTTATAATCTTCAAAGATAATTTCGTTTTATTAAATTGTGCGATGTCATGATCGTATATGATGCGTACGGAATCGAGGGTGAAATGGTAGATAAGAAACTTGTGTCATTATTGCACATTGTGGAGTACGGAAGCTTTACCGAAGCAGCCAGACAGCTTTCGCTCACACAGCCGGCTATAAGCCAGCACATCAAGCAGCTTGAGAACATGTACGGGATCAGGGTCTTCAGTCACCGGATGGGCGGGACGATCACCTTGACAAAAGAGGGCGAGATGCTTGTAGGCTACGCAAGGCGTATGATGACCATCTCCGACAGGATGGCAGAACTGCTTCGCGGTTCGAATGCTCAGGAAGGACTCTATGTTGTAGGAGCAGCAGAGAGTATTGAGAATTATTCGATAGTTAACGCGCTTACAGCGTATTCGGAAGCGCATCCCGATTTCAGCTTTAAGTATGTTGTGGATGACAACACCTCGCTTTTGCGGAAGCTCGACGCATACAAGGCAGACTTCATCTTTACAGACAAATCCCCAAAAGGCAACGGATACAAGATAACAGAGGTCGGAAAAGACAGCGTAGTGCTTGCCGTTTCACAGAAGAACAGGCTGGCGAAGAAGAAAAAAGCAACGCTTGACGAGATAAAGAAAGAAAAGCTGATCCTTATGCTCCCCGGCGCTGTTTCGCGTGACGTCTTTGAAGAAACACTTACGGCACAGAAAGAAAAGCTTAAAGCCTTTAATGTTACAACGGAGATAGACAGGGTATCGGCTATCACGGGCATGGTCAAAAAGAACCTCGGCGTTGCCGTTCTTTCAAGTTCTGATATACGGGAAGAACTCAAGAGCGGCGAGATAGTTGCCCTGAAGATCGATGGCCTTAAACACGACAGGAAGATCAGCCTTGTTTACAGGGATGATTTTGACAGTCCCGAAATTGCGGAGGATATCGCATATATATACAAACAGGTTTAAGATCCGCAAAGGACGCGCAACGACCGGAAGGGAGGCTGAATGGACAGCTACGAATTTGATGAGACCCAGAAAAAGTTTATCGAAAACTCGGTGATCCCTTATGCCGTTTATCTGTATGTTGACCGCAGGGTAGTAACCCTCGCGGTTTCAGCCGGTCTGTGCGAACTTCTCGGAATGACACGTACCGAGGCTGTGGATCTGATGAACAATGATATGTACAAGGGGACACATCCCGATGACATTGCAAGGGTTGCGGATCTCGGGTATCAGTTTGCGGTTGGCGGAGAGGTATATGATGCTGTTTACAGGACCAAGAGCAGAACCGGCAAATACGTGACGATCCATGCCCACGGCAGGAAAGTGCGTGCAAAAGACGGCACTCCGCTGGCTTTTATCTGGTATATGAGCGAACCCTTGAACGCTAGGAAAAAGATCGAGGCCGAAAAGCAGCTTGCCGCAACACTTGGGAACATTATGCGGGACGAGAACATGTTCCACAAGAATTATTATGATGCTTTAACAGGCCTTCCGAATATGTCCCATTTTCTTTCGCTTGCACAGGAAGCGGGCGAAAAAGCCCAAGAGAACGGGAATGTCTCAAAGATGCTGTTCTTCGACCTTTGCGGCATGAAATCCTTTAACGGGAAATACGGTTACTCCGAGGGAGACAGGCTTATAAGAACTGTCGGAGCCATACTGAAAAATCATTTTGGCAGTGAGAACTGCGGACGTATCGGCCAGGATCATTTTATGGCGTATTCCGTATCCGAAAACCTTGATGATGAGCTAAATGCCGTATTTAAGGAGGTTGAGGAGGCAAACGACGGGAAGACTCTGCCCTTAAGGACCGGTATCTATGTTGACAAATATGACAAGATCGATGTCGGTATGGCTTTTGACAGGGCAAAGATTGCCTGCGATACTGAAAAAAGCTCGCATTTTTCCAAGTTTACGTACTACGATCTCAAGATGCGTACCGAAACGATCCTTCGCGACTACATACTGAACAATCTGGAAAAGGCGCTTTCGGAGCACTGGATCAAGGTGTTTTATCAGCCTATCCTGCGCGCAAAAAACAGCCATGTTACCGAGGAAGAGGCTCTTTGCAGGTGGATAGACCCGGACCGCGGCGTGATCTCTCCCGGAGATTTTATTTCGATCCTTGAGGAAGCAAAGCTGATCCATAAAGTTGATCTGTACATGGTGGACCGGATACTTGAGGATTTTGAGACGAAGAAAAAAGAGGGAATAAGACCGGTTCCCGTTTCGATAAATCTGTCGAGAGTGGATTTCTTCATGTGCGACATCGTTCAGGAAATATGCAAGCGCATGGACAAAGCACGCATGGACCGCAGTATGATCTCCATCGAGATCACGGAAAGCTTCGCCGAAGCGGATGCCGAATTCCTGAAGATCCAGATAGACCGATTCCACAGAGCGGGCTTTAAGGTCTGGATGGACGATTTCGGCAGCGGCTATTCATCGCTGAATTCCCTTGATGAATTTGATTTTGATCTTGTGAAGTTTGATATGATCTTCCTGCGCTCCTTTGAAAAGTCAGGAAAATCAAGGATCATTCTTGAAAATCTACTCAGGATGACAAAAGATCTGGGTCTTGAGACTATAGTCGAAGGTGTTGAAACAGAAGAGCAGATGCAGTTCTTAAAGGATGCCGGCGCCGACAAGCTCCAGGGTTACTTCTTCGACAGACCCGCACCTCTTCCGAATGTCATAGAACGCATCAAGACAGGCATGTGTTTCTCGGCGGATCTGCCGGACGGGACTACGAAAATACCGGAAAAGGTTAACGAATCCCTGAAGAAGGCCGCAAAATGAATGCCGGTCCGGTGGTAAAAGATATTTTAAAATCCACTTGACAAGCATACTCCGTTGGAGTATTGTACCAAAAGAACAAATCTTCGGGGCGGGGTGAGATTCCCCACCGGCGGTATAGTCCGCGAACTGCTTTTTGCAGCCGAACCGGTGTGATCCCGGTACCGACAGTAAAGTCTGGATGAAAGAAGAAAAGTCAGAGCGTCTTTATGCCCCGGGAGCTTTATGCCCCGGGGTTTTGTTTTGCAAAGACCGTCTTTTTTGCGGCTCCGTGCCCGGGACGAAAGGAAGGAAAAAACATGGATTCTTACTCAAACAACAAGACCGGAAAGACGATATTTCCGGTAGTGACCATCGCCGGAATAGGTATGCTCTCGGCAGTTGCGGCAGTTCTGCAGGCATTGCAGATAGTAGTGCCTATTGTGCCGCCCCAGATCCTTAAATTTGACTTTTCGGATCTGCCGGCTCTCATAGGTGCTTTTGCTTACGGGCCTTTTGCCGGCGTGCTTATAGAGCTTTTGAAAAACCTCATTCATCTTATCACAACATCTGTAAACGGTTATGTGGGCGTCCTGTCGAACTTTTTGCTCGGTGCCACGTTCACCGGTGTTGCAGGCCTTATTTATATAACAAAAAAATCAAAGATGAGTGCTCTGACGGGAAGCCTTGCCGGGTCGGCCATAATGGCGATCCTCTCTTTCCCCTTCAACTACTTTATCATCTTCCCGCTGTATTATAACTTTATGGGATACCCGGAAGCAGCAGTGCTTGGGATCTATCAGGCCATCCTCCCGTCGATAAAGTCCGTTCCGCAGGCACTTGTGATCTTCAATATGCCGTTTACCCTCGTAAAAGGCCTTGTGTGCACCGTCATCACGATGCTCATCTATAAGCCGCTCTCACCGCTGCTTAAGTGGAAATTTAAAAAACAGGGCTGATAGCAAAAACAAAAACGTACACCCTTGACTTTATCTTTTTTCTGTGCTATTCTTTTGCCAATGAATAGAAGGAGGTACGCTCTAATGGAAAGGATCAAGACCTTAAAGACAAAAAATCTTTGCGAGACCGCTAAGAACGGCGGCTGCGGCGAGTGCCAGACATCTTGCCAGTCAGCATGCAAAACAAGCTGCGGCGTTGCAAACCAGAAATGTGAGAATACAAAGAAAACAAAATAATCCGAGTATTATTTGACGGTTGCGAGTAGGGTTATTCCCTACTCGTTTTCTTTGTGCAACAGGCGAATGCTTCCGGAATGCGGATCATGCCGGGGTCCGGGGCAGATCATACAGGAGATATACATGGTCCATCAATACAAACTGAACGGCTACAACATAGTGATAGACACCTGCTCGGGATCGGTGCATTCCGTTGACGACGTGGCGTATGACATAATCGCCATGTACGGAAGCGACAGGGATAAGATCGTTTCCGCGATAATGGACAAATACGGAGACAGGGAAGATGTTACTCCGGAAGATATAGATATGTGCATTGAGGATGTGGAAGAGCTTGTGAAGGCAGGAAAGCTCTATACTCCGGACACCTTTGAGCAGAAGGCGGGGACCTTAAAGGAGCGCTCCGCAGGGGTAATAAAGGCTCTCTGCCTGCATGTTGCCCATACCTGCAACCTTAACTGCTCCTACTGCTTTGCAAGCCAGGGGAAATACCACGGGGACAGGGCCCTGATGTCCTTTGAGACGGGAAAACGTGCCCTGGATTTTCTTATCGAAAACTCCGGAACAAGAAGAAATCTTGAGGTGGACTTTTTCGGCGGCGAACCGCTCATGAATTTTGACGTTGTCAAACAGCTGGTGGCATATGCCCGCTCGGTTGAAAAGGAGCATAACAAGAATTTTAGGTTTACGCTTACAACAAACGGGATGCTGATAGATGATGACGTGATAGATTTTGCAAACCGCGAGTGCAGCAATGTTGTGTTAAGCCTTGACGGAAGAAAAGAGATACACGACAGGCTCCGCGTGGATTATGCGGGGCGCGGCAGCTACGACAGGATAGTACCGCTGTTTAAGAAGCTTGTAGATGCAAGAGGCGGGAAAAACTATTACATGCGCGGCACTTTCACCCACGCAAATCCGGATTTTACGAATGACGTATTTCACATGGCGGATCTTGGCTTCACGGAACTGAGCATGGAACCCGTTGTATGCGCGAAAGGTGATCCGGCGGGGCTTGACAGTGAGGATATAGAGATCGTTAAGGAACAGTACGAGATCCTTGCAAAAGACATGATAAGGCGCGAAAAGGACGGAAAACCCATCACGTTTTATCACTACATGATAGACCTTGAAGAGGGGCCATGCATCTATAAGAGGATCTCGGGATGCGGTGCCGGTACGGAATATATGGCTGTGACGCCATGGGGCGACCTTTACCCCTGCCATCAGTTTGTGGGTGAGGAAAAGTATAAGCTCGGCAACATTTGGGACGGCATCACAAATGAGCAGATACGTCTTGATTTCAAGAACTGCAACGTATATTCGCGCAAAGAGTGTGAAAACTGCTGGGCTAAGCTTTATTGCTCCGGAGGGTGCTTTGCAAACGCGTATCATGCCACCGGCAGCATAAAGGGAATATATGAACAGGGCTGTGAGCTGTTTAGAAAGCGCATGGAATGTGCGATAATGATACAGGTGGCAAAACAGACAGAAGAAAACTGACGCGGAACGGCAGCGTTTAAGGCAGGACAATGAACACACCGGTATATGATTTCTTAAAAGAATATGAGAAAAGCGGTACTGCAAGGCTTCATATGCCGGGACACAAGGGCAGGATGATGCTTGGCCCCGAAAGCCTCGACATTACTGAGATACGGGGGGCGGATTCGCTTTACGAAGCCTGCGGGATAATAGCCGAAAGCGAAGAAAACGCATCCACGCTGTTTGGTTCGCTTGCAACAGCTTATTCCACAGAGGGTTCTACCCAGTGCGTGAAGGCCATGCTTTGCCTTGCTGCGGGATTTAACGGGCAGGAAGGGCCCTTGTTACTTGCGGCAAGAAATGCCCACAAGTCGTTTGTATACGGGGCTGCGTTTCTTGATGCCCGCGTAAGGTGGCTTTACGGCGAAGAAAACATGGGGCTCTGCGGCTGCAGGATCACTCCCAAAGCGCTTGAAAGCGCGCTTAAAGAGGCATACAGAGCAGGTGAGAAGCCTGCCGGAGTCTATGTCACAAGCCCCGACTACCTTGGAAACATGTGCGATATCAAAGGGCTTTCGGAGGTTGCACACCGTTACGGGACACTTCTCCTTGTGGACAATGCCCATGGAGCGTACCTGCATTTCCTTGAAAAACCCGTGCATCCTTTGGATCTTGGCGCTGATATCTGCTGCGATTCGGCCCATAAGACACTCCCTGTGCTTACGGGAGGTGCATACCTGCATGTTTCGAAGGGAACGGCAGGAAGACAGGGCATTCAAAACAGGGAAGAGGCTTACCGCCTTGCAAAACAGGCTCTTGCGGTCTTTGGTTCGACAAGCCCTTCTTACCTCACCCTTGCTTCTCTCGATCTTTGCAATGAGTATCTCGAAAACAAAGCAAAAGACGAGCTTAAGGATACCGTAAAGCGTCTTGATGCGCTAAGGGAAAGCATTAAGGAGGCAGGTTACAGGATACTTCCGACAGATCCGCTAAAGGTAACCCTGGACTTAAGAGGGTTAAAAACGGCTGTTCCGGCGGGAAAAGACCTTGAATACGAGTTTTATGACGGCGAATTCATGGTCTTTATGTTCACGGGAAATAATACCGAAAGAGATTTCGCTTTGCTCAAAAACCTGCTCTGCAGCGGCGAAAGGCCTCAGTACGGTACTTTTGAGCACCTTCCGGTACCTGCTGCAAAGGCTGTTACGACCATAAGAAAAGGCATCCTGGCACAAAGTGAGAGGATACCTTCAAAAGACAGTGCGGGACGCATCTGCGCGGCGCCGACGGTGTCGTGTCCCCCGGCTGTGCCTGTGGTGTTTCCGGGAGAAGAGGTGTCAGCCGATGCAGTTGCCGTCATGCAAAAATACAATATCGAAACAATAAGTGTGATCAAAGACGGCCGCGGTTAAGCTTCGGGCGGGTCCTCGTCAAGGGCCAGTTTTACGAAGAAACCGCTGGCCGTTGTTTCTATTGCATCTACAATTCCTTCACGTGATTTGATCCGCTGTGAAAAACTGTAGTTGGCCGACATTGCAACAGCCGGCTTTATGGTGTAATACCAGCTGGAAGGAAGCACTCCTTCTGTTATCTCGACTTTGTCGCCGACGTGGACAAGGTCTTCTCTTTCCATCTTGAAAATTTCGTATCTCATTGGCATTCTCCGTAATTGTTAATTATTTTTGGACAAATTCGGGTTTTTGGCTTGTTTTCTAAAATTATACCCCTTTTTGTACCTTTTTCTGTTGACTTTTTGAATACAGATACTTATGATGATAATAGTATTGTGCGACTTTTTTGCACAAAGGGATATTATCACACTTTTTTAATGTTTTCAACATTAATCGGGAGACAGATAAAATGAACGACAGAGGAGTATGTCTGTTGAATGACAGCTTTCCTCCGCAGATAGACGGGGTGGCAAATACGGTTGTGAATTACGCAAGGGTCCTCGAGGCAGACGGAGCAAGACCTTTTGTTCTTACGCCAAGGTATCCCGGTGCCGACGATTCCGGGTATCCGTATCCTGTGATAAGATATCCGGGGCTTGATACAAGAAAGCGTCTCGGTTACGTTTCGGGGTATCCTTTCTCTGCAAAGGTGGCCCAGCGCTTAAGCAACGAGAACATAAACCTTATCCATTCGCATTGTCCCTTTGCCTCTACCGTTCTTGCAAGGAGTTTAAGGGAGATTATCCCTGCTCCGCTTGTCTTTACATATCACACGAAATTCGATTTCGATATCCGCAAGATGGTAAAAAACAGGCTTATCCAGGACAGCGCGGTAAAGCTCCTTGAAAGCAACATAAAAGCCTGTGATGAGGTCTGGGTAGTAAGCAACGGCGCAGGCGAGAACATGCGCGAACTTGTCGGGTACGAGGGCGAATATGTGGTCATGGATAACGGAGTGGATATGCCGAAGGGCCGCCTTCCCGAAGAGGAATACATGCGCCTCACATCGGATGTTGACATACCCGCCGGTGTTCCTGTCTATCTTTTTGTGGGCCGCATGATGTGGTACAAGAACGTAAGGATGATAATCGAAGCTTTGGAGGGCATACATTCCCAGGGCCGGAACTTCAGGATGGTATTTATCGGCGGCGGAAAGGACCTTGACGAGATGAAGGCCCTGACCGACAGCCTCGGGCTTAGCGAAAAAGTCCTGTTCCTTGGCAGGATCGGAGACAGGGAGAAGCTGCGCGCCTGGTACTGCAGGGCAGATCTTATGATCTTCCCTTCTACCTACGATACTAACGGCCTTGTCGTGAGAGAAGCGGCTGCCTGCTCGCTTCCCGCGGTGCTTGTCGGCGGAAGCTGCGCAGCGGAAGGGACAACAGCAGACAGGAACAGTTTTATCGTATCCGAGACAGCGGCATCGCTTGCGGCGCTCCTGATGCGTATGGGGGATAACATTCCGTTCATGAAAAAGGTTGGGGAAAAAGCCGCCGAAGAGCTTTATATCTCATGGGATGAAGCTGTAAGGAAGGCAGAAGAGCGCTACGAGATCGTTATAGATAATTACTGGTCCGGAAAATACAAGAAAAAGCGCACCATTTCAAGGGAATATATCAAATTCTCCGCGGAACTCATGGATACCATCGGTTCAATCTACGGAGCGGTAAAGAACCTAAGACATGATGACAAGGGTGAGACCGATTAAAGGGTGAAAGGAGCAACATGCGTCTGTTTTTCAGAAAAAAGAGGTGCCCTGTGTGCAGAAAGCACAGGTTTACGGAAAAGTACGAGATATGTCCCGTATGCGGATGGGAAAACGACCCCGTCCAGGCAAGGGACAGGGATTTTGAAGGCGGAGCCAACAAGCTCAGCGTTAATCAGGCACGGGAGGCCTACATCAGGAAAACGGAGGGCAGGGAACAGTAATGAAGCTTAATAAAAAGACCATGCTCATAGGCGCTGCGGTAATAGTTGTCCTGATTGTCCTCTTTATATTCGGAGGGCCGGGGATCCGCACGTTCCTGACGGATATTTTCAAGTCGGTAACGGGTATTGAGACGAATGTTACGGATACTCCGTCGGAGCCGACAGACAAGCCGGCCGACCCGACAAATAAGCCTGCCGACCCGACAAACAAGCCTGCCGATCCGACAAAGAAGCCGACAGAGACAGCAAAATCAACACCTACGCCAACAAATGCTCCAAAATATGTAGAGTACAAGTTCAGGACACAGAAGCTCTTGAACGATCATTTTGAAAAGCACGGGAAGCCCGAAATGGGCTTCAAGAGTGCATCCGATTACGAAAAAGCGGCATCGGATGTGATCAATAACCCCAAAGCCCTTCATAAGACAGAAAAAGAGGATGGCGACACCTGCTATTACATCGAAGAAACCAATGAATTCGTTGTACTGTCGAAGGACGGATATATAAGGACCTATTTCCTGCCAAGTGCCGGCAAGGCTTATTATGACAGGCAGTAGCAATATACTATGTGGTTTACACCGGGAAAGGATGTATCAACATGACAGATTTCAGAGAAGAAATCAGAAAAAAAGGGGAAAACCTGAAGGCTAAGGGAGAAGAAGCCAAAGTCAGGTTTTTCTCGAAGCAGTCCACAAGAGTCGGGATGCTGATCATCGTTTTGATCGTGATACCAATGGTCGTATCTACGATCATCTCCGTAAGCGAGACTACACGCGCCATGGAGCAGACCTACCTCAATTACTCCTTAAACCTTGCGGAAGCAAGCGCCCAGGCGGTTGATTTCGTTATGCAGTACGGAGAGGGTACTTACGGAAACTACGCAAAGAACCTTGCGGAGAACACCGTAAAGGGTGTTACCTTCGCCCAGCAGTTCGGTGAGCAGGTGTACAAGAACTATGCTCTCGATCTTGCGGAGCAGGCAGCGAACGAGATCGAGCTGCAGCGTGCAAACGGCGTTGAGATGACGACGGCAAGCCTGAACAAGATCCTTGCAAGGCTCGTTATAAGCGGTGTTGACGGCTCTTATGCGTATATGGTGGATTCAAACGGAACGATGCTTTATCATCCTACCGAATCAAAGATAGGCAACCCTGTTACAAACGCAGCGGTAAAACAGATCGTGGCAGACCTGCAGTCCGGGAAAAAGGTCGAGAACGGTTCTGTGTTCTACGAGTATAACGGCGCAACAAAGCTTGCCGGTTATGCGCTTACCTCAAACAAAGAGATCGTTATCGTTACAGCCGATTACGACCAGTTCATGAAGATCGACTGGGATACCCTTATCGGCGAAGTTGAGATCTCCGGCGTTGAGGGCTCCTACGCATACATGGTATCAAAGGACGGTACCATGCTCTATCACACTAATGAATCGAAGATCGGCCAGCCGGTTGAAAATGCGGCAGTAAAGCAGATAGTTGCCGATCTTGCCGCAGGAAAGCAGCTTACAAGCAATTACACACTTTATGAGTATAAGGGCGCGCTTAAGCTTGCGGGCTACGATTTCTTGAAGGATAACAGTATAATCGTTGTTACGGCCGATTATGACAAGTTCATGGTCATCGACTGGGATACCCTTATAGGCGCATTAAAGATCGACGGTGTTGACGGTTCCTACGCTTATATGGTAGGCCGCGACGGAACCATGCTCTACCACAAGGATTCCTCAAAGATCGGCGGTAAGGTAGAGAACCAGGCTGTCACGGATCTTGTGAATTCCCTGCATGATGCCAATACTGTTGGAAAGAACAGCGCTGTCACATACATGTATAAGGGCGCAAAGAAGATCGCAGGCTGTGCATTCCTTGACGGGGGCCTCGGTGACATAATCGTGGTCACGGCAGATTACGACACGATGATGAAGCCTGTACATTCGCTCAGGACCAAGCTTATAGTTACATCTTTGATATTCACCCTTATCGCAGCGATCGTCGGATATGCGGTTGTAAGCCTTATGCTTAAGGCATTTGACAGGCTCGTTCCCGTTATCCAGAAGACCGCCCAGCTCGACTTCAGATACAACGAGGAGAGCGACAAGCTCTGCAAACGTGTTGATGAGACAGGCCTTATCGCAAGGGCTCTTGCGGGTATGAGGGATAACCTTAAGAGTATGGTTGAACGCATCTCTGATGCCGGAAGAACTATCTCCGAAAGCGTTGACACACTGAATTCCTCAACCCAGAGAGTAGGCGCGCTCTGCAGCGATAACTCCGCAACAAGCGAAGAGCTTGCAGCCGGAATGGAAGAGACTTCTGCAACAACGGCCGAGATCACGAACAATATCGGTGTTATGCAGAACGGTGCGGCAGAGATCGAAACAATGGCAAATGACGGTGTAAAGACCTCAGACGAGATCATGGGCCGCGCTTCCGGCCTGAAGAAGACCACGGAAGATGCTACAAAACGTACCATCAACATTTACGAATCCGTCAAAGTGAAGTCCGCAGAGGCTATTGAAGCTTCAAAGGCAGTAAGCAAGATCAACGAGCTGACCGAGACGATCATGGCGATCTCCTCACAGACAAGCCTGCTTGCGCTCAACGCTTCCATAGAGGCTGCCCGTGCAGGTGAGGCGGGACGCGGCTTTGCAGTTGTTGCAAACGAGATCGGAAACCTTGCTACACAGACTTCCAACGCGGTTTCGAACATCAACGGCATCGTGGGCGAGGTCAATGACGCAGTCGCACAGATGCAGTCCTGCCTTGGCGAGACCACAGAGTTCCTTGAAAAGAACGTACTCGAGGATTACAAGTCCTTCGGTACCGTGAGCGACAGGTATCGTGATGATGCCGGCCTGTTCAAGGACAGCATGCTCCATATCAACGCAAGCATCGAAGAGCTCAACAAGACGATAGATACCATTGTTGACGCTGTCAACGGTATCAACGACACGATCAACGAATCCGCAGACGGAATAACGATGATCGCGCAGAAGACATCGGATATGGTCAGTGAGACGAACGCTACCGCCGAACAGGTAACTACATGCAAGAACAACGTGACAGAGCTCGAGAGCATCACACAGGAATTCAAACTGGATTAAGATGAATAAAGAACAGGAAACAACAGTAACACAGGAAACAGTTAATACGGCATCGGCAAGGATCCCGGGAGGTAAAGTGTTCCTTTACCTCACCGAGTTCTTTGCCGGAATGTCGGTAATGGCAGTGGAACTTGGCGCAAGTCGTTTGCTTGCGCCATATTTCAGTTCGTCCCAGATAGTCTGGACGATAATCATCGGCACCATAATGATCGCAATGGCCCTCGGCAACCTCTACGGCGGGCGCATGGCAGACAAAAAGCCGGATCCTTCAAGCCTTTACAGGCGCATCATCATAGCTGCGATATGGATAGCCGCTATCCCGGTACTTGGGAAATACGTGATCGTGGGTGTTGCCGGTATAATGGTAGTGACCGTGAATACGGGATTCCTTATATGGGCTGCCTTTGCGGCCTGTATGGTGGTTTTCGTTTTCCCGCTGTTTTTACTCGGAACGGTAACGCCGTGCCTTGTAAAATATGCTGTCCAGAACCTTGCGGACAGCGGTTCGACTGTGGGAAAGCTTAATGCATCAAACACCGTCGGCAGCATAATCGGTACCTTTGTTCCCACTTTTGTTACCATCCCTTCTGTGGGAACGAGCATTACCTTCATCATTTTTTCGTGCATACTTATGGCACTTGCCGTGGTATTCTTTATCGGACAGACCGGTAAGAAAGACAAAGTCCTTTCGGCAGTAGGCGTCGTGATCATCATCCTCTGCGCCGTTTTCGGACACAGGTCGGATTTCGCGTTCTGGGAAAAAGGGCTTACATACGAAGGAGAATCGGTGTATAATTACCTTCAGGTATCGGAGGACGATCAGGCAGTTTACCTTTCGACAAATGTCATGATAGGGATCCAGTCCGTGTATGTAAAGAACGGCAGCCTTACGGGCATGTATTACGATTATGCCATGGCTGCGCCGTTCATGAACGGTGTGCACGAGAAAAACGAAGTGAACACGCTTATCCTCGGCATGGGGACGGGTACGTTCGCAACGCAGTGCGACAGGTATTTTGATAACGTTAATTCAAAGGGCGTCGAGATCGACGGAAAGATAATCGACCTTTCAAGGAGATATTTCGGGCTTTCGGAAAGCACGGAAGTCGTTGAATATGACGGAAGGGCATATCTTTCCGCCATCAGCGACAAATATGATGTTATAATGGTCGATGCCTACCAGGACATCACCATACCGTTCCAGATGTCATCCGTCGAATTCTTTACTCTGGTTAAGGAACACCTTGCGGAAGGCGGCGTGATGGTCGTGAACATGAACATGCGCGGCACAGGCGAGCTTTCCGGGGATGATGACATAAATGTATGGCTTAAAGACACGATAGCTGCCGTTTTCCCGTATGTGTACACTGCAGATGTGATAAACGGCTCCAACTGCGAACTTTTTGCATCCTGTAATCCCGGGATGCTTGACATATTTGAACGAAATGTAGAGGCAGAGCAGGATCACTCGCTTAAAAGGATGATGCAGACCGTAGGAGAGGGTCTTAAGAAATACGAGGCCGGAAACCGCGTAATGACGGATGATCAGGCGCCGGTGGAGCTGCTCGGAATGAAGATAATCGACACGCTCATCATGGACGAGCTGCAATATTATAAGCAGATTCTTAAGGAAAAGGGGATCCGCGGGCTTTTGGACGAAATAATGTAAACTTATAAAAATGATAGGGGGGTAGTGGTATGATAAAAAAGATACTAAAAATGTTCCTTTCAGTTCTGTTTGCAGTTCTTTTGGTTGCGGGACTGTTGCCTGTTACCGCCGCAAAAGCGGAGGAAGAATTAAAAAATGTCAGCATCTCACCGGAAGGGATCCTGTCATGGGATGCTTTCCCCGGGGCAGAAAACTACATGCTGGAAATTGGTTCGGGCGGCGGATATGCCGACGGTACTTCAGTGAATCTGAATGCAAACTGTGAAAACTACGGGTTTGCAAGCGGTACATATGAAGTAAGGCTGTATGCGATAGATGCAAACAATGCGCAGATTTCGGCCAAGTGGACGGGATCCTTTACCTACACATCCGCAAAACCGCAGCTTGCAACCCCCTCCAATGTACAGTGGACAGGTGGGACCGTGTCCTGGGATCCGGTTCCGAATGCGGAAGAATACCTGGTGATCATAGATAACCGCTCGGTATATACAGAGAACTGTTCAGTGGATGTTTCGGGAAAAGTTCCGGAGGGCAATCATGAATACACATATTCGATAATGGCATCCGCACAGGGTTATCCCGACAGCGAGCCTTTTAAAGGCAAGATAGAGCTGAATATCAACAGGGCCGGCCTTACAAATGTTTCGATATCGCCGGAAGGTATTATAACCTGGGATGCGTTCCCAGGTGCAACACAGTACTTTTTTGAACTTGGCACAGGTGGCGGAAATATAAGTCTTACAACGGAGAATCTCTATAACTGCTGCGAGGCATACGGGTTTGAAAGCGGTACATATAATCTCAGGATATTTGCGAAAGACGATCAAGACAATTATCTTTCCGCAGTGTGGACCGGCACTTATACATACACTAAGGGCTCGTTCTATGTTGTGACCTTTTATGAAAACGGCGGCAGCAACATAATGCCGGGCATAAATGTACCTGCCGGCGCAGATTTCACGCTTCCGGAGAACGGTTTCGGTGCTCCCGACGGTATGGAGTTTGACGGCTGGGAGATACCGGGTTACGGCACATTTTCTCCGGGTACGCCTTTCCAGCCCGGCTCGAATATGACGGTAAATGCCGTATGGAAGGAAAAACCGGGAGACCCGTCCGAATACAAGGCAAAACTTGAAAACATAGACTGCGGCGAGGCAACCGTAGGATACACGGAAACGACCAACTACATCTTCAGGGTCGACATTATCGGCGCATACAATCTGAATTGCGATGATGAGCACTATAAGATAGAGTTTTCGGGCGATACAGATGCGTTCAGCCTTTGGGCATCCATCGGCGGAACATATATGGTAAACAATATGTACAATGCAGGCAGTGTTCAGCCAAATACAGGCCTTCCGGAAGGAGAATATAAGGCAACTGCTTCACTGTATTACGACATTGACGGCACGGGTACGGCATTCGACTGGATGCTGCTCGATACCGCAGAGTTCACATTTAAGGTCCTCCCGGACAAAGCACAGTTTGATATCTGTGTCTCTGTTTATGATATATCTTTGAACCAGAAATGGAGCGGAGGTCAGGTGTACCTTTTAACAGACGGAGAGAAGACGAACGGCTTTCAGGATTCGGGTTATGGTTTTTATGCAACCGAGGGCACTATAGTCACGATAAAAGCCGCGGCGAAAGACGGCTACGAGTTCGTTGAATGGCGTCTTAACGGCGCAAACGGTGCGGAATTTTCAAAAGAAGCCGAATATGATTTTTATGCCAACGAAAACCTTGATCTGTATGCAATCTTCAAAAAGATCGAGACAGAGCCGGAAAACTCGCCTACACCCGGCGAAGGCGACAATAAGCCGACTTCGGGCGAAACCACAGAAAAAACTCCCACACCCAAGGGAAGCAGTCACCACAAGACCGACGACTATGATGACAGCGACGAGGGTAACGGTTTACTGATATTCCTCATTATCGCAGGCAGTGTGGTTGTTGTGGCAGGAGTAGTCATAGCGGTTGTTCTGGCGAAAAAGAAGAAAAAATGAGATACTTGGACTGTAAGTTAAAAGGCCGTGCGAAAGCAAGGCCTTTACATTATGTGCAGATCTTCGCCCGGAAGGGAAAACGGGATTGATTTTTAGATAATTATACTGTATAATGTATATACATTAGGAGGTGCAGCAATGGATCAGGTAGCGATCAGAACATGGGGAAACAGCCAGGGAATACGCATTCCGAAAGATATTCTGGAAAAAATGCAACTCAAAACGATGGATATACTCGATATCAGTATAGAAAATGACGCGATAGTGCTTAGAAAGCGGTTCAGGCATAAGAACTTTGAAGAACGGCTTGCAGAGTATGAAGGGAAGATTTCGGTTACTGATTTCAATTGGGGGAAACCTAAGGGGAGAGAACTTCTATGAGTACATTTTGCCAGGGAGATATCATAAGCATCGAGGGATACAGTAAGATGCTGTTCGTTGTGGTCAGCAAAAATACATTTATCAGGGCTACGGGGGTATTTCATGTTTGTCTGATGCAAGATAGAGTACCCGCCGGACCGGTTCATATTGCAGTCATTGGAAAGCAAGGTACGAAAGGAACAGTGATCTGCGAGCAGATAAAACTGATCGATCCGGCAGCAAGAGCATGCAACAAAAAAGATACCCTGAACTACGGAGACATAATGGATGTCTCGGATGCAGTCCAGGGATTGTTTGAGTATGACTGAGGTTAAGGGATCGGAACTCTTTGCATGCTTTTTCAAGAATATCAAAATCATTAATACGCTTGGCAAGGGGAGTGGTGCTACCGCTCCTCTTTTGACGATATTTGCATAAGCCTCCCCAAAAATCAGGGACAAGTGGCTTTGTCCCCGGAGTTAACTCGCTCATTTATAAGGCTGTATTCTTATAAATGGAATAAGTACTTCTGTTTTCTTGTCATGATCAAGCGATATTATCAACAATAAAGAATAGAATAGAGCCAATACTATGATGGCCATAATACTAATGCGGTCTCATCACGAAAGGAGCTCATTCTATGGGAAATATGTACGGCTATGTGCGTGTTAGCACAAAGGATCAAAACGAGGACAGGCAGCTGATCACTATGCGGAAGATGGGGGTTTCGGAAAGAAATATATATGTGGATAAACAGTCCGGAAAAGATTTCAATCGTCCACAGTTTATCCAGCTTATGAAGAAGCTTAAGGCAGATGATCTGCTCTGCATAAGCAGTATCGACAGACTTGGGCGAAACTATGAGGAAATACTGGAACAATGGCGCTTGATCACAAAGGGAAAGCGGGCGGACATTTTTGTGTTTGATATGCCCATTCTTGATACCAGACGTGAGAAGAATCTGCTCGGAACCTTTATAAGTGACCTTGTTTTGGCACTTCTGTCTTATGTGGCGGAGAACGAGCGCTCAAACATAAGAAAAAGACAGGCAGAGGGTATAGCAGCCGCAAAGGCAAAAGGAGTGCGGTTTGGAAGAAGACCAATGCTGCTGCCGGAGAATTTTAATGAGGTATACGAGCGCTGGAGAAGTAAGGAAATATCTATATCAGAGGCTGCGAGAGAATGCGGGATGGCACAGACTACGTTCTTTGAGAGAGCTAAGAAGTATGGGGAGCGGATAACAGCAGAAAAAGCGGAATAGATGGATATGGCTGATGTAAAAAGAATTCGGAAAGGTGTACTTTTCCGAATTCTTTTTTTTGCTTAGATACAGCGTGTATTATAACGCAAGATACAAAAACGGTCAAGATAAATCTTGAATTATTGAAAAAATATCATTTCATCCAAATCTTTAATCTTGTTTCGGAAAAGTACACAATTCCGTATTTACTTGCATTAACTTGCTCAAATAGTGAAGGGAGGCTTGAATGGAAAGGTATGACTTTGAAAACCTGCGAAAGAACTATAAATCCATATTTGCGGATGATGAATTGAAAGCGCGTGCTTTTGACAAGGTTGCTGAGAACTATTTTCTCGGAAACTTTGGGACAATGCAGAAGTCAGATTTTGAGGTTCTCCTATTTTCAATCTATATTGAGGCGATCCTTGACAAGTCAGAAGCAGACATCAACTCATATAGTGATTACACTTTGGCTAAGCAGTTGGGAATACCACAGAGTAAGGTAAGCACATTAAAAGTTAAGAAACAATTACAGTATCCCTATGAGGGATTTGATTGGAAACAGTCTTTTTTACGGGTGGCTGACAAAGCAAGATATGAGGGAGGAAAGATTCGTATCAACCTCCGAGATCGAAATTTGTATTATGAACTAAAAAACTGGATAGACGAGCAAGGAAGTTATGTCGACACATCGCTTACAACAAATCTCTTGATTGTTTCCCCCACGGATTTTCTTAATCTGATCGGACAATTGATGAGTGATAAGGAAAAGAAGGCTTTTCAAGAAACATTTAGAAAGAACTACAATAATGAGGCGAAGCTTTGTGGGGATATAGAAAAGGCTCCATTGGGAGAAACACTTGCAAATACCTTTAAGAGTAGTTTCGTAGATGTGGTTTTGGAGATTGTCAAGAGTATTAGCCCTGCTTTAGTCGGAAAAGGAATCGAAGTGTTGCAGGAGACTTTTAAGAAAATAAAAGAAAAACAACAATAAAGAGGCACAGGAGAGATCATTATGTTTAATGTAAAAAAAACCAGCAAAGAGAATAGGAACTATGATGTGGTATTATATACCATTATTTGTCTTGCAGGGGGGCTTTTGTTAGCCATTGGACCGTTCTTTTCTTTTAGATTTGACTCAAAGACCATTATATCAGGTCATGAGTTTAGTTCTTCTACAGAAATCATAAATTCTATTTTTGCCCGGCTGGTTTCTAAGACGAATTTCTGGCTTTTTGGTAATGGAGCTGTGTATTGTATTATTGCTTTTTTAGCCGCTATTATTGTCATTGGATGGATAGGGTGGATCAAGGGATTTTATATTAAAAGCATAAATATTGTATGCAGTTCAGCAGCTTTATTATTTTTGATAATTGGAAGCATCTGTGGTTCGAGATCATTTAATTATTCTCATGAAACTCCTATTGCACGTAAGAATACAAGTATTTATTTTGAGGAAACATTCATTTCATTCGGAGCCGTATACTACATTGAACTGATATTACTAATTGCGCTTTTGATACTATCGGTTGCAAGTGATAGCGGAGTTATTCTCTTAAGAAAGAGAAAAAAGAGCCCCTCAATTAATAAACCGGAGTCCTCAGAAAATAATGTTTGATTTATTATATCCTTAACACTCAGAAGGGAGAAAAAATGATCTGCCCAAAATGTGGGAATTCGATTGTTGACAACTCGGCGTTTTGCTCGTTCTGCGGTGCACAAATCGAAAACAGTTACAATGGATCACAAAACACTATTTCCAAGGGTAATAAAAGAAGAATTGTGTTGCCAATTGGAATAGCTGCGGTTGTTCTTATATTGATATGTGCTTTCTTAATACCTAAGATTGCATCATCGAATAGCAGAAACTCGAGTAATAATAATCAGAAAACATCAAAGAATTCATATGATTCCTCATCTTATGAGATGTCACATAGTACATACTGTATGTTGTATATGGACGTGTCGAATGTGAAGGTAGAGCATAAAAGTGGTTATTGTTATGTATCCGGGACAATAACGAATAATGGTTCATATCGGGTTAAATATGTTAAGGTAAAAGCTTCTTGTAAAGATGCAGATGGCAAGGTAGTAAATACAGATTGGACATATGCCGTTGGCTCTTCATGGTTGGAACCTGGTGAGAGCAATCAGTTTGAAATGATGATTAAAGACTCGGGTTATTTAATCAAGAAAGCAACAGTAAGAATTCAATATGATTAACTTGATAATAATGTGAAAGGCGAGGAGTGAGAAAATGATAAAGAAAACACGGTTATTGAGTCTGATAGCAGCATTAGCAATTTTTGTAATTGCATGTGGTAACAATACAGAGAAGAACAAGACAACTTCTACCCCGCCCCCAACCCCAACCCCAACACCTATTAATACCCCAACTCCGACTCCTGACCCGACTATATGGACAGAAGACGATAAGAAATTGATTTATTCTTATTTGGAAAGCGCAAGCTCGTTATGCGAAGAAGCAAGTAATTATGCAGCTTACGCAGCTAAGGCATGGGGAGACGGGGCATACTATTTGGGGGATGATTATTACGATAAAACACAAAACGTTATAGGAGAGATAAAAAAGGTATTATCCCAAGTAAAGGAAATTTCTTCGGTGAAAGAAAACTTTAAGCCTAAAGATGCTGGTGAACCCTTCGACGATAATGTCGGAGATACCGTTAGAATATGTGATACCATTACAGAATATAAACCATTTGGGGATCTTACTGTTACTGAAGTCAAAGAATGGTACAGGAAAGTTCTTGAGTTGAGTTTGTATGTTACGGTTTTAAAAGCCATGGTGTATTAGTATGATGAAAAAGCGGAAAAGGTGCCCTATGCAACATGAATGCATGTCAATTAACGAGAATGATCCCATTTCATGAGGATGTTCTGGATAAAAGCCATTATGATGACGGATACCCATAAACAAAGAAAAGGGCCGGAAGGTCCTTATTTTTTTATAATATTTGAGGGACAATTCAGATACACTTCAATATTCCGGTCATTGAATAGCGTAAGATAAGTCATAGAAATGTCAATTAAATAAGCCTTGACAAATACTTCCAAACCAAATATAATTTACGTACGGAAAACATATCAGAAAACGTACGGAGGATTAAAATGATCTTTGCCAAAAGCATGGAAGTAAGAGATAATTTCAAGTCATGGTGCAGTCAGGTCGCTGAAGGCGAGACAATTCAGATTGCTCGCCCCGGTAATAATTTTGTTTATCTTATTAGCCAGGAAACGTACGAAAGATTGACAATGGAAAAGCGCGCCGCCGCATACACATCTTATTTGTACGGAAAAGATAAGATAATAAACCTAAAGCGGCTCTCTGAAATAGAAAAGCTGCCGGATAACTGGAATAACAACGGAGCTGAAAGATTTCCCGAGAGTATTATTAAAAATGTACGTAAACTGTTGATGAGCCTTGAAATTCAGCCGGAGATCTTTCCCACAGCATGCGATGCTGTACAGCTTGAGTGGGAAAACGGAAATGGTGAATACCTTGAAATGGAGTTCCTCGAAGATTCGATCAATGTATTCCAGATAGACGCAGACGGAGGAGAAAAGCAGAGTACTATTGCTGTTGATGACGTTGCAGTAAAGAAGATTGTGAGGGAATTCTATGACGGAGCAGTTTGAAATGTTTGAAAAGCTGTATCGTGCAGTTTATCCTCCCGAAATAATGCCGATGTTCTGGAAAGAAAACGGAGAATTATCGTCTGCAGTATTCAAAGATAAAAATGGACTTTCTGTAGAACGAGCAGGTGGAAGAGATGAAAATGTAGTTATTGCCGCTATGCGTCTATTCTTTTATGGAGCCATTTTCAGTATATCAGCCGGAGACTGCACATCTTGTGAGGCGGTTCTAAAGTATCTGCCGACAAAACGAAGCATGTTCCATTCAGAAATACACGGATCCAAAGACAGAAAGATGTTGTCACAGTCTCAGTGTAAATATCTTGCTAAAAGAGCAACAATGTGTTTACAGTGATTTATTCCTGCCTTTTGAAAAAAATGAAGAAATACTTGGAAGACCGGAGTTAAACAGATTGTTAGCACTCAATTGATTTGAGTGCTAATTTTTTCTTGACTTTTTACCCGGGGAGTATTATTATTCTCTTTGGCCCTACAGGGCATTGTCTGTTTCACGCGAAGCAGACAGATCATTATGAACATCTTGGACCGCAAGGGTTCTTATAGTTTTGGAGGTTTGGTATGAGTACTGAAAAAGGCAGTTTGTCAATCAATTCGGAAAACATATTTCCGATAATCAAAAAGTGGCTGTATTCCGATCACGACATTTTCATGCGTGAGCTTATCTCTAACGGCTGCGACGCCATCACAAAGCTAAAAAAGCTTGAAGTGATCGGCGAATATAACCTTCCCGAGGGCAAGGAGTGGAAGGTGGATGTTTCCGTAAACCAGAACGAGAAGACAATAAAGATTACCGATAACGGTATCGGTATGACGGCAGATGAGGTCAAGGAATACATCAACCAGATCGCATTCTCCGGTGCAGAGGCATTCCTTGCAAAATACAAGGATAAGGCCAATGACGACCAGATCATCGGACATTTTGGCCTCGGTTTCTACTCGGCATTTATGGTTGCACACAAGGTAACGATCAACACACTTTCCTGGCAGAAGGATGCAGCTCCGGTGCTCTGGTCGAGCGAAGAGGGCATGACCTTTGAGATGTCCGAGGGCACAAGGACGGAATGCGGTACAGAGATAACACTTTACCTTAACGAAGACAGCTACGAGTTTTCGAACGAGTACAGGGCAAAAGAAGTAATCGAGAAATACTGCTCGTTCATGCCTGTACCCATTTACTTCACAAACGAGAATGCAGAAAAGAAGGATGGTGACAAGGAGAAGGAAGTTAAGCCGCTCAATGATGTTGCACCGCTCTGGACAAAGAACCCTTCAGACTGCAAGGATGAGGAATACAAGGATTTCTATCGCAAGGTCTTCCACGACTACAAGGAGCCTCTGTTCTACATCCACCTGAACATGGACTACCCGTTCAGACTCAAGGGTATCCTGTACTTCCCGAAGATCAACATGGAATATGAGCGTATTGAAGGCACCATAAAGCTTTACTCGAACCAGGTGTTTATTGCGGATAACATCAAAGAGGTCATCCCTGAGTATCTGCTGCTCTTAAAGGGCACCATAGACTGCCCGGATCTGCCGCTCAACGTATCAAGGAGCGCGCTGCAGAACGACGGCTTTGTAAAGAAGATCTCGGATTACATCACAAAGAAGGTAGCGGACAAGCTTACCGGCATGTTCAACGTAGAGCGTGAGTCCTACGAGAAGTACTGGGATGATATCGCTCCGTTCCTGAAATACGGCTGTTTAAAGGACGAGAAGTTCCGCGACCGTATGAAGGATTACATGCTGTTTAAGGACCTTAACGACAAGTACCTTACCCTTGAGGAGTACTTAAAGGGCGGAAATGCCGAGGAGAAAGAATCCGACAGCCATGATGAGAACGATTTCGAAGATGACGACAAGAACGTTATCGACGGCACTGCAAAGGATATCACCGAAGGTGAAAACAAGGATGTATCCGGGGAGGCCGGAAAGCCTGAAGAAAAGCCAAAGAAGCTCAACAAGATCGTTTACTATGTAACCGATGTCCGTCAGCAGAGCCAGTACATCAAGCTCTTCAAGGATGCAGGCATGAATGCTGTCATCCTTCCCGACAATATCGACCAGCCCTTCATTTCGCAGCTTGAAGCCGCAGACGAAAAGAACGAACTCCGCTTTATGCGTATAGATGCCGATGTTTCCGCTACCGTAAAGGATGACCTTTCCGAAGAAGATGAAAAGCTCTTCAAGCAGAAACAGGAGCAGATCGCAAAGATCATCAAGGAGGAACTTGCAAAGGATAAGCTGGATGTCGAGCTCCAGCGCATCAAGAACGAAAAAGTGGCTTCGGTCATGGTATTCTCTGAGGAAACACGCCGTATGCAGGATATGATGAAGATGTACGGCATGGGCGCATCGGATCTTGGCGGCGACGAAGGAAAGCTTGTATTAAATGCCAATCATCCGCTTGTACAGTACATTCTCGAGCATCGCAAGGGCGACACCGTAAAGCTTATCTGCGAACAGCTTTACGATCTTGCGCTCATGACCTACAAGCCTCTCCCCGCAGACGCGATGTCACGCTTTGTTGAGCGCAGCAATGAGATACTTATGAAACTGACAAAGTGATATAACGAAACGGATTGAAACAGCCGGAACAGGAGTGTTTATGCTTTTGTTCCGGCTTTTCATCTTTATTCTGCTCCGGATGTTCAGCTTTTTGCCTCGCATGTTCTTTGTTAATTAAATAATAATGATATAAATTTGGTGTTTTATTTTGACTTTTAACAGCTTTTGTGAGATAATAACTAAATAGCAGAATGTCATATTGTATTGATATGCGTAATTAAAAATTATTTAGGAGGCTGTGATATGGCATATGGACAGGGGTTGGTTTATACCAACAGCAATTGTGTAGGGTGTAATAAGTGTATTAAGGCATGCAGCTGCATGGGCGCCTGCGTTTCGGACGAGCCGAACATGGACGGCACGGCACGTATCGAGGTTGACGGAGACCGCTGTATCTCCTGCGGCGCCTGCTTTGATGTGTGCGAACACAATGCAAGGGAATTCAGGGATGACACGGAGAGATTTTTTGAGGATCTTAAAAAGGGAACACCCATATCGATCCTGCTTGCACCGGCCTTTAAGGCAAACTATCCGAGAGAATACGAGAGTGTCCTCGGCGGCCTTAAGAAATGCGGCGTAAAGCGTATCATCAGCGTATCCTTCGGTGCGGATATAACTACATGGGCTTACATCAACTACATTCAGAAGAACAACTTCTTAGGCGGCATTTCCCAGCCTTGTCCCGCTGTTGTGGGATATATCGAGAAATATATGCCGGAGCTTATCCCTTCGCTTTTCCCTGTACAGAGTCCTATGATGTGTACGGCCATTTACGCGAAAAAAGAGATGGGCATCAGGGATAAGCTTGCTTTTATCAGTCCCTGTATCGCAAAGAAAAACGAGATCGACGACCCTAACAACAAGGGCTATATCGAATATAATGTGACCTTTGATCATCTTATGGAATATGTCCGTAAGAACAGGATATCCGGGCCCGCATGCTCGGATGAGATAGAGTATGGTCTCGGCTCGATATATCCGGAACCCGGCGGACTTAAAGAAAATGTTTACTGGCTGCTCGGAGAAAGCGTCTTCATCCGCCAGATCGAGGGCGAGAAGAGGATGTACAACTTCTTAAAGGCAAATAAAGACAAGATCCAGAGGCATAAAACACCTTATCTCTTCATAGATGCGCTTAACTGTGAGAACGGCTGTATCTGCGGCACCGGCACCGATCCGGAGATTTCGGAGACGGATGATGCTCTCTGCGCTCTCCTTAAGATCCGCGAGTCCGTAAAGAACCTAAAGAAGAATGACGCATGGAGCAAAAAGCTTACTCCTGAACAGCGTATGAAGGCTCTTAACAAGCAGTTCGAGAAGCTCAATCTTAATGATTATATCAGACGCTATACCGACAGGTCCGCTTCCTGTAAGATAAAGACCCCGTCACAGGCAGAGCTTGAAAAAATATTTGTCTCGATGCAGAAGACAACAGAGGAATCCCGTAAGATCAACTGTTCCTGCTGCGGATACGATACCTGTAAGGATATGGCAACCGCCATCTACAACGGGTTCAATCATAAAGAGAACTGCGTACATTACTTAAAGAATGTGGTTGAGAACGAGCGTGCCGAAGCCGAGTCCCAGGTAGAGCGGGAGAGAGCCACCCTTGAATCGAGGCAGAGCGTGCTCTATGAGACCATCGACAATATCAATGAGCACTTCGGAGCGCTCAAGAGCTCGCTTGACAGCGTTATCCAGGGTAACAATGACAATGCCGAAGAAACATCGGGAATCTCGTCTGATGTTCTTGAAGTCCAGAGGTTCTGCCAGGAGCTTGACAGCTCCATGGCCACTATCCTTGAAGTGCTCCATGAGCTTGAAGAGAGCAACGGCATGGTTGTAAGCATCGCTTCACAGACAAACCTCCTTGCGCTCAACGCATCGATCGAAGCAGCAAGAGCAGGCGAGGCGGGCCGTGGGTTTGCGGTCGTTGCCGATGAGATCAATGCGCTTGCCGCAACATCCCGTGAGACTGCAGCAGGCAGCTCCACCAATAACCAGAAGATCCGCGAATACATCGAAAAGATCGTTACTGAGACAAAGACGCTGCTTGAGATCGTTTCGGGTGTTAATTCAAGGACACAGAGCCTTGCGGCTTCAACAGAGCAGATATCCGCTTCTGCGGCAGTTGTTTCCGATTCTGTCGACAAGGTACGCGAGGAGCTTGAAAACCTCGCAAGGAGTCACGACTGATGAAACTAATATTTGTTGATATAGACGGCACTTCAAGCGCTCCGGTCTACATGGTGGACGGTAAGCCGCAGATTGGGATGAGTGATGAAGCCTGGGATCCCTTTTGCAGGGAAAAAGGCGACGATTCCTACGAATACTGCGAGCCCGTTCCGGCTCTCAAAGCCTTTCTTGAGGAACAGAAGGCTCTTGGAAACAGGATATTTATCCTGACAGTCGTATATAACGACCATGAGCCCGGAGCAAAGCAGAAGTTCGTAGACAAAAATTACCCCGGCATCTTTGAGAAAGTGATATCGGTTGGGAGTGAAGACGAAAAGATCGGGACCATGAAAGAATATGCCGAAAAAGAGGGTGTGCAATATGAGGATTGCATTCTCATAGACGATACTTACGCTCTGCTTTTAAGGACGCTGTGCGCCGGCTTTGGAGCCGTTCACATTACAAATATCTGCAGCAGGTTTGAAAAGAAGCTGCTGGAAGAAAAAAGACAGTGATCCGAAACAGGCATTCACCGGCTGAATAATAAAACATGACAACCCCGCAAGCTGCGAGGCTGTCATGTTTTTTTGCGCGATAAACGAATGCCCTTGGCGTAAGCTTGCTTACAGCCAAGGGCTCCATTTACGTTCGGGTAGAAATATTATCTTCCGCAGCAGAATTTATACTTCTTGCCGCTTCCGCAGGGGCAGGGATCGTTGCGGCCGACTTTCTTTTCGACATGCACCGTGCCTGAATTCTTCTGCTCCTTATAAAGCTCCTTTCGTCTCTCTTCGGTAAGGATATCGTTCCATGCCGGAAGATTGTACAGCCAGTCTGCCTTTGCGGCAACCATGTTGTAATAAAGCTTCTCGGGATCGAAATCGAGAGACACAGGAGTGTCTTCGGTCATTTCTTCGATCGGGTTCGGAGTCTTGAGCGAATCGTTGATACCGTCAAGAAAGCCGGTGATCATCATGACAGTGCAGCCGTACTTCTCGGCAAGCTCCTTAACTGTGCCGGTCACGGTTTCTTTGGGAGCGGCAAGGAGCTTCTCATATATGCCCTGTTCTTTGTTAAAATACGTAGTCCAGAAAAGCTCTTTGTCTCTCTGGGAGCGTTCAGTTTCATAAGCGTTTTTACGCCATTCAGTCAATAAACTCATAATCCACCTTCTTGCCGGCGCAGGAGACTGCACCGGCATTGATAATCGTTAATATTTACGGTACTACGGGTGTCCAGTACTTCTCCTGATAGATATCCGTGAAGCAGTAAACTGCTTTGAGATGTTCGGGATCGTTGATGGTCACGTTTGCAAGCTCGACAGTTTTTCCGAGCTTGAAAGAGGTACCGAGATCGTATGAATCCTTATAATTGCCGTCGTAGTCATAATAATCGCAGATGGGCTGTATCTCATCGCCCTGTTCGAGACCTATCATGGCTTTTGCTTCGGTTTCGGTCTCCGTGGTGTAGATATATCTTACACCGGTGATGTAGCCGTAAGGATTCTGCTGGTCAAAGACTATCTCAATCTGCGCGCGCTTATCGTTCACGAATGCAGGAATGTAGCCCGTGTGGGTGTTCCCGACCGTCGAAACGTGGTAATAAGCCACAATGTGTCCGTTGAGGGCAAGCCAGGAACCGTCGTAATCGCCGATGAGATTGCCGGCTGAGTCGTAATTGAGGATGTTGTCCATGCCAAGGTCGATAAAGCCTTCACCATCGTCGTACATCACGTTGAGTTCTATATCCTTGACCATATCCCACTGATCGTCTGCAAGCTTTATCACATTCTTGCCGGATTCCTTGGTCCAGACAAGCTTTGAAGAGTCAAAGTAGTGATTTGAGAGGTAATCGGCCATATCGTTGTCGCTCATGGAACGGTCCGTAAGGAAACCGAGGAGCGAGGTGCCGAGGCCCTCTGCAATGGTGCTTCCGGAAGACGGGCTTGAAAGGCCGGAGAGCATCGAGAGGATGCTGCCCATGCCGCCGCCGCTGCTTTGGTTCTGCGAATAGCCGCTTAAGAGCGAACCGAGAACGGAGTTTGCGCCGCCGCCCGAAACCTGACCGCCTGTCTCTAAACTTGCGAATTCCTTGATACACTTGGTGTAATCGGAATTCATGCCGATCTGGTCGTAGATCTTTACGGTCCTGTCAACGCTTGAAAGCTTTTTATAGGGGAAGAAGATCGAGATCCCGTAGGAATTCGACATTGTGCTTCCCGCGCGGTTATACTTGATCGCGCCGTCAAGTGCTTTTGCAAGAGCTTTGGATTCTGTTGTATTTAAGTTGTTTGCGAAGTCGATAAGGTCGATCTGGTCGATGTTCGAAGAGGAACCGAATTCTCTCGTTGTGCTCCTTGCATCGGCTACGGTTTCGAATTTCTTTCCGGTGATAAGCCCCTTTGTTGAGGTTGCAAAGCTGCTTAACGCTGAAGGAACGGTGTTTGAAAGCTCCGCGAGATCCACAAGCGAAAGAGTTGTCTTCTGGCCCCTGCACTTCTGGGCACAGACGGTTATGAAATCATCTACGATATTCTTGCCGATCTCGGTCGTCGGCATCGAGGTGTTCTGCGAGAGCTTTGTAAGCCAGTTGGTGTAGTACCAGCCGACACCGGGCTCGGTCTCTTCAGATGCGATCATGTAGTCCGCGTAGTTCGAAAGCATCAGGCCGTTTTCGAGCGTTGCCATAAGACACGCATCAAAGCCGATAAAATCGAACTTCTTTCCTGCTTTCTTTAATGCGGAGTCGATGCCGGCAAGCGTCATGGAACCCGACGAAGAGAACTTCTCATCGTGGCCGTAGCCTGTAACGGAGCCGCCGCCGTGATCCCAGAAGATAAGATCCATGCGGTCTGCAGCGTAATTGTTAAAGCCGTAATTTATAAATTCAACGAGCGTGTCGGGATTTGTCATGGACTTGCTGCCCATGTTATCCTCAAGCTTTTTGAGGCCGCCGTTTTCGATCTTCCAGATCTGGTTGTTCGAATTGCTGATCGCGCTTGTTTTCCAGGTCTTTGTTCCGCCTGTGTAAATAATGATCTTGACCTTGTCCGAAAGCGTTGCCTTTGCCATTTCGGACATATCCGACGAAGCCATGCCGTGCTTGGATTCAAGGTCCGTTCCGCACATATACACAAGGATCGTCACGGTGTCATTGCCGTTGCCTTTGAGTTTGGTGTATTTTGCCCTTGAACCTGCGGCAACGGTCGTATCGAGTGCTTTGTCGGTGTTGGAGACTACCGTTGCTCCGGATGCGGTGTTGTAATCGTCGGAACTCGTCTGGTAGTCGGTGCCTGCTCCGAGAAGACTCAATATGCTCGATGTACCGCTGTTTCCGACAAGATTTCCGAAGAGATTGAAGATTCCGGATTTATCTCCGCTGCAGCTCTTTATCAGGAAGAATGCGATCACGATTACGATAAGAAGCCCGCTCCCGCCGAAGATTCCTCTTGTGGGAAGCCCGCCTCCGCCAAAGCCGCCGGGACCGCCTGAACCGCCCGAACTGCTGCGCCTTCTGCCGGAATAATCGGCGTTACCGACGGGACCGGTACCGAGACCGCTTCCGGTCTTTCCTACCGAGCCTGTGCCGGAGTGATGGACATTTCTTCCGCTTGGTCTGTTGTCTGCCATTTTTCTGCCCCCTTACTTACGGGTCTTAAGCCCATTCATCATCTTTCTGTGCTTTTTTGATACCTAAATAGAGCGATGAGAACTCATTTGCGAACCATTCATCCGTAGAAGGCTTGTGCCTTAAACGGACAGGACGCTCGGAATCGCCGCCGCCGGACTTGACAAAGAGCCTGTAGTAGCCCTGATCGTAGATATCCTTGCTTGTTGCGAATTCGTAAACCTTTATGGTGTACGGCTTTGAAGGGGTGTAATTGTTTTCGGGCTTTGCACCTTCAAAGTAGGATATCGGAACATAAGGACCGTTCTGCTGAATGCTTGAGTCGATACCCTGGATCTGAAGGTTTGCAAGCTCTCCCGGACCCATAACATAGTCAAATGCGGCAATACCGGCTTCTTTGTCGGTGTAGTACATGTTCAGCGCAAGGACTGTCATCGCAACGGATGCGAAGGGATCCTTCATATCGCCGCCGGGAAGGGCTTTAAGCTCCTCAACGGTTGTGGGGATCTTGTCGAACTTAAAGGTCTTTGTCCTTGTGGCCATAGCCTTTTCGACATTCTTCTTAGCGTCCTCAACCGCACTCGTAAGTTTGGCTTTTGCGCTGTGTGAAAGCTGGTTGACAGCTTCGCCCGCATTCTTTGAAATGAGGTTCTTTAATGAGTCTAATAATGACATGGTTTCCTCCGTATTCACAGGACAGGCTTAAAGGCCCGCGCCTGTTATTTTTCAACATCCAGGGTGGTTCGTTGCCCTGTGATATGCATTTTATCACTCAAAAAGCGCTTCGTCAAACGGAATTGTGAGTCAGTGGGGTCGTATCTACCTGACTCACAACGGAATTTAAAACGGTTATCGTGTTCTTTACGCAATTTAGGGGGCACAATATTGACAAAAAGCTGAAAAAAATACATAATAGGGCTCGTGAGACATTGCGGGGACGGGAGCGGAAAAATTCACGGGAGCCCGCAAAATGTTAAGACAGAAAGGAAATATGAATATGTTTGACGGTTCGGTATTTAACATTGACGCATCCAACCTCAGTGCACGCATAGCGCAGGCTGCGCATTATCTCGAGGAATACGAAAAAGAAGTGGCTCGTGCCCAGGGTGCTGCAAATTACAATTTCCGCAGCAAGGAAGACGCACTCGGCAGGATAAAGCTGCTTGTGGAATTTGCTCCGGGTGATGAACGTATTCAGGACCTTTATTCCCGTGCGAAAGCATGCGTAAAGGGTGGAGCGGGCAATATCGCGACCATCGATCCGTCCATGACGGTTTACCTTGAGAACGAGGAGCGGATCCGCAAGCACTTTGCGGATGCCAGCGAGAAGGCATGGAACGATATCCTTGTCGCAAATACGGAGAACAGGCTTGAAAAGGCATTTCCCACACCCGATCTTAACAAATATACACTTGACGATATGAAGGGCAAGATAGTTGTCCTTGACAATGTAAGATATCCCGATAACCAGTTCCACGGCTCCGTGGGCGAATTCATCTGGTGCGGCACGCGTTCGGACGGCATGTATTTCGTGAGGATAGACGGCCGCGCATGGCTCGGGCCTTATGAAGCCGTAAAGCGTTACCGCCGCCAGGTCGATACGACCATGAACGAGGTAAAAGAGTGGACTGTGATCGGCCGCATAAACGATCTTGCAATGGAGTCTCCGGATGCCGGCGAGAACCAGGTTGCGCCGCCCGTTATGGCTTGGGAGGTTGAACCCATCGCGCTTTATGTTCCCGGACACATCATGGGCGTTTATGACGAGAAGGGCGAGCACACCGGCAGATTCGTTGACGAGGACAAGCTTGCGGAATTAAAGGATTCCTGCTATACCGTGAAGTCCGTTCCCGCAGATGTTACGCCGGAGCGCCTTATCGAAATATTCATGTATGCGATCAAAGAAAAGAACTACAACCTTTATCTCGACTGCATCGATCCCGACAGACGCGAGAATCCTATCCAGCAGAGCCTTGTGACTTACCACTGGGATCTCCATCAGGAGCGCTTCCACGGGGAATATATCCACGCTTTCATCAATCCCGAAAAGACTGTGGTGAAGGTGCTTCAGGGATATGACGACAACAGCATCGACAACTTCTTCCTTGATGAGGACGAGCAGGCAAAGATCAAGGAAGCCTACGGAGAAAAGGAAGAAGAGGCCGTTGTACAGACCTATGCCATCGACATGAACGGAAAACAGATCGGTTCACCCGTTAATCACACATTAAGGCGCGTGGGCAGCGGCAGATGGTATATCACATCTTACGAGAACAGATTCTAAGGGGGAAAAGCAATGGATGAAGAAATGGATGTAATAGATTTCCACGGTGTGCTTGAGGATGACGGACAGGATGTGGAATGCGATTCCCTGTGCATGACAAAAGCCGATGTCAAAGTGCTTATCGATGAGGTGGAATCTGCTTTCAGACATGCGGAGAAGCAGTATGATTCCTTCATAAAGAGCGGAAACATCGACGATATGCGCGCAGCTCTCGATACAGCAACATACGAGCTCAGAAACGGCCGTTATAAAGATATCGCGACGAAGAATCCCTGGCTGAAGAAGGGGAATGACTATCTGACCAGAAAGGACGGGTCAAACAACTTCGAAGACCGCGAGGCCGTGCTCAGTGCCTACAGGCTTGCCACAAAGGCCTCGGATGTCATGAATGCGGTATGCGCTCACATTGATTACTTCAACAGGGTTTATCTGCTGAAAGCAAGCGAATTCATAAGCTTCGACAGGGATATGCATGCGGTCGTAACGGGCGATTATCTTGCAAACATTGACAAGTGCTGCCATGAGTACAATTATTTCATCAGCAAGTTCAACCGCGGCAAGTTTCTTAGCGACATCGAAGGAGTGAGCAAGGATAAGCCGTTTGATGAAAACCTGAAGCTTGTCACCGAACAGATGAATTATGAGATCTCGGTCCTGAACAACCTGAAGGGTTTGCTTTCCGACAGCACCCATGTCAATCCGTCGGCTGTCAACATGTTCTATGTTGTCGACAGGATTACACGTGAGTATGAGGAACTCGAATCCGAACTTAAAACAGGCGGAGATATCTTCATAAACGGAACAAATAAACACATTGCGGAGATAGAGGCGCTCATGGGGCAGCACGATTATTTCATCGTGCGCGGTCTGTTCCATGCCGTTATCGATCTTTTGACAAAACTCGATTTTGTATTCATGGAGCTCGGTGAGATCCTGAAGAAATACGACAGCTCGCAGGATGCACCTTATGCAATAATGCAGTATTCATCGAACGTAAAAGATACGGCCGAAAAGAAGCTGTTCATGTCCCTCGGCAATCCGAAAAAGGGCGGCACAAAATATAACGAGCTTGCAAGAGAAATGGTCTCAAGGAACAGGGAATTAGCACAGAATGTGGCAAAGATGGCTCCTTAACAGGTTTTTGAAATGAGTAAGTTTTTTGGTAACAAAGAGTTTTATAAAAAAGTGATGATGCTCGCGATCCCGATAATCCTGCAGAACATCATTACCAATTTCGTCAGTCTTTTAGACAATATCATGGTCGGGGCCGTCGGAACCGAGCAGATGACAGGTGTTTCGATAGTGAACCAGCTCCTGTTCGTCTTTTACCTTGCGCTTTTTGGCGCTGTTTCGGGCCCCGGTATCTTTACAGCCCAGTACCACGGCAAAAAAGATGTTGACGGTGTGCGGACCACAATGCGTTTTAAGCTTGTGGTCTGTTTGCTGATACTTGCGGGCGGTCTTGCGGTATTTACGCTGTTTGGCGACAGCCTTATCAAGACCTTTATCACGATAACCGAGGGCGAGCAGGTTGAAAAGCTCGATACAGACGCGATCTTCCTGTATGCAAAGGAATACCTTGCAGTTATGCTTATCGGCCTGATCCCGTTTGCTTTTTCAAACGCATATTCGGGAACGCTCCGCGAGACAGGGCAGACCACTGTCCCGATGATAGCGGGCATCACTGCGACCGTTATAAATCTCGGGCTGAACTATGTCCTCATCTTCGGACACTTCGGTGCACCGAAGCTCGGTGTGACCGGTGCGGCAATCGCGACTGTTGTATCCAGGTATTTCGAGTTTTTCATAGTCGTTATCTGGACTCATATGCATGCTGAAAAGAACGGGTTTGTAAAGCAGCTGTACAGATCCTTTAAGATGCCCGAAGATATCGTAAAGAAGATACTCATCAAGGGAACGCCGCTGTTTGCGAACGAGTTCTTATGGTCCCTCGGCATGACGATGCTTGCACAGCGCTATTCAACGCGCGGTCCGGATGTTGTTGCGGCGATCAATATCTCAAATACGATCTTCAACCTCTTTAACGTAATGGTCATCTCCATGGGCTCCGTTGTTGCCATCATAATCGGGAACATGCTTGGCGCGGGAGACCTTGAAGGCGCTGTGGATACGGACAGAAAGCTTATAATGCTTTCTCTCCTTACCTGTATCTTCTTCGGGGCGCTGGAGTTTGTCCTTGCCCCAGTATTTCCGGAGCTTTACAACACGACCCCGGACATAAAGAAGCTTGCTGCAGTGCTCCTAAGGATAAACGGCTGCTGTCTTCCCGTGCACTCCTTCCTGAATACTGCGTATTTCACGCTTCGTTCGGGCGGAAAGACGATAGTCACATTTATATTTGACTCGGTATTTATCATGGTGGTCTCGCTTCCGCTTGCATTTGTGCTGACCATCGCCACCCCGATGCCGATAATCCCGCTCTACATATGCGTTCAGGCCGCGGATCTTCTTAAGGTGGTAATGGGTGTTTACCTGCTCAAAAAACGTATCTGGCTTAACAACCTTGTTGAGTAAAGATCGAATACTTTGTAATTTATCCGTCCGGAGGTACAAATTACTTTACAAGTCGCCAAAAACTTGCTATGATATATCAGAATAGGGTAATAGGGGCTTTTTCGTCTTTTGAATTTCAAAATTCAGGATATACGGAGGTCGGATATGAATCCTTCAAAGATCATCGGCATAATAGGCGGCGGCAATATGGGCGGCGGCATTGCGAGAGGCATTGCGGCTTCTGATATCGTGCCCGTTAATAATATCATCGTATCTGATGTCAGCGCTAAACGACGCGCAGAGCTTGAAGATAAATACGGCGTAAGGACTACGGCCGGCAATGTCGAGCTCTGCAGTGAGGCTGACATCATTTTTCTTGTTGTAAAGCCTTTTCTTCTGGCAAAAGTCGTTGATGAGATACGCGACTATGTCAACGAGGACGCGCTTGTGATAAGCGTTGCGGCCGGACAGTCGATCAAAAAGGTCGGGGACATGTTCAAGCGCCCCATCCATCTTATCCGTATCATGCCGAACCTCGGCGCTGTTGTGGGTGAATCCATGACAGGGTTTACACCGAATGAGTTTGTTACGGAGGAAGAGCTTGCGGATGCCGCAGAGCTGTTCAATTCCTTCGGTAAATGCGAGCAGATAGACGAAAAGCTCATGGATGTCATAACAGCTGTGAGCGGCTCGGCGCCTGCATACATCTGTACTTTTATAGACGCGATGGCCGATGCTGCCGTGCTGAACGGCATGCCGCGCGCTAAGGCCTATACGATCTGCGAACAGGCCCTGCTCGGCACTGCTAAATATCTGCTTGAGACAAAAGTAACTCCTTCGGAACTGAAGGATATGGTATGTACACCCGGCGGAACCTCCATAGAGGCAGTCACAGTCATGGAAGGACTGGGACTCAGAGGCGCTGTACATGCAGGAGTTACGGCCTGCACAGAAAAGTCACGAAACCTTTGACACGGGATCGGAATTTTGCCCGTTTACAGTCCGGAAGCTGCCGGAGACAACAGCTTAACCTGAGATGAACGAGAACGAGATCAAAACAGCTATGGCCGAATGCGAAGAAAACACCGATTTCTTCCCCATATGCAACGGTGTATGGGGCCGGGATTACATGTGGATCTCCGCAGACGAGCGGGTCTATAATTTTCTCTATTATTTCAAACGCAATCTTCTGATAAACCAGATATTTGAGGATGACAGGGCACGCTTTGAGGAGTGGTGGAACGGCATTACAGCCGATAACACATCTTCTCTGGTGGCCCGGCTTGTGCGCGGCAACAACGAGGTCCGTGAAGTATACTTCAGGGGCCGTGCCGTTGACAGCGGAGAGAACAGGGATAAGATCAGCCTTGAACTTATAGATGTGGAAAAGGTGTGCGGCCATTATTCGGATCAGGCCGATGTTATGATGCGCATTACCGCGTATCTTGAGCATCTTGAGGGCTGCCAGTTTGAATATGACGCGGAAAACAAGGGGTTAAGGCTTTTCAGATACGTGAGCGGAGAAGAAAAGAACGAGACCGATAAGGCACTTCTCGATCTTATGCCCGTACTCTCGGAACGGTTTGGCAGGATGACATCCAAACCGGATTATATACATGAAGTGATCCAGGGCAAGGACAAAGAGAGCTATTCTGTGGACGGTGCCTGCATTTACAAGCACTTTGAACTGGAAACCATCTACGGCCGCATCAGACGGAACAATCAGCGGGCCGATGATATCAAAGAGCTTGCTTCCATGGACAAGACCGACTCCTTTACAGGGCTCTGGAACAAAGTCGGTTCCCTCGAGTATCTGCAGGAGGCCCTTAAAGACCCCGAAGTCAAGCAGGTCGTTGTCTTCATGATGGACCTTGATAATTTCAAGAATGTAAACGATATCTACGGTCATGCTTTCGGAGACGAGGTCATCTTAAGGATGTCAAGGATAATAAAGAGCGTAGTGAAGGACAGGGGCATCGGAGCAAGGTTCGGCGGCGACGAATACATGGTAGTGTTCAAGAACCTCGGGCCGGAAACTGCCATACGCGCAGCGGCTGAATCCATAAGGACGCAGATAGCATGGGCCTTTGCCGACGACGAGCTGACAGAGCGTATCTCCTGCACGATAGGTATTTCGGAATATCCCAGGAACGGCGCGGATTTTGACACCATCTTTAAAAAAGCCGACCGTGCGCTCTATATCGGGAAACAAAAGGGAAAAAACAGATATATCATCTATAAAGAAGCCATACACGGCGAACTTACGCAGGATACCGAGGTTTCGCTTGAACAGGGCATCCGCGATTCCCTGAACGTCGGGGAGCTGCTCGATGCCACCACGGAATGCATAAACCTGCTTTCGGAAGGCGGAAAGGACAGCATCGCGAAGGTGGCGGAAAGGCTGCTTCCGCTTTACGAAAAAGAGCGGCTTTCAATCTATACCGGCGAAGATCTTAAGCTTTACGGCTGGTACGGTATGAAGGAGAAGCCTCCCGAAGATCTTTCCGGCTTTAAGAAACCCGAGGCTGCCGGGATGCTGGATAAATACGGCATTTGCCAGATCACTTTCCATTTTGCCCAGCTCAGTTACATCGAAGAGATACACGGCGTGCTGCGAAGAAACGGTATATACGAGGATTCTATTTTTGCCCTTACAGACAAAAACGGCATAAAGGCGCTTGTCTGCTATGAAAGACTGTCTTCAAGAGATGATGCGGTGAGCAGGAAGTGGTCTGATGAAGAGCTGCATTTCCTGACACTGGTGTCAAGGATAATTGCCGAGACTGTATTAAAATAACACAGTATTGCGGAGACTGAAAATTTAGATACAAAACTCCATTCTGTTACGTAACATTTTAAAAATAAATATCAAAAGCAAGCCTAAATATATCCGATTTTGTATCCGGGGCATGCTATGATGCAGTAAAAGAAAAAATGGATGGAGGCGAGCAAATGTCACTTGCAGCAGCAGGTATAATGCGTCGTGAAGCATGTACCGCTTTAATATGCATCGATTCGTTCGATGATTACAGCATGACGGGGCGTCTTTATCACAGCAGTCTCGCACATGAGGCTTATTTCCGGAGCTTCATGGAATTAATAGAAATCCTGGAGCATATCTTTAATATGCTTGAATATCCTCAGTCGTCAATGACATTGCGCTCGTTTGAAGGCACTGAGCCTGCCGAGCGTTACGACATCAGAAAACCGGCCATTCCGGCTTCGGTTCCGTTTAATGCGAAGGGAAGCACGGCAACATTCCGCTTGAGAGTAATGTTCAGGCAGAATGCAACCTGGCAGGGTTCGGTCCGCTGGATGGAAGCCGACAAGGAGGAGAATTTCAGGAGCGTGCTCGAGTTACTGCATCTGATGGACAGCGCTATCCCGAATCATACGAGAAAGGCAGAACTGCCGTATTTTGAAAATGTAATGTAAAAGTTACCCCGTACCCTTTGCGGTGCGGGGTTTTTTGCGCGATAAGCGAATGCCCTCGGCAGCAAGCTCGCTTGCTGTTTTACGTTGATTATTTAACACTTGAATATTTTAAAGCAATAGAGTAGAATGTTCTCATTATAAGGCAAAATGGAGGCACAGTATGTATAAGATTCTCCGAAAAGAATATCTGTCACCCACAATAATCCTCATGGATGTTGAGGCTCCGAGAGTAGCAAAGCACTGCCTTCCCGGACAATTCATCATAGTTCGTACCGACGATAAGGGCGAGCGTATCCCCTTGACGATCTGTGATTATGACAGAGAAAAGGGCACTGTGACAATAGTATTCCAGACTATCGGCGCCAGCACCAAAATGATGGCGGAACTTAACGAGGGAGACGGTTTTGCGGATTTTGTAGGACCTCTCGGCCATTATTCGGAGCTTATTGATGAGGATCCCGCCGAGCTTAAGAAAAAGAGCATTCTCTTCGTTGCAGGCGGTGTCGGCACGGCACCCGTCTATCCGCAGGTCAAGTGGCTTAAAGAAAACGGGATCGATGCGGATGTCATCATCGGCGCAAGGACAAAGGACCTTATCATCTTAGAAGATATGATGTCAAAAGTGGCTGCAAACCTTTATATCGCCACGGATGACGGCTCCTATAGATTCAAGGGAAATGTAAACGACAGGATCAAAGCCCTTGTTAATGAAGAAGGAAAACATTATGACGTGGTCGTGGCCATCGGGCCGATGATCATGATGAAGTTTGTGTGCCTTCTTACAAAAGAGCTTGGGATAAAGACCATCGTCAGCATGAACCCCATCATGGTGGACGGCACCGGAATGTGCGGAGCCTGCCGCCTTGTAGTGGGCGACAAGGTTAAGTTCGCTTGTGTGGACGGCCCCGAGTTTGACGGACATCTTGTTAATTTCGATATAGCTATGAAGCGTATGCAGCAGTATAAGACCGAAGAGGGACGCGCAAAGCTGCGCGAGCTCGAAGGCGACACGCACCACGGCGGATGCGGCAACTGCAATTGACAGAAAGGCAGGTATTGATCTATGGACGTATTAAAGAAAGTACCGGTTCGCGAGCAGGAACCGCTTGTCCGTGCGCACAACTTCGACGAAGTCTGCTACGGTTATAACCTTGAGGAAGCTAAGGCTGAGGCTGCACGCTGCCTTACCTGCAAAAATCCGAGGTGCGTTGAGGGATGCCCCGTTAACATCGATATTCCCGGCTTTATCGAAAAGCTGAAGGATGGGGATGCCGCAGGCGCTTACGGAGTTCTCAGCAAGTATTCCGCTCTTCCCGCAGTGTGCGGACGCGTGTGCCCGCAGGAGACACAGTGCGAGGCAAAGTGTATCAGAGGGATCAAAGGCGAAGCTGTCTCCATCGGCAAGCTTGAACGCTTTGCCGCGGATACGGCCCGCGAGATGGGCATCAAGCCTGAGAAGAACGCGGTTCCGACAGGGAAGCGCGTTGCGATAATCGGTTCGGGCCCATCAGGTCTTACATGTGCCGGCGAGCTTGCCAAGGCAGGCGTTGACGTAACAGTGTTCGAAGCCCTTCATGAAGCCGGCGGTGTGCTTGTTTACGGCATTCCCGAGTTCCGTCTTCCAAAGGAAAAGGTCGTAAAGCCCGAGGTCGAGAACTTAAAGGCTCTCGGTGTAAAGATAGAAACGGATGTTGTTACCGGCAAATCCGTGACAATCGACCAGCTCTTTGATGAGGAGGGCTTTGATGCCGTATTTATCGGCTCCGGCGCAGGTCTCCCGAAATTCATGAATATTCCCGGAGAACAGGCCAACGGCGTATTCTCCGCTAACGAATATCTCACAAGGAGCAACCTTATGAAGGCCTTCAGGGAGGATTACGATACTCCCATCGTAGCAGGCAAAAAGGTTGCCGTTGTAGGCGGCGGAAACGTTGCAATGGATGCGGCGCGTACGGCACTGCGTCTGGGCGCGGATGTGACCGTTGTTTACAGAAGGAGCGAGGCCGAGCTTCCCGCACGTGTCGAAGAGGTGCATCACGCAAAGGAAGAGGGCATAAAGTTCGAGCTTCTTACCAATCCCACAGAGATCCTTGTGGATGAAAACGGCTGGGTAAAGGGCATCAGATGCGTGCGCATGGAGCTTGGAGAGCCTGATGCGTCCGGGCGCCGTTCACCCGTTGAGATCAAGGGTTCGGAGTTCGATATTGACGTCGATACCGTAATAATGTCCCTCGGAACAAGCCCGAATCCGCTTATCGCTTCTACCACAAAGAATCTTGAGGTAAACCGCAGAGGCGGCATCGTTATTGACGAAGAAACCGGAATGTCCTCAAGACCCGGCGTTTTCGCGGGCGGAGATGCCGTTACCGGCGCAGCTACCGTCATCCTTGCGATGGGTGCAGGCAAGAAAGCGGCAAAGGGTATCTTAAAGTACCTCGGACTTGCAAAAGAAGACTGATAAGGTGATCCGGAGACAAGATATGAAACTGATCAAAAACGGAATGTACTTAAAAAACGGCACGGAGCTTGTTGAAACCGTATCAGCCGCAGAGGCGGCGGCTTTTGGCCTTGAAGATGCCGGAAAAGCTAAGCAAGGCACCATGAGTTACCGTATCCTGCAGGCACATAATACCTCAGGAGACGAAAAGAAGCTTAAGATAAGGTTTGACAAGATCACTTCCCATGACATCACATTTGTGGGGATCATCCAGACTGCGCGCGCAAGCGGGCTTGAGGAGTTTCCCATTCCCTATATCCTTACGAACTGTCACAATTCCCTTTGCGCTGTAGGCGGTACCATCAACGAAGATGACCACATGTTCGGCTTAAGCTGCGCCAAGCGCTACGGCGGCATCTATGTTCCGCCTCATCAGGCCGTAATCCATCAGTACGCAAGGGAAATGCTCGCAGGCTGCGGAAACATGATACTTGGCTCCGATTCCCATACCCGTTACGGCGCCCTCGGAACCATGGCGGTGGGCGAAGGCGGCGGAGAGCTGGCAAAGCAGCTCTTAAAAAAGACCTATGACATCAATATGCCCGAGGTTGTTGCGGTTTACCTTACAGGTGAGCCCGCGCGCGGCGTCGGTCCTCAGGACGTGGCGCTTGCCCTTATCGGAGAGACCTTCGGCAACGGCTTTGTAAAGAACAAGGTCATGGAATTTGTCGGCCCCGGCGTAAAGAATCTGAGCATGGATTTCAGGATCGGCGTTGATGTAATGACTACCGAGACCACATGCCTTTCCTCGATCTGGACAACAGACGGGAAAACGAAGGAATTTCTTGAGATACACGGCAGAGGCGAGGCCTTTAAGGAGCTTGCGCCCGAGCCGCTCGCATATTACGATTCCGTGATAGAGCTCGATCTTTCGACTGTAAAGCCCATGATAGCCATGCCCTTCCATCCGAGCAACACATATACGATAGAAGAGCTCAAGGCCAATCTTCCGGATATCCTTCACGATACAAAAGAACGCGCAAGGGTAAGCCTCGGCGATAAGGTCGAATTCTCGCTTGAAGACAAGGTGAGAGACGGCAGGCTCTATGTGGATCAGGGCATCATCGCGGGATGTGCCGGCGGCGGTTTTGAAAATATCTGCGCGGCAGCGGATATCCTTGAGAACTGCGATATCGGGAACGACAGGTTCACTTTGAGCGTTTACCCGGCAAGTATGCCTGTTTACATGGAACTTATACGGAACGGCAGGGCTGCAAAGCTTATGGAAGCGGGCGCCGTAATAAAGACGGCATTCTGCGGACCTTGCTTTGGCGCAGGGGATACCCCCGCAAACAATGCCTTCAGTATCAGGCATTCCACAAGAAACTTCCCGAACCGCGAAGGCAGTAAGCTGCAGAGCGGCCAGATATCGAGCGTTGCCCTTATGGACGCAAGGTCTATCGCGGCTACGGCCGCAAACCGCGGCTTCCTTACGGGTGCGGACGAGATCGACAGGGAATACTTCCCGCCTGCATATCATTTTGACGGAAATATCTACAAAAAGCGTGTTTACGACGGCTTCGGAAAGGCTGACAAGTCTGCGCAGCTGCAGTTTGGCCCCAACATCAAGGACTGGCCGAAGATGCCTGCGCTTCCCGAAAACCTTCTGATAAAGGTTGTAACACGCATAGACGATCCCGTAACCACTACGGACGAGCTTATCCCTTCTGGTGAGACCTCTTCTTACCGTTCAAATCCCATAGGTCTTGCGCAGTTCACGCTTTCACGCAAGGATCCGGCTTATGTCGGGCGCGCAAAGGAAGTAGGCGCCGCAGAGACGGCAAGGGAAGAAGGGAAAGACATAGCATCCGTAAACAGCGAAGTGGCAGCGGTATTTAAGCTTATCGGCGGAAAGATGAGCGATGTCACACTTGCAAACACCGGCATCGGAAGCGCCGTTTGCGCTGTAAAGCCGGGCGACGGTTCTGCGCGTGAGCAGGCCGCATCCTGCCAGAAGGTGCTCGGAGGCTGGTGCAATTTCGCAAAAGAATATGCTACAAAGAGATACCGCTCAAATCTCATTAACTGGGGCATGCTGCCCTTCGTATACGAGGACGGCGAACTGCCCTTCAAGAACGGCGATTATGTCCTGATAAAAGGAATCGCAAAGCTTACAGAGAGCGGCGAAAGCAGGACAACGGCCTGCGTTGTGTGCAACGAAGCGGACACAGGAACGGCGGCATTTACGGAATACCCGCTCAATCTCGGAGAGCTTACTCCGGATGAGAGAGAGATCATTCTTGCGGGCTGCCTTATAAATTATTACAAAGATTGAATCAGAGGATAGCAGTCATATAACGGCTGCTATCCTTAAAAACGAGCCGCAGAAAGCGGCGGATACCGGAGGACAAGATGAGCAGGATTACAATGACAACGCCCTTGGTGGAGATGGACGGAGATGAGATGACACGCATCATCTGGCAGTATATCAAAGATGAGCTGATCCTTCCGTATGTTGACTTAAAAACGGAATATTACGACTTAGGGCTAAAACACAGGGACGAGACAGACGATAAAGTCACGGTCGATTCCGCGAATGCGACAAAGAAGTACCGTGTGGCTGTAAAGTGCGCCACCATTACACCCAACGCGGCAAGAGTGAAGGAATATGACTTAAAGGAGATGTGGAAGAGCCCCAACGGCACCATCCGCGCAATCCTTGACGGTACCGTTTTCCGTGCCCCGATCCTTGTAAAGGGAATCGAGCCCTATGTGAAGAACTGGGTAAAGCCCATAACGATCGCGCGTCATGCCTACGGTGACGTTTACAAGGCAACCGAGATGAAGATACCGGGTCCCGGGAAGGCAGAGCTTGTCTACACTGCCGAAGACGGCACACAGACACGGGAGACGATCTTTGATTTTAAGTCTGTGGGTATAATACAGGGAATGCATAACCTCAATTCTTCCATAGAAAGCTTTGCAAGATCCTGTTTCAATTACGCCCTCGCGACAAAACAGGACGTCTGGTTCTCGTCTAAAGATACCATTTCCAAAAAATACGACCATACCTTCAAGGATATCTTTGAAGAGATATTCAACAGCGAGTATAAAGCAAGATTTGAGGAGCTTGGGCTTACTTATTTCTATACTCTTATCGATGACGCAGTTGCGCGTGTCATCCGTTCCGAGGGCGGATACATCTGGGCCTGCAAGAATTACGACGGAGATGTTATGAGCGATATGCTCGCGACGGCTTTCGGCTCTCTCGCAATGATGACCTCCGTACTTGTTTCTCCGGACGGCTGCTTTGAGTTCGAAGCGGCTCACGGAACGGTGCAGCGTCACTATTACAACCACCTTGCCGGAAAGCCCACATCCACAAATCCCATTGCCACGATTTTTGCGTGGACGGGAGCGCTCGCGAAGCGCGGTGAACTCGACGGGAATAAAGAGCTTTCCGAATTTGCGCGAAAACTTGAAAAGGCGACAATAGATACAGTGGAATCGGGCAAAATGACAGGAGACCTTGTTGCGATATCGACCCTTGAAAATAAGGAAAAGCTCGAAACGCTTGATTTTATCAAGGCAATTCGCTCTACTTTGGACGGTTTGCCCCATTAATTCAACATTTTTAATAAAAAAACGCGAAAAATCAGCATTTTTACTTGACAAATTGCCAAAGAAACATTATATATAATATATGACCAGCGTGTAACACGTTGGGAAATAAATGTTTAGGAGGAGTAATCCATGAACAAAACAGAACTTGTTGCTGCAATCGCTGCAAAAACAGAATTATCCAAGAAGGATTCCGAGAAGGCATTAAAGGCTTTCGTCGAAGTCGTAACCGAAGAGCTCGTTAAGGGCGGTAAGGTACAGCTTGTTGGCTTCGGTACATTCGAAGTTGCTAACCGTGCTGAAAGAAAGGGTAAGAACCCTCAGACCGGTAAGTCGATCACCATCAAGGCTTCCAAGGCTCCTAAGTTCAAAGCCGGCAAGGCTCTTAAGGAAACCGTTAACGCACCTAAGAAGGGCAAGAAGAAATAATTACGGAGTGATTACGGGCTGCTTTGGCTACAAGGCAGCCTGTTTTTCTTATCGGGAGTTTTTATGAGAATAGACAAATATCTCAAAGTCTCGCGCCTTATAAAGCGCAGGACGGTTGCAAACGAGGCCTGTGACGCCGGCCGTATCCTTATTAACGGCAAAGTTGCAAAAGCCTCGACAGAAGTTAAAAAAGGCGATATAATAGAGATCGGGTTCGGTGAAAAGGCTGTCAAAGCCGAAGTTACCGATATTCTGGATTCTACCAAAAAAGAAGCTGCAAAGGAAATGTACAGGCTGCTCTGAAAAGGGCTTCACGGCTTTGGCAGTTGCGGAGGTTGAGTATGAAAAAAGGCGGAGGGCGCAGAGCCGGATTCAGGATCATTGCAATCACGGTGATCGTTATATGCGCGATCCTCGGAATAAGTAAATACCGTCTCGAAAAGCGCTATGCCGCGCTCGCAAAGGAAAAAGCCGGCCTCGAGATGAGGATCGAGGAGGAAGAAGAGCGGACCCGCGAAATAGAAGAATACAGCATTTACATAAAGACCAAGAAGTTTATCAAAGATCTGGCGAATTCGGTTATGGGACTTGTCGATCCCGACAGTGTTATCATAAAAGAAGGTGATTAGGTGTTAGGTAAAGTCAGGGATTTTATCGAAAATAACGATATGCTCGCTGAGGGCGACAAAGTTGTGCTCGGCGTATCAGGGGGCGCGGATTCCGTTGCCCTTTTGCTTATTATGAAGGAACTTGCGGGGCACTTCGGCGTGACGCTGTCTGCGGTCCATGTGAACCACGGGTTAAGAGGCAGTGAATCCGACAGGGATGAGGCTTTTACAAAGGAACTTTGCGAAAGACTCGGTGTTCCGTTAGAGATATATCATGAGGATGTGGCCGGTGTTTCCGAGAAAGAGGGCATAAGCCTTGAAGAAGCCGGAAGAAGAGTGCGTTATGCCGCCTTCGAAAAGACTGCGGCGCGTATCGGCGCCAACAGGATCGCCGTGGCGCATCACATGGACGACAATGCCGAAACGGTGCTGTTCAGGATAGTCAGGGGAACAGGCTTAAAAGGCCTTGCGGGGATGCACCCCGTAAGAAAGCTTGCAGGAGGCATTTCGCTGATAAGGCCGTTTCTTGAGGTGGGAAGGAGCGAGATAGAGGAATGGCTCGCGGCAAAAGAGCAGCCGTTCTGCACCGATTCGACCAACCTTGATGATGAATACAGCAGGAACATAATACGGAACAGTGTGGTCCCGGAGCTTGAGAACATCAATTCCGGAGCCTGTGAGAATATATGCGCGCTTGCCAAGGCGGCGGCTGCGGCGGAGGACTACCTGACCCGCGCCGCGGATGAGCAGTACGGCGGTCTCGTTGAGTTCGGACGTACGGAGAACGTGATGCTGGTGCGTATCCCGAGGCATCGTGAGCCTGTGCTTTTCGAGAGGATACTCAGGAACACCCTTTTCAAAGTCGCAAAGCATGAGAAGGACATAACCTCAACACATATAAGGCTTCTTTCGGAACTTGCGGACAAGCAGACCGGGAGCCGTTTGTCGCTTCCCTACGGCGTTATTGCGGAGAAGAGCTACGACTGCATAATGCTCAAGCGTGAAGCGGACGATTCCGCAAGGAGCTATCCCGGCCTTGAAGAACAGGTCTTCCCCAAGGAAAGACTTGAAAACGGGCCGGTAAAAGTGGATTTCCCCGGTTACGGTTCCTTTACTTTTGAACTTCTTAAATCTTCTGAGTGTATTTTCTCGAAAGATGACTATACTAAATTCTTTAATTATGATAAAATATTAGATAATCCTGTTTTGCGGACTGTAAGAGAGACGGATACGATAGTGATATCGCCGGACGGAGGCAGGAAAACAGTGAAAAAATTGTTCTCCGACCTTAAGACCGACAAGGAAACAAGGGCGCTTATCCCTGTTATAGCGGAGGGCTCGAACGTCCTTTGGATACCGGGAGTGAGAACAGGCGAAAACAGGCGCATCGACGAAAAAACAGAAGTGATCCTTAAGATCACGTGGAGGTAGATATGGCGCACAATCCGGCCAGGATAAGTACACTGATATCGCAGGAAAAGGTTGAGAGCAGGCTTAAAGACTTAGGGGAGATGATAAGCCGCGATTATGAAGGAAAAGAGATAAACCTTGTCTGCGTATTAAAGGGCGGCTCCTATTTTATGATAGAGCTCGCAAAATATATCACGGTACCCGTCAAGATGGACTTTATGCAGGTTTCGAGCTACGGCTCCGCGACAAAATCCTCGGGTAACATCAAGATCATAAAGGATGTTGATGAACCCATGACGGGGCGCGATGTTCTCATAGTAGAGGACATCATAGATTCCGGCAGGACCCTTTCCTGTCTTGAAGCGCTTTTTAAGGACAGAAAACCCGCAACCTTAAAGATCGCGACACTCCTCGACAAGCCGGAAAGACGCGAGGTTGATGTCAAGGTGGATTATGTGGGTTTTACCATCCCGGATGCTTTCGTGGTGGGATGCGGCCTCGATTATGCGCAGAATTACAGGAATCTGCCGTATGTCGGCGTCGTGGAGTTTGAATAATATCAGAAGGGCAGTAAAGTTTAAGAATGAAATCCAGACCTAAGAATCTTTTGTTTGTAATAAGCATTGCGGCTGTAATGCTTTTCATGTATTTCCTTATTTCCTACATGGATAAGCAGAGCATGGCAGGGTATCAGTATTCCGATTTTCTCAATGATACAGCCGCCGGCAATGTGATCTCGGTGGTTATCCGCCAGAATAACGAGATACCCACCGGACGTATCACCGTATCGTTGAAGAACGGTCTCACCAAGGCGTTTTACGTCGGCGATATAAACGATATCGTGGATTACTGCCTTGAAAAAGGGATCACCTACACTCTTCAGGACGTTTCAAGACCGAGCTTCTTCCTGACTTCGATCCTTCCGTACCTTATCGTGCTCATAGTCATGTTCTTCATGTTCATGCTGATGACGGGACCTGCTCAGGGCGGCGGCAATTCAAAGGTGATGAACTTCGGAAAGAGCAAGGCAACGCTTTCGGTTGATGAACAGACAAAGTTCAGGGATGTAGCGGGTCTTTACGAGGAAAAAGAGGACCTGCGCGAGATAGTGGATTTCTTAAGCAAACCCGGAAAATACCTGCAGGTCGGGGCAAGGATACCTAAGGGCGTTCTCTTGGAGGGCCCGCCCGGAACAGGTAAGACGCTCCTTGCAAAGGCTGTGGCCGGAGAAGCCGGTGTACCCTTCTTCTCCATTTCCGGTTCGGATTTCGTAGAGATGTTCGTCGGTGTCGGCGCATCCCGCGTAAGAGACCTTTTTGCGGACGCGAAAAAAGCCGCACCATGCATAGTTTTCATCGATGAGATAGATGCCGTTGCAAGACGCAGGGGAACAGGTATGGGCGGCGGCCATGACGAGCGTGAGCAGACCCTTAACCAGCTCCTTGTCGAGATGGACGGTTTCGGCTCCAATTCGGGCATCATCGTACTTGCGGCAACAAACCGCGTGGATATCCTGGATCCCGCCATCATGCGTCCGGGCCGTTTCGACAGAAAAGTTGTCGTTGGAAGACCGGATGTCAGAGGTCGTGAGGAGATACTTAAGGTCCATTCGAAGGACAAGCCCCTTGCAGATGACGTAAACCTTGAGGAAATAGCAAGGACAACGGCAGGCTTCTCCGGAGCCGATCTTGAGAGCCTCATGAACGAGGCGGCAATACGCGCGGCAAAGGAAGACCGGGAGGTCATCACTGCCGAGGATATCAAGAAATCCTTCATAAAAGTCGGTATCGGGACAGAGAAAAAAAGCCGTATCATTTCCGAAGAAGAAAAGAGGATCACGGCCTACCACGAGTCGGGCCATGCGATCCTGTTCCATGTACTTCCCGATGTCGGACCTGTATATGCCGTATCGATCATACCCACGGGCCTTGGTGCAGCAGGCTATACAATGCCTCTTCCCGAAAAGGATGAGATGTTCAACACCAAAGGCCGCATGATGCAGCATATCATAGTATCCCTCGGAGGCCGTGTGGCCGAGGAACTGGTGCTTGACGATATTACGACAGGCGCATCGCAGGATATCAAGAACGCTACGCAGGTAGCCCGTTCAATGGTCACAAAATACGGTTTTTCCAAGCTTGGAACCATCAATTACGACCATGATGATGATGAAGTGTTCATCGGGCGTGACCTTGCCCATACCCGCAGCTACAGCGAGAATGTGGCAAACAGGATAGATGACGAGGTTCGGGAAATAATCACCAACGCATATAACGAGGCAAAGAGGATCCTTGCTGAATACAGGGATGTCCTTGATGCCAGCGCGGCACTGCTGATGGAGAAGGAACGCATAACCCGCGAAGAGTTTGAAGCGCTTTTTGAAAACAGGTAACGAAGCTATCGGAGGGTATGGCACGTGAGTTGGGATCTGGCATATGACTACAGCGCACTTGTGGCGCTCAGCTTATTTGCTGTATATGTATTTTCGATGAGACAGGTTAAATATCGTGTAAATTCGATATTTAACTTGCTCCTCATCATCACATATATCACGATCGTCCTTGACATAAGCGGATGTATCGCCTTAAAGCACCTTGGCACATCTTTTGTGACAAGGGGGCTTGCTTATGCCGTCAATATCGCATATTTTATCGCGTTTGCCATTGATTCCTTATTCTTTTATCTCTATATTCATGCTTTCACTGAAAGGCCAAAGCAGAGCACTCTTGAACAGGGGCTTTTTGCAGCTCCCGCAGCTGTAGATGTCCTTATGGCTGTCATAACTCCCTGGACGCATGTTCTTTTTACCATCAAAGAAGATGTCGATGCTTCGGGACGCCCTTTCGGAGTTTATGAGTACAGCGGGTTCACGTATGCTATCCATGCGTCAATAATCGCATTCTATTATGTTTCTGCCCTTGTGGCGGTCATAAGATACAGGAAGCAGCTCACAAGGGCCAAGAAGATAGCCATGTACTCCGCCTTTGTGATCCTTGCCATGTCATTGTGGCTCCAGTTCGCACTGCCGCATCTTATCCCCGGTATGGACAGGACTCCTCTTATCGGGATAGGTATGGCGTATGGCATTGTTGCGATATACATGAGCCGTTTCAATACCGGTGACGGCATGGACCAGCTGACCGATGCTTTCAACAAGAGAGCCTTCTATTTAAGCGTTTCGTCCCATATAGACGAAAAGCATCCTTTCAGCGTTATCGCTTTCGAACCCGACAATTTCAATGATGTCATAAGTAAATACGGTGAAGACAAGGCAAACATGCTGCTTCAGCAGATATCCGAATTCATGCACGGTATCGTGAATGCCCAGGCCTTCTTTAAACTTGAGGGAAATGCCTTTGCAGTGCTGCTTGGTGCCAACGACAAGTATGTCAATGAGGAAACTTTCCTTAAGTATTACTATGCTTTCCGCGTATTTCAGGGCAAGGGCATGGGCGATTCCGAGGAAACAAGGATCGTGCTCCAGGCTTTGAGCGAGCGTTTTGAGCACAGCTGGTATGTGCGCGAGGAGAAGATCGACCTTACAACGAGCATCTGCTATTTAAGATATCCCGAAGATGTCCAGCGTGCCGACGAGATCAACGACATGATAAACGGCGCGCTCGATCAGGCCCATTCCGTCGGGAACGGCACTATCCTTTATGCAGTCGAGTACCGTCAGACACGCGAGGCCTATATCAACGAGCTTCAGGAAAAGCAGAAGCAGCTTGAGGAAGCCACGATCGAAGCGGAAGAAGCAAGACAGGCCGCAGAACAGGCAAATGCATCGAAGACCAAGTTCCTGTCCAACATGTCCCACGAGATACGTACACCCATGAATGCGATCATGGGTATGACGGAGCTAATCCTCCGGGATGAAGTGAACGAGCAGGTACGCAAGAACGTGAGCAACATCCAGAGCGCCGGAAATACACTTCTTACGATCATCAACGACATACTCGACTTCTCAAAGATCGAAGCCGACAAGATGGAGATCATGGATGCAAGCTACGAGACGGGTTCGCTGTTCAACAACGTGCTCAGCATAAGCGCTGCCCGTCTTTCGGGCAAGAGCCTCGATCTTATCGCAGACATCGATCCGACCGTTCCGTCAACCTTTAAGGGTGATGAAATGCGTCTTCGCCAGATCATTATAAATCTGCTCGGAAATGCGATCAAATACACAGAACGCGGCTCCGTAACGTTAAAGGTCCGCTGGAACCGCATAGAGACTGCGGTTGACGAGCCGGCAAGCAATAAGGTCAATCTTATCGTGAGCGTGATAGACACCGGATCCGGTATCAAGAACGAGGATCTGAACAAGCTTTTCAAGAGCTTTTCGCGTATCGAGACAGAGAAGAACCACCTTATAGAAGGAACAGGGCTCGGGCTTTCGATAGTAAAGCGACTTCTCGACCTTATGGGCGGCACGATCGAGGTAAGGAGCGAATACGGAAAAGGCAGCGACTTCACCTTTACCGTCCCGCAGGAGGTAGAGAGCATCAAACCGTTTGCCCATGTTGACGACGCGGATTCAAAGAATGTGCTTATCTACACAGAGACCGCATCCCTTCACAACGAACTCGGACCCGTACTCGACAGCCTCGGTGTTTCGTACTCCGTAGCTCTTTCCGGTGATGAAGTCATCCAGGCTCTCGAAAACATGCAGTTTACCCATATTTTTGTGGAATATTCGAAATACAGCAATGTCTGGGAGAACTTAAAATCCCTCTCGGGCGTAAAAGTCGTTATCATGATCAACGGAAGCCAGGCCGTAGAATCCAACAACGGCCTTATTTACCTGCGTGAGCCTTTCTACTGCCTGAACGTTGCGGAGTGTTTGAATGACGTAAGAAAGAATGAAGAACTAAAGGTAAAACGCGATTACTTCAAGGCGCCGGAAGCCCGTGTGCTGGTTGTGGACGACAATGCCATCAACATCCAGATACTTGCCGGCCTTATGCGTCCTCACGGATTGCAGGTCGACTCCGTTGAGAGCGGACGCGATTGCTTAAAGCGCATGAAAGAGAATGTCTACGACCTTGTGCTGATGGACCACATGATGCCGGAAATGGACGGTGTGGAGACGCTTCACGCCATAAGGGCGATGGACGGCGACTATTACAAAAATGTGCCTGTGGTCGTTGTAACTGCAAACGCCATGAGCGGCGTTCAGGAAGCAATGGAAAAGGAAGGCTTCCAAAGCTACATCTCGAAGCCTATCAATGTGGACAAGCTTGAAAACGTGCTTCTCGAATATATCCCCGCGGACAAGATACTGAGTGCCGGAAGCGGGCAGGAAGGATCGGGCGAGATCATAACGCTGTTCATACCGGGCATGAACGTGCATGCAGGCATAGAAACATGCGGAGGCAAGCTCTCTTCCTATGTGACGCGGCTTAATATGTTCCTGCACGACGGCAACAAAAAGCTGCAGAATTTCGAGCGCTGCATAAGGGATGACGATTACAGGATCTATGAATCCGAAGCAAGGGATCTTAAGCTCGAGGCAGGCAATCTCGGTGCGGATGTCCTTGCGGATATGGCAAAAGAGCAGGAAAAAGCCTGCAGGAACGGACGCCTGGCCGATGTACGCATCCAGCACAACCGTTTTTGCGATACATACAGAACATTGCTCCGCAATATCGAGGAAGCGCTCCATGACAGCAAAGAAATGCTCTCGGATGTCAACATTCCTTCAAAAGGCATAATGTCCGATGCGGATGCGGCAGAGCGCATAAAGACCCTGTATGCCCTTGTTTCAAGCCACTATTATGAGATCGCAAGAAAACATGTGACAGATGCCTTTGACTATCAGATGAGCGAGCGGTTCAGGGAAGCTTTTTCCGCGGTTAAGGATATGGCAGGAAAGGCAGAAGTTGAAAAAGCCGGGGATTATCTGAAGGAATTCATTGATCAGAACCTGTCCTGACAGAAAACGATACGGTTTGGGAGATAAAAATGACGGACTCTGTAAGGATCCTGCACTGTGCGGATCTGCATCTTGGAGCGGCCCATATCTCACTTGGGGCACGCTCAAGGACCAGACGCACGGAATTCAGGAACACATTTCACAGAATAACGGAACTTGCGAAGAAAGAAGAGGTCAACCTGCTCCTTGTGGCAGGAGACCTCTTTGATTTGCCTGTGGTTCCTGAGGATATATGCGTTGAGGTACGCGATGCCTTTGCCGCGCTTTCGCCTCTGAGGGTAGCGCTCTGCTCCGGAAATCACGACCCTGCTGTCAGCGATTCGGTGTATCTTAGGGAGGATTTCTGGCCGGATAATGTGACGATATTCAGCTCCGGCATGCGCGTCGAGGAATTCCCGGAAATTGGCATAAGGCTTGTCGGTGCCGGCTTTACAGGCGCCTACAGCCCCCATACGCAGCTTAGGCGCATGGTTCTCCCGGAGGATGGGCTTATCAACATCGGCCTGATGCACGGAACGATCGTTTCCGAAGGGCAGGGCAGCGACCACAATCCCATAACGATACGGCAGATAGAGAACAGCGGCCTTGATTATCTTGCGCTTGGGCACATTCATACAAGAAAGGCGCCTGCAAGGGCAGGGAAGACCACATATGCCTACAGCGGCTGCACGGAAGGCAGGAAGTTTGGCGAAAACGGTCAAAAAGGCGTATATATAGCGGATGTTTCACATAACGGATGTGACGTGAGGTTTGTGCCTGTATGCGAAAGACGCCTCGAATATGAGGAATTCGACATAACGGGACTTAACGGGAACGGTGAGATCGCAGAGGAGCTTCGGGAATTGCTGACAAAGACCGTAGGCCCCGATTACAGGGAACAGATCATCCGTGTGACACTGACAGGAGAAGCGGAAAGCGGCGTGCTGAGCACTGAAGCCGTAGAGGTGCTCCTTTCGGACATATGGTTCTTAGATCTTATCGATGACACGACACCGGTGATAGACAGGAACGAGCTTGAAATGGGGAATACGCTTAAAGCCCTGTTCATAAAGAAGCTTGAGGAAAGAGCGGGAGAGGTTCCGGAAAAACGCATAGAGCTTGCAAAGAAGCTTTGTCTTAAGGCTTTTGCGGGAAAACTGTTATGAGAATACTGTTATGAGAATACTGAAGATAGAGATCAACAACTTCGGAAAACTTAATAATTTCGTGCTTGAGCCCGGCAGCGGCCTTAATCTCATATACGGTCGCAACGAGGACGGAAAGTCCACCATAATGGCCTTTATCCGCATGATGTTCTACGGAAATGTCGGATCCGCAAAAGAGCTCGGTGCAAATGCAAGAAAGAAGTACAGGCCTTGGAACGGAAGCTCTATGGGAGGAGCGATAGAGTTTTTGCACGGCGGTAAAAGGTACAGGCTCCAGAAGCGTTTCGGACAGACCGCGGGGCGGGATGAGGTGCATCTTTTCAATATGGATACGGGAGAGCCCGTAGCTCTCCGTTCGGATGAAGAAGCGGGCATGCATTTCTTCGGGATGACCCTTGACGGCTTTGAGAGGAGCATGTTCATAGGCAGGAGCGGAGGCTTTGAAAGCAGGGACGGAAAGGCTGACGGGATCACGGAAAGGCTTGTAAACCTGACTACAAGCAACGACGAAAATGTCTCGATGAAACAGACCCTCGAAGATCTGAACAAGGCTCTCGAACAGCTTGTTTCAAAGCGGGGTAACGCGGGATTGCTGGTCGAAACAAGGGAAAGGGCAACAGAACTTGACAGGGAGCTTCGGGAGGCAAAGGCTGAAGAAAGCGCAAAACGCGCAACAAGAGACGAACTCGAAACGCTGCTCACTCTCCAGGCAACAGAGAAGGAACGGCTCGAAAAGGTAAGGGAACGCAGAAAAGAAGCGGACAGGCTTGCTAAGGAGACGGAGGAGAAGCGCGAAAAGCTGAACCTTGCGGAACGCAGGAATGCGCTGTTTGAAGCCGAAAAGCAGAAGCGCGAGGAAGTATCCGCAGTAAAGATACAGCAGACGGAAGAGAAGATGAACCAGGCAAGGGAAGCCTCGGAAAGCGGGAAGGAGCTGAACCTGATCCCGGTTTTTGCAGGTTTCTGTGTGCTGACAGCCTGTGCCGCGATAGCGCTGGCTGTAGTCTTCAAGCCTGTATTCCTGCTGCTCCTGCTTGCAATCCCCGTATTTCTTCTTGGTGAGATGAGCGCAGTGAGCAGAAGACGGAGGATGCGCATTTACAGGGAAGCCGCGCTTGCAAGGGCAGGAAAGCTTGAAGAGGAGCTTGAAGACCTGCTTGAAGCGGTCGGCCGGCAGGGCGAAGAGGATGAGAAGAACAAAAAGCGTCTCGAAGCCGAAGAAAAGGATGCCGCAGACCAGCTGAAGAGGACAGAGACACGGCGGAGCGAGCTGATAAAGCAGTTATCCTCGGATGACGGTCTTGAGGACAGTATCATCGAAAGGGAACAGAAGATATCGGAGATACGGGCTTTCTTAAGACCGGAGGGCAGGGCTCTTTCCGAGATAATCGACGAGAGGAGCGAGGTGCTTGAACAGCTTGCCGGATACGAGGAGCGTTACGAAGCGCTAAAGCTTGCCATAGAAGTTATGGAAGAGGCCGGGGAGGAGCTCAGGAAGAATTTCGGACCAAGGCTCAACACGCGGACCGCAGAGATATTCTCCGGGCTTACGGGCGGAAAATACAGCAATGTCAATGTTTCTAAGAACTTTGGCGTAAGGGTCTTAGAGGAAGGCGACAGCTTTTATCATGAAGGCGGGTACTTGAGCAACGGTACCAACGATCAGGTCTATTTTGCACTTCGTCTTGCAATAGCCGAGATACTTACGGAGGCGGAGAAAGAGATGCTGCCGCTGCTCCTTGACGACATTTTCGAACAGTATGATGACGAAAGGACTGCCAAAGGCTTAAGGTTCCTTGACGCATATTCCTCGGAACGCGGGGGACAGGTCATACTTTTCACGTGCCACAGGCATGTGCTCGAAATGGCTGAAAAAGTGACGGAGCATTCGGGATTTTTTGACCTGTCATCATCCGGAACATGACGATATTATTGACATTTCGTCTGTCTTGTGTTAAAACGAAACATGCTGGATCATCAAATAAACAAAGGAAAGACATACTATGAAAACAAGAAACCTGGTAGGAGACCGCTTTAAGGAACGCCCTGCGGACTGCGTCATCGACAGCCACGCAATGATGGTAAAGGGCGGCTATATCAAATACGTTGCAAACGGCATTTATTCGCTTTTTCCGCCTGCAAAGCGCATCACAAAGAAGATAGAGAACATCATCCGCGAGGAGATGGACAGGATAGACGGACAGGAGGTGCTCCTTCCCGTTGCCCTTCCCGCAACGCTCTGGGACGAATCCGGGCGCTATGAGTCTGTCGGGGATGAGCTCTTAAGATTCTCTGACCGCAACAAGAGCAGGATGGTGCTCGGAATGACGCATGAAGAGGCAGCAGTACAGCTTGTGCGCGATTTTGCCCAGAGTTATGCGCGTTACCCCTTTATGATATATCAGATACAGACGAAGTTCCGTGATGAGGCGAGACCCCGTGCCGGTCTTATCCGCGTGCGTGAATTTACCATGAAGGATGCTTATTCCTTCCATACCTCACAGGAAGATCTTGAGGCTTATTACGCAAGATGCTATGAGGCTTACAACAGGATCTTCGCCCGCTGTGGTATCCCGGAGACCGTTGCCGTTGTTTCTGATTCCGGTATGATGGGCGGCAATATCTCGCACGAATACATGCTCCTTACGCCCTGCGGCGAGGATTCCATCGCTATCTGCCCGGAGTGCGGCTATAAAGCCAATATGGAGGCTGCAAAGAGCATTATCGTAAACGAGAACGCAGCTCCCGCAGAGGAGCTCGTAAAGGTGGAAACACCTCACGTTTCGACCATCGAAGATCTTTGCGGTTTTATGAAATGCAGGCCGGAGGATACCTGCAAAGCCGTTGTTTACGCAAAGAACAGCGACGATAAGATCGTTATCATCTTTATCCGCGGCGACCTTGATGTGAACGAGGCCAAGCTCAAGAAGATCGTAAAAGACAATATCCATGCGGCTGTGATAACCGAGGAAAGCGGCATTGTTGCGGGCTTTATCGGACCCAAGGGGCTTCCTTCGAATGTTGAGGTCATCTTTGATGCATCGCTTAAAGGCCTTAACAGCCTTGTTACCGGCGCAAATGAAAAGGACCACCACTTTAAGGGTTTCAATATCGAGAGAGATTACGGTTCCGTTGAATATGCGGATGTGGCAAAGATCGTTGACGGCGGCATCTGCCCCGAGTGCGGAAAGAAGAGCATTAAGATATCACGCGGTATCGAGGTGGGCAACATCTTCCAGCTCGGAACAAAGTATTCAAAGTCCATGAATCTGACATATACCGACGAAAAGGGCGAAAGCCACTATGCGATAATGGGATGCTACGGTATCGGCGTTGGACGCCTTGCTGCTTCTGTCGCAGAAGTACGTCACGACGATTACGGTCCCATCTGGCCCATCACGATCGCACCCTGGGAAGTACAGCTCTGCTGCGTTCGTGCAGATGATGCGGCTGCAAAGGCTGCAGCGGACAAGCTCTACGACGACCTGCAGAACGCAGGCCTCGAAGTGATCTATGATGACCGTGATGTCCGTCCCGGCTCAATGTTTGCCGATGCAGACCTTCTCGGTGTTCCGGTACGTGTTATCGTAAGCCCGAGAAACCTTGCGGAAGGCGTTGCCGAGGTAGTTACACGCGACAAGTCCGTATCAAAGAAGGTTTCCATGGATAACGTGCTTGAAGAAGTAAAGGCACTTGTAAAAGAGCTTTACGCAAAGTATTCGATCTGAAAAAATAAGCCCCGCAGCGATCCTGCGGGGCAGCTTATGAAAGGATAAAGGGAAGAAAATGCTGGTTCCGATCTTATTGTTTTTACTTGGGTTTGCATTGCTCATAAAGGGCGGTGACTGGTTTGTCGACGGTTCCGTCGGCATTGCACACCGTTTTCATCTGCCGGAGATACTTATCGGCGCAACCGTTGTTTCCATAGGCACAACGCTGCCTGAGGTAATGGTATCCTCACAGGCTGCGGCGCTTGGAAACGCCGGCATCTCTTACGGCAACGCCATAGGCTCCATAATCTGCAACACAAGCCTTATTGCCGCCATCACGGTAACTTTTAAGCCGGGGAAAGTAAACAAAAAGTCGCTTCTTCTGCCTGCGGGCTTCTTCTTTGCGGCAGCTGTCGTATATGCCTGCATCTCGTGGTTTAAGGGCGGTTTTGAGCGGTATATGGGCATTATCTTCCTTTGCGCTTTTGTTGTATATCTCATTATTTCCGCTCTTCAGATGAAGAAAAATCCCGAGCTTTCCGAGGATGGCGGGGAAGAGGAAAATCAGAAGGAAAGAGCTCTTTGGCTCGATATAGTGCTGCTTGTTGTAGGAGCCGCCGCTATCGCTGTAGGAGCAAGGCTCCTTGTGGATAACGGAACAAAGATAGCTTCTGCACTCGGAGTGCCCGATTCTGTTATCGGTCTTACCATGATCGCTCTCGGAACAAGCCTTCCTGAGCTTATCACAGCTATAACAAGCCTGCTAAAAGGGCATGGCGCGTTGTCGCTCGGAAACGTTATCGGAGCAAACCTATTCAATATCATCCTTGTTTCAGGTATGGCCATTACCATTTCACCTTTCAGGGTTCCTGCGGAGAAGACAATAAACGGCATGAATTCGTCCTTTGTCATCGATCTTCCGGTAATGCTTGGCGTTATGCTGCTCCTTTGTGTTCCGCCGCTCGTTACGGGCAAGCTTAAGCGCTGGCAGGGTATCATGCTGCTTGCGATCTATGCAGGGTTTACCGTTTATCAGTTTGTGTCGTAAGAAGGCGGGTACCGGATTATAGCTGCGGAAGCGGAGTTGACCGGGTATTATATGCAGTAGATTCCATGCCGGATGCGTATCTTAGAATTGCTTCGTCAGTATACCTGTGGAGTCCTGATATTTTTTTTCCGGTTTTGCAACATTTTGAATATAAAAAGAGTATTACAGGCAGCAGGATAAAAACCGGCTGCCTTTACAGGTTAGGATCATGGGGATTTTTAAGAAAAACAAAGTGTCTGCCGGGGAGGCTGAACGGCTGGCGGCATACTATATCGAAAAATACGGTAACGCCATGCTGCGATTTGCCTACAGCTATCTGCAGAATACCGAGGATGCCGAAGATGTTGTGCAGGATGCGCTCATACGCGCAATTGATTCCGAAGCTGCCTTCGAGAACGAAAAGCATGAGAGGACATATCTTTTACAGATAGTCAAAAACTTATGCTTCGATCATATCGGGAAACGCGGAAAAGCTGCGGAATCGGAGCTTGATGAAAACATTGAGGCGAAGGAAAGCGAGGATTACTCCTTTGTCCGGGATGCGGTGGGAATGCTTCCGAAGAATGAACGGGAGGCCATACATCTGTTTTACATCGAGGGGTATTCCACGAAAGAGATAGCAAAGATACTCGGAAGAAAAGAATCCACAGTCCGCTCTGACATGCTGAGAGGCCGGGCACATTTGAAAGATATCCTGAAGGAGGAATTCGACTTTGAATAAATATCAGAGATCCATGGAAGACATTAAGCTTTCCGAAGAGTCAAAAGACAGGATACTTAATAATATCAGCGGGCATTATGCCAAAGCTGCAGATGAAAAGACAACGCGCATAAGACGCATCAATTTCGCAACAAAATGGGTTGCGGTTGCGGCAGCGGTACTGTTACTGTGTATAGCGACACCGATAGGAGTTAAGCTTGTCCGGGATAATTCGAAGAAGGAAGCGAAAGGAAATCCGGTTCAGTGGGTAACCGGGACACCTTCGGGCGTTGAAGATGCCAACATGAACGGACAGGAAGAACCTGAGAGCGGGAAAAAGAGTTCGTCAGTGCCCGGAGCTAAAGGGGAAAACGACGGGATTGCATCACAAGAGATAAGCAAAGAAGACAGGATCAGCATGCTGAACGAGGGCAAGTATTCATCGGCTGAGTGTACGGCATGCAGATATAACCTGGAGGGGAAGACACCGGAGCAGTTTTTGCAAGATACTTTAGGCACCCCGGGTACGGATTGGTTAAGCTCCACTTTCACGTCGGATGAATCGGGGCCTGCAGGGGACGACACGAGCATTCCTTTTAATGACGGACGGGAACTGGTTCTTGTGAAAAAGGATGGGAAGATCACCAATGCGTATGTTGTGAACGGTGATGAGATACTTGTCTGCAGCTTTACAAAAGTTATAAGTGAAGAAGCGGCTGTTCGGGCGGCACGGAATATCCTCGGGTTCATGCTGGAGTTAAAGTAAACAGGTAATGCGACTGTGATCAAAAGAGAATCAAAAGAGCTGTCAAACTGTGTTATCAGGTTTGACAGCTCTTTTATTTTGTTATTTGCTGTATTATATTCAGTTTCCTGCGGCTGCAAAGAGCTTTGCGATCTCATCCGGGGAAAGTGCTTTGTTCGGGTCACTCAGATCCAGGCCGGCGAAGGGATCTGCCTTGGGTTCGGGCTCGGGAGCGGGCTCGGGCTCGGGAGCAGGCTCGGGTGCAGGCGCAGAGGCCTGGGCGAACAGAGCGGCGATCTCGTCGGGAGAAAGAGGTTTGTTCGGGTCACCGGATACTTCAAGCTTCGGAGCGGGAGCAGGTTCAGGTTCAGGAGCGGGCTCGGGCTCAGGCTCAGGAGCAGGCTCGGGTGCAGGCGCGGAGGCCTGGGCGAATAGAGCGGCGATCTCATCGGGAGAAAGGGCCTTGTTTGGGTCACCGGATACTTCAAGCTTCGGAGCGGGCTCGGGTTCGGGAGCAGGCTCAGGCTCGGGTTCGGGCGCGGAGGCCTGTGCGAACAGAGCGGCGATCTCATCGGGAGAAAGGGCCTTGTTCGGGTCACCGGATACTTCAAGTTTCGGTTCGGGAGCAGGCTCGGGAACAGGAGCTTCAACTACCGGTTCGGGTTCTGGTTCTGGAACAGGAGCTTCCACTACCGGTTCGGGTTCCGGTTCGGGAACGGGAGCCTCCACTACCGGCTCAGGAGTGGATTCGGAAGCAACCTCAACTATCGGTTCGGGTTCTGGTTCTGGAACAGGAGCTTCGACTACAGGCTCGGGTTCAGGCTCGGGAGCTTTTTCAATAACAGGCTCGGGAGCAACTTCTGCAACAGGCTCGGGAGCTGCGACCGGTTCAACAACCGGTACGGGTTCCTCTGTCTTTTTCTTTCTTGATGAGCTTCTGGCGGGCTTTGCTGTTTTAGCAGCCTCAACGGCAGCTGCCATTTCAGCTTTGATGAGTGTAAGCTCGGTAAGAAGGGCATCGAGTTTGGCATTCAGCTCTGCGGGAACAACAGAAGGGGCAGGTGCGCTTGAACCTGCGGCCACAGCAGCCTTAACGCTTTCAAGACCGTCGGAAACGGCACCTGTCACTGTGGAACTGCCGGTTTCAACGGCAGCAGCTATGCTGTTGTTTCCTGCTTCAATGCTTTCCTTGATGCCGTCGTTGCCGGCATTCATAAGCTCGGCAAGCTGCTTGGCGTTTTCTTTGTTATATTTGATGATCATCTTTACACCGCTCTGCTGATCCTGACGCAACAGGTGTACAGCCTCGTGAAGGCTTTGCAGTGCAGCAAGCGTATTTGCGGATGCGGGATTATGGGTAACGGCGCTGTTAAGCTCCGCAAGCTTGTCCTTTGTATCGCTTCCGTTGCGCTTTGTGGCGGTATATATGGCCTTTTCGACATTCTCAAGGTTTCCGAGCCTGTCTATGAGTTCGATGGTTTCTTCCGATGAACCGTGCCCGATATAGTTCTCAAGGATGCTGTCTATCAGAAGATAGGAAGTGATCAAGAGAACAGCGGCACCCCCGATAACTGCGAGCAGGGAAGATCTGAGCTCGACAAGGACATAGATCATGAAAACAAGCGATGCAATAAACAGAAGACTGAATATTTCAGTAAAGATCTTTTTCTTTTTCAAAACGAACCTCCGCTACACCCTGATAATGCCCTTAAAAACCGTTCGGAAACAAAAGAGCGCTTTATCAGACTTCTTCATTCTATTTTCTCATAAATGCTTTTGTTTTTCAAGTATAAAAGCACTCAAAATGGCACTTTGGGATGTAAAAAATAAAATTTTAAGATCCACCTCTCTTGACTGAAAATCCGCAACAATAAAACTTGATTTTTTCGTCGAATGCATTTATAATCTTTCAAATGGGTCATGAGCCCAAAAGAACAGGAGGAGATATTTATGTTTAAAGAGTTTAAGGAATTCGCAGTAAAAGGTAACATGATGGATCTTGCTGTCGGCGTTATCATCGGCGGTGCATTCAATGCCCTGGTAAGCTCGCTTGTTAACGACATTATCATGCCGCTCTTAAGCCTTATCACAGGTAAGATCGATTTCAACAATCTGTTCATCGCACTTGACGGAGAGAAGTACACTACACTCGAAGCAGCAAAGGAAGCAGGCGCTTCGACCGTCAATTACGGCTCATTTATTTCAGGTATCATCAACTTCATCATAATGGCATTTGTTGTATTCCTTATCGTTAAGGGTATCAACAAGCTCCGCAGACTTGGCGAAAAGCCCGTAGAAGCAGCACCCGCAGAGCCTACCACAAAGGTTTGCCCGTTCTGCCAGTCTGAGATCTCCATCAAGGCTACACGCTGCCCTCACTGCACATCAAAGCTTGAGGAAGCAGAAGCTTAAAATACCGGAATACCTGTGTATTCCCTGCTTTAGAAAGGAACGCGAAAGCGTAGAAAAACCGTGGAATTAGTATCGATTCGAGACATTTACAGAGACAGAGAAAAATATATCGGCACAGACATCACAGTCGGCGGATGGATCAGAAGCGTGAGGAATTCGAAAACCTTCGGTTTTATCGTACTTCATGACGGAACATTTTTTGAGACACTTCAGATCGTTTATCATGACACAATGGGCAATTTTGCCGAAGTTTCAAAGTTAAACGTCGGCTCTGCAGTCATCGTCAAAGGTAAGCTTGTTGCAACACCGGAGGCGAAGCAGCCCTTTGAGATCCAGGCGGATTCCGTAGAGATAGAAGGCGCGTCAACGCCCGATTATCCTCTTCAGAAAAAGCGCCATACACTGGAATATCTTCGTACACAGTCGCACCTCCGTGCCCGCACGAACACCTTCCAGGCCGTATTCCGTGTACGTTCGCTTTGCGCATATGCCATCCATAAGTTCTTCCAGGAGCGCGATTTCGTATATGTTCACACCCCGCTCATCACGGGAAGCGACTGCGAAGGCGCAGGCGAAATGTTCCAGGTAACGACACTTGACCTTAACAATGTGCCGAAGACAGAAGACGGAAAAGTAAACTATGCCGAGGATTTCTTCGGGAAGCCCACAAACCTTACCGTAAGCGGCCAGCTTAACGGTGAGACCTACGCGATGGCTTTCAAGAACATCTATACCTTCGGACCTACCTTCCGTGCCGAGAATTCAAATACTACAAGACATGCCGCAGAGTTCTGGATGATCGAGCCCGAGATCGCTTTTGCCGATCTTAAGGACGACATGATCCTTGCGGAAAGCATGATCAAGTATATCATCCGTTATGTCCTTGAAAATGCTCCCGAAGAGATGAATTTCTTCAACAGCTTTATAGACAACGGCCTTATCGAAAGGCTCAAGCATGTGCTTAACTCTGATTTTGGCCGCGTTACCTACACGGAAGCCATCGAGATCCTTGAGAAGAATAACGATAAATTCGATTACAAGGTAAGCTGGGGCTGCGATCTTCAGACAGAACACGAACGCTTCCTTACCGAGCAGGTATTCAAGAGACCTGTATTCGTAACGGATTATCCGAAGGATATCAAGGCGTTCTACATGAAGCTGAACGAGGACGGAAAGACCGTTGCGGCAATGGACTGCCTTGTGCCCGGTATCGGCGAGATAATCGGCGGCAGCCAGCGTGAAGACGACTACGACAAGCTTTTAAAGAGAATGAGAGAGCTTGGCCTCAAAGAGGAAGATTACGGTTTCTATCTTGATCTTCGTAAGTTCGGAAGCGCAAGACATGCAGGCTTTGGCTTAGGTTTCGAGCGCTGCGTTATGTACCTTACGGGTATGGGCAACATCCGTGATGTCATTCCGTTCCCCAGAACAGTTAACAATTGCGATCTATAATGCCGCAAGGCACGCTGCAGGGTGCGTAAAACGTGCCCTGCAACGGTTTTTTTAAGTATATGCACAGTTATTTAAGAGCGGTTGGCTACAGCAACATAGACAACTTACAGAAAACAGAAGAACTGATACAGAAGGCCATCAAGGACCCTACATATGTTTTGGAGACGAAGAGCACCTCAGGACGGCCTGCACGTGAGTATTATTACGAATGTACAAAGGACATGGGTATATGTGTCCTCTGCGAGATCGATGACGATCCCGTATGCGAGAGCGAGACTCCTGTCAGGGTCGTAGGGTATTTCCCGTATTACAAAGGCGAATACACATCCGTTTCAGGAGATATCTTTGTGGAAAAAAAGGTGGATACCGGGTCGTTCCACGGCATGTGCCATGACAGCAGGTTTGGCATCGCACTCATATTCAGCCTGCAGAACACCGTGGATTATCTGAACAGCAGGATGAAGACCAAAAACGGGAGCTATTCCGGTGAAGTACGGCTTTCGGCCCTTTCTCTTGAAGGAAGGATAATCCTTCCCGTGGAAAAGAGCATGAAAAATACAGAAAGCCTCATCATTCCCGGGAAAAGAAAAGCGGAGTCGGGCAGCGGTTCCTATGACACCGGTAAGGACAGTGCCACGGAAATCCCCGAGGATGACTATTTCCTTAAAGGCAGCATGATCCTGGATCGGGCCAGGAAAGAAGATATCTTCAGTATCGTTGACACAACATTCATGCCTCACGGCACCGAGACAGATGTTTACAGTATGGTAGGCGAGATCACCGAGTTTGTCCTGCTCATCAACGAACACACAGACGAACCGGTATGGCTTCTTGACGTAGTATGCAAGGGCGTTCCCATGCAGGTATGCATCAATAAATCGGACCTTCTCGGCGTTCCGGATTACGGCAGACGTTTCAGGGGAATCGTCTGGATGCAGGGCCGGATAAAATTCTTTTAGTGTTCTACTTGACAAAGCCATATTTGATAAATAAAATAGGTGTTGTTGAAATTTTGTTTTAAGTTTCCGTAGCTCAGCAGGATAGAGCGTCCGCCTCCTAAGCGGAAGATCGTGCGTTCGAATCGCATCGGAAACGTTTCAGACCGCCTGTTACGGGCGGTTTTGTTATGTAAACAGACGGCACATTCCGCAAAAGGAAGGGGTACCCATGAATTCGAATATTGATTACAACGGTTTAAGAGACAGCGCAGTTTCGCTTGTTACGGATGTTCCTCATCTGACGGCGGATCTTGCGAATGTCTCTGCTTTGCTTTTTACGACACTTCCGACACTTAACTGGGCCGGATTCTATCTTTCCGAGGGCGATAAGCTTGTGCTCGGGCCTTTCCAGGGAAAGCCCGCATGCATAGAGATCCCGTACGGCAGGGGCGTCTGCGGTACGGCCGCAAAAGAGGACAGAACCGTGGTAGTGGCTGATGTACATAAATTCCCGGGGCACATTGCCTGTGACGGGGCATCACTTTCGGAGATCGTCATCCCTCTTCACAAGGACGGGAAAGTATTCGGAGTGCTTGACATAGACAGCCCCGTTACGGACAGGTTTTCCGATGTCGACAGGGCGGGTCTTGAGAGCGTGGTAAAGGCGCTTGAGAGCGTTTTGCCGCTGTAATGGTCACGGGCTTTTTTGGGGATGTGACACAAAACAGGGTCATGCTTACTGTACAGAAGAAGACTTTTGTGTTATAATGTTTCGACTGGTGGTCTGGCATATCCAAATTTTGCCGGATTATCATATATAGCCGTATATCTATCCATTAAGATTGTACGAGTTACAGCATGGAGGTAAGGAACAATGGGCGGTATCTTTGGAGTAGTCTCCAAACAGGAATGCGTCTTTGACCTGTTCTTCGGTATCGACTACCATTCGCATCTGGGCACACGCCGGGGCGGTATGGCGGTCTGGGGGCCGAACGGGTTCAACAGATCCATTCACAACATCGAGAATTCCCCTTTCCGTACGAAATTCGACAGGGATTTCAGCGAGATGAAGGGCAATCTCGGTATCGGCTGCATTTCGGATCTCGAGCCGCAGCCGCTTCTGGTGCGTTCGCACCTCGGAACATACGCTATCACTACGGTAGGTAAGATCAACAACAAGGAAGAACTGATCAAGTCCGTATTTGAACGCGAAAATCTGCATTTCCTCGAAATGAGCGGCGGGACGATAAACTCCGTTGAGCTTGTGGCGGCGCTGATAAACCGCGAGGATTCAATAACCGCAGGCATCAAACATGCGCAGGATGTGATAAAGGGTTCGATGACCATCCTCCTGCTCACGAGCGAAGGCCTGTATGCCGCAAGAGACAGGCTTGGCAGAACGCCGCTTGTCATCGGCAAAAAGAAGGACGCCTACTGTGCTTCCTTCGAAAGCTTTGCTTATCTTAACCTTGGCTATAAAAGCTTCAAGGAGCTTGGGCCCGGCGAGATCGTCTTTATCACGCCCGACGGTGTCGAAGTCAAGAATCCGCCCGGGAACGAGATGAAGATATGCACCTTCCTCTGGGTCTACTATGGGTATCCGACCTCCTCTTACGAGGGTGTGAGCGTCGAGCAGATGCGTTATGCCTGCGGCGAAAAGATGGCAAAACGCGACAATGTTACCCCTGATATAGTTGCGGGCGTTCCGGATTCCGGCACACCGCATGCAATAGGCTACGCCAATGCTTCGGGTATTCCGTTTGCAAGGCCGTTCATCAAATATACGCCTACCTGGCCGCGGTCCTTTATGCCGACAAACCAGTCACAGCGCAACCTGATCGCAAAGATGAAGCTCATCCCCGTGGATGCGCTCATTAAGAATAAAAAACTGCTGCTCATAGATGATTCCATCGTCCGCGGCACGCAGCTTGGCGAAACTACGCAGTTCCTGTATGAGAGCGGAGCAAAAGAGGTGCATGTGCGCCCCGCCTGCCCGCCTATCATGTATGGCTGCAAATACCTGAATTTCTCGCGTTCGACCTCCGAGATGGATCTTATCGCAAGGCGCGTTATAGCCAAGCGCGAGGGCTGGGACAACGAGGGCTATTCGGTTGGGACCATCCCCGGAGCAGCCGCTCCCGCATGCCACTGCGGAAGGGTGCCGGACAGCGGGGAACAGAGCAAAGTGCTTGCAGAGTATGCGGATCCGGACGATCCGAAATACTCCGCGATGGTGGAAGATATCAGGGAAAACCTGAACTTCACATCACTGTCATTCAATAGACTTGATGACATGTGCGACGCGGTCGGGATCGACAGGTGCAAGCTTTGCACATACTGCTGGAACGGCAGGGAATAAACGGACAAATAACGGAAAATTTGGAGATGCAAAATGGCAAAACGTACTGACATACATAAAGTGCTGATAATAGGCTCGGGTCCGATCATCATCGGACAGGCCTGCGAATTTGACTACTCGGGCACACAGGCCTGCAAGGCCTTAAGACAGCTCGGATACAAGATAATCCTTGTTAATTCAAACCCCGCGACGATCATGACGGATCCGGGGACTGCCGACGTTACATACATCGAGCCCTTAAACGTTGAGAGGCTTGAGCAGATAATCGCAAAGGAACGCCCGGATGCGCTGCTTCCGAACCTTGGAGGGCAGTCCGGCCTTAACCTCTGCTCGGAGCTTGCAAAGGCCGGCGTCCTTGAAAAATACAATGTAAAGGTCATCGGCGTCCAGGTGGATGCCATCGAACGCGGCGAAGACCGTATCGAGTTCAAGAAGACCATGTACAAGCTCGGTGTCGAGATGGCGCGCAGCAAGCCCTGCTACAGCGTTGAAGAGGGCCTTAAGATCGTTGAGGAGATGGGACTTCCCGTCTGCCTCCGTCCCGCTTATACAATGGGCGGTGCCGGCGGCGGCCTCGTATATAACATCGAGGAGTTCAAGACCGTACTTGCAAGAGGCCTTCAGGCGAGTATCGTAGGACAGGTCCTTATCGAAGAATCGATACTCGGTTGGGAGGAGCTCGAACTCGAGGTTGTCCGTGACGCAAAGGGCAACATGATCACAGTCTGCTTCATAGAGAACATCGATCCCATCGGCGTTCATACCGGCGATTCCTTCTGCTCGGCACCGATGCTCACGATATCCGAAGACCTACAGAAGCGTCTCCAGCAGATAGCCTACAAGATAGTTGACGAGGTAGGCGTTATCGGCGGGACAAACGTACAGTTCGCGCATGATCCGGTTTCGGACCGCGTGGTTGTTGTAGAGATCAACCCGAGAACATCCCGTTCTTCCGCACTTGCCTCAAAGGCTACAGGCTTCCCCATCGCACTTGTTTCCGCAATGCTTGCCTCCGGCCTTACACTTGACGAGATCCCCTGCGGAGTTCACGGAACTCTCGATAAATACGTACCCGGCGGCGATTATGTCGTTATCAAGTTTGCGCGCTGGGCATTTGAAAAATTCAAAGGCGCCGAAGACAAGCTCGGCACCCAGATGCGTGCCGTAGGCGAGGTAATGAGCATCGGCAAGACCTATAAAGAGGCCTTCCAGAAGGCAGTAAGAAGCCTTGAGACAGGCCGCTACGGGCTTGGCTTTGCGAAGGATTTCAACGACCTTCAGCTTGAGAAGCTCCTCGGCAAGCTCCATACAGCCTCAAGCGAGCGTCAGTTCATCATGTATGAGGCTTTGAGAAAAGGCGCGACCGTTGAAGAACTTGAGGAACTTACAAAGATCAAGCGCTATTTCATCGAGCAGATGAAGGAGCTTGTAGACGAGGAAGAAGCACTTATAAAGGACGCAAAAGCCGGCAGCGCTGTTGATGTCCTTACAAAGGAGCGCCTCCTTGCGCTTAAAAAAGACGGTTTCTCCGACAGATATCTTGCTAAGCTTGTGGGCGCGGATGAACAGACGATCCGTGATCTGCGCGCAGGATACGGCATCAAAGAGACCTTTGAGCCCATACATGTAAGCGGGACAAAAGACAGCGAGTACTTCTACTCGACTTATAATTCCGAAAACGACGCGCCTGTCGACACGGAGCGTAAGAAGGTCATGATACTCGGCGGCGGCCCGAACCGTATCGGCCAGGGTATCGAGTTTGACTATTGCTGTGTACATGCGGCTTTTGCCCTTAAGGATCTGGGCTTTGAGACCATTATCGTAAACTGCAACCCGGAGACCGTTTCAACCGACTACGATACTTCGGACAAGCTGTATTTTGAGCCTCTTACGCTTGAAGATGTGCTTGCTATCTACGAAAAGGAGAAGCCTGTCGGCGTTATCGCCCAGTTTGGCGGACAGACGCCCTTAAATCTTGCGGACGATCTTGAAAAGGCCGGCGTGAAGATCCTCGGCACTCCGCCTGCCGTTATCGATATGGCTGAGGACAGGGATCTCTTTAGGGCCATGATGGAGAAGCTTGGCATCCCCATGGCTGAATCCGGCATGGCATCGACCGTTGAGGAAGCTGTTGAGATTGCGAACAGGATCGGTTATCCCGTTATGGTGCGTCCTTCCTTCGTTCTTGGCGGACGCGGCATGGAAGTTGTCTATGATGACGAAAGCATGCGCGGTTACATGGCAGCGGCAGTAGGTGTGACACCCGACCGTCCGATCCTGATCGACAGGTTCCTTCGCCATGCAACTGAGGTTGAAGCTGATGCCATCAGCGACGGAACGAATGCATTTGTTCCCGCCGTTATGGAGCATATCGAGCTTGCGGGAATACATTCCGGCGACTCCGCATGTATCCTGCCTTCGAAGAACCTTTCCGAAGAGATCCTCGATACTATCAAGGATTACACAAGAAAGATAGCCGTTGAGATGAACGTCCGCGGTCTTATGAACATGCAGTACGCCATAGAGAACGGCAGGGTTTACGTGATCGAGGCAAATCCCCGTGCATCCCGTACGGTACCGCTTGTTTCGAAGGTCTGCGACATCAACATGGTAAGGATCGCAACACAGATCATCACCATGGAACTTACAGGCAATCCTTCTCCCGTTCCTTCACTTAAGGAGAAGAAATACGATTATTACGGTGTAAAGGAAGCAGTATTCCCCTTCAACATGTTCCCTGAAGTGGATCCGCTCCTCGGACCGGAAATGCGCTCTACGGGCGAGGTGCTCGGCATCGCTTCAGACTTTGGCGAAGCCTTCTACAAGGCAGAGGAAGCTACCCAGACAAGCCTTCCGACGGAAGGAACGGTGCTCTTCAGCGTCAACAGGAGCGACAAGCCCGAAGTGGCCGATATCGCAAGGGTGTTCGCGGAATGCGGCTTTAAGATCCTTGCCACCGGCAATACATACAAGACAATAGTTGACGCAGGTATACCTGCAGAGAAGATCAATAAGCTCCAGGAGGGCCGTCCCAACATCCTTGACGCGGTGACAAACGGCGAGATCTCGCTTATCGTGAATACACCTTCGGGCAAGGAAGCGGCATGGGATGATTCCTACATCCGCAAGGCAGCGATCAAGAACCGGATACCCTACATCACCACGATGGCAGCCGCAAAGGCAAGCGCAGAGGGTATCAGGAGCGTGCGCAAGTACGGCAAGATAGGCGTTATGAGCCTTCAGGAGCTTCATAAGAACTGACACATGAACAAACTGGATGGAATAGACACATTACTGATAGACCTTGACGATACCATATTTGATTTCGGAAAGGCCGAGGGTATCGCGGTGCGGGCCGCATTTGCGGAATCCGGGGTCGAACCGTCGGATGACCTGCTTTGGGACTACTCCGTGATAAACCGCGGGATCTGGAAGGAACTCGAACGGGGCGAGATAACACGTGAAGTACTGCTTGTTGAGCGGTTCAGAAGGCTTTACGAAAAACGCGGTATCGACAAGGATCCTTCGGTTGTGGCAAGGCTCTATCCGGAAAAGCTCTCAAAGGGGCATTACTGGCTTCCCGGAGCGAGGGAAGCTGTCATAGAGCTTTCGAAGAGATACGATATTTACATTGCATCAAACGGGACCTACTGGATCCAGTACGGCAGGATTAAGACATCGGATCTTGAAAGTTTCGTGAAGGGAGTGTTCATCTCGCAGGAGATGGGCGCGGACAAGCCTTCTCCGCTGTATTTTGACGAATGTTTCAAACGTATGGGACGCGACAGGAAAAGGTGCGCTATGGTAGGCGACAGCCTTACTTCCGACATACTCGGCGGGAAGAACGCGGGACTCGTTACCGTATGGGTCAACACCAACGGGCTTGAGCCGGATCCGTCGATAGTTCCTGATATTACGGTGGGGAAACTGGGGGACATCCTTACCCTGACAGACAACGGGTGATGTATCCGAAGCCTTGAGAAGAGGTATTTATGGCAGACATTTTTTCAATCTATGAGATCGCAGTTAATGAAGATGAGCTTGTAAAGGTATGGGAGACCATGCCGATGCAGATCGCGGAGGTGTATGCTCCGGAGGCCTGTATCGCAAAGGACGCGGGAAGGACCGTGTATCTTGCCGAAAACAGGCTTGATTCGTCACGCGTTGTGATCACCTGTGCCGTCGGCGAGGCCATAGCGGCACTGCGCAAGGAATCCGACACAATGGACCTTCTTGTGCTGGGGTGTATCCCAAAGAAGCTTATGTTCAGGGAATATGACGACCGTGCGATCCTCATGGGCGAGTACATAAAGGGCGAAAGCTTCGGCGGAGCCGTTGCGCGCGTTGGCGCCTTTTCGGAAGAAGAGGTGCGGAATTTCGGGATCGATCTTTGCGAGATGGTCATGGAACTTTATGAAAGGTCACTGTCTGTCGATCCTTCGACGCTTGTCGCAAGAAACATAATCATTTCCGAAGGCAGGATGAAGTTTATCGAGCCCAGGGGAATAGAATACTGCGAGGATTGCAGGAAGAACTGGGGTGAGCTGGAGATCGCCATCGGCGAGCTAATGAACATGCTTCTTGTCGGCAACGGCACGGGGCTCGAACCGGAGAGTTCACCCGGCATGAAGAAGCTGCTTGCAAAATGCAGGAATAAGTCCGGAAAGAATTTTGAAAATGCGGAAGCGCTTCTCTGGGCATTAAGGGCAACATCCCCCGACGAACAGGCAAAGAAATTCGGAACAAGAGGCATAATAGCTGTTGTTGCGGCACTTATCCTTGCAATAATAGGGATATCCGCGGCAAGGCTGAACGGGCCGTTAAGGAAAAACGTAAGCGCGGACTTTGTGGAACTTGGCGAAGACGGCATTCCGGGCGCAGATCCTTTTGATGATGGAGCCGAAGGCGTGATAAGAGGCGTCAGCAGCGAAAGCGGAGAACCTGCGGAATCAGAAGCAGACAACGATAAATGATACAAAACAAATCCAAAGGGCTCGGCTGAGCCCTTTGTTGCGCGATAAGCCCGGCAACGGGCAGGAACAGGCCCATTTTGCCGATACGGGCAGGGATCGGAGGGAAAACCGGTGGCATCAAAAAAGAAAAAGCAGGATCATAAAGATGCGCTCGGCCTCGTCCTTGCACTGATGCTCGGTATTGCTGTATTCTTCGTGGTCTTTATGTTCGTGACGGGATATGTGAACAACAGGTACGGGAATTATACCGTGCCGGATATTCCGGAAATACAGGAAGAAACGGAAGTTGAAACGCCGCTGACCGCAGCAGAGCTTGTGCTGGTGCTGGATGGGGACGGTTCTCTTTCAAAGGTATTTATGACTGAAACGGACTGTATGAACCTTCGCTGGCGTATGAGCACGATCCCGCTTGACACGAGGCTTGAACTGTCTTTGTCACTGTATAAAGAATGTGTAAAGGCTAATGTGGCGGCTCCGCAGTTTACTACCATAGCTGAACTGTTCAGGTGTTTTGAAGGCGATACGGCATCAAGGCTTACCTTTGATGCGGTCAGGGAGCTTCTTCCCTTTGAACCGGATTTTCTTACGGTCATGCCGAAGGATGTGTATCTTTCGGTATTTGAGGCCAGGGATGATAAGTCTCCTTCACGATTCAGTGAAGCTCTCGCGGATAACATAAAGAGAGCAGGCTCGCTCTACTCGTTCGTTAAGAATGCTCGAAGCGTCTGCAAAGGCAGAAAGACTGCAGAGGCGGAGCTCTTTTACTTAGAGACATACGAAAACATTTCAAACAGGCAGACGGAATTCAGGATCATACCGGGGGAAAGGCATGGCAACGGTTATAAAGTCATTGCCCTTCCGGCGGATTTTTATAAAAAGTGAGGTCCGCGCGGCTCACAAACGGAGGTTAATGTGAAGAAAACGATAATTTTCGCGATTATGTTCATAATGGCTGCCGGCGTGTTCTTTGGCGGTTACAAGGCCGGTGCTGCCGGCGGCGGCGCAGGCTCCGCTTCGGACCCGCTCATCACCAAAAGCTATCTTGAGGCGAGACTTGCGCAGGCTCTTGGTACAAGCGGCGGATATGTTAAGGTTGCTGTCGCAAAAAACGGCCGTATAAGGCTTTCAGAGACCGGCCAGCTGTTTTTGTATTCCGGCGCGGGTACCGTTTCGGACGGTAAATTCGTGGACTTGAGCAGCGGTGACCTGTTCTCGAAGGGCAATGTCTGTGTTAAGTACAATATCTTTTTTGCAGCCGGCGGAAGTGCTGTGATACAGGCCGGCACGGATTCGGTGTTCTATGTCCTCGGACCGTACACGCTCGAGTCCGAGTAAGCATCTGATCTTTGGGGGAAAAGGAAATGAAATTCTTAAAGACGCCGTCAAAGGCAAGAGACATCCTGCTCATCATAGTCGGGACCGCTCTTATCGCCGTAAGCATCAATATGGTCTATGACCAGATGGGCATAGTAAACGGCGGTGTTACCGGTATAGGCATAATACTTAAGCATTTTACCGCGATCCCGATCTGGGTTACGAACATAGTCCTGAACGTGCCTATTTTTATATGCGCATTCATAATGCTCGGACGCAGGGCGACTTTTATGAGCCTGATCGCGGACCTGCTGCTTACCGCGTTTCTTGCGGTATGCCCGCAGTTCCCGCTGTTTGGTGACGATATAACGCTTTCCGCGGTGTTCGGCGGCATCATAGGCGGGACGGGAATGGGACTGGTGTTCCTGTGCTCGGCCACAACAGGCGGTACCGACATGCTTTCCGCGCTTATCCACAAAAAGCTCCGCCATTATACGCTTCCCCAGATCATGTTCGTTGTGGACGGCGTAATAATCGTTGCGGGTTTTGCCGTTTTCGGCATCAAGATATCGATGTATGCCCTTATCGCGATATTTGTTTCAAACAAGGTATCGGACGCACTGCTTGAGGGCTTTAAGTTTGCAAAGATCGCCTATATAATCACGGATCACGGCAAGGAGATAGCGGACGAGATCATGGTGAAGCTTGACCGCGGCGTGACGGGCTTTGACGCAACGGGCATGTATTCCGGCAACCATAAGGATGTTCTCATGTGCGCTGTCTCGAAGAAAGAGATAGTCGAGGTGTTGGACATAGTGAACAAAAAGGACCCCGTGGCTTTTGTAACAGTTCACGATGCAAGAGAGGTCTGCGGGGAGGGCTTCGTCGAAAATACCCACTGACATGCGGTTCTTTTGTCTGAAATGCACATATTAACGGTTTAATTGGCTATTTTGAACAAATATAGTATGAAACTTTCGGCAATTCGAATATTGAAAATGAGGTAAAGGTCTGATATCATAGCATTGTTAAAAAGCCTACTTTCTGATGAGGGGGCTAATTTAGGAGGAAAAAATGGCAGGATTAAAATTAAAGGGGATCTATAAGGTTTATCCTAACTCGGACGTTGCAGCTGTTAAGGACTTCAACCTTGATATCGAAGACAAGGAATTCATCATCTTCGTAGGTCCTTCAGGTTGCGGTAAGTCCACAACACTTCGTATGATCGCAGGTCTTGAGGAGATCACTCAGGGTGAGCTCTGGATCGATAACAAGCTCATGAATGATGTAGAGCCCAAGGATCGTGATATCGCGATGGTATTCCAGAACTACGCTCTGTATCCTCATATGTCGGTTTACGACAATATGGCATTCGGCCTTAAGCTCAGAAAGACTCCCAAGGATCAGATCGATAAATTAGTACATGAGGCAGCAAGGATCCTCGACATCGAGCACCTTCTCGACCGTAAGCCGAAGGCTCTTTCCGGCGGACAGAGACAGCGTGTTGCCATGGGACGTGCTATCGTACGTAACCCCAAGGTATTCCTTATGGACGAGCCTCTTTCAAACCTCGATGCCAAGCTGCGTGTTCAGATGCGTATAGAGATATCCAAGCT
>JAEEGL016256415.1_pt1 | contig 80408 bp, 65 predicted proteins | sample 9134231 | NCBI WGS metagenome assembly JAEEGL01 (sample SAMN16246548, study PRJNA631951) | gut metagenome | biome: gut microbiome; feature: rumen; material: fiber-attached | host: Bos | place: Iran: Karaj | collected 2018-10 | reverse complement strand
AGGTGTTTGGTAACTGTTGTTTTACCGACCTGTCTTGCTCCCGTTACAGCCAAAGCTTTCGATTTACTGAAATTGTTTTTTAAAACAGATTCAATTGCTCTTTTAATATACATAATATACCTCATTGCGACTTTTTCCGAATATGATTAGATATTAGTCGTAATGAGGCGTTTTGTCAAGAGTATAGTGAAGTGGTATGGAAAAGTATTAGTGGGGTGAAGAAAGCTTTGCTACACCAAGTACACCAAAAAGTACACCATTGCGATGCCGACTTATGCCGACTTATACCGAGTAAGCCCTTCTTTTCCCGACTGTGAAGGTCATTATATACAGGTGTGGACGGTTGAAATCTGTTGAGAAAACATGCGCAGTACAATTCTTAGATTTGCAGGTGTGTATCAAAGGATTTAAGATCGCTTTTAGAATGATCCTGCGGCTTTTCATCTCTTTTTCAATTTCCAAATTCCTATAACTGTGGATATTATGGTGAAAACGTCGAATGCGAAAGCGGTATAGTTTTTAAGAGATATATCGAAAACAGTCCAGAGGGTCTGTCCGAATATCATCCAGAGTTTTAATATCTTTTCGTCTTTTACGTCTAAAAATAATGTGAAAGTAACTACTCCTATTGCTGGGAGCCATCCCAGTAGACCTTGTTCGTTTATTGCTATTGTAAGTCCCAGCTGGGCAGCAATTATGAGAAGCTTGACCGGCATTTTGAGAGGCCTTTTGATGCTGTAGAGGTTTCTTGCAATGCTTATGGCATTTGAAATGACGGCGGTGACACCGCCGAGCATAAGATTTGATATACTCATGATAGTCCATTGCACGCACTGAGCCAGAAGGATCTTCTTTCTCTCATTTATGAGACCGATGGCTACCATGATAAAACAGCCTATCAGTGATATTATATTTGCTATTAATATATTCCTGTTCATTTCAATCGATTGCCTGACGAAGAATAATAGCACCTGACGGAAATAAAGACAAGTCAAGAATCTGATTGTCAATTCAGATTACGGGTGTAATAATTCAAATAGCAGAAACAAGGGAGCAGAGATGTCCCGCCGATTTTGTCCTGTGTATACTGATTCAAACGAAATGGGGTGTAACGCAGTGAAGAGAATGATCAAAAAGACGATAATAACCGTATCTTTTATGATAGCTGCTATGGCAGCTCTGTTTCCCTGCGCAGTCCGGGAAGCGGAGGCGGACGCGGATGGCTGTGCGATTGTCGTTTCAGCAGACGCTTCTTATACGGAAATGTACGCTGCGGAAACGCTGCAGGAATATTTGTATACGCTTAATAACAGCGTTTACGAGATCATCACGGACGATCAGCCCTTTGATGGGTTCAAATTTTGTGTCGGGGCGACTTGTGTTTACGATACGTCAGAAGATTTAGAAGGCAAAGCCGCTGACTCGTACGTTATTGCCCCCTTTGATAACGGTCTGGCAATTTTCGGCGCGGGCGGCCGCGGAACTCTTTACGGAGTCCATACCTTTCTTGAGGAATTCTGCGGTTTTAAGTGCTACGCCTGGTATCCCGTAATGGTTATGACCTCAGATAGAATGATGATTCCTGATGAGAAGATAGTATACGAACCGTTTTTTGAATACAGGAATACCGACTGGCGCAGCGGATGGATGCCTTTGTATTCGGTTGCGCACAAACTGAACGGCGAACTGCAGACGGACGCCCCTGAACACGGAGGCAATATACCCTATCTCGGCGACACACGCTGTCATACGCTCACGACGGTTTTCTGTTCTTCTTCCGAATATTTTGAAAGCCATCCGGAATACTTTGCGCTGCATGACGGCGCAAGAGTCCCGGGGCAGCTTTGTCTGACCAACGAAGAAGTTTACGAGATAGTCCAAGGCGAGGTGCTGGCTATCCTTGAGTCGGAACATGATCCGCATGCGGACCTTCAGATCATTTCCCTGTCGCAGGCTGACAATCTGGATTACTGCGAATGCGAACAGTGCAGGGCTTTAGACGAAGCGAACGGATCCCATGCAGGTTCTCTTATCGCATTTGTCAACAGGGTGGCGGATGCTGTCAGGGAATCAGGCTATGATAACGTTGCAATAGATACCCTTGCATATACCTATACGCGCAAGGCCCCGTCTCAGGTAAAGCCCAAGGATAACGTCATAGTAAGACTTTGTACCTTCGAATGCTGTTTTTCCCATGCTCTTGACGACACTGACTGTGAACAAAACAGGGGACTGATGGAAGACCTTGCAGATTGGTCTGAGATCTGCAGCCGCATATATATCTGGGACTATACGACCAATTACGCCTATACGCTCGGTATATTTCCCGATTTCCATACTTTGCAGAGGAACATGCAGTGCTTTTATGAACACGGCGTCAGAGGCGTTTACGAAGAGGGAAACTATTATGTCGACCGCTGCGATACTGAATTCGGCGAACTCAGAACCTATCTGATCGCCGAACTTATGGAAGATCCCTACTGCAATTACGACGAAAAAATGCTGGAATTCTGCAATTACTACTACGGTGAAGGCGGAATATACGTAAAAGAGATCATCGGCGAGATAACTGCCTGCGTGAAAGATCACGTGAACCTTATCTGCCGCATGGGAGATACTTTCTCGATAGATGAAGAAAAAGCGGAGAAGATCGACGGCCTGTGGGATTCGGCCGAGAGCGCTGCGGCAGATTCCGAAGACGCTCTCGCCGCGGTCATTCGCAGCAGGCTTTCCTGGCGCTACGTGAAAGCCGTGCTGGGTCTTGGGGAATTCGGCGGAACGCTTGAAGAAAACAGGGATGCAAGGGAAGAATTATATAACGACCTTATATCCCATGGCGTCAGGATGATCGACGAGTGGACCTGGATCGAAGAGGATTTCTCCGAATACGAACTGATACCGGTCGAAGAATGGGAGTATGCCGCGCGCTTCTTTTATCTTGTTTACGACCTGAACGGAGGGACGGACGGGCCTTCCAACCAGTGGGCATTCATAGATACCGTATCTGAAGTCATACCTGTGCGAAGTGGCTTCAGTTTCCTTGGCTGGGCAAGAGAAGCAGATGCGGCGGAGGCTGAATATCTTCCCGGCGATCATATAGACCTTGATTCCGACCTTACGCTTTACGCCGTCTGGGAGGTGTCCGGAAATATAACCGTCAATATTCCTTTCAAAGATTATCCCGTAGAGTATAGGGTGGAAGGAAGTATGGTTACCGTCACAAGCGATATTCCCTGCAAGCTGGGATATCTCGGCGAAAGCGGCGTTTACACTGCCATTGAGGCAGTGCCTTTTGAAGGCATGGAAAATACGTTTACCTTTACGGCCGGCGAGGGAGTGACGGAAGTGGTCCTCGTCATAAAGGGCGACGCGAATCTGGACGGAGATATCACTCTTGCCGATTCCACCCTGGTGAAAGCCTTTTTCAACCGCGCGGTGACAGGGCAGACCCTTACGCCCGAAGAGTTTTTTGCCGGAAACGTTATAGACGAGCATATCCCTGAAATCAGACTTTCCGATTCTACCGCGATCAAAGCGGTATTTAACGGCAAAGTCACCGGGAGCGCTTTTACCTGGTAAACGGACGTAACAATTCCGGGATTCTCTATGTTATTATATATATACGAATATGGGACGGCACGCTTCAAAGCTTTGCAATGCCGTCATAGTTGGAGGGAAAAATGAAAACCACGTTTATGACGACGACGGCCACTGCACGCTATGCGGCGGCGAAGGGACAAAATATACGCTGACTTTCATATATGACAACGGCGTAGACGACGATAAGACAGTCGAACTGGTCGCCGGTTTGGAGTATAAGATGCCTGAATTCGACGGTCATCTCCCCGATGGCAAAGCCTTCAAGTGCTGGCTTCTCGAGAACACGTCCGTCAGCATGGAGTATGCTCCGGGGGATCCATACAGCATAGAGGAACACAGTACAGCTACGGCAGTCTACAGCGATGACGGAGGAGCGGACCCGGGCAATTCGCCCGGTACGGGAGACAGGACCGGGTACGGCGTCTGCTACGCTCTCCTGTTCATTTCTCTTCTAATAGCTCTCTACTGTGAGATACGTATAAAGAAAGCGTAACGTGTAAAGTAGGAGGACATTTTATGAATACTTATCGCTTTATGGAACTTGTTGAAAAAGAAAAAGGCTTTGAATTCTATCAGGCCTTCCGGGATGAATTGGACTGGATCATAGGCGGGAAGGACGATACCTGCTGGTTTACGGTCATGCAGGACGGATCGGTCAAGGAGACGTATCTGGGGAAACTGAAGGACGGGGAATGGACCGACTGCAGGATCAAGGGCAAGGGCAAAAAGAGAAGCGTAAAGGAAATGCCCGCCGGCAGCACCATCAAACGCATAGAGGAAAGAGCCTTCTTCATGCAGGATGAACCCTGGGTCAAGGACAGAAAGCCGAGACTCATAGAGGATGCTCATCCCCATTATCACTATACTTACGGTATTGGCGATAAGGCTCTCGATGTATCGGAAAAGTACGGAGTAAGCATAGGATATTCGGATATAAAAGACGTTGAAGCGGGTTTTCATCTCAGGTATCTGTATACGGGAGAAGAAGTAGATCCCGTGGAATGACGCGGTGTTTGATATGCGTGAAATCACAAGCGATCCTTTCTTTGATTTTTTAAAACAATACGATCCGAATGGTGAGGGCCATTTCGCAGGAGAAGTAAGCTTTTATCTTTTGACCGGCGATAAACCCTACGCGGGGCTGGACTCCCATAGGGAGGCTCTGGACGCAGTCTCTGAGATCCTGGTTGAAGAAAGCATAGAGGACAGGGAAAAGGTAAGAATCATTTTGGGAGACAGAGCCGCAGACAGTATCTATCCGCCGGTATGTGACGTGGAGAAAGCCGAGGCGACTCCGCTTGACACTGCGGAGTTTTTATACTGTCCCGAAATCCTGAGGACAGACAGCAACGGACGTGTTTTTTACGACGCAGAATGGAGCCCAAACGACGAAAACTTCGGGACGAGCGTTCCTTACTGGTACGCGGTGATGGAACCTGTGCAGGGAAGAAGGAACAGACCGGAAGACTTTAAAAGAATAAACAAGGCGCTGTTTCCCGAGGGCGTAGATGAACTTGAGGTTTTTGAATGGACGACCGACTGGTCGGACTATTTCGACGACGGACACGAATGGTACGGATCATGCTGCTGGAGCGTTTACGATAGGCGCATGGACAGATACGCAGTCCTGCTCGTGTCGGCAACGGACTGATATACGGAAGGGAATCATGAACAACATTTTTGAGCAGCTGCAGCAGTATATGCAGGAGAGTCTCCGGAAAGCATTGCCCGGAGTGAAGGTTTCCGATCTTGAAAAGGACGGCGCTGTATTTTACATGAACGGAAAGAACGGCACTGCTTTTGACTGGTATGTCAACGAGCACTTTCCGGACTTTTTCATATTTTACGGTGACAGGGAGAACCTCGGCGCTGTGAAAGCCATGCTGTATACGGACGGTGCTTTAGCTGTATACGTTTACGGTGATAAAGGCCATGGGGACCCGGTTTGTTTTGAAGAACGTATAGAGGCGGCGCCTGAAGAACTACTGTGTCTTGCCGCGTTGCTTACCGAAAACGCAGACGGCAGAAGCGTATGGGACGAAGACATACGAAAACTGGATGCGGACGGAAAAGCGGATAAGGAATCGGTCGATTCTTTTCTTTCCCTAAGAAAAGATCATGAACCGATGATGGATCGTAAGAAACTATTTTCAAAGACGGTCATCGTGTCGAAAAAGGTACGCGAAGGCGGTTGGAAGATAGGCTACGGGGTGAGGGAAGAGCCCACGAGGGATACTGACAGCGGATGGTATTTCTGCGTTGGGGACGAGACGGACGAATACGTCAACGACTCCGACAACCTTGAACTTTGGACTGTCAATTCCGCCCTTTTCTATGAGCCTTTACTGAATGGATTCATAGACGCTCCTTACGGCACGGCAATAGTCAGAGTCTCGTCCAAAAAGTTCGAGTTCGACGCGCCGGGGAAAAGAATACACATAGAAAAGAAATAGGGACGGCGGCATCGGCCGTCACGGCAAGATACGTAATCCGGGCTTGCAACCGGCCGTAACAAAGGCCTGCAAGCGCGGGAAGAACAGGTATAAGGCAGAGGGTTGAAATGGGTTTGTTCGACAGATTTAAAAAAGAAAAGAAAAAGGATGAAAAAGCGGTAGGACCCCGGTTCCTTTACAGCGACGAAGAGCTTGAAACAGTGGACGCATTCATATGCGATATGTTCGGGGAATACGAAAACGTATTCCATGAGATCGCGTCTCCCGATATCCATCTTGACGTGTGCATAGTGGAGCCTACGGAGGAGGATCCCTTTTACAAGCTGGTCACCATGGGAGCAGGCGCATACAAAATGAGCATCCCCGAGCAGTGGAAGAAATACAATATTGATTATGCGGAGTACGTTATCTATCTTCCAAAAGACTGGAACATAAACAGCGGGGAGAACGAGGATTACTGGCCCATAAGGACGCTTAAAGACGTTGCCCGCCTGCCCATTTGGTACGATACCTGGCTTTGCTACGGACACACCACCCAGGCGGACGAGGACGGCTCTCCCTACGCTTCCAACACGGGGTTCAACAGCGTGGTCCTTGATTTTGCAGAGAACAAACAGGGCGACGTAAGACTGGTCATGCCTTCGGGAAAGGTCGTCAACTTTTACGAGATCATAGCGTTGTATCCGGAGGAGCTGGCCTTCAAAATCGAAAACGGAGCGGACGCTCTTTTTGAAAAGTTCAAAGAAAAAGACATTCAGTACAAAGTTCTGGACATAGGCAGAGAAAACGCTGCTAAGTAGGAGGAAAATATGAAAAGGGAAAAGATCAGAAGAATACTCATCGACACAGACTATATACGCACGGGAGGCAGCCCCGAAGAGCTTAGATGCGCCGAATACCTCAAAGGACTTTCGGAAGAACTCGGCGCTAAGGCAGTCATAGAAAGCTTTAAGATGCAGGAGGCCGATATAGAGGAAGAGCTCCTTCTCGCAGACGGAAAAGAGGTGGCCGCAAAGGCTTACAAGAACTGCGGCGGCGCGGACTTTGAAGCGCCTTTTATGTATATTCCGAATGCGGATCCGGCAAGCGTAAAGGAGGCTGAAGGAAAGATCGTCCTCATAGACACGGGCGTTACCTACTGGATATTCAAGGATCTTTTTGAAGCCGGGGCAAAGGGCATAATCACCCACAACGGCGACGTCAACTACAGGGACAGCGATATAGACAGAAAGGAACTCAGAGCCTTCGTCGCGGAGGGTAAGAAGCTTCCCTGCTTCAATATAAACACGAAGGATGCGGTCGCTCTCGTAAAGAACGGGACGAAGAATATACGCATGAAAATATCCCAGAAGGAGTACGAGAGAGATTCCAGAAACGTGGTGGCCACGGTGGAGGGAAAGAGGGAAGAATATATCACCTTTACGGCCCACTACGATTCCACGCCTCTTTCAAGAGGCGCCTACGACAATATGACCGGCTGCATAGGGCTTCTGGGCATCATGGAAGAGCTTGTAAAGAGCAAGCCGGGATATAGCCTTAAATTCATTTTCTGCGGCAGCGAGGAAAGAGGCCTTTACGGATCTAAGAATTACTGCATAGCCCACGAAAAGGAGCTTGAAAAATGCGTCCTCAATATCAACCTGGATATGATAGGATCCATAATGGGAAAATTCATAGCGGTATGCTCCTCCGAAGAGAAACTCAAATCTTTCATAGAATACGATTCGGCGATCACGGGCTTCAGCGTCAAGGCGTCCACGGGCGTATATTCCAGCGATTCGACGCCCTTTGCCGACAGAGGCATACCCGCCGTGTCCTTCGCGAGGATAACAAGCAGCAGCATAGCTCCCATACACAACCGCTACGATACAAAGGCTGTCCTTTCGGACGGTCAGCTTCAGAAGGATATAGAATATCTGGCGTATTTCTCCTCAAAGATGGCGAATGCCGCGGTATGTCCCGTGAAGAGGGAGATACCGGAGGATATAAAGAAGCAGCTGGACGAATATCTCAACAGGAAGAGAAAAGAACAGTAATATACAAGAGACTGAAAGACGAAAGCTCGCAGAGTAATCTACGGGCTTTTGTTGTATAATATTAACAGGAAAAAGTTATGAGAATAAAAAAGACGGTGACAAAATACAGGGATCTTTACAAGATCCCCATAGGAAGAGCCTCTGAGGAACTGACTGAAGGCTGCCTGTGCCTCGAGGGCGGAGCCTTCAGAGGCCTGTATACCCAGGGCGTCCTCGACGTGTTCATGGAGAACGGCATCAATATGTCCTGCGTCGTGGGAGTGTCGGCGGGAGCGCTGAGCGGTATGAACTACGTATCGGGACAGATAGGCCGCTCCGCAAGGACCTGCCTGGCATATCGCGGCGACAGCAGGTACATAGGAGCAAGAGCCCTTCTTCGCTCTCGGAGCATACTCGACGTGAGCTTTCTGCTGGATAAAAGAGGGATACTCGCCGAACCCTTCGACGAGGAAAGGTTCAGTTCCACGAAGCAGCGCTTTATAGCCATGGCGACCAACTGCGAAACCGGTTCCACAACGTACTTCGAAAAGGGCAGATGCAGCGACATCTACGCCGCGGCAAGGGCGTCGGCTTCAATGCCCTTCATCACTCCTGAAGTGCTCATAGACGGCTTCCATTACCTTGACGGAGGCTGCTCCTGCAAGATACCCTATCAATGGGCGCTCAACCAGGGATACAGAAAGGTGATACTGGTGAGGACTCAGGCAAGGGAATACAGAAAACCTCTGAAGGAGTCTTCGTCCGTATTCAGGGTCTACGAGAAATATCCGGAGTTCGCAAGGAATTACGCGCATATAAACGGAAAATACAACAATCAGTGTGAAGAGACGCAAAAGCTTGCAGAGTCCGGCAGGATCTTCGTCATATACCCCTCAAAACCTGTGGTCGTGGGAAGGCTTGAAAAGGATCTGGACAAGCTGGCTTCCCTTTACTGGCTGGGCGTGCATGACTGCCTGGAGCACCTGGACGAGATAAAGGAGTATCTGGAAAAGTGAAAAACTTAAAGAAAATACTATTTATATTGCTGATCATGCTTATTGCTGCGGGAGGTGTTTTTGCCCTTATGTCTTTAATTCGGGGATTGAAATTCAAGAACGACGTTTTAACGGGATGCGGATATTCGGTCGGAGGAGGTATGACCGGCGGCTACAGAAGAGCGGATCTAAAGACGGACCCTGAGACCGGAGAGGTAAAGCTCGTACTTGCGGAAAAAGAATATCATTCCTCAAGGGAGATAAAAACCGTTTATCCCGCCTCGGCTAAGGATCTCGAGGCCGTAAAGGAGATCGTGAACAGATACAATCTGTATAATTCGAGCAAGAAAGGACGCAGCCGCATACAGGTCCTCGACGGGGATACGACGACGGTGAGTTTCGACTACCTCAAGGGAGATTTCAGCGTATCCGACAGCCAGGCTCTGAGCAAAAGAGACTTTAAAGCCATAGACGAGATCTCCTCCTTCCTTTACTCCCTCGCCAAGGGCGAAGGAGTCACTACGGTGGAACCCCAGGAGGCGAGGATAGTCGCGGACGGCTACAGCTTTTTCTTCTATATCGAGCCCGAATTCGACGGAAAGCTCGACGGCATAGTCACCGAGGACTTTACTGTATACGGATATAAAGAGGTGGGGACTGTCGTAGGCAGGACCGACGCTCTCGACACGGGAAATTCCGTTCCTCTCGAATGCGCTTCGGGCGGAGACATAGTCTACGACAAAGGAACGGGAGAAATAATCATAATTTACAAGGACTGCGAACTGGAGTCCGGGTCATACCTTCTGGCCAAGGCGGAGAGCTGGTATCAGCAGAGCGCGGAGCCCATAATCAAGGCTATGGAAGGCGTGAACCACATGTATCTGAACTGAGATGGAAGACATTCGTTATTCGGCTTTCATAAGCTACAGGCACGTGTCTCCCGACAGGGAGATAGCCGTAAAACTGCATAGCCTCATAGAGAACTACGGTATTCCGTCCGGCATCAAAAAGAAGCTGGGGATACGGAAGATGGGCCGGGTCTTCAGAGACGAGGAGGAACTCCCTCTTTCAACGGACCTGGGAGGCGACATATACAGGGCTCTTGACAATTCGGACTGGCTCATAGTCGTATGCTCTCCGGCGTACCTTGAATCGAAATGGTGCAGGGCTGAGCTTGAATATTTCATTTCCATAGGAAAAAGAGACCGCATACTGACGGTGCTTGCGGACGGCGAACCGGAAAACGCTTTCCCCGAGGTCCTGAGATACGAGGAAAAGGACGGCATAAAAAGGGAGATAGAACCCCTCGCGGCGGACGTGAGGGCGGACAGCGTTTCCGAGTCCCTGAAAAAATTGGGGAATGAAAAGCTGCGCATACTCGCTCCAATGCTCGGAGTGGCCTTCGACGATTTAAGACAGAGAGCCCACAGAAGGCAGATGAGAATAATCGCATCCGCCTCTCTTGCGGGTCTTATGCTCCTTGCAGGTTTCCTGGTATTCGCCGTGATCAAGAACGGGCAGATAGCAAGGCAGAGAGACCTTGCCATGGACAACCAGATGCAGCTCCTCATAGAGGAGGCCAATATCGCGTCTTCCGGCGGAAGCAAGCTGAGAGCTCTGGCGGGTCTTCGCGACGCGGCAGAGATAAGAGAGACTGTGGGAGACAAGAACGATCTTCAGTTTTCCGCTGCCCTGGAGTACGCCCTCTGCAGCGAGGCCTTCGAGCCTGTGCTCACCATAGACAGCAACAACAGGCAGTTCGATTCCCTGGTGTTTTCACATAACGACGATTATCTTGCCGGCATCACGAACCTTAATTCGGCAGCCCTCATAGACGCTTCTACGGGAAAGATACTCTACACCGTGTCGAGGAGCGACCTGGGGCAGCTGGACAGCGTGGGATTTACCCTGGACGACGAATATTTCTATATGGTCGACTCCTGGTACGGTTTCGTTTCCCTATACAGGGTCTCCGACGGCAGTCTCTTCGCCCAGTTCGACGCGTCAAACGGTATGGCCTGGAACATAGCGGGAGAGGTATTCCCGGTGAGCGACAGCGAGCTCCTCATAATCAAGGAGCAGGTAATGGTCCTTTGGAACTATAAAAAGAACAGTTCGAAGGAGATACTGCCCTGCGGGAACGGAACCTTCGAATCGTATACGAGGCCTCTGATCGTTTGCTTGTCTCCGGACAGAAAGAGCGTGGCCGTGGGTTCCCACGGATACGGAACGGGTATGAAGATCCTCTCTCTCGACGGAAAGAGCGAGACCTCTTTAGAGTTCGACGCGGGAAGGGGCTATCCGTCCATCATGTATTCCGGCGACGGAAGATATCTTGCTGCGGTATCGGGCAGCATGTATTTCATCTGGGACGCTTCGAGCGGAAAACTTGTAAGGTCCGGAACGAACGACGTCCGGGGAGCTTCCCAGGATATACTCATAAATTACGACGGGAGCGTGCTTCTGACCATGACCTCCACCTTCCTTAAAGCCGTCGATACGGAAACGGGAAATGTTCTCTGGGAAAAGACGGAAGATTCGAACGTCATAACCGAATGCCGCATATCTCCCAACGGCCGCTACGTCAGCGCCATGGGAGGCATAAACGGAATATTCGATATAGATACGGGAGAGGAACTCTCTCCTGTCGGAGGCACTTTATTTTCCAGCGACAGCAGCAAGGTCATAACCGGGACCTACTCTTCGGATACCTGCCTTCTCGTGACGCCGATGTTCGCCACGAAGCAGTATGAAAGAAACTACGAAGGAAAGCTTTACTCCGTTCCCAGATATACCGACCCCGGAGCCATGATCTCCATTAGTCTTAAACACAATCCCGGGGATTACTACAAGACCTATCCCGGAAACGTGGGCAGGAAGGAACAGGCCTACGTGAGTCCGGATCTTCGATACGCAGCCTGGACCCACGTGGACGGATTCGTAGAGGTCTTCGACATATCGGATCCCGGAAACGCGGTAAACAAATACTGCATGGCGGAGCATTGCTACAGTTCCGTCGAGGATCTCGTTTTCAGCGGCAATACCATGGCCAGCTGCGGAGGCTACGACCCGAGATGCGTGCTCTTCGACCTGGAAAAGGGTGATATCACCTACGTCCTGGCGGGAGAAGGCTACTGCCACAGGGCGGAGTTTTCTGCCGACGGGAGCAAGATCGTGATCCTCTGCGGCAGATCGAAGGACAAGGCCTTCGTCTACTCCGTGGAGAGCGGGACCCTTCTGTACAGCTTCACCTGCGAAGAGGGAAGGCATATAGAGGATATAGGCTTTGACGAGGAAAATGGCAAAGTAGTTGCAGTACTTGACAACAAAGACGCCTGGACCGGCGTCGTTTACAAGGATATAGAAGCTATGCTTAAAGAAGCGGAAAGGAGATAATCATGCCACTGCTCGGAGATCTGCTGAATCAGGCGAAAGACGCCATAGCGGGCAAAACGGAAGACCTGGCCAACCAGGCTATAAACTCCATAAAAGACGATGCGAGAGAAGCTGCAGACAAGCTTAAAAGAAAGGCGAAAGAAGCCCTGGACAACGTTAACAGGACCTACGTATTTGACGAGCTCCCGAAGAACCTCGAAGAACTGAAGTCCTGGAAGCATTTCGACATGAGCACCTCTTTCTGCGTGGCGGCTATGACGGTTGCCGCTCTTTGCAGATATTCCGAAAGCAAAGAGGACTGCTTCGGTATGCTCGACTTTCTGAACGGACCTACGGATCTTTCCGAGAGCGACAGACAGTTTCTCGAAGACAGGTTCATGGACGGACGCAGCTACGTTCCTTTCTCGTATTTCGACGGAACGGAACCTGAAAACGACTACAGACCGAAAGTTCCCTACAGGATCACCGTCACCCAGACTCCTTACAGCCAGGATGCGGGTGAAAACTACCTGACCCTTTATCTGAGATCGTCGGGAGCGGATTCCCCGCGTCCCGTAACGCTCAGGCTCAAACCATCGACCCACGAGTGGTTCCTATGGAATCTGGAAAGCCTTCTCGCGGATATCAGGACCCCGGTGTCAAAGGACCCTTGGGCCTGAGGAAAGGCGGAACTTAGATGAGATACGCATTTACGAACGGAGTGCTCATTGACGGCACGAAAGATATGAAGCCTCTTTCCGGAAAGACGGTTCTCGTCGACGGGGAAAGGATAGCGGCGATAGAGGACGAGGGCGTTTCCCTTGAAGGATACAGGGTCGTGGATCTTGAGGGCGTTTATCTTCTCCCGGGTCTTATCAATATGCACGTGCATCTCGCATCAAGCGGAAAGCCTCCGAAAAGAGACAAGAAACCGACCAACTACAAGAGGCTCTTCGCAGTGCTGACAAAGGTCCCATTCGCTCTTACGGTTGTAAAGGCTCTTACGGCTTCCTATGCCAAGATCGAGCTCATGAGCGGAGTGACCACCATAAGGACCGTGGCCGGCATACTGGATATGGACGGCAGAGTCAGAGATGAGATAAACGAAGGAAAAAGGATAGGTCCCCGCATACTGTCTGCGAACACGGGCATTTCGGTGCCCGGAGGCCATTTCGCCGGGTCCATAGCCACCGAATCGGCGACCCCTGAAGAAGCTGCCGAAGACGTGAGGAAGGTCGCGGCGACAAAGCCTGATCTCATCAAGCTAATGATCACCGGCGGCGTCATGGATTCTTCCGAGGACGGGGAACCGGGGGTACTGCGCATGGCTCCCGAGATAGTAAAGGCCGCCTGCGACGAGGCTCACAGGCTGGGCTACAGGGTCGCGGCTCACGTAGAAAGTCCGGAGGGAGTGAAAGTTGCCCTTGAGAACGGAGTGGACACGATAGAACACGGAGCGAAAAGCGACGCGCATGCCATGGAACTGTTCAGGGAAAGAGGCGCCGCCGATATATGCACCATTTCCCCGGCGCTTCCCTACGCGGAGTTCGAGCTCTCGGAAAGCCACGCTCTTCCCATCGCAAAGAAAAACGGCAGGATAGTCATGGACGGCATGATAGAATGCGCGAAGGAGTGTATAAAGAACGGAGTGCCGGTAGGCCTTGGAAATGACGTTGGCTGTCCCTTCGTGCTGCATTACAACTTCTGGAGGGAGCTTTGCTATTTCCATAAATACGTGGGCGGAGACAACGCGGACGCCCTTTACAGGGCGACGCTGGGCAATGCGAAGATAGCGGGCATAGATTCGGAAACAGGAAGCATAGAAGCGGGAAAGAGCGCCGATATGATAGTAGTCAGGGAGAATCCCCTGGAGGATCTGTCGGCTCTCAGAGAAGTTTCTAAGATCATGATAAGAGGCAGGCTCATAGAGTCGCCTAAGGTAAAGAAGATAAAGGAAGTCGACGATCTGCTCGACAGGTATATGTAGGACGGGAGATACAAAAATGGAAGCTGAAAAAGAAATCGAAGAAAAAGTTACGAAGGGCGTGTCCGCAGGCATCATAGCCAACGGACTTCTGCTCCTGGTTCTTGGCATAGCCATAGGAGTTACCAGAGGCAGGATACTGAAGAAGATTCTGTAGGAGGTAAGTTATGCCGGATAAGAAAATGGGCTTCGGCCTCATGCGTCTTCCCAAAAACGAAGACGGCAGCATAGACGTAGAGCAGGTCAAGGAAATGGTCGATCTCTTCATGGAGAGCGGTCATACCTACTTCGACACGGCTTACGCATACCCAGGTTCGGAGGAAGCCATAAGGCAGGCTCTGACCGAAAGATATCCCAGGGAAAGCTACACCCTGGCGAGCAAGCTGATGGTAAAACCCGCCGTGAGCCTCGAAGAGGCGAGGGCGGAAATAGAGGTAAGCATGAAAAGGGCGGGAGTCGAATACTTCGACTACTACCTCGTGCACTGCCTCCAGAGAAGCAATTACGAAAAATACGAGGAATACGGAATATTCGATTACGTTCTTGAACTAAAGAAAAAGGGTCTCGTAAAGCACGCAGGTTTTTCTTTCCACGGAGATCCGGAGCTTCTGGAGATCCTTCTTGGCAGACATCCCGATATGGAGTTCGTACAGCTCCAGCTAAACTATGCCGACTGGGAAAATCCGGGAGTGCAGTCGAGAAGGAATCTTGAAATATGCAGAGCCCACGGCAAGCCCGTCTCCGTCATGGAACCCATCAAAGGAGGCATACTCTCGGATCCCATAGACAGCGTAAAGGAGATCTTCGACAGGGAGGGAAACGGTCTTTCCTATTCGTCCTGGGCCCTCAGATTCGCAGCTTCCCAGGAAGGAGTGTTCGTGGTCCTGAGCGGCATGTCAAGCGTAGAGCAGATGAAGGACAATCTGAGCTATATGACGGATTTCAGACCCTTGAGCGAACATGAAAACGAGGTCATAAAGCAGGCCCAGGAGGCCATCGCAAGAGACCAGTCCATTCCCTGTACGGCCTGTCATTACTGCACCGAAGGCTGCCCCATGGAAATACCCATTCCGGAGATCTTCGCGGTGGAAAACAGGAAGAAGGGAAGTCCTCTTTTCCGCACCCAGAGGGAGTACGAGATAGTAACAGCCGGACGCGGAAAGGCCAGCGACTGCGTGCAGTGCGGCCAGTGCGAGAGCGTATGCCCGCAGCATCTTCCCATCATTGAGCTCATAGAAAAGAGCAGCGAACTAGAACAGTGAAAAGCACTTTTTTCAAGAAGACAAAGTAAGAAACTCAGATAACAAAAATACTGCGGACGGTTTTCCGTCCGCAGTTTTTGTCTTAATGGGAACCGTTCTATGCTTCCAGCATCTTTCTCGCTCTCGAGAGGAGTCTGAGGAAGGTGAAGTATGCGATAAGAGTCAGTATCTCAGCGGCATAGATTTTTTTATACCGCTCAGCGCATTTGGAAATTTCATTACCTAGATTATACCCGCCGGAATCAGAATTACGAGCAGCAGCGCCACGAGACCCCAGAGGCAGAGCAGGAAGCGCAGTCTTTTCTTCGGTTCCATGTCGGGAACGTAATTCGCCGCGAGGAAGAAGGGAACGTAGGTCGTGATGAATACGGGCCATACTCCCCACCACTTGTATACCCAGATGAAGGAGTGGTTGGACGTGCCTGCGAGGAAGGACTCGAAGAGGGCGAAGAGCAGGGCCATTTCGATAGTTACGACCAGCCTGCAGTTAATGCCTTTCCTGCCGTTCTTTGCGAAATATCTCGTGCTCGTATCCTCGGGCAGCATATTCCAGGAGATTATGCCTGCCAGGGAGAACATCATGGAAAGTTCCCAGCATACGCCTATGAGAAGTATGAAGGTCGTGGACTGATTGCTGACAGACCATAGCGGATAGCCGAACACGTGTCCTATTACTGCGTTCGCTATTTCGTAGAGCCAGTGGACTCCGTATAGAGCGAATCCCGCGCAGATGGCCTTAGTGTTCTTCGTTTTTACGAGGGACCAGTAGACGTAAAATACCACTGCGAGTATGAAGATAAAGGTCCAGTTGAAATTGTCGGTGCTCCTGACCGCTATGGAGTCTACAAGATCCTTAGCCGCCTGGGAGCCGTCTCCCCAGAATTGAAAGTGCATAAGTACCTCCTTTTGAAAAAATGAAAATAATTACATTTTCATTATACACCACCGCGGGAAAAACTGATATATGCTCTCTCTTTTGTGTATAATACAATAAGAGAAAAGGAGACAAGGATATGAAGGACGCAAAGGAAACAATAGGGAAGATGAGCCTCGAGGAAAAGGTGGATCTGTGCGACGGAGCCGACTTCTGGCACACGAAGGCCTTTGAAAAGTACGGAGTGCCCGCTCTTTCCATGTGCGACGGGCCCCACGGACTCAGAAAACAAAACGTCGAATCCGATATGCTCGGGATAAACAATTCCTATCCGGCCACCTGTTTTCCGGCGGCCGTCACCACGGCGGGAAGCTGGAACAGGGAGCTTCTCGGGGAGATAGGCAGGGCCATAGGCGAGGAGGCGAGAGACCAGGAGACGGATATCGTTCTCGGACCCGGTGTAAATATAAAGAGAAATCCTCTGTGCGGAAGAAACTTCGAGTATTTCAGCGAGGACCCGCTTCTTGCGGGAAAGCTGGCGGCCTCCTTCATATCGGGACTGGAAGGCACGGGAGTGGGTTCGTCCCTCAAGCACTTCGCAGCCAACTCCCAGGAATACTGCCGCTTTACCTCCGACGGGGTCATGGACGAAAGGACCTTAAGAGAACTTTATCTGCCGGCTTTCGAGATCGCCGTCAAGGAGGGGAAGCCCTCCACGGTAATGTGCGCCTATCCAAAACTCAGAGGGGAGCACTGCAGCGACAATAAGGAACTTCTGAGCGATATATTAAGAGACGAATGGGGCTTTGATGGCCTGGTAGTCACCGACTGGGGCGCCATGAACGACCGTGTGAAGGCTTTCAGGGCGGGCTGCGACCTGAATATGCCAGGGGGCAGCGGATACATGGCCAAAGACGTCATAAGGGCAGTAAGAAGCGGAGAGCTGGATGAAAGTTTCGTGGACGCCTGCGCCGAAAGAGTCGCAAGGCTGGCACTAAGGGCCGAGGAGAATTCGAAGAAAGAGTTCGAATGCAGCTACGAAGCTCATCACCTGCTTGCAAAGAAAGCCGCCTGCGAAGGAGCCGTGCTTCTGAAAAACGACGGAAACGTACTTCCTCTTTCCGAGGATGCAAGGGTTGCCGTCATAGGTCATATGGCGAAGGAGATGCGCTACCAGGGAGCGGGATCGAGCCATATAAACGCAGTAAGGGTGAGCAACCCCCTTGAATATATTGAGGGAGCCGTATTTGCCGAAGGCTGCGACGCGTCGGGAAATACGGATGAAGATATGCTTCTTGCAGCTGAGAAGGCGGCGAAGGAAGCGGATGCCGCGGTGGTTTTCGCGGGTCTTCCCGGACGCTTTGAATCGGAAGGCTTCGACCGCAGCGACATGAAGCTTCCCGAGGGCCATCTAAGGATGATAGAAAGAGTCGCCGCCGCAAACCGTAACACTATAGTGGTGCTCCTTTGCGGAGCTCCCGTCGAATGTCCCTTTGCGGACGGTGTGAAAGCAGTCCTTTATATGGGCCTTCCGGGACAGGCCGGTGGAGAGGCGGCAGCAGATCTTCTTTTCGGGAGAGCCTGCCCCGGAGGAAGACTTGCGGAAAGCTGGCCCTTAAGATATGAGGACTGCGTTTCTTCTTCGTATTACTGCAAGACGAAGGACGCCCTCTACCTCGAGGGAGTATACGCGGGATATAGATATTACGACAAAGCGGGAAAGGACGTCCGCTGGCCCTTCGGCTTCGGACTCGGCTATACGGAGTTTTCGCTTTCAGATATGAGGCTCGAGGGAAACAGAGTGTCCCTGAGGATAGAGAACGCAGGAAAAAGAGCGGGTTCGGAGGTGGTGCAGCTGTATATAGAGGCGCCGCAGGACGGAATACACAGGCCTTTAAGACAGCTAAAGCATTTTGAGAAGGTCTTCCTTGGGCCCGGAGAAAGCAGAGAACTTTCCTTCGAACTTACGGACAGGGATTTCGCCGTCTGGCAGGACGGATGGAGGGTCCCCGGAGGAGAGTATACGGTATGTATAGGGACTTCGAGCAGGGATCTTCCCTTGAGAAAGAGCCTTGTCAGGGAGGGCGAAGAAGCCGCCGTTCCCTCTTCTCAGAAGGGCAGCTGGTATGAAACTCTGGAAGGGATTCCCGCACTTTCCGATCTCGAGGCGGCCGCAGGGATAAGATACGAGGAGAAGACCGCGGAAAAGGGTTCGTATACCCTTGAAAGCACCCTCGAGGAAATGAAGGATCATTCCTTCGTGATGAAGATAATGTATAAGGCTGTGGAATCGGTCATAGCGAAGAGCTTCGGAGGAAAGAAGGATTACGACGATCCCGAATTCAGGATGTTCGCCGCGTCCAGCCTCGGAAGCCCTGTAAGGAACATCATGATCGCGGGAGGCATAAAGGGAGGGATCATCCCGGGCCTCGTGGAGATCGCCAACGGCCGTTTCTTCAAGGGAATAGGAAGAATGCTCAGAGGATGAGAGCCCTGAAGAGCTGTATAATACTGAAAAAGGAATATGGAGAATTTTTATGAAAAACATACTTGAAGCGCCGTTTGTATCCGAAATATGCCGCATGACGGCGGACATGTATTCCAAGGGCTGGGACGAGAGAAACAGCGGGAATATATCCCTTCTTCTCGACGGGGAAACCGCAGAAGAATACCTTGACACGGAAAAGGTCCTGAGGGAAATACCCAGCGGTTTCGAAGCTCCGGAGCTTGACGGAAAGTATTTTCTGGTCACGGCGACGGGCAGCTATTTCAGAAATATTCAATACGCTCCCCAAAGAGATCTGGGGATACTCCGCCTTAAGGACGGAGGAAAGACCGCGGAGCTGCTCTGGGGTTTCGAGGGCGGGAAAACTTTTACAAGCGAATTTCCTGCTCATATGATGAGCCATGTTGCGAGGCTTTCCGCGGATCCCGAAAACCGCGTGATACTTCACAGCCATCCTACGAACATCATGGCCATGACCTTCGTCCATACCCTTGACGAAAGAGAGTTCACCCGCACGCTCTGGCGCATGTGCACCGAGTGTGTAACGGTCTTTCCGGAAGGCGTGGGAGTTCTTCCCTGGATGGTGTGCGGGACAAACGAGATAGGAAGGGCTACGGCTGAAAAAATGAAGGAAGAAAGGATAGTAGTCTGGGCGAATCACGGCATATACGGCGCGGGACAAAGTCTCGACGAAGCCTTCGGCCTCATAGATACCGCGGAAAAAGCCGCGGAGATATATCTCAAAATAGCGCATCTTCCCATAGTCAATACCATAACGGACGACGATATGCATCTTCTTGAGAAGCGTTTCGGCTTCAGAGCCAGGGAGGGCTACCTGAACTGATATGACCGCATTCATCATCAATCTTGCGCTGGTGTTGCTGGAACTGAGAGGCTTTTATCTGTCGCTAAAGGAAGGCGGAAGCTTGCGGATTTTCGTATATTATACGGAGATCTCGAACCTCGTGTCCCTAGTTTCGTCCCTGCTTTTCGTTCTGCTGGGACAGACGCTATTTGTGACGCGGCTTAGGTATCTGGCCTGCTGCATGCTGGTGTTCACCTTCTTCGTATGCCTGTGCGCTTTAATGCCCATGGGCGCGGCTCCCCGCGCTCTTTTCCTGGAGGGACACTGTTTTTACCTGCACACGGCGTGTCCGGTCATTTCAACTCTGTCGTATATTCTGTTTGAAAATCATGCAGGGAGGGGAATGATAGCCTTTTCGGTGGGTGTGACGCTTCTTTACGGCTTTACCATGCTCTTTCTCAACGCGATCGGGAAGGTGGACGGTCCCTATCCTTTTTTCAGGGTGCGCGAGCAGTCTGGTAAGGCCACGGCTTTGTGGATGGCTGTTTTGTGCCTGGCGGCTCTGGGGCTGTTTTCGGGGCTGTGGTTCCTTGCAGGGAAGTGAGAATCGATACAAGGCTTATGAGCGTCGGGATATCCCGGGCGCTTTTTGTTTTGAAATACCGCTTGCAAATATTACCTCTATCGTTTAGAATTGCTGCATATGTTCAGTTTAAACGAAGCGGACGAAGCACAATTCAGAAAACTGGCCGGGGCTGTGATCTCCCATGAGGACTACGGGCTTCTCAAGGGTTTTATGGCTCACGGAAATACCAGCATATACGAGCACAGCATGAACGTCGCCAGGCTCAGTTTCAGGCTGGGAAAAGGCAGAAAGATCGACAGGGAGGCTCTCGTGAGAGGAGCTCTTCTTCACGACTTCTACCTTTACGACTGGCACGACGCAAGAACGGACGTGCCCCTTCTGAAGATGCACGGCTTCACCCATCCCTTCACCGCCGCAAAAGAGGCGGACAGGCGTTTTAAGCTGAGCGAAAAGGAAAGAAACATCATAGAAAGCCACATGTGGCCTCTTACTTTTTTCACGCTTCCCAGGTCGAGGGAAGCCTGGATAGTGAGTCTGGCGGACAAGATTGCGGCGACGGGAGAGATTTTTAGGAAATGATATCGAGACTTTTTATATATTTCGTCATAACGGCCATGATAGGCTATATCTACGAATGCATAGCCATGACGCTCTGGAGCGGCGAATGGGACAATAGAGGTTTTCTCTTCGGACCCATAATACCCATTTACGGAGTGGGATGCCTTCTGGGATTCTTCATTTTCGGATACGTTTTCGAGGAGTATACGGTGATACAGGTCTTCCTCGCAGGTTTCCTGGCATCGGCCATACTCGAGTATCCGACTTCATATATCATGGAGAAGATGTTCCACGAGAAGTGGTGGGACTATTCTTCAGCGCCTCTTAATATTCAGGGCAGGGTCAGCTTACCCTCGTCCTTCGGATTCGGCGTGGGCGCCGTCCTCATAGTCTATTTCGTCAACGTCCGCGTGGTCCCCTTCGTCATGGAGATGGATCTTACCATGGCGAGGCTCATAAGCGCGCCTCTTGCGGTCGTTTTCATAGCCGACATCATCTATTCCGGATACTGCTCCTCAAGGCACATAGTGCCCCGCCCCTACGACAGGATCAACGCGTCGGTGGGAAGCGCCGTGGACAGGATAAATCCGGAGGGATACAGCATTTCGGCTTTTCTCAGGGAGAAGACCAACTTCCTTAAATAGCCGGAAGGGATCGGATCATATCGAATTTTTACAGGACATAAGGGTCCTGCGGCTTTAAGCCGCGGGTCCTTTTCATATATTGACTGAAAGTATGCAAAATGATATATTTAAATATCAAGAACATTTGTTTTGCAAAGGCGGAGGCAAAGTTTTTGGCAGACGGCGGAAAGGACAGTTCCATAGACAAAATCATGGAGGAGGCCGGTAAAAGAGGCTTCACCATAGTGCTCGGCAAGGACCTCAGACTCAACGTGGGAAAGGACAGCGACGAGTTTTCCCTTGAGATAGGAAAAAAGAAGGGGCCCGGGCTTCAGGTCGGTCTCGGGAAGGACAGAAAGCCCGAACTTAAGGTCTACGGAAGCACCGCTCTTCCTGAAAAGGAGGGACCCTACCGCAACGAGAGGATGCGGAATATCGAGATACTGAGGGACTGTATGTCTCACACCGACGACGAGATTTTCAAAGCCATATGCTTTTTCGACACGAGGAAGCTTTCCGGCTCGCCGGTTGCGGCTCTGGAAAAGGGAAGGCATCTTTTTGCATCTTCCTGGAGACTGATCTCGAAGACCTGCAGGGAGGGAAACAAGGATTTCTTCACCTTGGTGTTCGGAACGCCGAGAAAATATTCCTGGTATTCCTGGAACAGCTTCAGCCAGGAAAGATTCGACGCCTTTTCCCACGAGACCGAAAGGCAGCTCAGAAAGTATCTTAAGGCCGGAAGAAGCCTCAAAGAAAAGGAGTCGGAAAGCTGGATCTCTCCCTACGTGCAGACCGTGATCAAGGCCGATATGCTCGAAGAGAGTGAAGCCGCGAGGCCGAAAGTCGAGATCAGGGAGGAAGATCTCGACAGGATAAGGTCGGACGCGGGCATCACCAGAGACTGGCTTCTGACAGAAGAAGAGCTCAAAGCCCGGGACGCGGAAGTCCCGCATGAGGAAAAAGACGTGAAAGCAGAGGATCCGGGAAGGTTTCCGGGCCTTGACGATCTTCACCTTAGCATTGTGGAAGCTTTGCTTCTCGGAGAGGACGCCGGGGATATATTGAAGGAGAGCAGGCTGATGCCTTCGGTCGCAGCAGACCGCATCAACGAGGCCTTTCTTGAAGAGATAGGAGATAATATACTGGAATGCGAAGACGGACGCCTTTCTCTCGTTGAAGACTACGAGGAGGACGTCAGAGCGCTTTTGGGAGTATAGATGATGAGCGAAGTAAAGGTACCGAAAAGAATAGCCCAGACGGTGCTCAATTCCCTCAAGGGAGGAGTTGTGCCGAGAATAGGGCTGCCGTACATAGCGGTGGGAAGAAAAAACGAGATAGAGGCTCTTTTACGCGACGTGGATATTATCAGCGAGGGAGGGGCGTCTTTCAGGTTCATAGTGGGAAAATACGGCTCCGGAAAGAGCTTTCTGATCCAGATCATCAGGAACTACGTGATGGACAGAGGTTTCATCGTGGCCGACGCCGATCTTTCTCCGGAAAGAAGGCTCCAGGGAACGAGAGGCCAGGGCCTTGCCACCTACAGGGAGCTCATAGGCAATCTGTCCACAAAGACCAGGCCCGAAGGCGGAGCCCTTACTCTGGTCCTCGACAGATGGATAAGCGGCGTGCAGTCGGAGGCCGCCCTTGAAACGGGGCTCTCCCCCGGAGACCCGGCTCTTACGGCCGCCGTCGACAGAAAGATATACGAGGTCACCTCGGCGCTGTCCGAGATGGTCCACGGCTTCGAGTTCGCAAGGCTTCTTTCTGCGTACTACCACGCCTACGTGGACGGAGACGATGAAACGAGAATGAAGGTTGTGCGCTGGTTCAGGGGTGAATACGCTTTAAAAAGCGAGGCGAAAGCCGAACTTGGAGTGAACATCATAATCACCGACGACGACTGGTACGACTATCTGAAGCTTTTCGCCGTATTTTTCAGAATGGCCGGTTATTCGGGCATGATGATAATGATCGACGAGCTCGTAAACATATTCAAGATACCCAATACGGTGACGAGGCAGTACAACTATGAAAAGATACTGACCATGTACAACGATACTCTTCAGGGAAAGGCCAGATACCTTGGGATCATCATGGGCTCGACTCCCCAGGCGATAGAGGACAGAAGGAAGGGCGTATACAGCTACGAGGCTCTTCGCTCGAGGCTGGCTGAGGGCAGGTTCTCAAAGCCCGGAGCAAGAGACCTTCTCGCTCCCGTGATACGCCTTGAGCCTCTTACCGCAGAGGAGATGCTCGTCCTGTGTGAAAAGCTTTCCTCCATGCACGCCGGTCTTTACGGATACGAGGAAAAACTCACCGGAGAGGATCTTACCGGCTTCATAAAACTCGAATACTCCCGCATAGGAGCGGAGCAGAATATAACTCCCAGAGAGGTCATTAGGGATTTCATAGAGCTTCTCGATCTCATGTATCAGAACCCCGGGCTGTCACTTAAGGAAATGATAGAGTCCGAGGAATTCACTTATGCGAAATCGGAAGCGGTCTCTGACGAAGCGGAAGATTCCTACGCGGAGTTCACAATATAGGTAATAGGCGATGGATGTATTTGAAAGATACGCTCCTTTCATACAGGACTATATCTACCGCTCCGGCTGGCAGGCCCTAAGGGGCGTTCAGAACGCCGCGGGAGAGGCCATCTTCGGCACGGACGAAAACGTGCTTCTTACGGCTTCGACGGCGTCGGGCAAAACCGAGGCCGCCTTCTTTCCCATTCTTACGCTTCTCGAGGAGGATCCTCCCGAAAGCGTGGGAGTTCTTTACATAGCTCCTCTCAAGGCTCTCATAAACGACCAGTTCGGAAGGCTCGGGGAGCTATGCGAGGAGGCGGGGATACCGGTATACCGCTGGCACGGCGACGTAGCCCAGTCACAGAAGAGGAAACTCATAAGAAAACCCTCGGGGATACTGCAGATAACGCCCGAATCTCTCGAGTCCCTGCTCATCAACAAGCATATGGAGATCCCGAGTCTTTTCAGCGATCTGCGCTTCGTTGTCGTGGACGAGATACACTCCCTCCTCAGGGCCGACAGGGGTCTTCAGACCTTCTGCCTCATAGAAAGGTTCTGCAGGCTCGCGGGATGCAGCCCCAGGCGCATAGGTCTCTCCGCGACCATAGGAAATCCCGAGGAAGCGGGAAAATTCCTTTGCGCAGGCGATGCAAGAGGCTGTGTGATACCGAAGTTCGACGGAGGGAAGGAAGTGTGGAGGCTCTCCATGGAGCACTTCTACAACACACTTCCCCAGGCCGACGAGGGTATGGATTTCGAATGGAACAACCCCGTTACGGAAAAAGCGACGGATATAGCGCCGAAAGCTGCGGATCCCGGAATAGGATATATATTCGAGCATACTAAAGGCAGGAAGTGCCTCATATTCACCAATTCGAGGGAAGAATGCGAATCGGTATGCCAGCAGCTTCGGGCATACTGCGACGCCAATAATGAACCGGACAGATTTCTTATACATCACGGAAATCTATCGGCGTCCTACAGGGAGAGCGCGGAGATGGAGATGAAGGACGATGATTCTCTTCAGTCCGTCTGCGCCACGGCCACCCTTGAACTGGGCATAGACATAGGAAAACTTGAAAGAGCCTTTCACGTAGACGCGCCTTTTACCGTGTCAGGTTTTCTCCAGCGCCTCGGGCGTACGGGAAGAAGAGGCGATCCTTCCGAGATGTGGTTCATAATGAGAGAAGAGCATCCGGAGGCCAGATCCATGCTTCCCGTGATGATACCCTGGTATATGATACAGGGCATAGCACTTATACAGCTGTATATCGAAGAACGCTTCGTGGAGCCGCCGAAGACGGACAGGCTTCCCTACAGCCTTCTTTATCACCAGACCATGAGCACCCTCGCGTCCTGCGGGGAAATGACCCCGGCGGAACTGGCGTCCAGGGTCCTTTCTCTCAGCGCTTTCAAAAGGATAGACCTTGAAGACTACAGGATACTCCTTCGGCACCTTATAGATACGGACCACGTGATGAGGACGGAGAACGGAGGACTGATACTGGGACTTACGGGAGAGAGGATAGTAAGCAACTACAGGTTCTACGCCGTGTTCCAGGAGAACCTCGAATACACCGTAAGGGCCGGCTCCGAGGAACTCGGAACGGTAGTCAAACCGCCTCCCGCGGGAGACAAGGTGGCGATCGCCGGCAGGGTGTGGCTCGTGGACGAGGTGGACCACAAGAAACATATAGTATACGTTACCCTGGTAAAGGGAAATATCCCCGCCTACTTCGGAGACGTTGCCGGGGATATACATACGAAGATACTGGAGAAGATGTATCAGGTCCTTCTCGAGGACGCGGAATATCCCTATCTTATGAGGCAGGCGGTCGCAAGGCTAAGGGACGCAAGAGGAGCCTTCGCAAGGTCCGGCATGGCTGACAGCCCGCTGATACCCTTGGGCGGGAACATGTGGGCTCTTTTTCCCTGGCTGGGAAGCTATTCCTTCCTTGCTCTCGAGAGATTCCTTAAGATAAAATGCGGCAAAAGGCTGGGGCTTAAGGGTTTCAGTTCCTCAAGGCCTTATTATATGCAGTTCACCATGACGGCCTCAGAAGAGGAGTTTTACGAAATACTGAAAGAGGAGGCTCTTAAGGATTTCGACCCCATGGACCTCGTGTACGAAAAGGAGGTCCCCGTATTCGAGAAGTACGACGAGTACGTCCCGGCGGAGCTTGTCAGAAAGGGCTTCGCCTACGGAGTCCTGGACGTCGCGGAAATGAAAAAAAGAGTGCTCGGCTGGCACCCGGGAGACGTTTCGAATCCGGAGCTTCCCGAAGGAGACACCGGCAGGATAGCGGAACATGATGTTTAGAAGCGAAACGACGCATGAAAAAAGGACGGCTTTTAAGCCGTCCTTTCAGTTTTTTCAGCTCTTCTATACTTCGGTAAAGGTGTATCTGATGAAGTATCCGCCGGAGTCTCCGGTATGGATGACCAGCTCGCCGTTGTCGTTGTGGCTTATATCCTGGATCGGGAATCTGCCGTTCTCTCTGACGTAGGCTTCGGGATCTTCGCAATCTACTTCAATAAACTCCCTCTTGGAAAGGTTGTCTTCACCGCCGCAGGGATTTGCTTCTTCAAGGAAAACCTCATAATGTTTCATTGCCTTTACCTCCTGTCAATGTAAGAATCGTATCCTTAAAACACTGTAATATGTGGGACGTCATCTTAATCCAATTATTTCGGAATTGCTTCCAAGTACATTTTATCACTGTGCCGAATGATAGTAAATACCCATTTTGTTTGTAGGATTCTACAATAATAATTTGCAACAAACAATTGTTTTACTCTTTAGCGATTGAATGTTAAAATGGACATGAATATTTTATCGAAAGGAAATTTTATGAAACTTTTGCATACTTCGGACTGGCATCTTGGCATTACCTTCAGCGGAAGAAGCAGCCTTGAGGACCAGAGTCATTTCATCGACGCTATTTGCGGAATAATCAGAGAAAAGAACGTAGGGGCGGTGCTCCTTGCAGGCGACGTCTTCGACAGAAGCGTGGCGGGAGGAGAGACCGTAAGCTTTTACGACCGCATAATGACGAAAATCGCAGGAGAGATGGGTATCCCGCTTCTTTGCGTGGCGGGCAACCACGACAGCGCGGAAAGGCTTTCACAGTGCAGTGAGCTTCTGAAAAAAAGCGGGCTGTATCTCGCGGGAGTTCTCAAAAGAGACACGGAGACCGTAGAGCTGGGGAACGCGGACGTATATCTGGTGCCCTGGTTTTCGATCGACAGGGCCAGAGCCGTATTTCCGGAAGCCGCGGAAGGAATGTCGACTCTCGAGGACGCCTGGGCGGTCGTGGCTGATAATATACGTAAAAGCTTCAGACCCGGGAAAAAGCACATACTTCTCACCCACGCCTACGCAGTGGGTGCGGAGACCTCGGTCAGTGACAGAAGCGCGGAAATAGGGACGGCGGCCGCTGTGGGAAGCGGGGTCTTCGAAGGCTTCGACTACGTTGCCCTCGGGCATATCCACAAGCATCAGGTCATAAAAGATAACATATGCTACAGCGGATGCCCCATGGCATATTCCTTCGGAAAGGAGGAAGATCAGGAAAAGGGCGTCGTCATAATAGATACGGACGATATGAGCAGGGAGTTCGTAGCCATAGAGCCCCTTCGCAAAAGGACCACTATAAGGGGGACTCTGGATGAACTCATGGAAGCGGATTATCCGGAAGACGTGAAGACGGGCTACGTAAGGCTTGAGATAACGGATTCGATGCTGGGTCCCGGAATGTACGCTCTTCTGTCTGAAAGATATCCCCTTATTCTCGAAGCCGCAGGCAGCGGTATGAACGGAGAGGAAGGGGACATACTGATGACTCTGGAGGAGTTTGAAGAAAAGTCAAAGGACCCCGTCGAAATATTCAGAGGTTTCTGCGAGGACGTGAACCTGGGAATAAACGATTCAAGACTTGAGCATTTCAGGGAAGCCCTGGAAGAGTGCGTGAAGGAGGCGCAGGTATGAGACCTATATCAGTTGAACTTCAGGCGTTCGGCCCCTTCAAAGGACATGAATTCGTGGATTTCGAAAAGCTGGCAAAGGACGGCGTTTTCCTCATAGACGGTGAGACGGGATCGGGAAAGACCATGATACTCGACGCCATCACCTTCGCTCTCTACGGAAAAAGTTCCGGCGCTACGAGAGACTATCTCGAAGAGCTTCGCTGCAACAGGTGCGATGCCGGAACGGATACCTTCGTAAGCTTCGTCTTCGAAGAGAAGGGAAAAGTGTATAAATTTGAAAGAAGGCTCAGCCCCAAGAGAGTCAAACTCAGCTCGTCTCAGAGCGCTTCAGTCCTGGACGCTTCGGGTATTTTTACGCCCCTTTTCGAAAACTGCAGGATAAGCGACATAAACGCCAAGGCCGAGGAGCTCATAGGACTAAACTACGAGCAGTTCCATCAGGTATTCATACTTCCCCAGGGAAAGTTCGAAAGGCTGCTGCTTTCAGGCTCCAAGGAAAAGGGAGAAATACTTAAAAGCATTTTCGGCACCGATCTTTGGGAGAAGATAGCCGGGAAGTATTTCGACAGGGCGAAAAACGTAAAAGACGCTCTTGAAAAAAGGAAAAACGCCATAGACTCCAGTCTTTCCGAAGAGGGTTGCTTAAGTATGGACGAACTTTCCGGAAAGATAAAGGAAATAGAAGATGAGATAGTGAAGATGGAAGCCGAATTCAAAGCGGCGGACTGCGAGGGAAGAAAAAAACAGCTGAACAGTGAAAAACTGCTTTCTTCTGAATTCACGCACCTTCACGGCTTTGAGAGAGATCTCGAAAGCTGCAGGCTCAGAGAAAAGGAAATAGAAGGAGAAAAAGAAAGGCTCGAAAGAGCCGACAGGGCGGAGCCTCTTAGAAAGCATATAGACGATCTGGCTTCCTCTGAAACGGAACTTAAGAGCAGAACGGTTTTTCTTGAAGAAACCGGAAGGAAAAAAGATGAAGCGATGTCTTCAAAAGAGTCTGCGGACAAAGCTTTTGAAGCCCATGAGGCGCAGAAGGAAAATTTCAAAGCTTTGGGAGAAAAAAAGACGGCTCTTGAACTGAAGCGTCCCGTATACCGGTCTTTCGGGGAACTCTCGGCGGAAGAAGAAAAGGCCGGAAAATACTGCACGGCAGTCCTTAAAGAAAAGGAAAAACTGGAGAAAGAACACGAGTCTCTCGTTAAGGCGACCGAAAAGGTATACGGAGAACTGGAGGCTGCTTCGGCGGAACTTAATGCGGCAAGAAGCAGCTATATGCAAGGCATAGCGGGATTCCTGGCCGCGGATCTTGAAGAAGGAAAAGAGTGTCCGGTATGCGGAAGCACCCATCATCCAAGGAAAGCGGTGACCGAAGAGGGAACCGCGACGAAGGATGACGTGGACGCCGCGGACAGGAAGGAAATGCAGCTGCGCAGCAAATGGAACGAAACGGACGCGGAAAGAAAGAAGGTTGCCGATGCCTTCGATAAAAAGAAGGAAGAGTATTCGAATGCGGACAGAGATTATCAGGTCGCAAAAGCCAATAGAGTATCGGCCGAAAACAATCTCGAGGAGGGAATCGGCTCTTCCGGCGAGCTTGAGGATCTCATAAAAAAGATCGCGGCAGATATTGAAAGCTACGAGGAAAAGGGAAAGGCGCTCAAAAAAGATTCGGAGAACGCAAACAGCGCTCTGGCCGCTGCCGAAGAAAAGCACAAAAACGCTGTCTCCGAAAAGGAAAAGGCGGAAGGAGCCCTCGGAAAAGCCGGGGAGGCGCTTTCCGCGGCTCTTGAAAAGTCGGGCTTTAAGTCAAAGGAGGAGACTGCGGAGTCTCTTCTCAGCGATAAAGAAAGAAATGATCTCAGGAGTGATATCGAGTCGTTCAGGGGCGAATACGATAAAGTGAAGAAACTTCTGGCAGACAAGAGAAAGGAGCTGGAAGGAAAAACGGAGCCGGATCTTGAAAAGACGGAGGCTGAGCTTTCAGAGATCGAAAGATTCGAAAAGGAGTACGAAGGCGAGCGGAAGAGCAGACTTTCCGAAAAGGATAGACTGGTCAGGAAATACGGCAATCTGAAGAGCGAAAATGAAAAATATGAAAAGGAAATAGGTCCTGCAGAGGACGACTACAGCTTCGCGAGAGCTCTTCGCGGAGACGCAGGTATAGGCCTTGAAAGATACGTGCTCGGCATAATGTTCTCCCAGGTCATAGCGTCTGCCAACGAGATGCTCAAGTCGGTCCACGGGGGACGGTACAGCCTCTACAGGACAAGCGAGGGCAGCGGAAGTTCCAGGCAGAAGGGTCTCGATCTCATGGTAAGGGACAGCTTCAGCGAGACCGGAGCGGGAAGAAGCGTAGCGACTCTATCGGGAGGAGAGAAATTCCTCATATCCCTTGCTCTTTCCATAGGTCTGTCGGGAGTCGCGAGAACAGGAGGCGTCAACATCGAAGGACTCTTCATAGACGAGGGCTTCGGCACCCTCGATTCCGAATCCATCGACGACGCCATGGAGATACTGGCGAAAGTCCAGAAGTCCAGCGGCATGGTGGGCATCATATCCCATCTCGACATACTGCGCGCGAATATCCCGACCCAGCTTCACGTTGTAAAGGGTCACGACACCAGCGTCATAAAGCAGTAAGCAAACGGCTTGATTTTAGCGGCGGGAAAGTGTATATATTTCTTGTTACGCATAAGACTTTTGAGGTGAATTATGTTCTATACTGAAAAATGCGAGCCAAGACTCGGCGACTATACCGGAAGGGGAAAGCTTTCCTTCGAAGCTCTTCTTCAGATACTTGAAAACGTGGGGACCCATCACTCTGTGAGCGTCGGGGACAGCCTGACCGACGGAAGCGTCGCCTGGATGATAATAGACTGGAGGATAGAGATAAAGAGAAAGCCGCACATGTTCGAAAAGATCGCGGTCACGACCTGGTCCAGAGGGAAATTCAATTCCTTCACCTCCGGCCGTGAGTTCAGCGTATGCACCGAAGGAGGAGATCCTCTCATATACATAGGTTCAAAGTTCGCTCTGGTGGACGTCAAGGAAAAGAAGATGGCGAAGATAACGGACGAACTGGTGGAAATGTACAAGCCTGAAGCCGGGACTACCAACTTCGAGACCGAAGCCGGGAAGCTGTCCGTGCCTGAAAGTTTCGATTTCGAAATGCCCGTGGTGATGCGCAGGGGAGATTTCGATTTCAACGGACACGTACACAATACGAAATATCTCGTATACGCCATGGAGGCTCTTCCCTACGAGGATTACGCTGCGGACGACTTCAGATCCTTAAGGATAATCTACCGTTCCTCGCTCAAATTCGGTGACGAGGCGGTCGTGAAGAGAAAGGCGATAGACGGAGGATATTCGTTCTGTATCTTTTCCGGAGAGACTCTCTGCACTATAATAGAGATGAAGCGGTAGTATTGCTCATTCTACTTCTAAGGGGTGTGAAAACACCTCTTTTTTCTTTACTATCATTATGCAGTAAGGCGGCAATTCAAGAACTATGATATAACTGTAAAGAAAGGAATATATAAAATGGATCTTCAGAAAATCGGAACATATTTATCAGGCAAAAGAAAAAATCTCGGTCTCACCCAAAGAGAAGTAGCAGAGAAACTTGGTGTCAGCGATAAATCAGTATCGAAATGGGAAAGGGGAATATGCCTGCCCGACGTTTCGCTCTATATGGATCTTTGCTCGCTGCTCGGCATAAGCATCAACGAATTCATAGCGGGGGAAGATATCGGAGATGAGGAGATAAAGAAAAAGACCGACGACAATATCATCAGCGTGAGCAAGGACGGAAAAGACAGAAGAAAAGTCATGAAGAGGGTCATAGCCGTTCTCTCCGCCCTGCTTCTTGTCACAGCCGCTGGGCTTGGATGGGTCCTTCTTAAGAGAAGCGCTCCTTCCGACTATATTGTATCCTATGACAGGGAGAGCGCAGAGCTCAGGACCATAGACCTTGTTTCAGGGCACAGTATGTCGGGCATGTTCGACTGGCGCTGCGGCCGGGAGCTGAAGGAAATTCAAATAGGCATAACGGCGTACAGAAAAGGCGAAAAGATCTATGACCGTGAAGTGGGCAGAACTTTTCCCGGAGGTTTTGAAAAAGGCGGCGGAGGAAAGATCGCCGTTGTGCCTGATTTCTCAGAAGGGCACGTGAAGGTAATCCTCACCGGAGCAGACGGAAGCATATCCTGGGATTTGGATCTGTCCGAAATACTGATAGGAACGGGTGAGTATGAGTATTACGGCAGGAGCGCAGTTTCCATAGACAGCGCTGAAAAAACAGATCTTATCTACGGAAAGAGGCAGGCTTTTTATGCGCTTTACTTAGGAAAGGATGGATTATCTGCCGTGCCTCCCGACATGCTCCTGTCAGATGAATACGCGCTTAAGAGAAATGATATTTCCATGCTTTTCACAGTCTGGTTCTCGGACAAGAGCAAGCTTGAGTTGATAAATGAAAGTCCTGCGGCTAAACTGATCCTTCCGGACGGTACTGAGAAGATCGTCGACGGAGAGATAGCGACCCTTCGTTCATTTTCCGGGCTTGAGATAGAACCGGCGTATTTTGAACCTTCCGATAACGAGGACGGGTGGATATACCGCATGGTCTTCAACCCTTCCGGGAAGGTCATGGGGGCAGATGAAATAGTTGTTTCGTTCTACAAAGACTGTCTTAAAATAGATTCTGAATATTATCTTCCGAAAGAAGGCGTTTCATACGGCGACATACTTCGCTGGGTGGAAGGGAAGTTCGATTATTTCATGAAATAGGCGAAATGTGAAGTAATTATGACGATTAGCACTCTCGATTGACGAGTGCTAATTTTTGTTGTATAGTGATTTTGTAAAAAAGATATTTACTCCTGAAAGGAGGTAAAATATATGAACGCAAACAAATTCACACAAAAATCAATAGAGGCCATCAGCAATGCCCAAAGCATCGCGGTGGAGTACCAGAACCAGGCGGTGGCTCCCGAGCATTTGCTTTACGCACTCCTCGGTCAGGAAAACGGACTGGTGTCGAACCTTCTGGCAAAGATGAACGTTAACGCTTCGTCTCTTGCTTCCGGCGTGGAAAACGAGATAGAAAAGATGCCCAAGGTCACGGGCGGCGGAAGGCCTGCGGACCAGGTCTACGTCACTTCGGAACTTGACAGGATACTCAGCGACGCGGAGAAGATAGCGGCAAACTACAGCGACGATTACGTTTCCGTAGAGCATCTCTTCCAGTCCATTATCAAGCATCCGACAAAGGCCATAAGAGAGCTTTTCAGAGTATACGGAGTCAATGAGGAAAGCTTTCTCGGCGCCCTTGCGGGAGTGAAGAGCAGCAGGATAACCAGCGATAATCCCGAAGAGACCTACGAGGCCCTTCAGAAATACGGCTCGGATCTTGTCGAAAGAGCAAAGTCCGGGAAGATGGACCCCGTTATAGGAAGAGACGACGAGATCAGAAACGTCATCAGGATACTTTCGAGAAAGACCAAGAACAACCCGGTGCTCATAGGAGAGCCGGGAGTAGGTAAGACGGCTATAGTCGAGGGACTTGCCCAGAGGATACTCAACGGCGACGTGCCGGAAAGCCTCAAGAACAAGACCGTCTTCTCCCTCGATATGGGAGCTCTCATAGCGGGAGCCAAGTTCAGAGGAGAATTCGAGGAAAGACTCAAAGCCGTGCTCAACGAGATCAAAAAGTCCGACGGCAGGATTATACTCTTCATCGACGAACTCCATACGGTCGTAGGCGCAGGCAAGACCGAAGGCAGCATGGACGCGGGCAACCTGCTTAAGCCCATGCTCGCAAGAGGCGAGCTCCACTGCATAGGCGCGACGACCCTGGACGAATACAGGAAATATATCGAGACGGACGCTGCTCTTGAAAGAAGATTCCAGCCTGTCCTTGTGGACGAACCGGGTATCGAAGAGACCATTTCAATACTCAGAGGTCTCAAGGAACGCTACGAGGTATTCCACGGCGTAAGGATACACGACAACGCTCTGGTAGCTGCGGCGACTCTTTCGGACAGATACATTTCCGACAGGTTCCTTCCGGACAAGGCCATAGACCTGGTGGACGAAGCCTGCGCGGCTCTCAGGACCGATATAGACTCAATGCCGGAGGATATGGACCTTCTCAGAAGAAGGATCATGCAGATGGAGATCGAAGAGGTAGCTCTTAAAAAGGAGAGCGACAGCCTCTCGAAGGAAAGGCTCGGAAAGCTCCAGGCTGAACTGGCGGAGCTGCGCGACAGCTTCAACGAACAGAAGTCCCGCTGGGAAAAGGAAAAGCAGTCTCTTAATGAAATACAGAACGTCAAATCGGAGATCGAGAGCGTAAACAAAAAGATAGAGGACGCCCAGAGGAACTTCGATTACGAGAAGGCTTCCAAACTTCGTTACGGCGATCTGCCGGCGCTGCAGGAAAAACTCGCCGAACTTAGCGAGAAAACCTCATCCGGAAGCAGCATGGTGAGAGATACGGTCGACGAGGAAGCTATATCACAGGTGGTTTCCAGATGGACGGGCATACCCGTCTCGAAACTTATGGAAGGCGAGAGGGAAAAGATACTGAATCTGTCCTCGGTGCTCCATGAAAGAGTGGTCGGCCAGGATGAAGCGGTGCAGAAGGTCTCGGACGCCATCCTGAGAAGCAGAGCCGGTATATCGGATCCGGGAAGGCCCATAGGTTCCTTTATGTTCCTCGGACCCACAGGCGTAGGAAAGACGGAACTTGCCAAGGCTCTTGCCCAGAGTCTTTTCGACGACGAGAGAAATATGGTAAGGATAGATATGTCCGAGTATATGGAGAAATTCTCCGTATCAAGGCTCATAGGAGCGCCTCCGGGGTACGTGGGATACGACGAGGGCGGACAGCTGACTGAAGCCGTCAGGAGAAAACCCTATTCGGTAGTGCTCTTCGACGAGATCGAAAAGGCGCATCCCGACGTTTTCGACATACTGCTTCAGATACTCGACGACGGAAGAGTCACGGATTCCCAAGGTCGGACGGTGGATTTCAAGAATACCATCATAATCATGACCTCAAATCTCGGTTCCTCCTATCTGCTCGACGGGATCAACGACAGGGGCGAGATCTCGGAGGATGCCAGAAAGAACGTGGACATGCTCCTCAAATCCAGCTTCAAGCCGGAGTTCCTCAACAGGCTCGACGAGATACTTTACTTCAAGCCTCTTACAAAGGAAGACATGAGAAGCATCACCGAACTTCAGTTCAGAAGTCTGAGGGACAGGGTCAAGGCACAGGGTATAGAACTCGATATCACCGAAAAGGCCAGGGACTATATCATCGACAACAGCTACGATCCTCTTTACGGCGCAAGGCCAATCAAGAGATTCATCCAGAACAATCTGGAGACCATGATAGCGAGATATATCCTTTCCCATGAGATGAAGATGGGAGACAGGATAAAGGTGGACGCAGAGGAAGACGGACTTGCAGTGAAGTAGTCTGAAACGGCTGAAATGTAATTGCGCAGTCTCAATACTGAGGCTGCGCTTTTGTATTGCAAAAGGCGGCACATTTGCTCTTCAATCGGCAGAAATATGATACTTTATACCCACTGTTTATGGTATAATCAATTTAGTTTATTCACGCACGGTATATATTACATAAAGACGGCTAAAAGATGTCAGGCAGGGACGGACAAAAAAAAGAAAAACTGAAAAATGTTCCTTCGGACTGTTCCGGTCCGGCCCTTTCTTTAAAGGAAAATAACGTGATGCTTACGGCGATCGTACTGCTTGTTTCATTTGCAGTATTGCTGGCAGGCATCTTTTTTTTGCGCAGCGATAAAGCTAAAAATCTCTCCGGAGACTATTCAGAATACGAGAGAGCCAAAATAACGAAGATCCTGGCCGACAGCACCGAAAAGGATCCCGCATCCGACGGGGCTTACCGAGGAGACCAGCTCCTCATAGCGGAGGTCAAAACAGGACAGTACAAAGGGAAGACCATGCAGGTCTACAATTACGTCGGACCTTTATACGGAGTTCCCCTTAAGGAGGGCGATAGCGCGGTCCTAGTCGTCTCGACCTACGCAAGCGGAGAGATAAGAGCTACCGTATTCGAGTACGGCAGATTCGTTCCTCTCCTCATAGTTCTCGGCCTCTTCGTTCTGGCGACGGTACTCGTAGGAAAAGGAACAGGCGCCAAGTCCCTTCTTGCCCTGGGACTTACAGTAGTGTGCCTTTTCACAGTGCTTCTTCCCGCGCTTCTTAGGGGAGCACCGACGGTGCTTACGACCTTCGCCGTGAGCGTATACATCACGGTGGTATCGCTGACGATCATCGGCGGCATAGGAAAGAAGACTCTCTGCGCCATGGCGGGTACGGTGGCCGGTACCGGTTTTGCCGCTCTCTTCGGCCTGCTGAGCCAGGCCCTTCTCAGGATAAACGGATTAAGGCTCGCGGACGTAGAACCTCTTTTACAGCTGAGGCAGACGGGAGAGCACATGATAGGGCTAAAGGGGCTGCTTGTGGCAGGTGTGATAATAAGCGCGATCGGAGCAGTCATGGACGTTGCCATGAGCATTTCGTCGGCTCTTTCCGAAATTCGAGACGCCAACCCTACCTACGGTTTCGAGGAGCTTTTCCGTTCCGGCATGAACATAGGAAGAGACATGGTAGGAACCATGACCAACACCCTCATACTGGCGTTCATGGGCAGCAGCTTCACGCTGATGCTCTATCTGTATTCCCTGGACCTGAGCTTCCATCAGCTTATGAGTTCGGCCTACGTCTCCATTGAAGTCATCAGCGGCATTTCCTGCAGCGTCGGCCTTATACTCGCAATACCGCTTACGGCCCTGGTTTCCGCGGCTTTCTACGGCGGAAAGAAGAAATAGCTCGTTATATATATTATTTACATATACAAAAGGAGGAAATTTTAAATGAAAGGAAAAGCATTGAAGCGCGCTATTGCGATGACCCTGGCTATGGTCATGGTATTTGCGCTGCTTCCGATGAGCGTGTTCAGAGTCTATGCAGATACTGAACCTCTGGTTCCCGACGGGGACTATCTCATCTACAACCCGGCGAAAAACGTCGTTTTATCAAGTGAGTATACGGGTTTCTACAACAATCCCGTATCCATGACGATAACTGACGTGACAGCCGTGCAGCAGGTAGATGCGGCGCTGATCTGGCACGTTGCGAACAATGCCTCTGACGGCACCGTGACGATCAGTAATGCGAACCGCAAGCTGGCGATGCAGGACAGCTATACGAGCATGCCTCTCGACAGCGCTAACGATACCTGGGTAATAGAGCAGGTCGAAGGATCTGCAGGACTCTATGTCATCAGGAACGCGGTACGCAGCAGCAACTATGTCAATTATCAGGAAACGGCGAACCCGCCCAGATTCTCGGCGTACGACAGGGGAACTCCCCAGACTGACGTTCTCTACCAGTTCAATTTCGTTCCGGCAGAGGAATCTGTAACTCCGCCAGAACCTCCCGAACCGCCGGTAGAGACTCTTTTTGAGAAACTTACTGAAGCTCCCGCAGATGGAGACGAAGTAGTCATTTATTCTAACTACAGAAACGGCAGCGCGGTTCTTGGCAGCGAATCGGCGACAAGTTCCGGTATCGAGTTCATGCAGAAAGGCATCGAGGCCACTCCGGACGCCGACGGAAAACTTGCCCTTGCGGAAGGCATGGCCGTGCTTACGGTCCACGTTTCCGACGGAGTGTACACCTTTACTCTTGAAGACGGCAGATATCTTGGCATTCCGTCCCGCAACTGTCTGACATTCTCAGAGACGGCGGGAGAAAATTACCAGTGGACGCTTCAGCAGCATGAAAGCGGAAAGTGGTACGTAGTCAACGTCGGATATCAGAACCACAATACGCCTCAGGTCATAATGTACAATGACTCGGCAAACAGGTTCTACAGCTGGTCGCTTCAGGACTTCAACGAAAGTCTGCTGATCGACTTCTACGGAAATCCCGAGGAAACTCCGAGCGAGACTCTTGTTCCCGATGGTGATTATCTTATCTACAACCCCGCGAACAACGTAGTTATGTCCAGCGAACGCGCAGCCAGCAACAGCAACTACAACGAACGCGTATCGATGACCATCGAAGACGTTACGGCTGTACAGGAGGTAGATGAAACACTCATCTGGCACGTAAAAAACAACGAAGACGGAACGGTCACCATAAGCAACAACGGAAGAAAACTGTCTATGGATACCCAGTATTCGAGCACGCCCTTTGACAAAGAGCACGATACATGGGAAATCGCTGAAGCAGAAACGGAAGGCCTGCTCTGCGTCAAAAATATAGGGCGCAGCTTATACCTTGAGTATTATGCCAGCAAGAATTATTTCTCCTGCTACGATAACGGATCCGTTTTGACTGATCCTCTGTACCAGTTCAACTTCGTTCCGGCAGTGCTGGCGGAGACTCCGCCCGAGCCACCTGCGGAAACTCTTCTCGAGAAACTGACGGAAGCTCCCGCTGACGGAGACGAGCTTGTCATATATCATCCTACGAGCAGCAAGGTCCTCGGATCCGCAGCCAACGGTAACAAGCTTTCCGGCGTATCGGCAACCCTCGATGCAGAAGGCAAACTGCCTCTTGCAGAAGGTATGGCTCTGCTTACGGTCAGCGTTACCGACGGAGTATATACTTTCAAACTTGAAGACGGCGGCTATCTTACAACAGGTGCTACCGGAAACAGCCTGTCCTTTGCGGCTGAAGAGAGCGATTACAGCAAATGGACCGTTGAGAAGACCGGCGACAACTGGAACATAGTAAACCTCAACGCGGTATCAAATAACAAGAGACAGGCTCTTGAATATTATAACAACGCGTATACAACTTGGGGACTCGGCACCTCAGATGCGTTCAAGTTCGATTTCTACGGTCTTGTAGATAATCATCTCGTTCCCGACGGGGACTACCTCATCTACAATCCGGCGAAGGGCGTGGCAATGTCTACGAACCTCGTTGCGACCTACTACAACGGGCCGGTCAATATGACGATTGCTGACGTTACCGCCGTTCAGGAAGTCACAGAAGACCTTATCTGGCACGTTACCAACAACGATGAGGACGGAACGATAACCATTACGAACAACGGCAGAAAACTGTCGATGGCAACGACCAGGTCCAGCACACCTTTCGACGAAGTCAACGATACGTGGCAGATCGTCGAAACTGGAACCGACGGACTTTACGGAATCAAAAACATAGGAAGAAACGTATTCCTTGAATATTACGAAAGCAAAGGATATTTCTCCGGTTACGGAACTTCCTGCTCCGATCCTCTGTTCCAGTTCAACTTCGTTCCCGCAGTGCTCAGCAGCGCGGCACCGACCGTTATTGAAGACGGCGACGAGGTCGTCATATACAACCCCGGAGACTCTTCTGTTCTCGGTATGCCCAATGAGCTCGGAACGGCTCTTGCTCCTGCGGCAGCGGTAATTGAGGACGGAAAAGCAATAGTAGCCAACGGCGGAAGAGTATTCACTGTCGGAGTGAGCGGAGACTATTACACCTTCTGCTCAGGCGGACAGTATCTCGCAACGAACAACGACGAGGGTCTGTTCCTGACAGACGATCTCGCAGACGACGGTGCGACCGCATGTACCTACTGGTATCTGACGGCGGACGGAAATTCATACGTCATCTACAGCAAATCGGCAAAATACAAGAACAGTGCCGTATGCATCGAATTCTTTGCTGGAAACTACTCGGGCTGGACCTTTAAGGCTTCAGACAAGGATCTCTTCCTGTTCCAGTTCTATCCGGTTGCGGACGATACGCTGGTGGTAAACGGCGTAGTCGACAAACCGGAGGTCGTTTTCACCGACAGACCCGCATACAGACTTACGGAATATCAGCTTGAGTTCAAAGTCTTCTCGCTGTTCAGCTTCCAGCCCATGGAGACTGAGATATACGTCAACGGTCAGCTGTTTGCTCCGGATAACGTAGGTGCGGCCGACCTTGTAAACTATATATTCCGTTTAAGCGTACCGGCTGATCTGGTCACGGGAGAGGCCCTCGAGATAGAGGTAAGCGCCGTGGACGAGCACGGAGCACCCATCGAGGGAAGCTTCCACGTTCCTATCATAGACGAGCCTGTCATTATGGATCTGACTCCCGAAAGGAACGCAGAAACGGGAGAAAACAAGCGTCCTGAGATCGGCGCAACGATCAGCAACTACGGAGAAAATCCGACGGTAGTCATGACCGTCAACGGCGAGACCGTAAGCTCAAGCTTTAATCTCGATACGGGAAGAATCAGCTACATTCCTCCTCAGGATATGGAGGACGGAAAGGTAACGGTTGAGATCACCGTTACGAGAGCAGACGGAAAGAGCAAGACGGAGCAGTGGAGCTTCTGGATAGGAGAATCTACTTTCAGCCTCTACTTCGGACAGCTGCACAGCCATACGGCTGAGTACTCCGACGGAGCAGGTACTCTTGCAAGCGCTCTTGAATATATAGACAATATACCCGAAAGCGGAAACGTTGATTTCGTGGCATTTACGGATCACTCCAACTATTTCGACTCGACGAGCGCATCCAACCCTGCGGACGCTCTTTACGACGCTTCCCAGATGACTGCCGAAAGCCGCGCGAAATGGAACAGATACCTTGAAACGGCTTCTGAATTCAATGCGTCCCACAGCGACATCATCGCGCTTTCGGGATTTGAAATGACCTGGTCCGGAGGCCCCGGTCACATCAATACCTTCTGCACTCCGGGTCTCGTGTCGAGAAACAACTCCGTTCTCAACAACAAGACCAATGACGCGGGAATGAAGGCCTACTACGAGCTTCTGAGCAGATCCGAGCTTATCGACTCCATTAGCCAGTTCAACCATCCGGGCAAGACCTTCGGTAACTTCACCGACTTCTCATATTACGATCCTGTGATCGATACGAGAATGTATCTCGTCGAGGTAGGAAACGGCGAAGGCCAGATAGGTGCCGGCGGATATTATCCGAGCTATGAGCAGTACGTAATGGCTCTCGACAAGGGCTGGCACGTAGCGCCTACGAACAACCAGGATAACCACAAGGGAAGCTGGGGCAACGCAAACAACGCCCGTGACGTAGTCCTTGCCGAAGATTTCAGCCCTGAAGGAATATATTCCGCAATAAGAGCATACAGGGTATACGCGACGGAGGATAAGAACCTTGAGATCCTCTACACTCTCAACGACGAGCCTCTCGGATCCACGATCACCGAAATACCCGAAACCCTGAACATAAGCGTCAGCGTATTCGATCCCGATTCAAACGATTCGTTCGCCAAGGTCGAAGTGGTCGCAAACTCCGGCAAGACGGTCCATACCTGGAACAGTCCTACGGCTGTCGAGGCGGGCAATCTCAGCGTAAGCCTTGATCCCGACTACAGCTACTACTTCATCAGAGTAACTGAAAACGACGGAGATATCGCCGTAACGGCTCCGGTATGGGTAGGAGAAAGCCTCAAGCTCGGCATCTCCTCCTTCGAGTGCCAAACGGACATCCCCGTAACCGATGAAGCTGCGACCCTCACGACGACGCTCTTCAACAGCGAAGCACAGGACGCGGTTCTGACTTCTCTCACCTATACCCTTGACGGAAGCGAAGTGCTTCACGTCGACACGACCGAACGCACGGTACCGAAGTCCGGTACTCTCAGCGTAGACTTTGAGTTCACGCCTGAAAATGCTAAGGTTTACAAAGTCACTGTCACCGCAGTCATGGAACTCGACGGAAAGGAATACACCTTCACCAAGGATATCGAACTCGACGTCAAGGATGCCGACAGCCTCGTTTATATAGGCATTGACGCTTCCCACTACAACGAGTACGTATCAGGCAACTACAAGGATTCCATGGGCAACTTCGGAACCCTCGCAGCAGAATACGGCGTAAGAACCGTCATTCTCAATACGAGCGAAGAGCTCATAGCAGCCTGCGGAAACGAGAAATACAAGGGCCTCATCTTTACGGCTCCGAGCCGCAGACTTCCGGCAGCTCAGGAAGCGCTCCTCACCTATACGAACGCGGAGCTTGACGCCATAAAGGGCTTCAACCTGTCCGGAGGAATGGTAGTCGTTGCCGGATGGTCCGACTACTATGAGAATTACTCCGAAGTTAGCGGCATGTCTGCGGATCAGCATATGGCTGCGACGCAGAACGCCATCCTCGAAGCTCTGGGCACTGAGCTCAGGGTCAACGACGACGCTACCATCGACGACGAACTCAACGGCAATCAGTCTCAGCGTCTTTACTTCAACAGCTACAACATGGACAGCTTCCTTATGGAAGGAGTCGAGGTGGATCCGGACCATCCGAACGACAGGCTCTATTCCGAGGTATACAGCCAGTACGGCGGATGCTCTATCTATACGACGAGCACCAGGATCCCCGAAGGCGTCACCACTGCGGTATTCGGACACGCGACCACATATTCGAAGGATTCTGACGGCGACGGAATAGGCGGAAGCACTACTCCCAAGTATGAGTTTGCCGAAGGAGACGACAGGCTCCTCATAACCGCAACGGACGAACAGGAAGGAAAGGGAGTCATAGTCGTATCGGGAGCCGCCTTCATGTCCAACTTCGAAGTACAGGCCACCCTCGACAACGGCACTGAGAAGAACTACTCCAACTACAAGGTATGCGAGAACCTTCTCAGAAGACTGAACCCCGAAAAGATCACGCCCATCGCAGACGTGAGAGCCGTAACGGAAACGGGATATACCTTCACCATCGAAGGCATCGTAACTTCCAACGCGTCAGGCTACGACAAGGATACGGCCTTCTTCGACTGCATCTACGTGCAGGACAATACGGCCGGTATCTGCTGCTTCCCTGTCTCCGGCGAATACAAGATAGGAGACCTGGTCAGGATCACAGGAACTACGGACTTTTATCAGGGCGAACCCGAGCTTCAGGTAAAAGGAGAGGTTAAGGTGATAGGCACCGAAACCTGTCCCGACCCGGTCGACATCACTGCAGCCCAGCAGGCTGACCGCAGCAAGGAAGGATCTCTCGTAAGAGTAAGCGGCACTATCACTAAGGTCGAGTCCGTAAACGGACAGATCCAGACCATACTCTACGAAGACGGAGAAGGAAACGTCGGACGCATATTCATAGACGGATATATCACGACTCTTACCGCAGGCTACGAAGACGTGGCGCACGCGGAGGTAGGAAACAAGGTCACGGCGGTAGGACTTGCGTCCTACGACGACACCTTCAACGCTCCCGAAGGCCCGTTCCCGAGAATAAGGATCAGGAACCGCGCCGACGTGGTATGCGAAGAGATCGTACTGCCGGGTATCAGAGTAAGACCTATTCCTGAAAGCAGCTTCACGGAAGGCGAAGACTACATCACAGTGAACAGGAGCGTCAAGGTGGTGTATGAAGTGGCCTGCAAAGTAGGATATCTCGAAGACGGGGTTTACGTTCCCTGCGAGGTATTCCCGACCGACGACGGTTACTACACCTTCGATGTACCTGAAGGCGTCGATGAGGTAATACTCGTTATGAAGGGCGACGCGAACCTGGACGGCAGGATCACCCTTGCGGACTCGACCCTCGTAAAGTCCTACTTCAATCGTGCGGTCACCCATACGACTATGCTGCCGGAAGAACTCTTTGCCGGCAACGTCGTTGATGAACGCGTTCCCGAGATCAAGCTCTCAGATTCCACGAGGATCAAGGCTGTCTTCAACGGCAGAGTCACCCAGCAGGTATTCCATTGGGAACTGGATTGATCTGATATCGGTCAACAAGCGCTTTAAGTACTTTTAAACTAAAAAAAAGAGGACGCCCTTAAGGGTGTCCTCTTTCTTTTGGCCGATTATCTGTCTTTCGCCCTGTGTTCCTTATGCTTCGGGGTCTTTTTTGTTCAGTTCCCGCAGAAGAGACAGTATGATGTTTCTGCCGTCTGCGCCTGTTTCCCGGTATTCCCTGACCACAAGCATTTCATTGTCGTTGAGATCGCTCTCATGGACGACTTCGTATTTCCGCTCGATGTCTGTGTTACCGATTAAAAAATCCACGGATGTGCCGAAGAAGTTCGCTATCTGTATGAGCCTGGGAACGTCGGGTTCCGTAGGCTGGTTCTCATACTTGTTGACAGACTGCTGCGTGACTCCTATGGCTTTTGCAAGCTGAGACTGAGACACGCCGTATTTTTCTCTTAAATATCTTAGATTTTTTACCATTAAAAAAACCTCCCGGTTGATATATATGTTAACAACCGAGAGGTCAGAAATAAAACTCTATCTTTTTTTGGCTTCTAACAACAGTCGGTTGTTAGTAAGCTCCGTGCATCAGCAATTCTTCAGATAATCGATTTCTTCTTTCGTCAGCTTTCTGTAGGTTCCGACGTGGGTGCGTCCCAGCCGGACCTCTCCTATGGCCGTTCTTTCAAGGGCGACTACTTTTGCATCCACAGCTTTAAACATTTTTCGTATCTGCCGGTTCTTGCCTTCGCATATCTTCACTTCGAGAAGACTTGCGTGGGCGGTCTGTTTCAGCAGTTTTACCTGCGCGGGACGGGTTATATATCCTCCGATATCGACTCCGCTGCGGAGCTTCTCCATCTTTTCTTCCGAGATGGCGATGTTGATTTCTACCTCGTAGGTTTTCCAGACGAGATTGCGGGGATGGGTGATACGGTTCGCGAGCTGTCCGTCGTTGGTCATTATCAGAAGCCCCGTGGTGTCGGCGTCGAGCCTTCCGACGGGGAATACTCTCTGGGTCACGTCGCTGAGCAGGGAAAGCACCGTTTCTCGGTTCTTTTCGTCGGAGGTGGTCGTAATATATCCCAAAGGTTTGTTGAGGGCGTAGTATACGAGTTTTTCCTCCTGCCCGGAAATATCTCTGCCGTTTACCGTGACCCTGTCTCCCGGAGCCACGTCCGTGCCGAGAACCGTGCATACCGTTCCGTTGATCTTTACTTTTCCGGCGGATATGAGTTCATCCGCCTTTCTGCGGCTGGCAACGCCCGCCTGCGCTATATATTTATTCAGTCTCATGGGGAAAGACTATCACATTTCGGAGCAGATTTCCACGGCCTTTTTGTCAAGTATGAATTTTCAGGGGCTTACGGATACGCTGAAAAAATTACGGATTTTTTGCGGATGGAGGTTGTAAAAAATGACAATTTCGCCTGAAATCTTTGAAATTGAGAGGGGGAGTATAAAAAGTTTTCGAAATTCCGCTTTCCTGTGGAAAACTTGTATATTGACGATAGGATAAAAACGTGAAAACCTTGAAACTGCAAGGGCTCAGCGGCATTTGAGTTTTCCACAGCCCAGTGTGGAAAAATGTGAATAAGTCTTTTGGAAAAAAGCGCGGAAAACGGCGGAAAGCTTAGAATTACAAGGCGTTCAAAATATGTGGAAAAGCGTTCACGAACAAAAAAGAAACGCAAGGGAAGGTGTGCAAAAAATAAAAAAATTTTTCGCCGAAAAAAAGAATTCGCACAGGGTCCGGATTTGTGTGCGGACTACAAAAGCCCTCTTTTTCAGAGGCAAAAAGCTCTTTCATTTAGATTGAGATTGATCCTTCCTTATGCTATACTTACTTGATATGTTTACCAAACTTGATTTTATACTTGAAAAATACGAAGAGCTTTCCATGCTTGTGGCGGATCCGGAGGTCATATCCGATCAGAGCCGCTGGAGAAAGCTCATGAAGGACATGGGCGAAATGGAGCCCATCGTTTTAAAGTACAAAGAATACAAAAAGGCGAAGGAAGAACTCGAAGACACGAAGGCCATGCTCGACGACTCGTCCCTCGACGACGAGATGAGGGAGATGGCCAAGGAGGAGCTCTCACAGCTCACCGCCGATATCGAGACCTATACACAGGAGCTGAAGATACTTCTTCTTCCCAAGGACCCCAACGACGATAAGAACGTCATACTGGAGATCCGCGCCGGCACCGGCGGCGAAGAGGCGGCCCTTTTCGGATCGGACCTTCTCCGTATGTATTCGAGATACGCTGAAAGAAGAGGCTGGAAGGCTTCCATCACGGATATCAACGATACCGGGATAGGCGGCGTAAAGGAAGCCGTAGTCAGGATAGTCGGAAAAGGCGCCTATTCAAGGCTCAAGTTCGAGTCCGGAGTCCACAGGGTGCAGAGAGTGCCCGAGACGGAGAGCGCGGGGAGGATACACACCTCCGCGGCTACCGTTGCCGTAATGCCCGAGGTGGAGGACGTGGAACTGGATCTCAAATGGGAGGATATCAGGGTGGATACCTTCAGGGCTTCGGGACACGGCGGACAGTACATAAATATGACGGACTCCGCGGTGCGTCTTACTCATATACCTACCGGCGTAGTCGTCCAGTGCCAGGACGAAAAGTCCCAGCTCAAGAACAAGGAAAAGGCTTTCATAGAACTTAAGTCCCGTATCTATGCGGCTATGCTCCAGCAGCAGCACGACGAACAGGCGGCGGAAAGAAAGAGCCTTGTAGGATCCGGCGACAGATCTGAAAGGATCAGGACCTATAACTTCCCCCAGGGTAGAGTTACGGACCACCGCATCGGGTACACCATGTACAAGCTCGACAGTTTTCTCGACGGGGATATGGACGAGATCATAGACGCCCTCATTACCGAAGAGCAGGCCGACAAGATGAAGAACGTTCAGGGATAAAACAGTACAGACTGTATTGCGTATATACGACTAAAGGAGAAAAAACATGAGCAAAGTCTACGTATTCGATCACCCGCTGATCCAGCACAAAACAGCTATTCTTCGCAGAAAAGACACGACGACAAAGGATTTCCGCCAGCTGGTAACGGAGATAGCAACTCTTATGACCTACGAGGCGACGAGGGATCTCCCTCTCAAGGACGTGGAGATCGAAACACCTCTTGAAAAGTGCAATCTGAAGATGCTTGACGGAGAGGATATAGCCATAGTTCCCATCTTAAGAGCCGGTCTCGGATTCGTCGACGGCATGCTTTCACTGGTACCCAACGCAAAGGTCGGATTCATAGGCATGTACAGAGATCCGGAGACTCATAATCCGGTAGAGTATTACTGCAAGCTGCCCGACGATATCGAAAAGCGCTGGGCCTTCGTGGTAGATCCCATGCTCGCAACGGGCGGAAGCGCCGTGGACGCGATCAACGCGGTCAAGGCAAGAGGCGGAAAGAAGATCACCTTCATGTGCATCATCGCCGCTCCCGAAGGAATAGAAGTTCTTCAGAAAGCTCATCCGGACGTGGATATATACATAGCGGCAAAGGATCGTCAGCTCAACGATCACGCCTATATACTCCCCGGACTCGGAGACGCCGGAGACCGTATCTACGGAACCAAATAGAAGAAAAGACGTTTCAGGGGCCTGCTTCCTATGGAAGCGGGTCCTTTTTCGTGCCCGAATCAAGTTTTTCGTGTTAAGAGCATAGGTTTAGGGTATAATAGATATATTATGAAAAAGAAAAAATACAAACTCAATCTCAAGCGTTTCATACCCTTCGTCCTCATAGTCGCGCTGATCATTGGCGGCATAGTGACGTTTGCGGGAAGGGACAGGAAACCCAATCCGAGAAGATGCAAGCATAATTTTGAAAACGGAGTCTGCACCATATGCGGAGGCTTTGCAAAGGACTACTGCAAGCATCAGTACGAAGCGGGCGTGTGCAAGATCTGCGGCATGAGCTGCGAGCACCAATACGAAAACGGCGTATGCAAGATCTGCGGCATGGAGGAGGACCCGAAGCTCAAGTGGCCTGATACCACGACGAGTCCCGATTCCTATCCCTTAAGCTCCGTTTCGGACGACCTGCTCGTTCTCGTAAACAAGCAGTATCACCTCACCGAAAGTTACGTGCCCGAAGACCTGGTGGTGGTCGAGCGCTACGTTCAGGGAGTGGGAGATCCTTCCCAGAGCACCAACGCCATGAGAAGGGTCGCTGCCGAGGCCCTCAACACCATGCTCAACGAAGCCGCAGCTCAGGGCTACGACATGAAGCTCCGCACGGGATACAGATCCTTTTCCTATCAGTCAAATCTCTTCATTTCCTACGCGAGGAACTACGGTGAGGAAAAAGCCTCCAAGTTTTCCGCAAGGGCCGGACAGTCAGAGCATCAGACGGGACTCGCCTGCGACCTCGGAGCCGCAAGCCAGGGCTACGAGCTCAGGGACGACTTCGGAGACAGTCCGGAGGGGAAGTGGGTCAAAGATCACTGCAGCGAATACGGCTTCATACTCAGATATATCGACGGGACTCTGACCGAAGCAGGGCCCCATACGGGATACATCTACGAGGCGTGGCATATACGGTACGTCGGAAAGGAAGCGGCGGGTATCATCACAGAAAACGGATGGACCTTTGAAGAATATCTCGAAGCCATAGCTTCCATAAAGAAGTAGCTTTTTGGGCGGCGTCCGTCATCGGATGCCGCTTCTTGGTATACAGGAGGAAAGAATATGAAAGTAGTGCTTTCACACCTTACTAAAAGATTTCCCAACAGGAACAAGAAGATCAAGACTGAAGTGACCGCAGTCTCGGATTTCGATTTCGAGATCCCCGACGGAAAGCTCATAGGACTTCTGGGGCCTTCGGGCTGCGGCAAATCCACGCTTCTCAATCTCATTTCAGGTCTTGAAACTCCCACGGAAGGAAGGGTGTTCTTCGGAGACGAAGACGTGACAGACCTGCCTCCCGAAAAGAGGGGAATAGGGCTGGTGTTCCAGAACTACGCTCTGTATCCTCACCTCACGGTTCTTCAGAACATCATGTTCCCCCTTGAAAATCTCAAAGGGGACGCGAAGATGACGAAGGAAGCGATGAGGGAAAAGGCCCTTGAGGCTGCAAAGCTGGTTCAGATAGAAGATTATCTGGACAGGAAGCCTTCGGAACTGTCAGGAGGCCAGCAGCAGAGAGTGGCCATAGCAAGAGCTCTTGTAAAAACCCCCAACGTGCTTCTTCTTGACGAGCCTCTTTCGAATCTGGACGCAAGGCTCAGACTTCAGACCAGGGAGGAGATAAAGCGTATACAAAGAGAGACCGGAGTCACTACGGTTTTCGTTACCCACGATCAGGATGAGGCCATGAGCATTTCTGACTTTATCGTAGTCATGAAGGCAGGCGTGTTCCAGCAGATGGGAAGACCTCAGGACGTCTATGACGATCCTTCCAATCTCTTCGTTGCGAAATTCCTCGGAGTTCCTCCCGTAAACGTGTTCAGGGGAAGAGTAAAAGACGGCAAGCTCATGCTCGGAGACGACGCCGTGCTCAGCGTGTCGGGTCTTTCCGACAGGGAGGTTTACGTCGGTATAAGACCTGAGGGTTATCTGGTCGAAGACGACGGACTTCTTCACTGCGGACTGAGCTCCGTAGAGGTGCAGGGACGCGATACCAGCATAGTGGCTACGCATCCCGCGGCTGAAGGCGAGAGCTTCAGGGCGATAGTTATAGCCGAATACGCTCCGGACGCAAAAGCCGACCGCGTCAATCTGAACGTAAAACCCGGCAAGGTATACCTTTTCGACGTGGAAAGCGAAGAGCGCCTTAGGTGCGTTCTTTCAAGATAGGAGGCCGCCATGCTGAGTAAAAATAACCGCAGGGCCTGGCTTTACCTGCTGCCCGCGCTGGCGCTGCTCCTTCTCTTCATGGTCTATCCGCTGATAGACGTGTTCATCTACAGCTTCGAGGAGGGCTACAACAGCGCGTCCCAGGTGTTCTGGGGATACGGGGGATACAACTATTCCTACGTGCTTCACGACCCATATTTCATGCAGGCCGTCAAAAACACCTTCATCATAGTCATAATCACGGTGCCTCTGTCCACAGGCTTCGCGCTTCTCATTTCGCTGGCGCTGTCGAGCGTAAAGAAGCTCAAGGAGCTTTACCAGACGGTATTCTTCCTTCCCTACGTGACCAATACGCTGGCGGTAGGTCTGGTATTCATGATACTTTTCAGGAAGACGGCATATACCGACGGACTGGTAAATCTTCTCATCACCTTTTTCGGAGGAGAGACCGTAGACTTCATACAGGGTCCCTACTGGGCTAAGATGTTCGTAATGTGCTTCTATACCATCTGGGTGGTAATGCCCTTCAAGATCCTGATCCTTACCTCGGCTCTGGCATCGGTGCCCGAGGATTACTACAAGGCCGCCAAGATAGACGGAACGTCCAAATGGCGCACCTTTACGAAGATAACTCTGCCGTATATCTCGCCCATGATAGTCTATCTGGTGATCACGGGCTTCATAGGAGCCTTCAAAGCCTACTCCGACGAGGTGGCTCTCTTCGGAACGGACCTTAACGGGGCGGGAATGAACACCATAGTGGGCTACGTCTACGATATGCTCTACGGCAATTCGGGAGGCTTCCCGAGCTACGCCTCGGCAGCCGCCATAATACTCTTCGCCATAGTCCTTACCATTACGGTCATCAATCTGATGGTCAGCGGAAAGAACTCGGCGAGGATAGGATAGAAAGGAGGTATGGAAAATGAAAGAAAACAGACCCTTAAAGATTCTGACCTACCTTCTTCTGACGGTATGGGGACTGATGGTCCTCTTTCCCTTCTACTGGATGCTGCTGACATCCGTCAAGGATTACGGCGCATACAACGCCGAGAGGGTGCCGAGCTTCTTTACTCTGAGCCCGACTTTCGAGAACTACGTCCACGCCTTTACGGAGGTACCTCTGGCCAGGTATTTCGCCAACACCATAGTCTTTACCCTGCTCACCACCCTCGTTATGATGGTCGTGACGGTGCTGGCCGCCTTCGCCTTTTCCAGACTTAATTTCAGGGGAAAGAATCTTTTGTTCACTGGATTCCTGGCCCTGATGATGATACCCAACGAGCTGGTCATAATCACCAACTTCCAGACTATCACGACCTGGGGAATGAGGAACACCTTTGCGGGACTCATACTCCCGTCCATAACCTCCGTCTTCTATATCTACCTTCTGAAGGAAAACTTCGAACAGATACCGGATACTCTCTATTCGGCGGCGAAGGTGGACGGCTGCAGCGATTTCCGCTATCTGACCCACGTCATGGTGCCCATATGCAAACCTACCATCGTGACCATAGTCATACTCAAGGTCATAGAATGCTGGAATTCCTACGTGTGGCCCAGACTCATAACCGACAACAGCCTTTACTTCCTCGTTTCCAACGGAATACAGGAGATAAGGGAGAACGGCTTCGGCAGGGAGAACATCCCCGCCATGATGGCCGCGGTGGTGGTCATATCCCTGCCGCTCCTCATAATCTTCCTCATCTTCCACAAGAAGATCATGGAAGGCGTATCGAGAGGAGGAACAAAGGGATGAAGAAAGTATTGAAATTTCTGATCCTTACGCTCGCTCTTGTGGCTTTTCTTGGCGGCTGCCACGGCTCCGCGGGACTTGAGGAGTTCAGGATGCCGGAAGATTTCGACGCTTCCAGAGAATACGATATAGTATTCTGGGCGAAGAACGATACCAACAAGACGCAGGTGGAGATCTACGAAAAGGCGATAGCGGACTTCGAAGCTCTCTATCCCAATATCCACGTGACAATGAGGAAGTTCACCGATTACGCCAAGATATACAACGACGTGATCACCAATATACCGACGCTTACTACTCCCAACGTCTGCGTAAGCTATCCCGATCATATAGCTACGTACATGACGGGAACCAACGTGGTAGTGCCCCTCGAAGAGCTGTCCAAGGACGGTAAATACGGCTTCGGCGGCAGCGAGCTGCGCTACGACGGTCCGGACCGGGGAGAGGTGGTGGAAAAGTTCCTCGACGAGTGCAGGATAAACGGAGATCTTTACGCTCTTCCGTATATGCGTTCGACGGAGGCTCTTTACATAAACAAGACCTACGTAGAGAAGATGGGATTCACCGTTCCCGACGTTCCCACCTGGGACTGGATATGGGAGGTCTCCGAGGCCGCTCTTGAAAAGAACGACGACGGCACCTACAAGGTCAACGGGCAGACCGTAATGATACCATTCATATACAAGTCTACGGACAACATGATGATCACCATGCTCAGGCAGAAGGGCGCGGAGTACACAAGCGACGCCGGAGATATATTGCTGTTTAACGATGAAACGAGATCTCTTCTGAAGACTATCAACGTCCATGCGGCGACAGGGGCATTTTCGACCTTTAAGATAAGCTCCTATCCCGGAAACTTCCTTAACGCGGGACAGTGCATATTCGGCATAGACTCTACGGCGGGAGCGACCTGGATGGGCTCGGGAGCCGGACATCAGGACATAGATTCAAGTCTCATAGTTCCCTTCGAAACGGTCGTAAGACCCGTTCCGCAGTTCGATACTGAAAACCCGGTAATGATCTCTCAGGGACCGTCGGTCTGCATATTCAACAAGAAAGATCCCCAGGAAGTCCTCGCTTCCTGGCTCTTCGCGCAGTTCCTTCTGACGGACGAAGCCCAGATGGCCTATTCCCAGACCGAAGGCTACGTGCCCGTTACTAGCAAGGCTCAGAGCAACCCGGCATATCTCGATTATCTGTCGAGAGCCGGTGAAGACAACGACATGTACTATCACGTCAAGATCGACGCGGCGAAACTCCTTCTAAAGTATACGGACAACAGCTTCGTAACTCCCGTTTTCAACGGATCCGCTTCCGTAAGAGACGCGGCCGGCGCCCTTATCGAAGAGGTGGCATATGCGCCAAAGAGAAAGAAGACCGTCGACGACGAGTACATAGACAGGCTCTACTCCGATATAGAGGCGAGATACAGGCTCGGTCAGATGGATACGGGCAGCGTGGGAAAGAAGGAGCTGGGAGCCCTTCCCCCGACTGCGAGAGCTTTGCTCATAGGCCTTGCTGCGGTGTGGATTTGTATTGCAATCGCAGCGCTGTGCAGATATAATAGGAATGTTCGTAAAGCTCACAAGAGCTAGTAGAAAAGGAGATTAAAATGAAAAAAGCATTAGCAATCATACTTGCACTCGTTATGGTTCTTTCCTTCGCAGCCTGCGGCAAGAAGGATCCGGAACCCGCAAAGGTAGATCCCAACGCAAAGGATGAAGGCGTTATGACCTACGCACAGTTCGTAGCCGCTGAAGACGGAGCGGACGTGGTTATCGAAGGATTCATCACCGCAAAGATCGACGGCACCGCATGGGGCAACTGCAGCCTCATTCTCCAGGACGGAGACGGAGCATACTACGTATACAGAATGCCCATCGACGCTGAAGGCTTCAGCAAGCTCGAAGTAGGACAGAAAGTCAAGGTTTCAGGCGTCAGAACCGTATGGTCCGGAGAGAACGAGATCAAGGAAGGCACCGGAACCTACGAAATCGTAGACGGAACTTATGAATTCGATATCGAAGACGTAACGGCTCTTTACGGTACAGACAAGCTCATCGAAAAGCAGAACATGAGAGTCAGCGTAGTCGACGCAACGGTCAAGGCACCGGCTCTTTACAAGTGGGACGGTTCCGGTTCTCAGGGCGACGACCTCTATCTCACACTTGAGGTAGGCGGAACGGATTATCAGTTCATCGTTGAATCTGATCTCTGCGGAGCAGACACTGAGATCTACAAGATGGTCGAAGGACTCACCGAAGGCCAGAAGGTCAACGTAGCAGGATTCCTTTACTGGTACAACGGACCTCAGCTCTGGATGACCACCATGACGGTAAAATAGAGAAACGGCTGATAGGGAAGACCTCTTTAAAAGAGGTCTTCTTTTTTTGTACAAAAATCAAATAAATGGAGATTTTGCTTGTCAGTTATGGTAAAATGTATCGGTTACAGTTTAGGTACTAATCAGTTATTCAAATATTAAAGGAGGGCTATAAAAATGGGCCACAAGTATGTTTACCTTTTTACAGAAGGTAACGCAAAAATGAGAGAGCTTCTCGGCGGCAAGGGCGCTAACCTTGCGGAGATGTCCGTTATCGGACTTCCCGTACCCCAGGGTTTCACCGTAACCACGGAAGCGTGCACAAAGTACTATGAAGACGGCAAGAAGATCAATGATGAGATCAGGGCCGAGATCGACGAGTACGTAGTAAAGATGGAAGAGATCAACGGCAAGAAGTTCGGAGATATGGAGAATCCTCTTCTCGTATCCGTACGTTCCGGAGCCAGAGCTTCCATGCCGGGTATGATGGACACAATCCTCAACCTGGGACTCAACGAAGACGTTGTAAGAACCATCGCTGCGAAGTCCGGAAATCCCCGCTGGGCATGGGACTGCTACAGAAGATTCATCCAGATGTTCTCCGACGTCGTAATGGAAGTTGAAAAGAGAACCTTCGAAGACCTCATCGACAAGATGAAGAAGGAAAAGGGAGTCACCTTCGACACAGAACTCGACGCTGCAGACCTTGAAAGACTGGCAGGCCAGTTCAAGGAAGCATATAAGGCGGCAATCGGTTCCGAATTCCCGACAGACCCCAAGGAACAGCTTTACGCGGCAATCGAGGCCGTATTCCGTTCCTGGGACAACCCCAGAGCAAACGTCTACAGAAGAGACAACGACATCCCCTATTCCTGGGGTACCGCAGTCAACGTAATGCCTATGGTATTCGGAAACATGGGCGACGATTCCGGTACGGGCGTAGCCTTCACCAGAGACCCGGCAACAGGCGAAAAGCACCTCATGGGTGAATTCCTCCTCAATGCACAGGGCGAAGACGTAGTGGCGGGTATCCGTACACCTATGCCCATCGCAAAGCTTCAGGAGCTCATGCCGGAAGTTTACGATCAGTTCGTGGGAGTATGCTCGACCCTTGAAAATCACTACAGAGACATGCAGGATATGGAGTTCACGGTAGAGAACAGAAAGCTCTACATGCTCCAGACGAGAAACGGAAAGAGAACCGCCCAGGCAGCTCTCAAGATCGCATGCGACCTCGTTGACGAGGGAATGATAAACGAGAAGGAAGCAGTTCTCATGATCGAACCGAGAAACCTCGATTCACTGCTCCACCCGACCTTCGACGCAGCGGCTCTCAAGGCTGCAACGCCCATCGGAAAGGGTCTCGGCGCTTCTCCGGGAGCAGCCTGCGGAAAGATCGTTCTCTCTGCAGAGGACGCTAAAGCTGCCGTAGACGCAGATCCCAAGGCAAAGGTCATACTCGTAAGAAGAGAGACTTCTCCTGAAGATATCGAAGGAATGAAGGCTGCTCAGGGTATCCTGACGGTATTCGGAGGAATGACCTCCCACGCCGCAGTAGTTGCCAGAGGAATGGGAACCTGCTGCGTATCCGGCTGCGGAGACATCACGATGCACGAAGCAGAGAGATGCTTTGACCTCGGCGGAAAGACCTACAGAGAAGGAGACTACATCTCCCTCGACGGTTCCACTGGAAATATCTATGCAGGACAGATCCCCACGGTGGACGCTTCCATCGCAGGAGAGTTCGGAAGAGTTATGGCATGGGCCGACAAGTACAGAAGACTTCAGGTCAGAACCAACGCAGATACGCCGCGCGACGCAGCCAAGGCTCTTGAGCTCGGCGCACAGGGCATAGGCCTCACGAGAACAGAGCACATGTTCTTCGAAGGCGACCGTATCGCGGCTTTCAGAGAAATGATCTGCTCCGACACGGTAGAAGACAGAGTAAAGGCTCTCGCAAAGATCGAGCCGATGCAGCAGGGAGACTTCGAAGGAATCTACGAAGCGATGCAGGGCAACCCCGTAACCATCAGACTTCTGGATCCGCCTCTCCACGAGTTCGTTCCGACGACGGAAGAGGACATCAAGCTCCTCGCCGACGCACAGGGCAAGACCGTAGCACAGATCAAGGACATCATCGCATCTCTCCACGAGTTCAACCCGATGATGGGACACAGAGGATGCAGACTTGCCGTTACCTATCCTGAGATCGCCCAGATGCAGACAAGAGCCATCATCAAGGCAGCTCTTGCCGTAAACGCAAGACACAGCGACTGGCAGATCGTTCCTGAGATCATGATCCCGCTGGTAGGCGAAGTCAAGGAACTCAAGTACGTCAAGGACGTAGTCGTAAAGACTGCCGACGAAGTCATAAATGAAGCAGGCAAGGATCTTAATTACAAAGTCGGAACCATGATCGAGATCCCCAGAGCCGCACTCACGGCAGACGAGATCGCAAAGGAAGCGGAGTTCTTCTCCTTCGGAACCAACGACCTCACACAGATGACCTTCGGATTCTCAAGAGACGACGCAGGAAAGTTCCTCGGAGCATACTACGACAAGAAGATCTATGAGAACGACCCGTTCGCAAAGGTAGACCAGGTAGGCGTAGGCAAGCTCGTCAAGATGGCGGCTCAGCTCGGTAGACAGACAAGGCCCGACATCCATCTCGGAGTATGCGGAGAGCACGGCGGAGATCCTTCTTCCGTAGAGTTCTTCCACCAGGTAGGTCTTGATTACGTTTCCTGCAGCCCCTTCAGAGTTCCTATCGCAAGACTTGCGGCGGCTCAGGCAGCCATCAAGTATGAGGAAGTCGACAAGAAAGCTCAGGCTCAGGCAGAGTTCAGAGAAACAGTCGAGGCCGTAAAGGCAGGCGCAAAGGAAGCAGCAAGCACAGCTGCCGAAGTTGCCGGTAAGGTAGCGAGCGTAGTATCCGAAGTTGCAAAGGCAAGCGCAGCCGGAATCAAGGCTGGCGTAGACGCTGCAAAGAAGGCATACAACGACAACAAGGAAAATAAATAATCCTTAAACAAAAAGACATCGCATATATGCGATATATCCCCGCATCAAAAAGATGCGGGGTTTTTTATTCGGACTTTGTGCTACAATTATAAATATGCAGGAGGATTATCTATGGCAGAAGACGGAATACGTGATGAATTGTCATATATAGCGTTTATAAGCTACAGACACAAAGATCTCGACAAGAAAGCTGCGATCAAGGTTCAGCAGAGCATAGAAAGCTACGTGATCCCTAATGATCTACGGGATGAAAGCGGAAATAAAAAGCTGGGGAAGGTCTTCAGAGACGAAGACGAGCTTCCGACGTCGGCGTCGCTTTCGGACAGCATAACCTATGCCCTCGATCACAGCCGCTTTCTCATAGTCATATGCACCCCGGACCTGCCTCTTTCAAAGTGGTGCGAGCAGGAAATACGCTATTTCCTTGAGACCCACGACAGGGATCACGTCATTGCTGTTCTTGCCGACGGAAGTCCTGAGGAGTCTTTCCCGCCGCAGCTTCTTAACAGGTATAGCGAAACCGGAGAAATCATAGAAAACGTGGAGCCTCTGGCGGCCAACATAGCCGGAGAGGGCCACAGCATTAACAGAAAAGCCTACGGCAAGGAAGTAGTCAGGATACTTGCCGTCATCCTCGGATGTCCCTTCGATACCCTCTGGCAGAGAGAAAGAAGAGCAAGAGCAAACAGAATTGCAAGATTTACCGCGGCAGTATCGGCAGCCATGGCGATATTCATAGTGGTTGTCTTAAACAAGAACGCTCAGATATCGAGGCAGAACATGGAGCTGCAGAAACAGCTTTCCACCAGCCAGGTGAATCTGGGCTTTGGCCTTCTCGAAAATTATGATGTCGGCGAAGCTTTTTCATACGGGGTCTCGGCGGTTCCTCAGGGGAGGTATAAGGAACAGTACGACAGAAGAGACATCCTTCTTCTGTCGAAAGCTCTGAACGCATACGCTGACAAAGAGCTTTCTACAAGAAAGATCTACGGCCAGAATATGAAGATCATAGATCAGGTCGTAAGCGGTGACGAAACGAAAATATATAGCCGATACCTCGGGACAGCTGAGGTGTGTGTCGCTGCCCGAAGGAGAGATCGTGTGGACAGCGCAGCTGAGTTTCGACCGTGCTTTTGGCGGCCGCGAGCCTGAAGGGAAGATAAAGCTTGCGGAAGAAAAGGGGATAGTGCTCTGCCGGATAAACAGGAGCATGACTGCTCTTGATGCTTACACAGGGGAAACGGTCTGGAGCAGGCTGTGGAATGCGGATGAGCCTTCCGCAGACTATGCTTTCGTCTTATTAAGTCCCGACGGAACGAAGATTTTAGCTTTGGATGACCGCACGGACCGTTATCCCAAGGAAGATCATCCTATGGTACTTACCGTTTACGACAGCGCTTCGGGCTCGGTCCTTGCTGCTGCGGGCTTAATGGATCCCGGAATGAGGGCATACAGGAGTTCGGCCGAGAACTTTGCAGGTGCTTTTTCGGAAGACGGAAGATACTTTGCTCTTATGGCAGGGGCAAACAACGGACGTTACGGAGACGATGAAATAGAGGGCTTCTACTACTTCCTTTTCGATACGGAAGACTGGTCGGTGAAGTATTCCTCTTTCAGCGCCGAAATCGTGTCGGGCAATATTTTCTACGGGCTGTTTTTCAGAGGCGACGGACTCCTGTGCGCGCGTTACAGCCTTGCTGAAAAGGCAGATATCGTCTCTTTGCTCAGTCTTTCAGGGACCGAATCGAAAAGAGTCAAAACAGCGAACAGCATGAGCGGAAGATACGGTTATGCACAGTCGGTAACGGAGGATATGTTCATAGTACCTGCCGTTTTATGCGACGACTATCTTTTCGTTGCCTGTGACAGGACTCTGCTCGTATACAATGCGAAAAGTCTTAAGCTTGAGCAGAATTACGGCTATAACGGCAGGATAATGGATATGCACTGGCTTGACAGGGATGAAATGCTGCTGGAACTGTTTCTTGGCGACGGGACTGTTCAGCAGCTCAATTACGGCGATCCGGAGGTAAAATTTTTCGAAGGATACAGAGGCTATTTCACGGAACCTGACGATCTTGCCTTCAGATGCAGACTGTCAAACGGTTCAGGAGATACAGACAGATTCGTAAGTATCAGGAGCAGCTATCCCGGTGATATTCTTCTGACGGAGGCTGTGACGGATCCGCACGGCATAAAGCTGCATGCGTACGGCAGCTCCTATGATACCGACGGAAGGGTGATTTACGACAAGTCTAAAGATCTGCTGACGGTAATATACAGGGATGAGGATGTAACGGGCTTCCTGTACTACAGCGGAAACGATATGGAGAAGCTCGGCGACGCGTACGGTGAAGACGAAGTAAGCCGGGAGATATTCACCAAGAGCGGATTATGGAAAGAAGACCGCTTCTATACCATAGCTGAAGACGGCAGATTATATGAACTTAAAGAAATGTCCGACTATTATACGAGCGCGTATAACCAAAGGCTGAATGACGGACGTCTGATGTCCTATGCGCTTTCCACGGGCTGGCATAAACAGGACGGAACGAATTATCCCTATCCCGTATGGATCGACGGAGAGATCGTCGATGCTTCACGGGACGAAAAGACCGGATTTATACTGAAAGATACGTCAAAGTCGTGTATAAGGACGTCTCAGGAGGGATGGATACTTGCCTATGGGATCTGGGGCGAAATAGGGAAAACCGGAACAACAAAGTATTCTGAAAACGAGCAGTTTATAGTCTTTGATGCTCTGAACGGGAAACGCATAGTTGCGGAGGGTCTTGAGAACGCCGCATATCCGTATGCCGTCTGCGCGTCGGGGAGCGGCAGCCGCTTCGCATATATGAGCACTGAAGACCGCGTCGCAGTATACGACTGGGCTGTCGGAAAGACCGTTTTCGCATCAGAAGATTACGGACACGGCGATATCAGTTCCCTGTGCTTTTCCGAAGGCGGCGATTATCTTATAATACTGACCAAATACGGTAAACTGGATATATGGTCTGTTGAGAGCGGACAGAGAGTGTTTTCCGAGACGGCGGAGGATATCAATATATCGAATCTCGAGCTGTGGTGTCAGGATGATAAAGAAAACGGCAGGATATACGTTCTCTACGGAAGGAGATACAGTAAAAATCACTGCCTTTGCATAGATACAGATCAGTGGACGGTGACGATGAAGGACGCTGATGTATATGGAGCTTATTCGGGCTATATCATCTCATACAAAAACGGAAAGATAGTCGCTTACCCTGCATACACGATAGATGATCTTACTTCATGGGTAGAGGATAGTCTTGAGTGTGAATGACCCAAGAAAAACTGCAAATAATTTAGCGATGGAGCAAAAATGATACAAGATATTTACCCTCACAAACTGGATATCACCTACAGAACGGGGATGACTCCCGAAAAAGACAGCCCGATTCTCCGCTTCCGCGGAAACGGATTTCTCTGCTTAAAGAATGAAGACTCTTCTTTCACGCTTCCCGTTTACGGGTCGTATCCGAAAGAAACTTCAGATTTCGTCTATCTTTTCGAGTTCGACGGAAAAAACGTCTTTCTCGATCTTGGTGAAGAAGAGATCAATATTCCGGAATTTGCCTATGAGGATATAAAGCTGTTCAGAAGCGCTGAGCCAAAAGAACTGATGTTTGCAGTAGTTACAGCTTATCATCTTTACGGATGGCATATGGACAGCAGGTACTGCGGGCGATGCGGAGCAAAGACGGTCCACGACGAAAGGGAGAGAATGATGAAGTGTCCCGTATGCGGGAACAGCGTGTATCCCCGCATTATGCCCTCGGTTATAGTGGGCGTTCTTAACGGGGACTCGATACTTATGACGAGATACAACAGACCCGGTGCTGCTCTTTCCGCTCTGGTCGCAGGTTTCTGCGAGATAGGGGAGACGGCCGAGGATACCGTAAGGCGCGAGGTGATGGAGGAAACAGGAATAAAGGTGAAGAATATACGCTACTTCGGCAGCCAGCCCTGGGGCATTACCGCAGGCGGACTTCTTCTGGGGTACTGGTGCGAACTTGACGGAGACGCTACCCTTCGCACGGACGGCGAGGAGATCGCGGAGGCCGCCTGGATAAAAAGAGAGGAAGTGTCCGCATACTCAGGAAAAGAGCACCCCTCGCTTACGGCTGAGATGATAGCGGCCTTTGCGTCGGGCAAAGTATAAAGAGGTTTCTCCCCTTGTGGGAGACTTTTTTATTGGGAAATTGTCTAGACATATGGTATTCTAAACATATATAAGCGTTAATGCAGAAATATAAGGTCATGACAGTATTCAACGTTATTTCGATGTTCGGAGGTCTTGCCCTCTTCCTCTACGGTATGAGGATAATGGGGGACGGACTCAAAAAAGAATCCACAGGTTCTTTTAAAAGCGCCCTTGAGAAGGTGACGGGAAGCCCCTTTATGGGCTTTACGGTCGGCGCCGGACTTACGGCTCTCATTCAGAGTGCCACGGCGACCATAGTTATAGTATCTGGTCTTGTAGGCGCCGGGATCATGGGTCTCAGCCACTCGGTGGGAGTGATCTTCGGAGCCAACGTGGGAAGCACGATCACGGGCCAGATCATAAGGCTCCTCGACGTGGACGCAAGCGGTACCCAGTGGCTCAACGTATTCAAGCCTTCGACCCTCGCTCCCGTGGCGGCGGTCATAGGAATAGTCTTCATAATGTTCGTAAAGAAAAAGAACGCGGGGACCATAGGGACAATAGCCATGGGCTTCGGAATACTCTTTACGGGACTCCTCAGCATGACCAACGCTGTAGCGCCGCTTTCCGAATCGGAATCCTTCGCAAGGATGTTTACGTCCTTCGGAGACAGGCCGCTTCTTGGATTTCTTGCGGGACTTGTGGTAGCCTTCATTCTTCAATCTTCGTCGGCTACCATAGGGATACTGCAGGCCCTTTCGGTTACGGGAGCCATTACCTTCAGCTCAGTATTTCCGATACTTCTCGGTATATATATGGGCGACGGACTGACTACTCTCATAGTCTGTTCCATAGGTACGAAGGCGGATACCAAAAGGACGGGCATGATAAACATGCTCTACAATATTTCCTGCGTGATAATGATAATTATCGCGGTCAATCTGATCCACGCCTTCGGCGGACTGGGAGATACCTGGAACAGCGTCCTCAATTCCGGCGGCATAGCCAATACCCACACGGTGTTCAAACTGAGCACGGCCATACTTCTTCTTCCTCTCGCGAAGCCTTTCGAGAGGGCGTCGAGAAAACTTGTAAAGGATGACAACAACCTCATAGAAAGAGGCGCGGAGATAAAGGCCCTCGATACTAACCTTTACAAATCTCCGGCGCTTGCTCTCAACAGCGCATACAAGGCACTCTGCGCCATGAACGATATAGTGGACAGCAACGTTTTCTGCGCTCTGGACCTCACCCATAAATACGATCCCGAAATGCAGGACAGGATACAGACGGACGAACTGTATCTTGATCAGCTCGAGGACGCCGTCAACGTATATCTGGCCGGGATGACGCCCTACCTTGGTCTCGGGCTTCAGGAAGACATTCAGAATTATTATCTTCAGTGCGTTACCGATTTTGAAAGAGCGGGCGACCACGTGTATTCGATAGCCTGCTGCGGCGATCAGCTTAGAGAGAAGGAAAAGAGTCTGTCGGATGCGGCAATAGGAGAACTAAACAAGATCTGTGTGCCCTTAAGGGAACTTCTCGATCATACGGCCCTCGCTTTCAGAAAGCAGAACCAGGACGCCGCTAGAATGGTGGAACCCTACGTAGTGGCAATAAATGAAATGACCAAAAAGTGCAGGGACAATCACATGGAGCGTATGGCAAACGGCGTATGCGATACCGTATCCGGGTCGATTTATATGGATATACTCATGCACCTTGGCAGAATAGCCGATATGTGCTCGAACATAGCCATACACACTCTCATGAGACATAATTCCAGCATAGAAAACTACGAACACATCTATATGGCGTCCGTTCACGGCGGAAGTGATGAGAACTACAACAGACTCTTCAGCTCTCTTGAGGAAAAATACATAAAGACCATTTAGAGAGGCGAAAACCTATCGATTGCAAAAAGACGATATATATGTGGAAACACAAGACAGAAAAGGGGACCGGCATTGCCGGTCCCTGAGTTTTTGATATTGTTTTTCTTATTTCAGCAAAAGCTCCGCTATCTGCACGGCGTTGGTCGCCGCGCCTTTTCTTATCTGGTCTCCGCAGCACCACAGCGCTATGCCTCCGTTGGTCAGATCTTCTCTTATCCTCCCCACGTATACCTTGTCCTGATCGGTGGTGATGAGAGGGGTCGGGAAGAGATTGTCCTGAGCGTCGTCCAGAAGAACTGCTCCGGGGAAAGCCGCTACAGCCTTCCTGGCCTCTTCGACGGAGATCTTCTTCTCGGTGAGGAGGTTGATGCTTATGGAGTGGGATCTGAAGACCGGCACCCTTACACAGGTGCAGCTGACCTTCATGTCCGGCATGTGCAGTATCTTTCGGCCTTCGTTCTGAAGTTTCATCTCCTCCTTGGAGTAGCCGTTTTCAGTGATGTCGCCTATCTTCGGGATGAGGTTGAAAGCTATCTGGCAGGGGAAGTTCTTTACGCTGAGCTCTTCTCCTTTAGCGTACTGCTGGACCTGTTCCTCGAGCTCCGTAAGTCCTCCTCTTCCTGCGCCGGACACGGCCTGATAAGAGGAAGCTGTCATAGTCTTTATGGGGCTTATCTTCGCAAGCCCTCCCACTGCTACCGCCGCGATTATGGTGACGCAGTTGGGGTTGGCTATTATGCCGCTGTGCCTTAGGGCGTCTTCCGGGTTTATTTCCGGCACCACAAGGGGCACGTCTTCGTCGAGTCTGAAGGCGCTCGAATTGTCTATGAAGACTGCTCCCGCCTTTTTTATCGCAGGAGCGAAGCGCTTTGCGACGGCGTTTTCCGCAGCTCCAAGCACTATATCCATTCCCTCAAAGGAGCTTTCTGTCGCTTCTTCGTAGGTGTATTCCCTGCCTTGGTAAGTGCAGGTTTTTCCCGCGCTTCCTTTGCCCGAGAGAAGGCGAAGTTCGTCGAAGGGGAAGTTTCTTTCAGCCATGACCTTGAGCATCTCCCTGCCCACGAGTCCGCTGGCTCCGAGTACCGCTACTTTCATTTTAAGCTCCTTTCTTTGTGAAACTGTCGTAGAGGACCTGGACCGTACGGTCGCAGTCCTCGTCAGCCACTCCTATGAGTATGTTGAGTTCCCTTGCGCCCTGGGAGATGAGACGTATGTTGATATCGTTTTCTCCCAGCGCTCCGAAGATGAGGCCGGAAATGCCGGACCTGAATACCATGCGCCTGGATACGCAGGCTATCATGGAAATGCCTTCGGATATCTTGACGCTTCCGCCGGTGAGTTTTTCTATCTCGGCGGCTATCGAGTATACCGACTGCTTGTTGACTCCGTTTTCGAGTATGACAGAGAAGACGTCGAGGCCGGAGTTGACCTGCTCCACCTTTATGCCTCTTGAAACGAGGACCTGCATAACGGTGCTTATGGCGTCGAGGCTCAGGTTATCCTTTTTGACGTCTATGATAGTGAAGTGCTTCTTTCCCGTTATGCCGGTGATATAGAATTTGTCGTCCTTGAGATCGTCGTCGTCGAAGCGTTCGTCTATGATGGTTCCCGCAGCCTCGGGGTCGTTTGTGTTTCTGATATTGACCGGGATCCCCGCGACCTTTACGGGATAAACGGAAGCCTCGTGGAGGACCTTTGCTCCCATATAGGTGAGCTCTCTGAGTTCGTCGTAGGTGATCTTCGGAATGGGGTAGGGATCCTTTACGATGGAGGGGTCGGCCATAAGTATGCCGGGAACGTCCGTCCAGTTCTCGTAGACGTCGGCTGAAAGAGCCGCTGCGAATATGGCTCCGGTAATGTCTGAGCCGCCTCTGCTCATAAGGGCTATGTCGCCGTCGTCAAGAGATCCGAAAAAGCCCGGCACGACTATCTTTCCGCAGCTCCTGCTATATGCCATCTTTATTGCCTCGTAGCTTTTTTCCGTATCTATGCTTCCGTCGTAGCCCAGGAATACCGTATCCTTTGCGTCCACGAATTCGTAACCCAGATACTTAGCCGCGATCTTGGCGCAGAGGAATTCGCCTCTCGAGACGAGGTAGCTTTCCGAAGCGCCTTTGGCTATGTCCTCCTCGATAGTGCTGAAGGCTCCCTCGATATCGAAGTCTATATGAAGATCCTTTACGATTTCGGCGTATCTTTCCTTTATGGTCTCAAGCATGGGCTTATAGTCCACGCCGTATTTTATATGCGCGTAGCACAGATAGAGAAGGTCGGTTATCTTGTTGTCCTTGGAAAATCTCTTTCCGGGGGCGCTGACTACGACCACCTTTCTGCCGGGGTCCGCTTCTACTATTGCCTTTACCTTTGCGAACTGTTTTTCGTCTGCGAGGCTGCTGCCTCCGAACTTTGCGACTTTGAGCATATGTCTACCTCTTTGCGATCTTAAGTATGTCTGCGGCGACGTTTGCGCCTGTGGGACCCTTGCCGGCTCCGGCGCCTCTTAAGGAAAGGGTGCCGTATCTTTCTCCTATGAGATAGAAGAGGTTCTCAGGGCCGCTGAGACTGTACATGGGACTCGAGGAGTCGACGCATCTTGGGGAGATCTCGGCTCTTACTGATCCGTTTTCCTTTACTGCCCTTGCGACGAGCCTTATGACCTTCCCTTCGGCCTTCGCTTTTCTTATATCCTCTTCCGTTATTCCCGTTATGCCGGTCGTCGGTATGCTTGCGGGATCAGTTTCTCCCCCGAAGGCTATGTTGCAGGATATGGCGAGCTTGGCTCTTACGTCGTAACCCATGACGTCCGCCGTGGGATCCGCTTCGGCGTAGCCCAGCTCCTGGGCTTTCCTTAATGCCTCTTCGTAGCTTTCGCCTTTCGTCTGCATGGCGTCGAGAATGAAGTTCGTGGTGCCGTTCATAACCCCGCCTATTTCCAGGATATTATCCACTTCGGCGGTCCTTTTCAGGGTCTCGAGCCAGGGGATGCCTCCTCCGGCGGTTGCTGAAAAGCAAAGGCAGAGTCCCTTTTCCCTGGCGAGCTTTGTAAGCTCTCCGAAGTGAAGAGAGAGCATCTGTTTGTTTGCGGTCACCGCGTGCTTTCCGGAAAGAAGAGCGTCTCTTACGAATTCATAGGCCGGATGCTCCCCGCCCATGAGTTCCGCTACGAGCTTTATTTCCGGATCTTTCAGGATGTCGTCGTAATCGTCCGTGAGTATCCGGGATATTTCGGGTATGTTCCTTCTGTCGAGGACCCTGGCAATTTCCACGCCGCTGCCTTCAAGAGCTTCGGCGCAGCCGCTTCCCACGGTTCCGTATCCAAGTATCGCTATTTTCATGGATCTTATTCCTTTTAACTCCAAACTTATTATCCGGTACCAAAAAAATTACAGATATTATATGTTAAAACAACACTTTCTGCAATATCATTGCTGTGATACAATATCTATATTATGAAGTATTTGAGCACCAGAAACAAAAAAAGAGAGGTCAGCTGCCTCGAGGCAGTCATAGAAGGACTGGCTCCGGACGGCGGACTCTATTTCCCGGAGAAAATACCACCGGCGGACCTTACGGAGGAGGAACTTCTTTCCTTCAGTTACGACGAACTCTGCGTCCGTATCCTTCAAAGACTGCTTCCCGATTACGGCTTAGACGCCCTTAGGGATATAGTGGATAAGGGCTACGGCGGAAAGTTTTCCGTTCCGGACAGAGTGGACCTTAAATATGCCGGCGGCTACGCGTTCCTTGAGCTTTACCACGGGCCGACCTCGGCCTTCAAAGACATGGCTTTGTGCCTTCTTCCGAGGCTGTTGACCGAGGCGAACAGGCTCACCGGGAACAAAGACAAGGTCATGATACTGACGGCCACCAGCGGGGATACGGGAAAAGCGGCTCTCGAAGCCTTCGCAGACGTTCCCGGAACAGGCATCACGGTCTTTTATCCCGCCATGGGAGTATCGGATATACAAAAGCTCCAGATGCAGACCCAGGAAGGATGCAACGTCAGAGTGTGCGGAATAGAGGGGAACTTCGACGACGCCCAGACCGGAGTCAAGAAAGCCTTCGAGGAGGTGCGCGCAGACGGTGTGACGCTGGGGAGCGCCAACTCGATCAACATAGGGAGGCTGACGCCCCAGGTCGCCTATTACTTCTACGCCTACGCCCGCATGGTAAGGGACGGAAAACTGGAATACGGCGAGAAACTGAACTTCTCCGTTCCCACGGGCAATTTCGGAGACATACTGGCGGGATGGATCGCAAAGAGAATGGGACTTCCTGTGGGAAGGCTTCTTTGCGCTTCGAATAAAAACAGGATACTTTCGGACTTTTTCGGGACCGGGATCTACGACAGGAGAAGGGAGTTCTATACGACTTCTTCCCCGTCCATGGACATACTCGTTTCAAGCAATCTTGAGAGGCTTCTTTTCTGCGCACTTCACTGCGACGACGCAAAGCTTTGCTCGATGATGAAGGATCTGTCCGAAAAGGGCTGCTTCAGGGCGGATGATGAAGTCATGGACTTCATAAGAAGAGATTTCGACTGGGCCTGGGCGGACGACGAAGAGGGCGCCGGAGGAATAAGGAAGCTTTGGGAAAGCGAAGGCTATCTCATAGATACCCATACCGCGGTGGCCTACGAGTGCGCAAAGAAAAAGGACCTGCCGGGAAAGACTGTGATACTTTCCACCGCAAGCCCCTACAAATTCGCTCCCGCCGTTCTTGAGGCGCTGGGAGAGGAAGTTCCTTCCGACTGCTTCGGCGCCATGGACAGGCTCGAGAAGATAAGCGGGGTCCCCCAGCCCGAAAGACTTAAAAATCTTAAGAAAAAGGAGATACTCCACAGGGACGTGATAGCCCCCGGGGATATAAGCGGATACGTAAAGGAGGCGGCTGATGATCTGCGTTAGGGTGCCCGCCACGTCGGCGAATATGGGGCCGGGTTTCGACTGCCTCGGAATGGCCCTTGGTCTTTACAACAGAATATATTTCGAGGAGTCGGGAGAAGGCCTTCGGATCAACGGCTGCGACAGCGTTTTCGCCGGAGAGGAAAACCTCGCCTACGTCTCATATCTGAAAACTCTGTCGAAATACGGTATAGAAAAACCTGCGGGTTTAAAGATAGAAATAGTGGGGGAGATCCCCATCTCGAGGGGTCTCGGGTCCTCCGCTGCCATGATAGTGGCCGGAATATTGGGAGCCGGCAGTATACACGGTCTCGGGCTCTCAAAGGAAGAGGTCCTTCTCATAGCCAACGAAATAGAAGGTCATCCGGACAACGTGGCTCCGGCCATTTACGGAGGTCTTACGGCTGCGGTGGTAAGAGGAGACGACCCCGTAGTGATGCGATACGCCGTGTCGGAAGATCTGCGCTTCACGGCTCTTGTTCCTGATTTCGAGACCTCCACTGCCGAGGCGAGAGCTCTTCTTCCGGAGGATATAAAAAGGGCGGACGGAGTATATACCGCCGGCTGCCTTTCCCTTCTTCTCAAGGCTCTTGAGACCGGGGACAGAAAAGCCCTTTCATTCGCTCTCGACGACAGGCTCCACCAGCCCTACCGCAAGGCTCTTATACCGGGCTTCGACGAAATAAAGGCTCTGGCCGTTAAAAACGGCGCGGCGGGCCTTGTGATCTCGGGCTCGGGAAGCACTCTTCTTGCGGTCGGAGGCGGCGAGGATTTCAAGGACAGGATGAAGGAGGCTCTTAAAGGTTTTTCCGGAAACTGGCAGATTATGAACCTTTCCGTAGACAGCGAAGGCGCGAAGGAAATATGAACGAGAAAAACAGCGGCGACGCTGTTTTTTCTTATTCCGGCGTTAGCTTTTGCTATATAATATAGTTGATGAATATAGTTTTTGTTCTTTTGGTGGTTTAAATGAATAGCAAGGGACTTAACGGAAGATTCTGGGCGGCCATGCTGGTCTTCGGCCTTATGGGACAGGTGGCCTGGGTGGTCGAGAACATGTATTTCAACGTGTTCATATACAAGATGTTCAACGCCTCGGCGGCGGATATCTCGGCTATGGTAATGGCAAGCGCGGTGATGGCCGCTCTTACGACTATAGTGATGGGCGCAGTTTCCGACAAGGTAGGAAAGAGAAAGGCCTTCATGAGCGCGGGCTACATAATATGGGGCATTTCCATCATAAGCTTCGCCTACATAAGGAACGTCTTCATGACCATAGTCATGGACTGCGTCATGACCTTTTTCGGGTCGACGGCCAACGACGCCGCCTACAACGCCTGGCTCACGGACAGGGGAGACAGCAGCAACAGAGGTAGGATAGAGGGCATCAATTCCATGATGCCTCTCGTGTCGGTGATAATAGTCTTCGGAGGTTTCATGAGCTTCAATCTGGACGAGCATTCCTCCTGGGTCACGATATATTACATCATAGGCGTCGCGACCACTCTCATAGGAATAGCTGGCTGCTTCCTCATAGAGGACGCTCCGGACCTGAAGAAAACGGAGGACTCACTGGGAGAAACTCTCATCTACAGCTTCAGGCCTTCCACCTTCAGAGAAAACAAGCTTCTGTACTTCATACTCGTCGAATTCGCCATATTCGGAATTTCCATACAGATATTCATGCCCTACCTGATCATATATTACGAGAAGAGCCTGGGCATGAGCAACTACGTGCTCATCATGGCTCCTGCCATCATCATAGCGGCGGTGGTGACAGCCCTTTACGGCAAGGTCTACGACAGGACCGGATTCAGGGTCGCCATCAAGCTTCCGCTGGCTACGCTGGCCGTCGGATATATACTCCTGTACAAGACAAGGACCATGGCGCCGGTCTTCATAGGTTCCATGCTCATGATGTCCGGCTACCTTACGGGCATGTCCGTTTTCGGCGCGAAGATCAGGGAACTTATCCCCGAGAACAAGTCCGGAAGGTTCCAGGGAGTCAGAATCATTGGACAGGTATTCATACCCGGTCTCATAGGACCTGCGGTGGGCGCCGCGGTCCTTAAGGACGCCGAACTTATCTACAACGACGACGGCACGACCTCATTCCTTCCGAACGAAGGCATATGGCTTGCTGCGCTCTTTGTGGTAATACTGCTGGCCGCAGTTATCTGGGGACGCGAAAGGAGGAACAAAAGCTGATGACAGTATTCAGATGCCCCCATTGCGGGGCTGAAATATCCTACGACCCTTCCAAGGAAATGATAAGCTGCGAGTACTGCGGCAGCGATATCTCCGTAGAGGATTACAGAGCCTGGCTGGATGAAGAGGGTCTTTACCAGGTCAACGAGCTTTCCTGCCGCCAGTGCGGAGCGAGAATACTCAGCACCGATACGACTGTGGCGACTTTCTGCAGTTTCTGCGGTTCTCCTCTGGTCCTTGACAGCAGGATAAGAGAGGAAAAGAAACCCGATTACATAATCCCGTTCAGATTCAAACGCAAGAGGGCCTACAGTATCTACAGAGAGCTGGTAGACAGGACTCTCCTTGCCCCGAAATGGATGAAGGATGAAAATGCACAGACCATGCTCAGGGGCATATATATGCCTTTCCATATATACAGATTCAGTTACGAAGGGAAATATGAGGGAGAGGCATACAGGGAAAGCGTCGAAAAGCAAGGGAAAGTCAGATACGACGTAAAAAGGACCTATGAGATCAAGGCTCCCGTAGAGGTGGATTACGATTTCATTCCGGCTGACGGCGCGGCTTCCTTCCCCGACTCCATAAGCAGGGCGGTCTGTCCTTATTCGGAAAGGGATATGGTAGATTTTGAGCTTCCGTATTTCGCCGGGTATTATGCAGACGGATCCGACGTCCCTGAAAGTCTCTATGCAGACAAAATGGAGGCGATAGTCCGCGGCGATCTCGCAGGAAAGCCCGAATACAGATCCGGTTCTCTGAGCGTGAGCGGCAATAAGCTGAAGGACGATATAAAACTTGAAAAGAGCGTAAAGACGGCAATGTTCCCGGTATGGTTCCTTACCTTCAGGAACAGGAACAAGGTCAGCTATGCCGCCGTCAACGGACAGACAGGCGAGATCGCGGCCGATATACCCATCAGCTTTTCCCGCTATCTTGTTGCGGCTGCCATAGTCGCGGGTATCATCTCCCTGGTTCTCAATCTGTTCTTCACCTTTACCCCCGCCAATCTTATGACTGCTTCTTCTGCTCTGGCTTTGATAGCGCTGATCACTGCAAACAGACTGCTGAACGATACCTACAGAAGAAAAAAGCATTATGACGACGCGGGATATCTCGGTGAAGACAAGGAACCTGTCAAAATGAAAAAGAAACATAACGATCCCGATCTAAACAAGCCGGGGATGATTCTTTCCACGGTGTTCTTTATGTTCGCATTCTGTGCTTTTGTCATGGCTATAGGGTTCCTCGGATATGAGAAGCTGTTCCTTAGTTTCGTGATACCCGGTGCATTGTTCCTTTACGGAGCGATCGCTATAGTCAGGTTTTCTATGCCGAGCTACGTATTGAAAAAGAAAAAGGCGCCTTTCTGGTACAAGTTGTTTACTTTCATAAAACCGATACTTGCCATAGGCACATGCGCATACGTATCTGCCGCGTATCCCAATACCGATGAATATGCATATTTGGCTGCCATGTTCAGCATTCTGATGATAATACTGACGGCTTTCGATATAGTAAGAGCGCAGAACAGATTCACCATGCGTGACCTTCCCATCTTCACACAGGAGAGAGGAGGTGACCGCTGATGGCAAGAAAGAGAAAAGGGCTCAGGCTCACAGAAAAGCTCATGACCGTAAACGACAGGACCTGGAGGCTCATATGTCTGCTGGCTGTCATGACGATGCTGTTTCCTTTAGTCCTGGATTTCGTGATCCCGGAAAAGAAATATGACTCGTCTACTGCAGATCCATCGGATCTTGTGATAATACGGGACTATGCCGATCTTCTGACGGATGAGGAAGAGAAAGCTCTCAGCGGACATATGCTCCCCGTGACAAAATACGGCGGCGCCGCTTTCTATACGAATTCCTCTTCGATATCCAATGCGTCATCTTATGCAAAGAGATGCTACAGGGAATGCTTCGGGACAAAGAGCGGCACGCTCTTCCTGATAGATATGTATACGAGGGAGATATATATTTTCTCCGACGGCAGGATCTATTCGAAGATAACGAATGCAAAGGCAAAAACCATCACGGATAATGTCTACCGCTATGCGACAAGGGGCGATTATGCCGGGTGCGCTATGCAGGTCTTCGATCAGATCTCGACGCTTCTTGCAGGAGGTATCATACCTCAATATATGAAACATGCGTCCAATGCGCTTCTCTCCTTTGCCATAGGTCTCCTTGCAGTTTTCATAGTTGCGAATGCCAAGACAAGGATGCAGGATGACAATGAAGCGAAAGTATTTCAGGAGATGGCAAGGAAAAAGGCCGGCCTTGGATCGCCTACTGAGCAGAATCTTGTGAAGATCAAGAGAACGCGTCATACGGAAAGCTCCGGCGGCGGAGGCGGCGGGGGAGGTTCTTCCGGCGGAGGCGGCGGAGGAGGAGGCTCTTCCGGCGGAGGAGGCGGCCACGGCTTCTGAGAAAAAACAGAGCATCTCCCTTCCGAGAGATGCTTTTTATTTGTTTCTAATGTTTTTTTATTCGAGACCGGGGAAATCCAGCTGCCTTAAGGCCTCGAAGAGAATGACGTTGGCTGAGTTGGCGAGGTTGAAGGACCGAAGCCTCGTGCTTTCGCTCATCGGTATCCTTATGGCCGCAGCGCTGTGCTCTTCTATGAAGTCCCTTGGAAGTCCCGCCGATTCTCTTCCGAAGAGTATCATGTCTTCGTCTTTGAAATCCGCTTCAGTGTAGAGTTTTCTGCCCTTCGTGGTGGCCAGCCACATGCGGCGGCCTTTATATTTTTCCAGGAAGTCTTCGAAACTGTCGTGGACCTCCAGTTTCACGTAGGGCCAGTAGTCAAGTCCAGCTCTTTTCAGATGTTTGTCGTCCAGGGTGAAGCCAAGGGGCCTTACGAGGTGAAGGACGCTGTCCGTGGCGGCGCAGGTCCTGGCTATGTTTCCCGTATTGGAAGGTATTTCCGGTTGTACGAACACTATATGTATGGCCATGATATATCTCCTTTGAGTGATTACAGTTTATCACATCCACTCTTTTGTGATACAATAATATGATTGAAAACCGCGATTAAAAGGGTGATCAAAATGGATGAAACGAAAAGACACAAAATACTGTATAAGATAATAAGGGCTATAGGCACACCCATAGTCTGCAGCCTGTATAACTATAAATACGAAAGCCTCAAGAAAGTGGAAGGTCCCTATCTTTTGCTTGCGAACCATACGACCGACTTCGATTCGGCTTTCCTCGGCATCGCGTCACCGAGGCAGACCTATTTCGTCGCCACAGAGAACATCATAAGATTCAAGTTCTGGGGCAAGATACTCATGTATATCTTCGGACCCATCATACACTACAAGGGCATGCACGGCATCAGGACCACAAGGCAGATGCTCAGGCAGCTAAAGAAAGGAAACTGCGTAGCCATGTTCCCCGAGGGCAACAGGACCTTCAACGGGGTTTCCTGCCCTATACCTCCGGTAACCGGACAGCTGGCGAGAGCCTGCGGAGCGACTCTCGTGACCTACAGGATCAAGGGCGGGTATTTCATGAGCCCCAGGTGGCATAAGAAGAACCGCAGGGGGAGAATCAGAGGAGAGATAGCCGGCGTATATACTGCGGAGCAGCTCAAGGCCATGACTCCCGAAGAGGTAACGAAGATCATAGAAAGAGACCTTTACGTGGACGCCTACGCCGATCAGAAAAAGGATCCCTATCCCTTCAGGGGAAAGGACATGGCGGAGTGCCTCGAATCGACCCTCTTCCTGTGTCCGAAATGCGGGAGCATAGGACACCTCCACTCCAAAGGCGACCGCTTCTTCTGCGACTGCGGATACGAAGCCACCTTCGACACGTACGGCAACTTAAATGAAAGGGACGGCGCCGTAAGGACAGTTACGGAGCTCGACATGGAGCAGAAAGCCTACGTGGAGGATCTTTCGAGAAGCGCCGGGGAGAACGAACTCTTCAGCGATTCCATATCCGAGGAGTTCATAGACGAGAATCACAATCTGGTCGAGACTAAAGACGTAGAGTTCAAGGCTTTTTCAGACTGTTTCAGAATAAACGGGAAAAAACTGTCCTTTGACGATATAGAAGCCATAGCGATAAATCAGAGAAATCTCCTGCTCATCCACGTAAAGGGGATAGCGGGGCATTTCCAGTACAGAGGGCCGATCTTCTTCAACGCTCTTAAATATCTGTACGTATTCAGGGCGATAAAGGGAAGCGCGGACGGATTCCTCTAGAAAAGGGAGAGAAAAGAAATGAAAGTCAGATACAACACAGACGAGGAGATCGTCAAAACCATCAAGGAAGGGCTCGAAAGAACGGGCGGATACTGTCCCTGCAGAAGAGAGCGCACGGAAGACACGAAGTGCATGTGCAAGGAATTCAGGGATCAGATAAAGGATCCGGATTTCGAAGGACTTTGCCACTGCATGCTGTATTACAAGGAGAAATAGAAGATGGAAATAACACTTACGAAAGAAAATTTTGCCGAAACGATAAGAAACTCGGAAAAACCCGTTCTCGTGGATTTCTGGGCTACCTGGTGCGGTCCCTGCAGGATGCAGGCTCCCGTGCTCGAGGAGCTGGCCGCTGAGAGAGGCGATATAGTCGTGGGAAAGGTCAACGTGGACGACGAAGCCGAAATAGCCAACGCGTTTCAGATCGACAGCATCCCCACGCTCATCCTTTTCAAAAACGGCGAAGCCGTAAAGGCGGCCGTGGGCTATAGAAACAAGGACCAGCTCGTGGAAATGCTTGCGGACTGATCCATGAGCGCAGCTGAAGGAAATACGAAGAATTATTCTGAGGGCATACTCTCATCCGGACTTCTTAAGGCCGGGGCAGTGTGCCCTTTTTTACGCGTTCCCATCGAGAAAATGGATCTGGTCGAAGACTCATCAGTGAAAGTTTTGGGAACCGACGGTATAAATATATACTTCAGCCCGGAAGAAGCCGCCGGAAGTGAAAGCGTAGGGCATATGCTGATGCACTGCCTTCTGAGGCACGTGCTGGTACCGGACAGGGTCATGAGACCCTTCTGGGACCTGGCCTGCGATATTTCGGCGGAGTACAAAAGGACCGAGTATTTTCCATATCCCGATTCGGAAGCCGTGAGGATGCGCATAGAGGACGCCCTTCCGAGGGGCGTAAAGCCTGGAAATGCTGAAGAGGTATACCGGGCGGTCATAGACATGTTCGAAGAGGATCTGAGCGCCTTGAAGGAAGCGGTCGTAAGAGACGATCACCGGTACTGGTACAGACCCTTTGTCCCTTCTCCTGAATGGAAGGAGCCTGAAGGAAACGAAACGTCCTTCGCCTTTTCTTCGCCTCGGCCTCATACGTATTTCAGGGAAGAGGAATCCGGAGAAGATTACGAAGAATGGCTCGAGGAGAAATTCCAGAGCTTCTGGCCCGATGAAGACGAGCTCCCGGGAGGGAGGTCCCTTACCGGAGAATACGGTCTTTCCGCGGGATGCAGAGAGGAAAAGATGATACTCAGAGCCAGAGGGCGCTACGACTATTCCCGCTACCTTAAAAGGTTTTCATCGGTGCGGGAAGAACTTAGGATAAACCAGGCCGAATTCGACTTCATACCATACTGCTTCGGACTTCGAAGATACGGCAACATGCCTCTCATAGAGGCTTTGGAATATACTGAGAGCCACAAGGTGGAGGAACTGGTCATTGCCATAGATACCAGCGGCTCCTGCAGCGCCGAGACCGTCGAAGGCTTTCTTGCGGAGACGGAGAGCATACTGATGCATAAAGAGAATTTCTTCAGAAGGATGAACGTTCATATCGTGCAGTGCGACGCCAGAGTGCAGTCCCACGCAGTGATCGGATCCTACGGGGAGTGGAAGGAATATCTAAAAAACCTCAGCATAAGGGGCAGGGGCGGCACGGATTTCAATCCGGTCTTCGAGCTGGTGGCAAAGCTCCAAAGGGAAGGTGAGCTGAAGAACCTCAAAGGTCTCCTCTACTTCACCGACGGCAACGGACTTTACCCTCAGGAGAAAACGCCTTACGAGACCGCCTTTGTATTTACTTCAAAAGCGGCCCTTGGATATAATATACCGGAATGGATAATACCCCTGTGCCTTGAGGACGGCGGGGAATTTTAAGAAGGAAAACAATGAACATTCAGCAGGCAAAGGAAGAAATAGCCCGCACCTACAGGGCTTATCTTAAGAGAAACGAAGACGGGAGCTACCGCATTCCGCCGGAAAAACAGCGTCCTGTTCTTCTCATAGGACCTCCGGGAATAGGGAAGACCGCGATCATGAAACAAATCGCGCAGGAGCAGGGCTGCGGCCTCGTCGCCTATTCCATGACACATCACACAAGGCAGAGCGCCATAGGTCTTCCCTTCATTTCCCATAAGGAGTACGGGGGCGAAAAAAGAGCGGTAACGGAATATACCATGAGTGAAATAGTGGCCTCCGTTTACGAATATATGGAAAAGACGGGAAAAAGGAGCGGTATTCTTTTCCTCGACGAGATAAACTGCGTATCCGAGACTCTGTCTCCCGTAATACTCCAGCTTCTTCAGAACAAGACCTTCGGCAATGTGGCTATTCCCAAGGACTGGATCATAGTGACAGCCGGCAACCCTCCGGAATACAACAGCTCCGTAAGGGAATTCGATATGGTGACTCTGGACCGCGTAAAGCGTATAGATGTCGAGGCGGACCTTCCTGTATGGCAGAGCTACGCCCTTCAGCACGGCATACATCCGGCTATACGGGCTTATCTTTCAATATATCCCGACCATTTTTACAATATTACTGACAGGAACGGAGAACAGTTTTTCGTGACCGCGAGGGGCTGGGAGGATCTTTCCCTCATGCTCGGTTCCTACGAGGAGGACGGGATAGAAGTGGACGGCGACTGGTTTTTACAGTACCTTCAGCACGACGAGATCGCCAGGTCCTTCGCTTTCTTCTACAGGCTTTTCAGAGCTTTCGATCCCGGAAGCTTAGCTGCGGGAGACGGCGCTGATATTTCGGAAATTCTCCTTGAGCAGCCCTCGCTTACCGAGGAGCTGTCCTCTACCGAATGCCTCTCTCTTGCTTCCATGCTGTTCCATCCCCTGCAGCATGAAGCCGTATCTACGGCGAGAGCTGAGGCGGTATTGGAAAAGAAAAAGGCTCTACTTGCGCGCATGCCTTCGGACGAAGCCTTTGCCGACGACGAATCCATAAGAGCCTTCTTCAGCCAGAAAAGGAAAGAAGCTGAAAGAAAACTGGATCAGACTCTGACGGACCCCGAGGGAGCTCTCCTGGAAAAGGATGCTCTCTGCGAACTCGAGAGCGACGTGTACGAATGGTACGGGAGGTCTCACGGCGAAAGGGGAAGCGTCTCGGCCTATGAAAAAGAAATACAAGGCGCGGAGGAAGAAAGGATCAGAGATAATTCCTTGAAGATAGGCTCTGCTGCGGACAGGGCGATAAGGGTCATAAGGAACTGCCCTCAGGGGCGCAGCGCTCTTTTCTATTTCCTGAGCGATATGTCTTCCTCAAAGGAGATATCCGGGCTTCTTAAGAACCATAACGTTGAACTTCGGGAGTCTGATTGAAGCGCGCTTTCTAAGAGAAACTATTTTTGATATAATAATTTAGTTAGCATGGCGCAATTGAGCGGCCTGCTGTATGAAAGGCGTAGAAATGACAGAACTAAAGGCTTTTACCATAGGCGGGAGCAAACCTTCGGCCGAAGACTGGCTCAGGGAAGCGAAGGCTTCGGAAGACGCGGGAAAGATCGGTATGTATCTTGTACACAACGGAGTCGTAAGAGAGACGGCCAAGTCGGAAGTTTACGATCCCGGCAGCGAAAAGAGAAAGGTCAGCGGTATGTATTTTTCGGCCGATGAGAAAAAGACGGCCGCAGCCATAGAAACGGCTATGAAGCTCAAGGGCGTTTACCATATACGGGTATGGGTCGCCGAAGGACAGCTTAAGGCCGGAGACGATATCATGCAGGTCCTCATAGGAGCCGACTGCAGGCCAAACTGCTTAGAAGCTCTGACAAAGCTCGTTGGGACCATAAAGAACGAATGCGTTGTAGAGAAAGAGATAATGTAATGGAATTCACACATATAGACGAAAAGGGAATGCCCGCCATGGTCAACGTGGGAGACAAACCCGAGACCTTAAGAACCGCTAAGGCGGCGGGAAGGGTATACGTAAACAGGGATACCTTCGAACTCATAAGATCCGGGGGCACCAAGAAGGGCGACGTTCTTGCCGTGGCAAAGCTTGCGGGTATAATGGGGGCGAAGAAGACCTCGGAGATAATACCTCTGTGCCACCCTATTTTCGTGGACGGAATAGACCTTGAGCTTTGGCTCAACGAGGAACAGCTCTGCGTCGAGATAGAGTCTGAGGTTTCCATAACAGCAAAGACCGGAGTCGAAATGGAGGCCATGACCGCGGTGTCCGTGGCCGCCCTTACGGTCTACGACATGTGCAAGGCTGTTCAGAGAGACGTCCGTATTTCGGATATACGTCTGATCAAAAAAACCGGCGGAGTGCACGGTGATTATACAGGAGAGTAAAGATATGTTTAAAGCAGCGGTAATTACGGTATCGGATTCATGCAGCAGAGGACTTGCGGAGGACAAAAGCGGTCCGACGCTGGTCGAAATGCTAAAAGATGCGGGCTGGGACGTGGTCTTCACGTCGGTGGTCCCCGATGAGATAGAAGATATAGAGAGGATACTCATACACTGCGCTGAGACGCTCAGAGTGCAGCTCTGCGTTACTACCGGCGGCACCGGTTTTGCGAAAAGAGACGTGACGCCCGAAGCGACCAGGCTCGTCATCGAAAAGGAAACGCCGGGGATCCCAGAAGCCATGAGAGCGGAATCTCTTAAGATCACTCCCAAGGGCTGCCTTTCCAGGGAAGCTGCGGGCATAAGGGGAGAGACCCTCATAGTGAACTGCCCGGGCTCCGTAAAAGCCTGCAGAGAGACTATGGGAGCGGTGCTTCCGGCTCTCGAGCACGGGGTGGAAATGATGCTGTCGGGAGGTTCCGCGAATTGCGGCAGATAGATGAAGGATACATTCGGAAGAGAGATAACCTATCTCAGAATATCGCTTACTGATAAATGCAACCTGCGCTGCAGGTACTGTATGCCCGAGGAGGGCGTTTGCCTGAAAGACCACGACGAAATGCTGTCTGAAGACGAGTTCATCCAGGCGGCTGAAGTGGCCGCGGGTCTCGGGATAAGAAAAATACGCCTGACCGGAGGAGAACCTCTCGTCAAAAAGAATATAGTCGGCATATGCGCGAGGATATCGAAGATCCCCGGGATAAAGGATATAGGAATCACGACCAACGGCCTTTATCTTCCCAAAATGGGAAAGGACCTGGTCGCCGCCGGCGTTACCAGGGTCAACGTATCCCTTGATACGCTTAAAAAGGAAAAGTTCGAATACATTTCGAGGCGGCCCGCTCCGGAGGACCTTCTCTGCGGCGTTAAGGCGGCTTTTGACGCCGGCTTTAAAAAGGTCAAGGTCAATGCGGTCCTCATTGGCGGAGTAAACGACGACGAAATAGAGGATCTTGCGAATCTCACCATGGAATATCCCGTGGACGTGAGGTTCATAGAACTGATGCCCATGTACGATTCCGGTGATTTCGGCCCCGCAGCCTATCTAAATTCGGACGCAGTGCTGGAGAGACTGAAGCTCACTCCCGTCGAGGCCGACGGAGGCGTCGCAAAAAGATACAGACTGGACGGAGCGAAGGGGGAAATAGGCCTCATATCCGCCGTGTCCAAGAGTTTCTGCGGAAGCTGCAACCGCATAAGGCTTACTGCCGACGGTTTCCTGAAACCCTGCCTTCACTCCTCCCAGGAGATAGGAATAAAAGGCCTTGACGCTGAAGGCGTCAGAGAGCGGATGATAAAATGCATACTTGATAAGCCGTCCTGCCATCCGGATCTTTCCTACGAGCACAGAAGCGGCTCTGAAAGGAATATGAACCGCATAGGCGGCTGACGGAATTTACTGAAAGAACGAACTGATGAGACTGAAGGAACTGCTTAGTGCAAGGGACGTTACAAAAGGCCGTCCCTGGAAAAGACTGCTTGAGCTGGCGCTGCCCCTGCTTATAGGGAACGTGGCCCAGAATCTTTACAATACCGTCGATACCATAGTGGTCGGGAAATACGTTGGAGACAACGCTTTGTCCGCGGTAGGCGCGGCGGGTCCCTTCGTTACTTTCGTCTTCATCTTTTTCATCGGCGTCGGAACAGGCGCGGGAATACTCGTATCCCAGAGATTCGGAGCGAGGGACAGGGAAGGCCTGTCCCTTGTAATAGGCAACGGGATAACCATCACCCTCATAGTCAGCGCGGTGACCACCGCCATCGGTCTGGTGCTCACCCTCTGCCCCGTATTCGGAGGAAAGGATCTTCT